>Ga0265295_1002195_pt1 | contig 31940 bp, 24 predicted proteins | sample Munlansysbiofilm_FD_192503 | JGI IMG/M metagenome (GOLD analysis project Ga0265295, IMG submission 192503) | Leachate microbial communities from a municipal landfill in Southern Ontario, Canada - Methane capture system biofilm | ecosystem: Engineered > Solid waste > Landfill > Unclassified ... | reverse complement strand
GTTCCCCGTTAACTGTTTCCTATTACCTGATTTTCTCATTTTGCTGAAACAATCTGTTTTCAACGAGGAAAAGAAAATTTAGGTTTGGATAATTCCTGACTTAACTGTAGGCCGGATTCTGTTTTTGAATCCGGCTTAATAACTTGCCAGGATCTTGCCGGCTTGAAAAGCACAAGCCGGCCTACGATAAATTTTTTGCCAGCTTGAAACGCGCAAGTTTGCTTACGAAATAAATTGCCGGTTTGAAAAGAGATAATTGGCTTACGACCTGATTTTCCCATTTTGACTGAATTCTTCCTGTGCTCCTAATCCATAGAAACCAGGGACATCATCATGGCATCAAGATCTTCCAGGCTGGGAGTTAATACGCCGCCGTTCTGGCTAGTAATCATTTCTCTCATGCCGTAAATATAGGCTGGGTAATAGTTTGAGTATTGTTGCATTTCCTCGAGAGTTGCTTGCGTATCCGAGAGCAAAGAACTGTGAATTGGTAATACAGCTGCTATATAATATCTTCCATCTTTACTAAGACCCTGGTATGTGTAAAAAACATTGTAATTATCGATACCCACATAGGCTTGCGAATAGAGTGTCAGATAACGGATGGCTGTTGTATGTTCAGAATCGAGCCGTTGTTCAAGTACATGAAACATCTGGGCGGCATTAAATGGAGGTAAAAACGGAAGGTCTCCATCAGCTTGAAGATCAAAACCGGGATTCTCAAGCAGATTTCGCAGTATGAGAGCCCTGGATCCCCCAATTTTACCGTCATTAATCATCTCTTCGAGAGGATAAATGTAGATTATCGGGGTGAGCAAGTGGTTTACAACGGGATAATCAGAAAAACTAATCGTTCTGTGGGCAGGGAGGGCAAATTCGGGCCAGACTTGCTCAGGGCCATCAGCCGGTATTGTTTCTACAATTGCTCCTTGAGCCACCGCAAATGGTAGTGTGAAAACCAAGCCATTCGAATTGATGGTCGTGCTATCTTCCGGAGTTGGAGGCAATGCAGTTGCTTGAGGAAAAACGACAGCAGTTTCTTGAGGAAAGACAGTATCAGTTGGCTGAAGTGGAGCTGAGAGTGTTTTTAGGCTTTCGAGCATTGCTTCTTGTTCACCAATGATCGCTTGCAGGGTTGCATTTTGTCCTGAGAGGTCAATGCCATCCTCCTGGGGAGTTGCTGATGGTATCGATGTGGTTGCCCTAACCAGGCAGGACGAAATAGCAATTCCAATTATCAATAGAATAATGAACATTTTGACAGTTTTTTTCATGGGACAAACCTCATCTTTCTATTCCTTATTGATTGGATACGTTTGTATACTTTTATAATGGAGGGTTCTCCTTTCATTATAAACAATTAATCAGATAAATTTAATCATGATACGAAGAGTTTAAAATTAGTGTTTTAGATCTTAAAGAACATAATTTAACTATCAAAAAAGCTTATCTAATCGATGGAGATCCAGGAATGAAAGCCCTGTGATTGATGGGTGAAACTGTAAACCATCACCCTGAACAATCTGTAAACCATCAGGGTCCCTAAAGTTTTTATCCGATTTTTTGTTGACGACCCTTCTGAAAACTACGCCTTGGCTCTTAGCACTTGGCACTAACATCCTCTGTTTCCTGTTTCCTGAAAACCGTTTCCTGCCTCCCGTTTGTGGTATTATTTTTCAATAAATTAACCTTGGAAGTGACTATGTTCAGAACGCGCTTTGCCCCCAGTCCAACCGGCTATATGCACATCGGAAACCTGCGTACCGCCCTTTATGCCTACCTGACCGCCAAAAAAGCAGCCGGGAAATTCATTTTGCGAATTGAAGATACCGACCAAAATCGCAACGTTCCCGAGGCGGTTCAAGCCATTTATAACGGCTTAAAACTTGCCGGAATTGAATATGACGAAGGTCCCGACAAAGACGGCGGTTATGGTCCTTACGTGCAAAGCCAGCGTTTGCCGATTTACAAAGATTATGCCAACCAGCTACTCGAAAGTGGGCATGCCTACTATTGCTTCTGCCAAAAAGAGGACAAACCCGCCCTCGAAGCAACCGGTGAACGCGTTCAGGGCTATCGCGATCCCTGCCGAAATTTGACTGCTGAAGAAGTCGAAGCAAAATTTGCCGAAGGCATCCAACCCGTCATTCGTCAGCGCATCCCCGAACCCGGTGTTAGCAGCTATTTCGACCATGTCTACGGCGAAATTACGATTGACCATGACGTTTTGGACGACCAGGTTTTGCTCAAATCGGACGGCTTCCCAACCTACAATTTCGCCAACGTGATCGACGATCATCTGATGGCGATTACACACGTCATTCGCGGGCAAGAATATTTGACTTCGACGCCAAAATACAACTTGCTTTATCAGGCTTTTGGCTGGCAACACCCGGAATATGTCCACCTGCCCCATATCATCAAGCAGGATGGCTCCAAGATGAGCAAGCGCAGTGGTGACCCAAGCTTTGAAGACCTGGTGAATATGGGTTATCTGCCCGAGGCAATCGTCAACTATGTTTCGCTTTTAGGCTGGAACCCCGGCGATGAACGGGAATTTTTCTTGCTGCCGGATTTGATTGAAGCCTTTGACATTAATCGGATTAATAAATCCAACGCGGCCTTCTCTATTGAGAAATTGCGCTGGTTAAATGGCGAGCATATTCGTGCGCTAAGCCCCGAAGAATTCCACAAACGCGCCTTGCCTTGGTATCCCCAATCGCTGAACGCTTTCGACCTGGAAGCTTTGAGTGCTCTGATCCAAATCCGCACCGAATCCTTGAGCGACATCCCCGAATTGGTTGGCTTTTTGGCTGAATTGCCAGAATATGAAGCATCCCTGTTTGAGCATCAAAAATCAAAATCCACATTGGAAAGCACTAAAAGTGTTCTGGAAGCAGTGATTCCCCTCTTTGAGAGACTTTCGGAATGGACAAATGAAAATATCTTCTTATGCCTGAAGAATTATTCACAAGAAAGCGCTATGAAAGTCGGCACCATCATGTGGCCCATCAGAACCGCCCTCTCCGGGCAAGCCAGCTCCCCCGGCGGCGCAACGGAACTGGCTGCGATTTTGGGTAAGGACGAGAGTTTGAGAAGAATCAAATTGGGCTTGGCGAAGCTGGGATAGATAAGTTTTCTGAATGTTTCATTGAAACCTTTTAATACGGAGGGGTTTCTGTAGCACCCGATGCGAAGCGAGCGGTGTAACCTCTCCGCCGATCTCAATCTGAATGATGGACTAATCATTTTTGATTTAATTGAACAAGAGCTGGGTTGAAACCCAGCCGTACGGAAGGGCATGCTGCCCTTTCCTTTGCCCAAATCGCAATCATTCGTTGCTGACAGGAGGTCTATGACATTGTCGCTGGATAATGACAAACTATTTAAATTCTCTTGCTAAAATGTTGTTTTACCGTTAAAATAAAAATCTCACACACACTGGGTTTTATCAAAGGAGGTTTCCCATGAAATCGCGTTTTATGCGGATTATTCTTTCCGTTCTTATCCTATCCCTTGCTCTGCAAACTATTCCCCTTCCTGCTCTCGCTCGATCAGAAGCCAATCAACATCAGACTGAAATTGAAGTTCCGACCATTCTTTCGGAAAATAGATTGTCTTCACTTCCTGATGACGGGGATGATCAGCCCTACCCTATAGATGATGATTTTGATTGTACAACCGTTACCGATGTACTACCGATTGAATGTGAAGCCTTGGTGGATCTTTATCAATCTACCAATGGTGACAATTGGCGGTTTAAAGGCAATTGGCTACAAGACACAAAGGTTGCGGAATGGTATGGTGTTACGGTTGATAGTGGGGTGGTAACTCAACTCCAATTATATAGTAACTACATGAATGGCAGCATCCCAACAAAATTAGGCAATTTATCTAATTTGAGGGTTTTGCGCCTAAACGGCAACCAATTATCAGGAAGCATCCCCTCGACCTTAGGCAATTTGCCTAATTTGCAGACTTTTTCCCTATCCCACAACATATTGAATGGTAGCATTCCAGCAGAATTAGGCAGTTTGTCTAATTTGTTGGAATTGCACCTAAACAGCAACAAATTGAATGGCAACATTCCATCGACCTTAGGAAATTTGTCTAAGTTGGAAGTTTTGTCCCTGGGGGATAATCAATTGACTGGCAGCATTCCAACAGAATTAGGCAATTTGTCTGGTTTATGGGCATTACACCTAAACAGTAACAAATTGACTGGCAGCATTCCACTGTCTTTTGTTAATTTAGCTGAACTTGTTTACTTCAATTATTTTGAAACCAATCTTTGCGAGCCAGCAACGAAGGAATTCTTAGATTGGAAAGAAACTGTAAGTGACTGGAATGGGACAGGAGTCATTTGCGGTGAACAAAAGCTAATTTGCTTACCACTGATTTTTCGCTAAATAAGGTGTCTGGTTTTGCCTAAATAGAATCTCCAAAGGAGGATTCACATGAAGTCACGTTTTTTACATATCATTCTTTCCGTTCTAATCCTATCTTTTGCCCTGCAAACTATCACCCTTCCTGCTTTGGCTCGATCAGAACCGATTCAAAGCCAGGCTGAAATTGAAGTTCCGATCATTCTTCCGGAAAACAGGCTGATTTCATTTCCTGATTACAGGGATGCTCAACCCTACCCTGAAGATGAGATCGTTTTTGATTGTGAAACCGTTAACGATGTTTCAATACCTGAATGTGAAGCCTTGGTGGATCTTTATCAAGCTACCAATGGTGACAATTGGTTGAATAACAGCGGTTGGGTACAAAGCCCACGGGTTGCGGATTGGGATGGTGTTACAGTTACGGAAGATAGTGGGGTAACTCAGCTCACTCTTTCCTATAATATATTGACTGGTAGTATCCCCTCAACTTTAGGCGATTTATCTAATTTGATGGAATTATACCTAGACAACAACCAATTGACTGGCAGCATACCAGCAGAATTAGGCAAAATGTCTAATCTGCGACGTTTGCGCCTAGAAAACAATCGATTGACTGGCAGCATTCCATCAGAATTAGGCAATTTATCTATGTTGAGGTATTTGTACCTTAACAAAAACCTATTGACTGGTAGCATTCCAATGTCTTTTATTAATTTAATCAATCTATATCATTTCTATGCTTCTGAAACCAATCTTTGCGAGCCAGCAATGATTGAATTTGATACCTGGAAAAGTACTGTTTTTTACTGGTATGGAACGGGAATCATTTGCACTGAAGAAATGCTAATATGTTTACCACTTATTTTTCGGTAAATAAAGTGCCTGGTTTTGCCTAAATTGAATCACCAAAGGAGGATTCACATGAAGTCACGTTTTTCACACATCATTCTTTCCGTTCTAATCCTATCTCTTGCTCTGCAAGCTATCACCCTCCCCGCTCTGGCTCAATCAGAACCAATTCAAAGCCAGGCTGAAATTGAAGTTCCGATCAATCTTCCGGAGAACAGGCTGGTATCATTTCCTGATCACAGAGATGGTCAACCCTACCCTGAAGATGAGATCGTTTTTGATTGTGAAACCGTTATCGATGTTTCAATACCTGAATGTGAAGCCTTGCTAGCTTTTTATCAATCTACCAATGGCCACAATTGGTTGAATAAAAGCGGTTGGCTACAAAGCACAACGGTTGGGAATTGGCATGGTGTTGAGGTGACAGTTGGGATTGGGGTAACTGTCCTTTATTTTTTTGGCAATCAATTATCTGGCAGCATTCCAACAGAATTAGGTGATTTGTCTAATTTACAGGTTTTGGCTCTATGGAGAAACCAATTGAGTGGAAGCATTCCAGCAGAATTAGGTGATTTGGCTAATTTGTATGTTTTGGACCTAAACGAGAACCAATTGGAAGGCAGCATCCCCTCAAGCTTAGGTGAGTTGTCTAATTTGGAGTTTTTGTCCCTATCCTTTAACAACTTGACTGGCAGTATTCCAACAGAATTAGGCAATTTGGATAAATTGCAGGAATTAACCCTAAACCACAACCAACTGTCTGGTAGCATTCCACTGTCTTTTGTCAATTTAAAAAGCTTGAAAACTTTCTATGCTAATAACACTAATCTTTGCGAGCCAAAAACACCTGAGTTTATTGCCTGGAAGGAAAATCTTAATTTCTGGAATGAACCGGGTCGCATATGTGATGATATGCTAATATGTTTGCCACTTATATTGCGCTAAATAAAGCTCCTGATTTCCCCAAAATATTTTCATCAAAAGTCGGCTTTAACCTCAAAGCCGACTTTTTGTAAATGAGAAAAGAGAACTAGAATGAATTATCGGTCTAAAATTGAAGCAGATTACGAGAACAAAACCTAAAACAATGCCCCGGCGAGGTCGGCGCGGTAGTCGCGGACTTCGGGGTGGTCGTCACTGAGGACTTCGAGCAAGCCTAGGTAAACTGCTTTTGCCTGGTCGTTCCGAAAGTGTTTATCCTTCTTCAAAACGCTAAGCAGACCGTCGAGGGCGATTAAAATTTTGCCTTCTTTCGCCATTCGTAGTGCATTCCGATAGATCGATTCAAGCGGATTGTCAAAAATAAAATCATTGATTACCGGATCCTGATAGGCTTCCGCCAGCGGGAGCAACAATTCGGCAGTTTCAAGCTCGGGACTGGCGGGGAAGTGTTCTAAAACATCTTGGGCAATTCTGCCATCGCCTTGTGCGAGCATAACGCGGGCATAGGCAAGCAAACCATCCGCTTCGTCGCCGCGTTCATCCAAAGCCTGTCTGATGGCTTCTTCCGCCTCTTGATATTTGCCTAAAATCAACAAGCCTTTCCCTTTTGAGAGGGACAATGAGGCAGTTCGCGGCATGATTCGCTCTATAAATTGACGCAAATGCTTTTCGCTTAAAACCCCAAGATAATCGCCAACCATTCTTCCGTCAACAAAAGCTTTAATTGCCGGCAAATCCCGGACTTTCAAGAGCTCTGCCAGTTTAGTTTGTTCGTCAACATTAATGCGTGCCAAACGGAACCTGCCGTTCGCCTCCTGAGCCAATCGCGCCAGCGTTTGTGACTGCACCCGGCATGGAATACACCAGGGGGCCCATAAGTCAACTACTACCGGCATTTGCGCAGAATAGGCGATCACTTCGGATTCAAAGCTTTCTTCGCTTACGTCAATAATATTCACGGACATCATAGTTCTATTCTAACCCTTTTCAGAATATGCTGCTTACTCGTCGTCCTCGCTGGTAATACTGGGTTGGTTGATTTCCATAAGTTCACCGCGTTGGTTGACGATCACTTTAAAGCCGAGCATGTTTAAATACTGGCGCATGTCGTAAGGAATGCCTTTATCTTGCAATTCGTAAAATTGTTCGTTCCGATTTTCGAGTTGTTTCTTGATCACTGCAATCGAAAATATGTCGTCTACACCCATCATTTCAGCGGTTTTTTGGCTGATAAAATCTTCATTTCCTTCAAAGCCGCGGTTCATATAATCCCAAACCTGGCGGTCAATTTCGCTTGCACTGACATGGCGGTTAAAGCCATCATCATCAATTACATAGGCAGGATCGTCGCCAACATAGACAACCGGCAGTTGCCTGTCAAATTCATCGAAAACCATGCCTTCAAATATTGCCTTCTTCATAGAGATCCTTTCTCCATTTTGGGTTAATTATAGAGCTTATTTATTAGTTTTTAGTTAGATTTTATACTTCATAAAAACTTAAACTGAAAAACAAGTTGTGGAATAATGCCTGACTTTTTTTCAAAAATCCAAGCTACACATTATGAATTTTATACAAGTGAGTAGGGGGGAATCCGAATCATGAGCGCACAACAATCAGTAAGTTAGCAAGAAATCCGCTGTGCAAGAATGGCAAAATTGCTTTGAAACTGCCATAATTCTGTAAATTTAACGGGGTGGGTTTTTCTGATTGAGCAATTTCACGAGGCTCACGATTTGAACCCACCCCTACCGTTGTATTAACCTGAAAAACATTAATATATTGACAAGTCCTCAATCCAGTGCAAACACACAATTATTAATGATAGTTGAGACCAGTGTCTCGGATTTTTTCTTTTTCGAACTTAGCCTAAACTAACTTTTGGGTAAATCGCCATAACCGGTTACGATGTCAACACGGGTCGATTGGACTTCGGCTTCTTCCTGATAAAACTTATTGAAGGGCACGATCGGTGTCGTCCAGCGATAGAGCCACTTGGCATCTTCGTTTTTCATGTTGATACAACCATTGCTGGTAACTTTGCCCCAATTGGCGTGCCAAAATGTACCATGAAAGGCAACGCCCTCAGGGGTAATATAAGAAACCCAGGGAACACCGGGTAAATCATAGACGTTAGGATTGTGAGGCTCGTTAACCATCCTTCGGCAAGGACGTTTACGGTTGGTGTACCATCGCCCAATGGGGGTTGAGCCATCAATCAAGCCTGAAGAAACCGGAGCTTCCCAAACAGGTTTGTTATATTCGTATGCTCTGGCAATTTGATAGCCCAATTCCAGCGTGATCCGTTTGTCTTCCAACGGCACATCAGGACTGAGTGGTGTTAATTCTTCAGGTTCAAAACGTCGCATGGTATCCGCTTTGACAAAATAGGAAACAAAACTCAAATCATCCATCAATTCGTACCAGGCGACACCGTTTTCATCGTAGCTCTTGTCTTTAATCCAAAAATTATTCTCGTAATAGAACGTGCGGTGAATATCACGAACGTTTGGTTTGCTATAAACCGGCGCCAAAGGCACAGTCACTTCGCCAAGAATGCCATCTTCGGGTATCGGACGAAGGTCATCCTGATTGGGACGGTTGTAACATTGCTGCACCCAGGTCGCATCAACGTACTCACCGGAGCGAATTTCGTACCAAGGCACACGTTTGTCATAGATATTACGCGTGACAATTTGGCGGGGGATTTCAATTACATCATCGTACATCAGATTATCAATTGCATCCGCCAGATGATCAGGTTCTTTCTTAACTTGCAACTTAAAACGCAAAATACGCCCTAAACGAGTGTTCGGTCCCCAATCGCTGTTTTGGGTTTGGGCAAAGGCCGGTGTGGTGTTGGACATCATCAAGCCTAAAGCACCCATTCCCATGGTTTTCAAAAAGTCTCGACGGTTAAGTTCTAATTTTTTCATCTTAATAGTGTACGCTAACTGGAATTCCAACGAAAGCCCAGTTGTATAACCATGCGGCGGCTCCCGTTTCCATATTGATGCAACCGGCACTCATTGGCGTGCCAAAATTATCGTGCCAGTAGGTGCCGTGGATGCCATAACCGAGGTAAAAATACATCACATAGGGGACATCCGCCAAATAATAACCGGGTTCCCGCCATGTCGGCGTAGAGGTGTTTTACGTAGACATAATAGGTTCCGGTAACTGTTTCATAGCCCGGGCGCCCGCTTGAAATAACAAAGGAATTTACCAATGTATTATTCTCATAAGCGGATAAGGTTTGGCTGCTCAGGTTAATGTCAATCCATTTTCCGTTCAGTGGCTCGACGTAATCCCAGTCTTCATTGCCGGGCTCATCCCAGGGATCGGGATCGATGACAATAGGTTCAACCAGAACAGTCGGTATGACTATTTCGGTTGGAGTCGCAGTTGGAATCTCGGTTGGCGTAGGGCTCGGTTCAGGAGTGTTGGTGGCGGTTGGGCTGGGTGTTGCGGTTGGAATGGCTGTCTTGGTGGGCGTGAGGCTCGGTTTCAACAATTTGGCAGTATCGTTTTTGATCAGGAATTGCTGGCCGGCAACCGGTCGGGGTCGGATTATGCCAACAGAATAAAAAGCGAAGGCAATCAGAGCTGCCAATAGAATGAAAGCATATGGTAACAGGGATCTTTTGCGTTTTGGTGCTTCTTCCGCTATTGCTTCCGGCACTTCATCGATTTTTTGGGCTTTTTCAGAAACCGGGGTGGAAACTTCCGCTTTGAAAATCGAAATCGGGGCTGTCTCCTCGAGGTTTTTTTCTTCTTGAGTGACTTCGGGCAAAGCGACAGCCTCCCATTGTGCTGCGCTTTTTTGTCGGTTGGCTTCACCAAGCCATCGCAAAGCTTTATGAACAAAGGGATTATTTGGATCGCTCTCCAGAACTGCCTGCAAGAGTCTCAAACCTTCTTCAGGCTGAGAAAGACCAGCCAAAATCAATTTTGCATCGTTATTAGCAGGGTCATTTATCAAGCACTGTTCAGCCAATTGTCTTGCCTGGGCAGCATCTCCAGCCAGGAGGGCTTCTTTGGCTACTTGAATCAAATTTTCAAATTCTTGTGTCATCAAGGTTTAACCACTTCGTCACGCTAATCTATTTAATCATTATTCAGGTAACAGCCAATTCCGTCAACAATTCCATCTGCTAAGAGCTCGGGTTGTGTGCGTAAAATTTCCTGATCCAAATTCATAAAACCTAACTCAATAATTGCAGCGGTTGTAAAGGGGCTAATCTCATCAAAAGCATGATAAGAAGTCATATCGGTCGTTACTGACTGATAATGATACCTTAAACCGGTAGTCTTTGCATAACGATCCGACAGGCATTCCACAATTCTCGAAGCGTTTTGTTCTTCACTCGAAGTAATGGATGAGGCGACCTTAAAACCGGTTGCCCCGTCATTGATGTAATCGCAAGAATCAGAGTGGATCGAAAGCAAGAGCTGTGCCTGATAGTTTTTTAGCCTCGCATCATATTCGTCCAACAAATCGACCTCATAGCCGTCATTAATCAATTTTTGCTGGACATAGGTTGCCACATTGCTGTTGATTTCCAACTCAGTCAAGCCGTTGGCACAAACTGCTCCGCTGTCGTACCCGCGGTGTCCAACCACAATGCCAATTTTGTTCGTCGGAAAATCAGCCGGTCTTACGCCTTCGACGATTTCCGGAAGTTCAATTCCTTCCTCCTGTGCGACTGCAACAGCAACTTTTTCCTCAATGGTTTTCGGCATCAAGTTTCCCGGCGTCCAAAGCGAAAAGAGCGAAGCAGCCACCAAGCCAGCTATGACCACCCCGGAGAGTACCTTCCAAAGCAGAGAGAGTCCGGCTTTCAAAGAATCTACGAAGCCATTTGCCTGAGAATGGGGTTTTTCCTCCACATCCTTTTTGATTCGCCAATTTTCGAAAGGATTTTGCTTGCTCATACCTGCATCTTCCTCTCCGGAAGAGGCAAATCCCTGAGAGGAACGTTTTCTTTCCTCATAACTGGGGGCAAAATCCGAACGGCTCTCTTCATTTGGACCTTTTCGATACCACGAAGGGTCTTTGCTTGCTTGCTCATCGTCAATTTCATACATTTGCTTACTCATAATAGATTCCTGTGAATTCAAACCCAAATATTTGGATTTTTCGTATAATTAGTTTAAGATTGCTTAGAAAGGAATGTTGCAAATCCTATGCCAGAGAAACTCAGCCCCAAAGAAAAAGAGGAATTGCTAAAAATTGCCCGCCAGGCACTTGAGGAAACCTCCCGAAAAGCGCGACTGACCAAGCTCGATCTGAGCGCGCTTCCCCCCGCCCTGCAAGCGGATGCTGCCAGTTTTGTTACGCTTACAATCGGGGGCGAACTGAGAGGTTGCATCGGCACGCTCGAAGCTTATCAGCCTCTGGCTCTCGATGTGCAAGAGCGCGCCAAACAAGCCGGCAGCAGCGATCCGCGTTTTAACCCGGTTAGACCCGAAGAACTGCCCTTGATTAAGCTTGAAATCTCCCGCCTCAGCAAGCCAGAGCTTCTCGAATATGGCAGCCCGGATGAATTAATCGGTCTGCTTCGCCCGGGGATTGACGGCGTGGTGATTACGGAGGATAACCGGAGGGCTACTTTTTTGCCCCAGGTTTGGGATGAACTCCCCGACGTGGAACACTTCCTCGGACAGCTTTGCCGAAAAATGGGACAACCTGCCAATCATTGGAAGCACCGCCACCTCAAGGTAGAAACTTATCAGGTGGAGGAGTTTTCTGAATAACGGCAAAGAGCCTCAATTAAGGGGCGCTTGGCGTCAGCGTGGGGATGAACAAAGGTGTTTCGGTTGGGACAGGGGTTGCGGTTCCGGCTTGAGTTGGTTCAGGCGTGCTGGTTGGTTCCGGTTCGTCCGGATTGATACGACAGATGTTTTCACTCGCCCGAACAATCCCCATGACCACGTCGTTGTCGCTGAATTGTTCTCGAATTTTCCTAAAAATAACGCCCGCTTCAGTACAGTTATCATCCAAACCCGGACGGTGCAAACCGGCTAAACCGGAGCCGTAGGTGTAATAGTAGAGCACGGTTGAGTTGGTCAGAGGCAGAGGAACGGTTACGATATCCGTTTCGCAAGGATCTTCCTCGCGTGCCTCACAAGATTGTTCTGCCGTACAACCAGTTACAGCGCAGCGCAACATTTGATTTGCGCCCTCATAGTTGCGGGCGCGATAGTAAATTACGCCCACCTGTCCGTAGGTATCGGAGTTATAGGGGTTAATTTCCAAGGCACGATAGGCGTTGCGCGAGGCAGCCATCGCCTCACCCATGCGGATATAGGTGTTGGCAATCGCCATGTAGGGAACGGGGTCATCAATCCCCAGCTGATTGTTCAAGCCGGCTGCTTTGGCAAAATATTCGAGGGCAACTTCATAGCGGCGTTCGTCAAATTGCCCCAAATAGCGATGCAAAACGCCGATGCGGTTATAGAGGAAGGTCAGGTTTGGTGCGAGATCCGAAGCTTTTACATACCAATCAATCGCAAGATTATATTCGCCAAACATCTCATAGACATAAGCCTGAATGCGGCAAACATCCATCAGTGATTCACCGTCGTTTTGACGGGCTTGAGAAATGTAATCATTCGCCTGGGTATATTTGAACTGATCCATCAAGATTTCGGCATAATAAGCTTTTGCCAGTAAATTGTTATTGTCCAGCTGGATTGCGACCAAAACTTCAGACTCTGCCTGATTGCGATAATCCAAAGCCTGGTCTTCCGGAACGTTTGAGTTTGATAAACTGCTCAGAACATTCGCCCGCATCCCGAGGACTTCGGAATTGTTTGGCGAATCTTCTTTTGCCTGGTCGATAACCGCCAATGCCTGGTTGAGACGATCGAGCCTCTCCTGGTCGGTGGTCATGGCGTACGAGGAGTAGACCATAATTTGGGCTAAATTTGCGCGGACATGGCTCTCATGCGGTTCGAGTTCGAGCGCTTGCTCGTAGGATAGAATCGCTTTATCGAGGTTTCCGGCTTTGAAATGCGTGTCACCTTCGATGACGAAGGAATTAATCGTCCGGGTGGGGGTTGGGGTTGGAATGAAGGGAGGCCAAATTTCGCCTTGGGCAAAAGCGCGCACAACGGCAATCAAAACCACAACAATCAGCAAGATGCCCATGATGAAGTAGGGGTTTGAAGTACCGCGCGGCTGGCGGAATAGGTTTTTGCGTTCGTCGATATACATGGTTAGGGTTCGGGTGTCGCTGTGGGCCCGGTTACGACGGTTGGCGTCGGTTCTGGCGTAGCCGTGGGCGGGTTGAGCAAGTTTTCTTCGCAGATTTTCAGAATTTCAGTGGCGTTGAAAACGGCGTTTTCGTTATCTGCCACGGCTGTCATCAGCGTGTTGGCAATTGTAACCGCCTGGCTGCAGCTGTTGATGCGTGCCAGTGCCAGCCCATAGCGACTGTAGGTTTCGATTGTAGTTTGGTTGTATGAAAGCGGAATGCCTTCCACTACAACGCCATCCGCATTTGCTCCGCCGCGAACAGCCAGATCGAGATAATCTGCCGCCTGATTGTATTGGCCTTTACGATAATAGAGCGTGCCGAGATTGGCATAGAGGTTCGGGTCGCTTGGCCCGTCACGCAAGGCAGCGGTTCCATATTGAATGCCTTTTTCCCATTCACCCAACATGCCATAAACGCGGGAAATGAAGAGGTTTGGGGCTGGGTCGGTTGGATTGAGCGAATAGGCTTTGGTGAAATTGAAAACAGCCTGATCCAGCTCGAGTGTATTCATTTGGTTCCGTCCCAAAGCCATATAAACCCGGGCGATGTTGGGGTTGAGGCTAACGGCAGTTTCGAATTCGTCGACAGCTTCTTCATAGTTGCCGGTGATTTCCAAAACATAACCGCGCGCCCAATGAGCTTCGAGCAAGTTTGGTTCGAGTGCGAGGGCGGTTCGCGATTCTTCGCGGGCTTTATCGATTGTGCCGATTTCGTCCATCCCGGCTTCAACGCGCATTGCCAAAATGTAGGCGTAGACGGAATGCGCCAGCCCGGAATTCATGTCGAGCTCAATTGCTTTTTGGACGTCAACTTCGCCGGGGAGATATTCCTGTTGAAAGCCTTTTGCCCAACCGAGCAGGGCGAAAGCGGTGGAATTGCCGTTGTCGAGCAGAATCGCATTTTGAGCATTCACCTGAGCTTGTTCGAGCTGATTGGTGTAAATTTGCAGCCGGGCGATTTTGAGGTAGTTTTGGATATTCGTCGGGTTGGCGTTAATTGCACCCTGATAAACCTCAACCGCCTGAAGATACTTGCCTTCAGTGGCGAGCTGGTCCGCCTCCTCGATGTAGGATTGCGGATCGCGCGTAGCCGTGGGGGTGGGAACAAAAAGCGGGTTCATCACCGGCACGACGACGATATTGAAATAGAGTAAAAGCCCAATCCCTGCAACAAGAAAAAATACCAGCCAACCATTCGGCTTATGGCGTTTCTTGTTGAGCGAGAGCTTGCTTCCTTTAAGATACATGTTTTTATGTTATCACTCTTTTTAGATTGGGGGAAATTTTATCAGACCTTGGCAGCAATTCCCAACATGAAATAATCATGAATCGTTACCATGACATTGTTATAATAGTTGTACGGAGGGGTTTCAACCCCTCCTGTTTGGATCATTCTGAATATTTTTGTTTATGAGGAATAAGCAGCCGGGTTACACCACTCGCTTCGCATCGGGTGCTATAGAAACCCAGCCGTACGCTATAAGGTTTCCCTTTTCCCTCGCGCAATAATTTCTTTCTAGTTGATTTAACTCTAAATATATATGCTGTACGGAGGGGTTTCAACCCCTCCTCAGGCTTTATATCCATTGGATAAAAACCGCACCATCCTTAATTATCCCTCGGCTTATAATATAGATCTTTCTCCCATTTAGCAACGTTGCCTTCTATATAAAACCATTGATTTTCTAAATCAAAATCATTCCGAATGATATGGTCATGAAAACTATCTTTCCAAACCTCCATCTCCGGATAAATTTTCCGAATTTGAATCGTTGCTAATGCTTTCAAAGATTTTACAAAATCCGAAACGGAATGGTCACCCTCAACTTTCTCTTTTTCTTTGCAAATTATTAGATGTAAATGATTTGGAAGAATTGCATAGGTTAAAATCTCAAATTCAGGAAACTTGGCTGGAAGAGATTGAATGGTTTCGTCAACTATCTTCCCCACATCAGAATGGTTCATTGTATTACCCAACGGATTATATTCAACCCTTCCAAAAATATGCTTCATATCCTTTGCACAAATTGTCAATGAATAAGCTCCAACCGAAGAATAATCATAGTTCTTTAATCTGGGCGATTTCCGATTAGGTCTTTTTTCCATATGAAAAATTATACCCTATCCATATTTGTGAATTGTCATTATAGGATATTTTGGTATCTTAAAAAAGCTGGGTTGAAACCCAGCCGTACGGAGAGGATTTGGACGGAGGGGTTTTAACCCCTCCCAGCCCCAATATAGAATGCGGAGTCCGACCTGCAGGGTTAATCCATTGGGCGGATCATGGCATCGATGAAGGCGATTTCTTCATCGTCCATATTTTTTTTACAATTCTTTGTCATTTCTCAGACAATTCTTTGTCATTTCGCAGGCAATTGTTAGATTGGCGGAAAAACATTTGTTTTAAATGAACAAGGGCTGGGTTAAAACCCAGCCGTACGGAGGGGTTTTAACCCCTCCAGCCTCTTATTTCGTCCGACATGCGGTTTAATCCATTGGGCGGATCATGGACTCGATGAAGGCGATTTCTTCATCGTCCAGATTATTTTTACAATTCTTTGTCATTTCGCAGACAATTGTTAGCTTGACAGAAATAATATTTGTCATTGATGAACAAAGGGCTGGGTTAAAACCCAGCCGTACGGAGAGGATTTGTCGGGAGGGGTTTTGTACGGAGGGGTTTTAACCCCTCCAGCCTCTTATTTCGTCCGACCTGCGGGTTTAATCCATTGAGCGGATCATGGCATCGATGAAGGCGATTTCTTCATCGTCCAGATTATTTTTACAATTCTTTGTCATTTCGCAGACAATTGTTAGCTTGACAGAAATAATATTTGTCATAGATGAACAAAGGGCTGGGTTGAAACCCAGCCGTACGGAGGGGTTTCAACCCCTCCCAGCCCCAATATAGAAAGCGGAGTCCGACATGCGGTTTAATCCATTGGGCGGATCATGGACTCGATGAAGGCGATTTCTTCATCGTCCAGATTATTTTTACAATTCTTTGTCATTTCGCAGACAATTCTTTGTCATTTCTCAGGCAATTCTTCGTCATTTCTCAGGCAATTCTTTGTCATTTCGCAGACAATTCCTTGTCATTTTGCAGACAATTCTTCGTCATTTCTCAGGCAATTGTTAGATTGTCAGAAATAATATTGTTATAAATGAATAAAGGGCTGGGTTAAAACCCAGCCGTACGGAGGGGTTTTAACCCCTCCGCCTCTCATTTCGTCCGACCTACAGGACTAATCCATTGGGCGGATCATGGCATCAATGAAGGCGATTTCTTCATCGTCCAGATTATATTTTTTATACAATTCATCGTAATTTCGTAGGTCAGACGAAGTGCCGGAATGAAATGAACGGCGAGGACCTCTTTTGTGCACTCCGACGTTTCCTATCTTCATATTGTCGGAGTCCGCAACGGAAGCGGATTCCGACCTACTTCTTTCCAGTACGGCGGGTAAATCACTCTAAAAAATAACACATCTCTCAAACCCAGCCATTGACAATCTCGTATACTTCGACGGTAAATCACTCTAAAAAATAACACAACTCTCAAACTACAACGATATAGTCAAAGCCACAAGCTAAACTAAATCACTCTAAAAAATAACACAACTCTCAAACGAGAATATATAATGGAATTTGACTTGGCAAACTAAATCACTCTAAAAAATAACACAACTCTCAAACATGGCAGACCGCTTGAAATCATCAGGACGGACTAAATCACTCTAAAAAATAACACAACTCTCAAACATACCAGCGCAGAAAGGTTAATCATGCAAGACTAAATCACTCTAAAAAATAACACAACTCTCAAACCAAGTAAATCAAGCCGGTTGTACTGTCCAAACTAAATCACTCTAAAAAATAACACAACTCTCAAACACGCATTGCACACTCAGGTCGGCACGCTCTACTAAATCACTCTAAAAAATAACACAACTCTCAAACGCAACGATCTGCTAACGATTACGAAGATCAACTAAATCACTCTAAAAAATAACACAACTCTCAAACATCATTCCAATTTGAAGTTTGTTTTCCATGACTAAATCACTCTAAAAAATAACACAACTCTCAAACGCATCAATGCAAGTGGAACTGGAACGATGGACTAAATCACTCTAAAAAATAACACAACTCTCAAACATGCCGAATGGGGCGGTGGCATAGGCTTGCACTAAATCACTCTAAAAAATAACACAACTCTCAAACCCCAAATTTGGGGGCTGTACCACACAATATACAGCTTTGGTGCAATATCTTCCGAATGACAAATCAATTATAAATGATTTATCTCAATTTCGCATAGATCTGAATCAACTATCAATACCCTCTGAGACAGCTGTTGGTGGCTTTCATCAATACGGTTTTCCAGCCAGAGCATACTAAAGCCTTCGTAACTGGCTTGTTCGCTCAATTTGGACAAGGCTTCAGGCTCTAAAAAGCTTAAAACATTCACTAATATAAAAAATTTCTGCCCCAAATACTTCTTCATTATCCTAAAATAATCGCTAAGAGCTTCTTCAGGTTTGTTAAAATTTGACCGAAAGCGGATATTAAAGAATTTAAAGATATCGATCCAAGTTGGAGCTTCAATTTCTTCAACTTCTGCTTCAGCTTCCTGACTTATTTGTTGCATCTGGATGGTTAATTGCTCTAAAACTGACTGAATCTGCTCCATTCGATCTTCTTCTATAACTGTTTGGTTTAATTGTCTGTGTAAAGCTGTGATAACGCGCCTGGGATTGTGTTCTATAAAAGGAAAGGAACTAACCAAATTTACGTTTTTTGAAAAAGAAATTTTTTTCATGTCCTCTGATAGGGTAAAACCTCCATCGTCTACCTCAAATTGGTCGTTAATTTCTTTTACAATCTCGTAAAATTGTTGGTTTCGTTCAAAAACGACAATTCCACAGCAAACATCATCCGTTATCAAAGGGTTTTCCAGATATTGATGAACTAATCTCATAAAATTACCAACCTTTCATCGCTATCAAGGTAATCGGTTTTTTTCTCTCCGACCAGGTATTCCATAGCAGCGAATTGTCTCTCGGTGATGGTCAAAGCTTGTACTAAACCTTGTCGGGGTTTATTTTTCTTTAAACTTTTCATAGAAGATTCAACTACCGAGTTGTTTAGGCAAAGTTTGATATAAACAGATTCTTGCATCATTAAGAAACCAGAAGTTATAAGATGTTTCCTGAATTTTGAATATGCTTTTCGTTGGGTGGCATTTTCTACAGGTAAATCAAAGAAAACGATAATTCTCATGAAACGCGCCATCGGTAAAACTCAATTGGCAGGGCTTTATCATTGTTCAAGGATCTGAAAACGCTTGAACAATAGATGTTAATAGCTTGCTGCAGAACTTGTTCGGAATTGTTGATTTCAAGCTTGAGAGTCAAGATCTCAAGCATAGTGTGCTTTTCATGATTCTTAAACTGATTGAATTCGTGGTTAAGCACAAAATGGTCAACCAAAGGACGGAAGGGCTCCATTAAATCGGAGGAAAAGTTGAAGGGGTTAAAGGAACTGTGATGATGTAAACCCAACTGAGTCAGATAGCCTCGAGATACTATCTCTTTATTGAAGCTTGATAGCAATAGGCTATATCCATAATTTAGGGCAGCATTCACGGGAGATTCATGTTGACGCGAAAAGTTTGTCCCAAAAAGGGCATTGAAATACACTTTAGCTGCGTGAGCCTCCCGGTTTGTTGAATCTTTGGTTTGCAGTTCATCGATGTATTGATGGAGCATTGCTGCATCATTATCGTGCCCTTCTTCGGTTAAAAGCGCTGCTTGTTGAAGGATCTTGTTGCGGACGATTTCCGTCCAAAGCCAATCACAACGTTCATCCGACCAAGCAAGCTGTTCATGGAGTCTGCGCAAGGCATCAACACTTCCGTAATAATTGACTAACTCTGCATATGGGTTGTGTTTTTCATCGCAAAAGATGACTTTAATCTTACGCTTTGAAAGTTCGCAAAGGAGAGCGGTGGTGATAGCAACGGAGGTAGATTCTACAATCAATATTTCAATTTCAGAGAGACTGATTCGTGCGGTTTGCTCACCGCGCACAACCAAATAGCCTAACTTGAGTTCAAGTTTGGCAGGCTCGGTGATGCAAACCGTCCGCCAGCCCATGGTTAGCTCACTTCTATCCTTTGTTCAAATAATCCGGTTACGGAGTAGTTAATGATTTCAATCTTTTTAGTTTCCCAGGGCAAATTCTGGGAAAGCGTTATCATTCCAACCTGAGTGTTTTGAGGTTTGCCGTTTTTTAATGGGGAAATCAATGAAAGGTCGCTGAGTTGTGGTCCACATAAGAATAAAGTCAAAGCCTGATTTAGCAATTTTGCCTGGTCTTTCAAACTTAAAGCTTGAAATTTCTCTCTACCTTGTTTAAGGTTTTCAACTTGGTTTGCATAGGCTGAAAGTCCGGAGAAAGGCGGCTTTCCGAGTTTGTTTAAAAACTCATCATAAAGCAGGATGAAATCAGCTTTGACTTTGTCTGCACCTTTTGGCTCGTTGTCTTCTTCGTTGACTTCTCTGGCAAGTTGGAAGAAAACTTCATGGACAATAGGTTCGAAAGTCAGGTTAAAGATTGGTTGAATAGAATTTGCCATTTTCAAGCTGGAACCGGTTTTTGCCAGGATACGTAAGGGATAGCCATCAACAGAGATGATTGCGTTATAAGGCAAATCGCTCACTAATATTTTTGGTTCAATTAAGCCCAAATCCTTCTCGCAATATTCTTGCAGGGCTTCTTTGGTCAATGGATGGGTGAGATACCAGGCAAGCCCGAGAGGCATAATGGTTTTGAGTAATTTTTTACCGGACTTGTGTTCAACCAGGAAGAAAGTAGCACCGGTTTCTTTTGAATAGGCACCGTATTTTGCAATCCCTGCCTCACCACAGAACCTTGGATCAGAGGTTTTGATAGGGAATTGTCCCTTGCCTTTTGGCAAGATGTTTTGATCGAAGATGCCTCCATTTTGTCCGCTGTGTTGATGATGGGTTTGGTAAGTAACCAGGATGTTATTTCGAGCCATCATTTTACGCACCATTGCAATGCTGCCATCCGGACCCGCTTGCCAGGCAAGCTCTTTGTTCATACTTCTCACTTCGAAATCATACATTCTGGCGAGATTGTACTTTTTGTCAGGGTTGCTTTTTAGATATTTAATGGGGTTTTCACTAAACTTGCTGTCAAAAACGTTACCAACCACAATATTAAGGTAAGCATCTTTTGCATGATGAAGATCGTTCATTCCTCGGACTTTCGGAAAGCGGAAGTTGCTTTGTTTGTAACGAAAATCGCTGACATGACCTGCTTTGACATAAACTAAGCGCGTTTCCGGCAAGAATTGCTTGATGATGTCTGCGGCGGCTTTAGCTGCCTGGCGGGTTTCGACCAATTGGCGATTGATAAAGTTTGCCAATTCATCGAGCGACAACTCAGAGTTTCGGTTTAACCTGCGGAATTTCTCTTCAGTTATTAGATTTGAAGCTTTTAGTTGGGACCAAAAACCAAACATATTTTTGCGAACGGCATCATTTATTGGATAAGTGTCGCCTTTATCGCGATTACTCTGGCTTTTGACTAAGACAAGGTTATTCAAAATGCTGTCATCTTTAGTTATCGAGCGAGGGTAGATATGGTCGATATCGTAAATATCATGTCCATCGGCTCCGCGATTGTTGAGGCTGTCGATTGAAATTTGTTCACCGGTATAGGCACATCTGCCCATTTGGGTGAAGTACAGGAAGAGCTTTTTGTTTCTTAGCTCAGCTTCAGAGCGGCTTTCAAGTTCAGCATATAAGGAGCTTCCTTGCTTTTTCAGATTCTTATAGAGTTCCAGAAGCTGATTTTTTCGGGACACGGTTCGAACTTTTTCGCCTTCTTCACGGGCGACTTCTAAAAAGATTTTACTCGGTGGCGTGCCATGGTTTACTTTAATCAATTCTTTAATAATTCGCAGGGTTTGCCAGACCATTCTTTTTACCGGTGGCGAAATGGGATAGTTTTCAATCATTTGATAGCCGAAGTTTTGCTCAGCACCAAGGATTTGATCATTGAGATATTGAATTTGATCTCTTAGAGAAGGATATTCTGCCAATACCTGCATGAGGTTTAAGCTCTCTTCCCACATGAAGTCAAGGATTGTTTTGAATTGATTGTCCTGATTAAGGGCGGCTATACCGTTTATAAACTTTTCAGAAAGCCTTCCCCAGCCAGAAAATTTGAGCTTGGAGAGTTGATTAATTTCGTTTGATGTGAGCTTTTCGCCTAAATCGCTCTTGATCCGATTTGAAATCATTTTCGGTGAATCAGGAAAAACTGTGATCAGGCGGACGATGTTTTCTTTTTCTTCCATGCTGAGTTTTCCTGCTGCAATTCGTTCAATGGCAAGCTCGGCTTTCATCTCACCAGGGATTTCAAGGTCCATCCCCTCGATGTCAGAATCGCTGACAATTTCACCGGTTTTAGCTTGAATAAATTCAGCGAGGCGTTTTTTAGTTAGCTTCACCCTTCGGTGTGGATTTAGGAAGAAATATTCGAAAATTTCTTGCTTTAGAGGGGTTGGCAATAGCTGAGATTTAACCGTGACAACATTCAGCAGATTCAGGATGCTATATTTGGCATAGATTGGGGAGTCTTTTGGCAAGACGTCTTCTCCAATCAGATAACTGCATTTGTTGGTCATATTGCCGATAAAGTCTGTGGCAGATTGTTCGATATCAATTACGCGGTTGAAATTCCAGGGACGGACCGGTTCGTTGCTCAATTTGGTAAGCCAGGCATGGTGGGAACTTGAATTAGGATTGTCTTTAACGGAATGAGCCGGGTTTAATGGGCCAACATAATATGGAATTTTGAAATCAGAAATTAATTCGATCATTTGGCGATAGGTGTAGCCATTTCCCCCTTGCTTGTTTAAAAAGGGAAGGTAAGTTGAAGCAGAATCCAAAATTTTCTTCAATTCAGCCTGGTGAAGTTGGTGTGGAATCAGGCTGTTGTCTTTATCAGTGATTTTTGGCAAAAAACTGCCGACTTCAATTTCGTTGACGATATTCTGGTAGTCTTTAGACTTTTTGGCTTTTTCAGGTAGGTCATTGAGAAACTTTTTGAGATATTCGGTGAATTTTTCTTTATCGCATTTCTCAACAACCGGAAGTTTCTTTTTATTCTTCATTAGGTGGCCGGAATAGGCAGTGTAATTGAAAAGCCCTTTCTCAGATATTGAGAAGAATCTTTTATAAGCATCTTCGGGACAATATTTTTTGAATAATATTTTGAGTTTTTTGAGATCTGCGGCATGCTTCTGGTAAATATTAATCTTTGTTTGTGAAAGGGAATCAGCGCCTTGGAGTAGTGCTTCAAGCCTGACTAAATTGTAATAAGAACTGGCGATTAAAACCATTGAAGAATGTTCTTCGCTCAGAACGCTTTCGATCTGGTCTAAGGTTTCATCCTCTAATTTGCTCAGTTTTATATTTTTAGGGCTGGCTTCTTTGTACTGCTCGCCAAATAAATCTGTGAATTTTGTGTCATAGCCGGTTAGAAGCTTGGCTAAGCTTTTTGCGTTTTTATCTTTTGTTTGAAGTGAATCGAGAAGTTTCGCTTGTTTTACTGAATTACTAATGCTTTGATCAGTCAGAATTTGATGCCAAGGCTCAGCGAAGGTTGGCGGGATTGTGATATTTAGTGTTTCACCAACTGCGACCGTTAATTCGTTGAATACGACTTCATATTGTTTCCCTAACTCGAAATCTCCGGTATCAGAATAGAGGAAGTGTCCTCTGGTTTTGAGGATGTGAGCGAGGGCTAAATAGACCAGCCTTGGGTCATGAGGGGCGCTGTTGGTCATCAAGTCATAACGTAAATGATAGATTGTCGGATATTGTTTGTGATAATCCGCATCTTTATAGTTGGGGTCGTTAAATAAAGTGTTTGGTTGGACTTCAGTTTTGTCTTCGGGGTAGAAAAAACTGTCATTCAAACGGGAAAAGAAACCCGGATCTATTTTTGCTATTTCTTCAGCGAATAATTCTTGAAGTAGGAGGATGCGTTGCCGTCTTCTCTCAACTCGTCTGCGGTTGACGCGAGAAAATCTTCGTTCGGCTGCGGTTTGAGCAGAATCAAACAAGCGAACACCCCATTCGGCTTTACCATGGGTTTTTAAGACTTCATAATTAGTGTCAGTTACAGCAAAACCGACTGATCCTGTGCCGATATCTAAACCGATGTAATACTCTTTTTCCATGATTCCTCCTTGAAAAACTATTGACTAAATTCGAGAAATAGTTTATATTGTTGTCAGACTTGTAATCACTCTACAAGTAACACACACGTTCAAATAAAGATTTATCCTCATCGTCAAGAAATTGACCCCACGTTGGTGGAACTAAGACCCTTCAAAGGGTCTTTTTTATTGTATACCAAATTGCAAATTTGTGTTATTTTGTAAGTGAAGCAGTAATAATTAAATCTGATGTATTTTTCATTTACCGAGTTTTAGTAGATTTCTTGCCGATGCTCCTCAAAATGGGATTGTTTATTTCCGCTATAATAAGGTTATGTTTTTTAATTTAATTAACCATGAATGCCAGTGCTTGGAGTAGATTATGGATTTTGCGACTAATGATGATGTAAACAAAAAGAATGATGAGGTAAACACAAGGAATAATGAAATCGCGAATGATTTGATTGTGAATCGGTCTTGTGGGAAAACTTTTGATGGAAAGCTTTCGCCTAAGGGCAACTCCTGGCTGGATAAACCGGTTTTTGGCTGGTTGCCATGGCTGACCGTTGAGAGGCTATTGATTATTCTGATTCTTGCTTTGACCATTTTCACCCGTTTCTATGACCTTGGCACGCGGACGATGGCGCATGATGAAATTAATCATGTCGTCCCGGCATATAATATTGATAATTATGTATTCGATCCCGTGACGCACGGGCCCTTCCAATTCCATGCGATTGCTCTTTCTTATTTCGTGCTGGGCGATTCCGATTTCGCCGCCCGGGTTCCGGCAGCGCTCTTCGGAATAGCAATCGTTGCTTTTGTGCTTTTTGCCTGGAAGCGTTACCTTGGACGGATCGGGGCTTTGGTTGCCGGTGCGCTTTTTATGATTTCGCCCTATATTCTTTTCTACAGTCGTTATACGCGGAATGAAATTTTTATTGTCTTTTGGGGGATGGCGTTGCTCTACCTTATGCTGCGCTATCTTGAGGATGGTAAGCATAAGTGGCTTTATTGGCTGGTTTTTATCAATGCGATGCATTATGCCGATAAGGCGACCGCTTTCATCTTCTCTGCCGAAGCCTTGATTTTCCTTGCCTTGCTCTTTATCGGCGAGGTCTCACGGAAAGACTGGCCCGACAAGGCGAAGAAATCCAAATTTCAAATTGGAGTTTGGATAACGCTGGGCTTAATTGTGGTTACGATGGGCGCTTATATGCTTGGGCAAAACGCAAGCAGCACCAGCGGAACCAACATTCCGCTGCTCATCAGCGCATGGCTGACCGTTTTGGCAATTATTTTCACGCTTGTGATGCTGTTCAGCGGTTACGGCTGGAGAAAGCTGAGCCATTTGCGCAGTTTTGACTTGATTTGGTTGCAACTAATCCTGATTTTGCCACTTTTGACTGCGATCCCACTCCGCGTTTTGGGTTTCGATCCAACCGATTTCAGCCAGGCTGGTATTCTTCACGCAGGACTGGTTTTTGTTGTGCTTTTACTGGTTTCGACTTTCCTGGGTATGCTATGGAATCGCAAAGTCTTCCTAAATAGCATGGCGATTTTCTGGACGATTTTTGTCGTCTTTTACACCACGTTTTTCACACATGGCGAGGGTTTTTTCAAGGGAATTGTCGGCTCTTTGGGCTATTGGATGGCGCAACAAGCGGTGGAACGCGGTACGCAACCGCTCTATTATTACGCTCTCGTCCAAATTCCGATGTATGAATATTTGCCCGCTTTAGGCGTGCTGATTGCTTTTGCGATTGGTTTGAAAAAGAGGCTTTTCTTTGCTTCGACTGAAGACCCCTTCGTTAATGTTCCGGTGGATTCGGCTTCGCTTGTGATTGCAGGTGACGAAAATCTGGACGAGTTTCTTGAAGAACCGGCTGTTTCCGAGGTTTTTGAAGAGGTCGCGGAACTTGATTCCTTTGACCGGGAAGTACCGGGCACCAGGCCGAAAGCCGTTAGAGCTGAAGCTGAGGTCAAAGAAATGCTTGATGAAAAAGTTCGCTTTGAGCCGCATGAATCTGAGACGGAGGCTGTGCAGTTGGATAATGAAGCCGGAAAGAGCGGCTGGGCTGAAAAACTCTTCCCTTCCGTGGACGAGGTTCCCGGACAGGCGAAAGAATTGCCGACGCTCTTGCTGTTGATATATTGGGCGGTGATGAGCTTGCTGGCTTTCACGGTTGCCGGTGAGCGGATGCCATGGCTGACGACGCACATTACAATGCCGATGATTTTGGTCAGCGGTTGGGCTTTTGGTTATTTGATTGAAAAAACGAATTGGGAAGAAATCAGAAAGCGCAAGGGCTGGCTGGTTGTCCTTTTCGTTTTTGTCTTCGTAATTGCATTTGCCAGCTTGCTTGGTTCAATTTTTGGCAATAATCCGCCATTCCAAGGTAAGGATTTGGCACAATTGCAAGCCACAAGCACTTTCCTGCTGGCTATGATTGGAACGCTCGGCTCAGGTTTAACGCTTTGGCGCTTGCTCAGAGGCTGGAAATTTAGCACTTTTGCTAAATTGGCACTCTTGCTTTTCGTTGGCATGCTCGGCATTCAAACTGCCCGGACAGCCTGGAGAGCAGCCTTTATCGATTTTGATAATGCCCGCGAAATGCTGGTTTATGCCCATTCGACAGGGGACATGAAAGACACCGTCAGGCAAATTGAGACCATTTCGAAGCGGCTTTATGGTGATAAATCGATCAAAATCGCTTACGACAATGACGTGCGCTACCCCTATTGGTGGTATATGCGCGACTATCCGAACAAGTATGATTTTGGCTCGGAAGTGACGAAGCAATTGCAAGATTATCCGATTATCGTCGTGGGCTCGTCCAATTATTCAAGAATCGAGCCGGTCGTTCGCGATGACTATTATCAATACGACTACAAGCGGATGTGGTGGCCTAACGAAGACCTTTACCGTGGCTGGACTTTCAACAAGGTTTGGAATGACCTGAAAGACCCGGCGAAACGGAGCGCTTTGTGGTCGTTATGGTTTGACCGCGACTATACTGAATACGCGAATGCTTTTGGCAATCGCTCTTTGACCCTGGCGACATGGTCTCCGTCTGACACCGCAAGGATGTTTATTCGGAAGGATATTGCAGCCCAAATCTGGGAATTTGGCATAAGCCCAGAGCCAAAAGAGCCGGTTGTTGACCCCTATGCTGAGGGAATTATCAGCCTTGACCCGGAATGGGTGGTTAGCATTGCCGGCGATTTGCCGCTCAATGCCCCGCGTGATGTAGCAACAGCACCGGATGGCAGCATTTATTTAGTCGATTCACGGAACAGCCGAATTGTACACTTCGATGAGCAGGGCATTTTTATCAATGCCTGGGGTGGGTATGGAAATGTGACAGATGGGACGACTGAGGGCGGTTTGTTTAACGATCCATGGGGCATTGCGGTCGGTCCTGATGGCTTGGTTTATGTTGCGGATACCTGGAATCATCGCATTCAAGTTTTCAGCCCTGATGGGGATTTTTTGCGGATGTGGAGCGCATTTGAAATCGATGGCGTTTTGGATGGCTTCTGGGGTCCGCGCGGAATTGCTGTTGACGAGAATAATCACGTTTTTGTAACCGATACCGGAAAGCAACGCGTGGTCATTTTTGATACGGACGGAAATTATCTGAGCCAGTTTGGCGGGATTGGATTGGAAGATGGGAAGATGGACGAACCGGTTGGGATTGCGGTCTCGAAGGATGGCTTGGTTTACATTGCCGATACCTGGAATTATCGTATTCAGGTTTTTGCGCCATCTGACAGTGGTTTGGATTACTTCCCGGTCAATAGCTGGGATGTGGAAGCCTGGAGGAGCGATTCGCTGGATAACAAGCCTTTCCTGGATTTAGATGCGGATGGGAATGTCTATGTAAGCGACCCGGATCGGGGAAGAGTGCTTGTTTTTGATGGCGATGGAAATTATAAGAACCTTTGGGGTGGTTTTGACAACAGCTATATCATGAATGTTATTAGTGGTGTAACGGTTGGCAATGACGGCGCGGTATGGGTGACCGACGCCTTGAGCAACACCTTATTAAAATTTAGCATGCCGGAGTAAGAGCCTGATTTTTCAAGGCAAGGGCAATTTTCAACGAGGAAAAGTTTATGGTGTACGGCTGGGTTTCAACCCAGCCCCATGTTTAACTAACAAGAGCATAGTTTGAACATCAAAAACTGCATCCGGTCAGGTGGTTGGCGGAGGGGTTAAAACCCCTCCGTACAGAGTTCTGTTATAAAGCAAAGGTTTGTGTAAAAATATGCTGGTCTCGTAAGGAAAAGGCCAGTGTATAGACCCTGATGGTTTACACTTTCATCCATATATTGCATGGTGAAGGCTGATTCGACCTCAAGCTGTGATAAGATTAATAGGCTCGTGTTTAGGAATGGATTAAAAAACAACGGAAAGAATGGTTGAAAATAGATGAATTATTCCTCTTATTTGTTTGGCTTTATACTGGCAACGCTCTTAGGGGCGCTGTTTCATTTATGGCGTAATGGCGGGGTTGTTCGCCTTTTGCTATATTTGGTTTTTTCCTGGATTGGTTTTTTTATCGGTCAAACAATTGCAAACTATTTTGGCTTCAACTTTTTTAGTGTTGGCCCGGTAAATATTATCGGAGGAATTGTTGGCAGTATTGCCTTCCTTTTGCTAGGTAACTGGATTGTAAAAATTGAACCAAATCAAAAAGCGAAGAAATAATGACGGAAGCTCAAACGTCTGAGGATATTGCCAGAGTTCAAGAAGGTGATTTAGTCATGCTGAATGACAGCAAGCATAAAAATCATCTCTTGGTGGTGAAAGCAGGCGAGGTTTTTATGAGTCATCGCGGCATGATTAAGCACGATGACATCATCGGTCAAGCCTGGGGTGTCCGTTTGGAATCACACAAGGGAAATCCCTTTTTCGTTTTGCAAGCGGGCGTCACTGATCTTGTGCAAAACATCAAGCGCACCACTCAAATTATGTATCCGAAGGATATTGGCTATCTCATTTTGCGTTTAGGGGTTGGCCCCGGTAAGCGCGTTTTGGAATGTGGGGGCGGTTCAGGCGGAATGACTACGGTTTTGGCATATCTGACCGGCGATTCCGGACGGGTCTATTCTTATGAACGCAATGCCAAGGCACAAAGCCTGGCTCAGAAAAATTTGGCTTTATTTGGTCTGGACCAACGGGTAGAATTTAAAGCCGGTGATGCAAAAGATGGCTTCGATGAGCGCAATTTGGATGCCATCCTGCTTGATTTGCCGAACCCCTATGATTTTTTGGAGCAAGTGCGCGCCAGCTTGAAAGGTGGCGGGCAATTTGCAACCCTTTTGCCGACGGTCAATCAGGTTGAATCGACCCTCTATGCCCTTGCGCATAGCAGTTTTGCCTTTATTGATGTTTGCGAAATATCATTGCGCCATTACAAATCGGACTGGGCGAGATTTCGTCCTGTGGATCGAATGGTTGCCCACACCGGTTACCTTGTTTTTGCACGCAAAATTCAGGATGTTGGGGTGGAAGCGGAGCAGTATCAACAAAACGAAGAAAACGATATGGAGGAGTGTGACTGACTCGATTAGTCTCCCTCCGGACTTGCCTGAACGTTTAGCCGTCTTTTCCAAAGAAAAAACACGCTATGAAGGCCTGGGCTTGCGAGGGCAAAACCTCAAGCCTCGACAGGCGGCTGTTTTGCTGCCGCTGATTTTTCGGCATGATAAATGGCAATTGATCTACACCCTGCGTTCAAACAAGTTGCATGACCATAGCGGGCAGGTATCTTTCCCCGGTGGTGCCTGCGATCCGGAAGATAAAGATGCTGTCGCCACAGCTTTGCGTGAAGCTTGGGAAGAAATTGGGCTTGAGCCTAAGGCAGTGCAGGTTCAGGGCCGGTTACCAAGTTTGAATATGGTTACCCGTTTTGTTGTTACACCGGTAGTGGGTATTGTGGATTGGCCGGTTTGGTTGACCATCAACCCCGATGAAGTTGGCCGCGTTTTTTCGGTTCCACTGGAGTGGCTTGCCAATCCGGAAAATCATTCCTACCGCGTCCACAGCCATGGTGATGAAGATTTTAACGTTCCCTATTTCCAAAGATATGACGGGGAATTGATATGGGGCGCAACCGCAATCATAACTTTGGATTTTATGAAAGTTTTGGGGATTAAATAGGATAATCTTGTCTTTGCTGCAATATTATTCCGATAATGCACCAAGAAATTCAAATTCCAATAAATTGTGTTGTACGGAGGGGTTCTATAGCACCCGATGCGAAGCGAGTGGTGTAACCCCTCTTAGCCTGATGTCCTTCAAATCTGTTTCAGTTGTAGATGAAAATAGGCCGGGTTAAAACCCAGCTCTACACAGGATTTTTTTCCTCGTTGAAAACAGACTATTTCAGCAAAATGAGAAAATCAGGTCGTAAGCCAATTTGCTCTTTTCAAACCGGCAATTTATTTCGTAAGCAAACTTGCGCGTTTCAAGCCGGCAAAAAATTTATCGTAGGCCGGCTTGTGCTTTTCAAGCCGGCAAGATCCTGGCAAATTATTAAGCCGGATTCAAAAACAGAATCCGGCCTACAGTTAAGTAAGGAGAGGCTGGCTCCAATATAAGACCAGCCTCTCCATTTATCTTGCTTTAGAAAGCTTATCCGAAAACGGATTTAGTTATCTTCTTTCAATTCTCTGGTTCGAGCGTCCATAACTTCTTGTGCCAGGTGAGTTGGGACCAAATCGTAATGGTCGAATTCCATCGAGAATGTGCCACGGCCACCGGTCATTGAGCGCAGGGTGGTGGTGTAGCGCATCATTTCAGAAAGAGGCACTTCGGCATTGATGGTGGATTTGCCACGGTCGGTGTCCATGCCCTGAACGCGGGCACGGCGGGTGTTGAGGTCGCCCATGATGTCGCCCATGTTCGCTTCCGGCATGTGGACAGAAACTTTCATAATCGGTTCGTAAAGAACTGGGTTGGCGGCGCGAATTGCCAATTTGAAGGCTTCGCGACCGGCAATTTCGAAAGCAACCGGCTTGGAATCGACGGGATGTTCCTTACCGTCAAAAACGGAAACACCAATATTGTGAACAGGGAAACCAGCGACAACGCCTTCCTTCATGACTGCCCGAATACCTTTTTCAATCGGAGCCATGTAGTTGCTGGAGATTGCGCCACCGAAAACATCATTCTTGAAGGAAAATTCTTCGCCCTCAATGGGGAAAACTCTCAGATGGACTTCACCAAACTGACCGGAACCACCGGTTTGTTTCTTGTGGCGGTACATTGCAGAACCTTCTTTGGTAATGTGTTCTTCGTAGGGCACTTTAGGTTCATGCTGGTCAATGAAGAGCTGGAATTTTTGTTCAGCTCGTTTGATCACGACGTCAAGGTGCTGATCGCCCATACCAAAAATCAGGGTTTGATGAGTGGCGGCTTCCATATCCCAAGAGAAGGTAAGGTCTTCTTCAGCCAGACGGTTGAGCGTTTGGCTCATCTTGGCGGCATCAGATTGCGTACGGGGGGTAATCGCAATGCGATAGAGCGGGCTGGGATAATGGGGCAACGGCAAGGACAGGTGTTGTTCTTTTGTGGTCAGGGTGTCACCGGTAACCGTGGAGCTCAGTTTGGCAACTGCGCCAATATCACCGGCATGAATAACCGGTACGGCTTGCATATCTTTGCCATAGGGCACCTGAACACCAGCTAAGCGTTCTTCTTCATTTTTATTGGAATTCCAAACACGGGTGTCGGAATTCATCGTGCCGGAATAGACACGGAAGAAGGTTTGGCGACCAACAAAGGGGTCAGCTGTGGTTTTCCAAACATAGGCAGCCAAGGGGCCTTTGTCATCAAAATGGAGTTCGACATCTCCCTTGGGGGAATGAGCGATAACGGCGGGGAGCTCTTTGGGAGAAGGAGCAAGAGCAAGCAAGGCTTCCATAAGGGGGGCGATGCCAATCATGCGACCACCGGCGGCAGTCAAAACGGGGATGATATTCGTTTCTTGAATCGCTTTGCGCAAACCTTTTACGATCTCTTCAGGGGTCAAATCGCCACTGTCGAAATATTTTTCCATCAAGCTTTCTTCGGCTTCAGCGGCAGCTTCGACCAAAACCATGCGGGCTGCTTCGGCATCAGACTGATATTCAGCCGGGATGTCGCTGGCGGTTTTGCCATCGCCAAGGTAAGCTTTCATGCTCACCAGGTCAATAACGCCTTTGAAATCAGATTTCTCGCCGAATG
>Ga0265295_1002194_pt1 | contig 31950 bp, 28 predicted proteins | sample Munlansysbiofilm_FD_192503 | JGI IMG/M metagenome (GOLD analysis project Ga0265295, IMG submission 192503) | Leachate microbial communities from a municipal landfill in Southern Ontario, Canada - Methane capture system biofilm | ecosystem: Engineered > Solid waste > Landfill > Unclassified ... | reverse complement strand
TGACTGCATAGTATCCACATGGGACGCATTTTGGCAAATTCATAGCACTCTATGGCCAAATTTGTGTCGGTACCGGTTTACCTTGGTATTAAGGTAATAGCTGAAAGTGGGTTGTTACTACAGAGTCAGAATGTAGGATGTAGAATGTAGGATTAATCAGGGAAATTGAGAATTAGCAGGGGAATGTAGAATTTAGGATGTAGAATGTAAAATTATTGGGGTTTGCTATTTCCTGCCCTTTGAAAACCGGCTGAAGCCAGCGCTGCCTCCTTTTTCAAATTTCTGCTTGACGTATATGGAGCTTCTGATTTATGTATTATAGTTAGGAAGAAACTAAACTAAGATAGCTAAACCAAAAACCATAAATGGATGTATATATGAGAAGATTACTTTTTACCATGTCCCTGATACTGCTCTGCGGACTGCTCTTTGCGGGCAATGTGCAGATCACTGTGGATGCTGCGGCATTCGGGAAAGCCTCGGCAGACTATCCGGTGATACTAGAGCCCGGACAGCCCATGCTGAACTACTATGCCTTGAAAATACTGCTTCCTTTTGGGCAGGAATATAGATCTGCGGAGCTCAGTTTCAGCTCTGCCAAAACCCGTAAATCCGGAGTCTGGATAGAGCCTGCCGGCACTCAGATTCCCATTTCCCAGCCGCAGGACTATGTACCCAGCCTGCCAAACCCGCAAGTGTATCAGCGCGACAGCTTTTTCCCAAGCCAGGACTTTGAATATCTGGGCACCCAATACTTTCGGGGCCATGCTATTGCGCTCTTCAACGTCTATCCTTTCCGTTACAATCCCGTATCACACGAACTCATCGTCCACTCTTCTTTTGATCTGAACATCGAAAGTGAATTCACTGAAGAAGCTGCAACCCAGCAGGCTAAGTTCCTTACTCTCAATACGAAAACCACAGACCTTTTGCAGCAGATGGTGGCGAATCCCCAGGCGAGCAGCAGCTATACTTATGCGAATTATGACGCCTACAGACCCAAAAGCCGCAATCTGGATCCTGGCACTGCCAAGCGCATGATCATCATCACCGATGACGAAAGGGCTTTGTGGTTTGAAGACTACGCCCTCTGGCGGACCAGCAAGGGCATCAGCACTGCAATCTATACCACCAATCATATTTATGCGAACTACACCGGGGCGGATAATGCCGAGAAAGTCCGCAATTTCATAATCGATGCCTACAGCTCCTGGGCCGCTACCGCTACGCCTTTGGAATATGTGATTTTGGGCGGTGATGATGAGATCGTGCCGGAGCGCGGAGTATTTGGCAGAGTGGGCTCTACCCGTGACAACAAGATGCCTTCTGATCTGTATTTCAGCAATCTCGATGGAGATTGGAATGCCAATGGCAACCTCATTTACGGAGAGATGCAAGACAATACGGATATGATCCCGGAGCTGCACATTGGCCGCTTTCCAGCCGAAAGCTATCAGGAATTCAGCAATATCTTCCGCAAAACCAAATACTATGTGGATAACAGCACTTTCAGCAACAACCTCGCCATCTTTTACGGTGAAAACCTGAACACGAACCCCATGACCTGGGGTGGTGATTACAAGGACGCCGTAGCCGTTCATCTGCCCGCTGCTTACAAATACAGCACCCAATATCAGAGAGACGACAGCTATACCAGCAGCACTGTGTGGAACAGCATCAATGACGGTGTGAATGTGATGAACCACATGGGGCATGCCAATGAAACCTACCTGATGGGCCAGAGCAATGGCACCATCCAGCAATTGCGCAATACCGAATATGGCTTTCTGTATTCTCAGGGCTGTTATCCTGCGGCTTTTGATCAACGCACCTCTGGAGATGGAGAGTGCATCGGGGAACATCTGCTGATGTCCTCCGGAGGAGTATTTTCCTTCATCGGCAATACCCGTTATGGCTGGTATATGCCCGGTGGCATCGATGGCGCCTCGGAATATTATGACCGGGATTATTTTAGCGGTCTTTATGAACAAGGCCATCCCGAGCTGGGCAACGCGCTGACTTACTCGCGCTTGCAGAATCTGAATGCAGCTCTGCAAAGTGATGTAATGCGCTGGTGCTATATGGAAGTTGTCCTTTTTGGCGATCCTTCCGTATCGATAAAAATGCCAGACCCTCAATTGCCGATGCTGAGCCTGGAAAGCTATGAATTTGATGATTCTCAGGGCGATAATGACGGCATTATCAATCCTGGAGAGACCATCCGTTTTCACCCTGTGATCGGTAATGCCATGGGTTGGGCTCCTGCTCAAAACGTGAAGATCTGTTTGGAATCCGTGCCTCAAGGCATGCAGATGACCAGCGATTGCATTGTAATAAACCAGATTATGCCGGGGCAAACCAGCCCGGAAGACCTTTTCCTGGAGCTGGCTCTGCCGGAAGACTTGGGATTTGGGATTTTCACCTTCAAGATTGCGGTGGAATCCATTCACCCCATCACCAATCTCAGCACAGGCCTGAAGTATTTCGAGGCCAGCTTTGAGATCACCCTCTTTGACGGCCGTTTCCCCTGGGAGATTGCCAATAGCGGGAAATCCGCCCCCATGGTGGTGGATATCAATGCTGATGGCGACAAGGATATCGCTTTTGCCGATGTCTTTGGCGGCATCCATATGATCGGTGCAGACGGTCTGGAATTTAGCCTTATTGAGCATCCCGATCAACAAAATATCCACCGCAGCGGAGCTATGGGGCAGATCGATGGTACAGGCCACGAAGACTTCGTCTTTACCAGCAGATCGGGGCATGTTTATGCCATGACTACCACGGGTGAGCTGATCTTTGATTACGCTGCTGGTACTCCCTTTATGTTTTCCCCGATGATTGCGGATATCACAGCCGACGGCGCTTTTGAGATCATCGCCGGCGGTCTGGATGGCAAGCTTTATGTGATTGATGCCAGTGGCGAAGACGTCAGTGGCTTCCCCCTGCAACTTCCCGGGACCTTCGTGAGTGAACTCGCCGTAGGCCAATTGGAAGAAGGCGGGCCCATGATGATAGTAGCGGGAGTAAACAATGGAGACCTCAGAGTAATCGGCGCCTGGGGCGCTATTGATGAAAGCTACAACCACAATCTGGGTAGCGGCATCACCGGAGCTCCGGTAATCCTGGATAGAGGCCGCATCGCTCTGGCCACAAACACCCATCTTTATCTTATCAGCCGAAACGGGATCATCTTTGAAAGAGAAATCGATGCCCCTGTGGCCGGCGGACTCATCGCCGTGGATCTCGATCAGGACCAGCATTTGGACATCATCTTTGTTTCCATCGCCGGAAAGCTCTGGGCCGTGAGCCAGATGAACACTCTGCTCGGCAATTTCCCGGTGAACGCAGGTGCAAGCTTCAATTGCCCTCCGCTGGTGGCGGATCTCGATGCCGATGGACAGTGTGAGATCGTTCTGCACAGCAATCTGAATAGCATCTACGCCTATCATAATGATGGCAGCGTGGTGGATGGATTCCCCTTCAGCACCACTTATAATGGTGCCACACCGGGGACTTTGGTGGATTTTGACAATGATGGTTATTACAAACTGATCACCGGATTTTCCAATGGTGTCTTGATGTCGAATCTACGCCGTCCTGTCTCTGAGCTCGCACCCTGGACTGTTTATCGCGGTTCACTCAAACGCCAGGGCAGTGCCGCTTCTTCTGGCCACGTGGCCAATGCCGATGCCCAGATGGTCCCCGCAGTGGATTTACTGAAGCAAAACTATCCGAATCCCTTCAATCCCAATACTAATATAGCTTTTGAGCTGGCCAAAGCGGGCGCAATCCGGATCGATATTTACAATGCCAAAGGGCAGAAAGTGCGCGAATTGCTAGCTGACAAGCTGGCTGGTGGCAGACACACGGTGCTTTGGGATGGCACGGACGATAATGGCCGTAGTCTGGCCAGCGGAATCTATCTTTACCGAGTGCAGAGCGTAGAAGGCTCTCAGACGCGTAAGATGTTACTACTAAAATAGGTATTACATGCAACACATAGCAAAAAACATTCTCAGGATCAAAGCTGAAATAGCTGCTGAGCTGGAAAAAGCCGGCCGCAAGGATGAGGAAATCACCCTGGTGGCCGTGACCAAGACTCATCCGGTGCAGGACATCGAAACGGCTCTGAAGAGTGGCATCACCCACTTCGGCGAAAACAAGGTACAGGAAGCTGTGCGCAAGCTGGCCATGCTCTCTGCGCCCTATGCGGGCTTTCACTTCATCGGCCATCTGCAGAGCAACAAGATCAATCAACTCCTGGCCCTGAAGCCCATCCTCATCCACAGCATCGATTCGCTGTATCTGGCGGATAAGCTGCATCGGGCCTTGGGACGCACAAACCGTACCCAGGAAATCCTGGTTCAGGTAAACGTCACCGAAGAAGAAAGCAAGAGCGGAGTGGACTTTGACAATGCTAAAGAGATGATCGCCAGGATAGCCGGCTACTCCACACTCTATGTGCGGGGACTGATGACTATCGGCAAATTGGACCCGGATCCAGAGGTCAGCCGCATCTATTTCAAACAGCTCAAAACTCTCTTTGATGAGCTCAAGGAAGATTTTCCTGAAGGCTTTGACTACCTCTCCATGGGCATGAGCCACGATTGGAAGATCGCCCTGCAGGAAGGCTCAAACATGCTGCGCATCGGCAGTGCCATCTTTGGCTCCAGAGCCCATAGGACCAGGCAATGACAGCTATAATCGCTATCCTGATCTTTGGCCTGGCCTATCTTTACGGTGGATTTTCCACAGCTCAGGTGATCGCCAAGAGTTTCCGCTCTCTGAACATCTATAGAGTGGGCACCGGCATAGCCGATACGGAGAATATCTATACGAATATCAGCAAGTCCATGGGGCTGTTGGTAGGAGCCATCGATCTCAGCAAAGCCTATTTGTTCCTGATGGTGGTGGAATTCGTCCTCCGGATTTTGGGTAATGCCACTACCTTTGCAGATTTTAGCACCTTGTACAGCCCCACTCTGATGATGGCCTATGGCGTGGGCATGCTGATCGGGCATTGCCTGCCGCTGACGCATCATTTCCGGGGTGGCAGAGGGATCTTCACCTATATGGGCTTCTTCGCCTATTTCGCTTTCTTGCCGGTTTTTGTCACCGCCATTTTGGCCATGATCCTGGTCTGGCGCTTCAAACAGGTGCGTTTTGCCCAATACACCATCGTGGTCCTCCCCGTGATCTTGTATCAGATATTTTATCACACGATTCCCTGGTTCCGTCAGGATCTGCCGCCTTATTTCACCGCGATCCTCATCGGGACAGCCTGCTTTATGGGAGTCCTAAACATCATATTATCAAAACGCCTTGGCGAATTTTGAGGTTAGTAAGATGATCAAAATCATAGCCGTCGATAGTAAAAAGCTCCTGAAAAGCTTCATCATGCTGCCCTTCGAGCTCTATAAGAATGACCCTAATTGGGTGGCTCCCCTCATCATGGATCAATACAATTTCTTCAATCCCCAGAAAAACCCCTATTATGAACACTCCGAAGTGCAGCTCTATCTGGCCATGGAAGATGGCAAAGTCCTGGGGCGCATCAGCGCTCATACCAATACCCAACATCAGAAGGAGCACAACGAGGATATCGGTTTCTTTGGCTTTTTTGACAGCGTGGATCGCGTGGATGTAGCCAAAGCGCTCTTCAAAGCTGCCGGGGACTGGAACAAAAAGCGGGGTTTTGCGAGTATGCGCGGACCCACGAACTTTTCCGTGAATCAGGAAATCGGTCTTTTGATTGATGGCTTTGATACTCCGCCCATGGTGATGATGCGGCATGATCATCCCTACTACCAAAAGCTCTATGAAGCCTGTGGCCTGGAAAAAGCCATGGACCTATATGCCTATCTGAGCGAGCGCACCGAGATGCCGGAACGCATAGAGCGCCTCGCTGCGGCCATCGAAAAACGCAGTGGAGTCACCATCCGCAGCCTCTCAAAAAACAAAAAGGAACTGCAAAAAGATATCGAAACCGTCTTTGAAATCTATACGAAAGCCTGGGAATACAACTGGGGCAATGTGCCCATGACCAAGGCGGAATTTGACCATATCGTGGCCGAGCTTTTGCCTTTGGCAGATCCCGATTTGATCTTCATCGCTGAAAAAGATGGACATCCGGCCGGTTTCTCTCTGGCCCTGCCAAATTACAATGAAGTGCTGAAAGTGATGAATGGCCATGTCAACCCCATCACCATGATCAAAGCCCTGCTGGCCAAAAGGAAAATCCACAGCGCCCGGGTGATCACCATGGGCATCATCAAAGAATATCAAGGACGCGGTATAGACACTTTGCTTTACTACTACGCCTATAAAAATGGTCTGCCCAAAGGCATTTTCCGTGGAGAGTTTTCCTGGGTTTTGGAGAACAACACCATGATGATCCGCGTAGCCCAAATGCTGGACGCCATCCCCTATAAGACTTACCGTCTCTATGACAAAAGCATCTAAGAGCCTGCTCTGTGCGATCGACATCATCACTTTGAGCTTTTGCGGATGGATCCTGCTGTATATGAGCATCGGCCTGGGCCTGGACAGAGTGAAAGATGCCGGAGTGCACCTGCCCATCTTCCTCAGCATTGCCACCAGCATCCTGCTTTTGGCCTGGCTGCATCGGAATTTGAACACCGAAAGACACCCCAAGCTGGATAAAGCCTTGAATCTCATCCGCGCCTTGTATCCCATCACGCTTTTTGGCTACTTTTTCACCTCCGGATATAGCGTCAATCAGATCATCTTTACCCGCTGGCTGGATCCTTTCTTTATGAATATAGATCTGCAGCTCTTCGGCTATCTGCCCTCGCTAATCTGGGGTACACATTTTAACGGCTACCTCACCAGCGAAGTCTTCCATCTGGCCTATTTCTGCTACTATCCCATGATCATAGGCCTGCCGCTGTATCTGTATTTCAAAAAACCGGCGGCATTCAAAGAACTCATCTTCAATCTCAGCTTTGTCTTTTATATGTGTTACTTTATCTTTAGCATCCTGCCGGTGATCGGCGCTCGCTTTCTGCCTGAGGCGATGGAGCTTACCAGAAGCTATCGGGGCGGACCTTTCACCCACATCATGGTCTTTATTTACCGCCATACACATCATCTTGGGGGTGCCTTCCCCTCTTCGCATGTGGCAGTAGCCCTAGTGCTCACTGTGGCGGCTCTCAGGCATACACCGCGCCTGGGCTATCTCTTTGTCGTGATCTCTTTCTTTTTGACCTTTGCCACGGTGTATTGCCATTATCACTGGTTTATCGATGCTATATTTGGCATTTTGGCTGGAGTAGGAGGCTACTATCTGGCCAATTTCAGCCATCGCAAATTGCAAGGAGCCCAATAGATGAAATATGGATTTCTGATCCTCTTCACTTTGTTCAGCCTCACCCTGGCTGCGCAAAGCCCGCTTCCCATAGATACTTACGATTACGGTGTGCCGGAAAATAACGTCTCTGCCATCGCCATCGGCATGGGAGGCATCAATCTAACCAATCCGGACGATCCCTTTGCTTCCTATGGCAATCCTGCCCTGTTGGCCAATAACGAAGATACCATGATCTACCTGGCCTACCGTCTGGCGGACAATGAAAATCTCAGTTTCTGGGAAGCAGCCAGCGTGAGCAACTTTCTTAAGGAAAAGCAATTCAAATACTTCACCCTGGTCAGCAAACAGGCCGCTTTCTCCTATCAGCCCATGGCCGCCATCAATATCTCAGAATTCGATGCCGCCACAAACAAGACCCTGTATTACGATTATAAACTGGATAAACTGCAAGTGAGTCTGGCCATGAAGGACAAGAACTGGCCTTCGCTCACCGCCGGGCTAAATCTGAAATACATCACCGGCCGCCTGGTCTATCTGGTGGAGCGCCGCGAGGGGAGCCAGTTTGTGCGTGAACACTTTATCGATGACAAAATCAAGGGCGCTTCAGGCGATCTCGGGCTTACCATGCAGACGGGAGATGTTTCTTATGGCCTCACGGTATACGATGTACTTTCACGGCTGTGGTGGGAGAACTATGACCCCGTGAGCATTCAGCGCAGGATCGGCACCGCGGTGCAATATGGCAGTGGAGCTTCCAAGACCAATTTTGGCATCCAGAGCAAGATCTCGCGCAAGCCGGAAACCACCTATCATGTGGGCTATTCCTTTACGCAAAATTGGGATAGCCAGGGTTTTAGTGCAGATGGCGATGTTCAGCAGGGCATGGATCTGCGGGTAGGCTTTTATAGCCACGATTTCTATGGTGCAGACAATATCAATCTCACCCTGGGCGCGGGCTATCATTATCAGATGATCCGCTTCGATTTTTCCTTGAATTCCAAGGGCCTCAAGATTTCCGATAGCGAGTTCCTCTTTTCCATGGGATTGGGGTTTTAAGCGATGTTTGACCTGTCTTTCCTGAATGCCGGACTCCTGATCTTCGCTGCAGCCACAGTGCTGCCCCTGATCATCTGGCTTTTGGCAAAGAAAAAGCCGCCCAAGCTGCTCTTCTCCTCCCTGAAATTCATCAAACTCAGTCAACAGCAGGAAAAGAGCCGCGCCCGCATCACCAATATCATCCTGCTCATCATCCGCATGCTGATCATCCTGCTGGTAGCTCTGGCAGTGGCGCGCCCCATGCTTTCCTCCTCCCGCTTTGCAAAATCGGACAAACATCCCCCCACAGCCCTGGCCCTCATCCTGGATACCTCCTATTCGATGGATTACATCGAAGAGCGCCAAACCCGCATCGATAAAGCTCTCAAGGCGATTCAGAGCGTCAATGCCATCGCCACCGAGGCCGACCGCCTGATCCTGGTTTCCAGAGATGCCCCCTGGAACGATCTGCATGCCCAGATCTACGCGGGCTCTATCCCCGAAGAGATCCTGCAAAACGTGAGCCTGAGCTGGCAGCCTTTGAGCTGGGAAGAAACCTTCGCTTTTGCCGAAGCCAAGCTGGCTGAGAGCCAAATGCCAAACCGGGAAATCTATCTTTTAAGCGATTTTGTGAATGAAGAGATCTCCGTCAAAAGCCAGTATCCCATCGCCGCCATTCCCATCTCGGAAGTGGAAGCCCGCCAAAATCTCTCGGTCTCAGAAGCCAGAGTGCTGCCGCAGATAGTGGGACGCGGCAAGCAGCAGGCCATAGAATTTCGCCTCACCAATCATGGCAATGGGGACCGCGATGAAATCCTGATCCAAGTGGTCCTGGATGAGATCAAAGTAGCCGAACGCTTCGTGAGCATCCCCGCCCGCCAGAGCCTGAAAGAAGAGATCACTTTTGAGATCCGCAGTGAAGGCTGGCAAGCCGGCTACATCGAGGTACTGGACGAGCATCTGAATGCCGACAACCGCGCCTATTTCGCCTTTGAATACTTTCAGCAGCCGCGCGTCGCAGTGGTGGGGTCGCAGCCTTTGCCCCTGCACCTGGCCAGCATCCTGCAAGTCTATACCGGCGGCCGAAAACCGGATCTGATCCATCCCTCAAATCTGAACCGGCAAATGCTGGACGATTATAAACTCTTTATTTTCTACGAATTCGGTGAGATGACTCCCCGCCTTCGGGAAATGATCCTGGAGCTGGACGCACGCGAGACCGGCAGCCTCTTCTGCCTGGGCAAGACTCTCGCTCCGGATGCCATAAGCTTTTTGAATCAACGCTTTTCGCTGAAGATGGGTGAGCGTAAACAGAACACCATCAGCATAGATTTTATCTCACCACATCATCATCCCACGGCTTTGATCGCCGATAAAGACCTGCGTTTCCCCCAAATTACTTCCTGGTGGCAGAGCACTGCGCACAGCAGCAGCCTGATCTCCGCCTCGCAATATCCGCTGGCGGTGACGAGTCCCAAATCCGCCTTGTGGCTCTGGGATGTCAGTGCGCCTTCACCTTTCTTTGCCGATCCCGCCTTTGCCGTCTTTGCCTATCGCCAATTTAGTGCGCTACAGAGCGCCAGCGTCCCCATGGCAGAGCTGAAGGTGGGAGACAGCATCCGTGCCAGCGAACTCAGCTTGCCTTCACTGGATAATCTCAGCCTGGCATATCCGCATTACATCACTCAGCAGCCGGGGATTTATGTGGTGAATCCTAGTCTGGAAAATCCGGCCAAAATCGCAGTGAATATCGAATACAACGACAGCGATCCCACGAGAGTTCCACCCAAAACCAAGATCAAGATGCTCTCCGGGGACTTTACCAAGGAGATCTTTATGTCCCGCCTGGGCCGCGATCTTTGGAAGCTGCTTTTGGCTATTGCTCTGCTTTTGATGATCCTCGAAATCATCATAGTTAAGAGCCAGGAACACAAGTCTTTATACAGGAGCGACACATGAGCATGCTGGATTCGATGCGTCTCGCATCGAGAGCCGACCAGGAACACAAACCCTTACACAGGAGCATGCTGGATTCGATGCGTCTCGCGTCGAGAACCGACCAGGAACACAAACCCTTACACATGAGCATGCTGGATTCGATGCGTCTCGCGTCGAGAACTGACCAGGAACACAAGTCCTTACACAGGAGCGACACATGACTTTGGAAAAACTCAATCTCCCCGATGACATCAAAGGCCTCAGCAATGAAGCTTTATCTACTCTGGCCGATGAAGTTCGGGCCCGCATCATCGATGTCGTGGCCAAAAACGGTGGCCATATCGCCCCCAGTTTGGGCGCGGTGGATATCACCCTGGCCCTGCTCACCGTCTTCGATCCTCTTGCTGACCGCGTGATCTGGGATGTGGGACATCAAAGCTATGCCTGGAAGATACTTACAGGCCGCAATGCTCGCTTTGACACCCTGCGCCAATTAGACGGCATCAGCGGTTTTACGAATCGCGATGAAAGCCCCTATGACGCCTTCAGCACCGGCCATAGCAGTACCTCCATCTCCGCTGCTCTGGGCATCGCTGCCGCCCGGGATTTGAAATCCGAATCAGGTCACTCCATCGCTGTAATCGGCGATGGCGCCCTCACCGGAGGCATGAGCTTTGAAGCCCTCAACCATGCCGGACATCTGCAACCCAACAAGTTTATCGTGATCTTGAACGACAACACCATGTCGATCTCCAAAAACGTAGGTGGCCTACAGAGATATATGGCCCATATGTATGCTTCCAAACACTATAACTCGCTCAAGCAGCAGATCTGGGATATCAGCGCCAGCCTGCCTTCCAGAGTGCGCCGGCGCTTTATCTATGGTGCGCGCAAGCTGGAAGAATCCATGATGAATATCCTGGTGCCAAACATCATCTTTGAGGATCTGGGCTTTAAGTATGTAGGCCCCCTGGACGGACACGATATCCCGCAATTGATCGCCATCCTCAAGCGGGTCAAGAACTTCATGGTAGGCCCGGTGCTCATCCATGTGGTCACCCAAAAAGGCAAGGGCTATGTCCCTGCCGAAGAAGACTCTACCAGCTTCCATGGCGTGGGCCCTTTTGCTGCCAACCAGGACAAAACCGCCTGTAAAGACGGAATTGGTTATAGTGAAGTCTTTGGTCAAACCTTGTGCGAATTGGCTGAGCAGAATCCGGATATCGTCGCCATCACAGCCGCTATGAGCGCCGGTACTGGACTCTCCTGCTTTGAAGAGCGCTTTCCCGAACGTTTCTTTGATGTAGGCATCGCCGAACAGCATGCCATCACCATGGCCGCAGGCATGGCAACCAAGGGTATAAAACCTTTTGTGGCTCTCTACTCCACCTTTACCCAGCGCGCTTTGGATCAGATCATCCACGATGTCGCCATGCCGAAACTCCCCATAGTTATCTGTCTGGACCGCGCCGGCATCGTGGGAGAAGATGGCGCCACGCACCAGGGCGCTTTTGATCTGGCTTTTTTGAGTTACATCCCGAATCTGGTAATTTTGGCACCTTCCTGCGCCGAAGAAATGCGCGCAATGCTGGCCTGGGCAGCCCTGTACAAAGAAGGTCCTGTAGCGATCCGCTATCCCCGTGGCAAGGCCGTCTGTCGCCAGATCAAGCTGGATACCTTCGAACTGGGCAAAGCGGAAATCATCAATGCCGAAGCCGAGATCTCCCAGCCTACCATAGCCTTTATGGCCGTGGGCGATGCTCTGCAAACCGCCCAGGACACCGCAGAACTTTTGGCCAAAGAGGGCATCAAGCCTTTGCTCGTAAATCTACGCAGTATCAAACCTCTGGATGAAAAGACGATAGTCGCGCTCTGCAAAGCCTGCAAGTACATCTTTACTTTCGAAAATGGCTCCGTCATTGGGGGAGTGGGCGCGCGCATAGCCCAGCTCGGCTGTGGACACCAAGCCAAAGTGGTGAACTTCGGCTATCCCGATGAATTTATCCCCCATGGCAAGACTGCCCTGCTCAAGCAGCAGATCGGCTTTACGCCCGAAAGCCTGGCCAGGATGGTTTCAGAGCGTTTGTGAACGACATCATCTGCGCCCGCATCACCGCCCCCGGCACAGCCGCCATCGCGGTGATCCGCATCTCTGGCAAAGGCTCCATCCCGCTGGTAGCCAGATACTTTCGCCCTGCAAAGAGGCTACTAAAAGCACGTGCCAATACCGTGGTCTTTGGCACTTTTTACGATGCTGAGGCAGTGGCTCTGGATGAAGTGCTCCTCACCGTGTTTCAGGCCCCCAAAAGCTACACCGGAGAAGATACCATCGAGCTGAGCTGCCACGGCAATCCCGCTTTGGCAGACCGCATTCTGACGACTTTGCTGGGACAGGCCAGGCTGGCAAACCCCGGAGAATTCACCCTCAGAGCCTACCTGAATGGCAAGATGGACCTCAGTCAAGCCGAAGCGGTAAACGACCTCATCCTTGCCAATAGCTCCAAAGCGGAGACGGCAGCGCTGATGCAGATCAAAGGCTATCTGGGTAAACACTTAGCCCAGATCATGCAGGACATTCAAGATGCCCGCCTGCGTTGCGAACTGGCCATAGATTTCTGCGATCAAGACCTCCCCCAGATAGATTTGGAAGACCTCGCACAGCGTCTGGACACTATCCTGGGCACCGCCCGCGCTCTGAAAGAAGAAGGAGAAAGTGGCATCAAGCTCCGGGAGGGCATCAAAATCTGCCTGGCCGGTGCGCCCAATTCCGGTAAATCATCACTTTTCAATGCCTTCCTGAAACAAAACCGTGCCATAGTGACCTCCGTTCCCGGCACCACCAGGGATTATCTAGAAGAATCTTTCTCACTTTCCGGCTACCCAATCGTGCTCTATGACACTGCCGGCCTCAGAGACAGTGAAGACGAGATCGAGAAAGAGGGCATCGCCAGATCCTATGACTTGATCAAAACTGCCGATCTCATCCTCTATCTCTATGAAGGGGATTTCAGCCATCTACCAGAAGATTGGCAGGCTTACAAAGACAAGCTCATCCTGGTGGCCACCAAAGCCGACATCTTTCCAGAAAGGCGTATTCCTCCCGATCATGTCGAGACATCAGTGCGCGATCAAAATGGCCTCAAGGCTCTCTCAGATGCCATTCTGGGGCATTTAAAGCTACCGACCGTGATCCTGGAACATCCCCTCATCACCAATGTCCGGCATCTTGCCGCCCTCTCCCGCAGCATCACCGCCTTGGAAGCCGCTCAATCTGCCTTGAGACAGGAACTCGGCTTCGAATTCATCGCCTTCGAACTGATCTCCGCCCACTCTGCTCTGGAAGAGATCCTGGGCCTGGTCCCCAGCGATGAGCTGCTCAACAAAATCTTTGACCAATTCTGCATCGGCAAATAGTCCATATTCAGCTCGCTAATCTCACAGCCAGCCTCCCCGTAGCGCTGTCTTCAGACGGCGGTCCACTGGATTCGACACGTCTCGTGTCGAACAAGGCCGCAAGCCTTGAAAAACGCCGTCACCAGCCCGAAGGAAAGTGAAAGTAGCCTTGAAAAAGAGAGCAGGTCCCGTGCTCTGCAGACGGGGACGTCGTGAGTCCAGCACATCCCCCGCCTAACCTCAGTGTTCTCGGTGTCCTCGGTGGTAAAAAAACATCCGTGTCAATCCGTCTAATCCGCACAATCCGTGTGACTATTTACACCCTATCTCTTCCCAATCCTGCGATACAGCACAAAAGAATACAAAATCGAATACAGCGGCAGCAGCAAAGCCACCCACATCAAGATCTGCTGCAAAGTGCTCTGCTGCATCGGTATAAATGCCTTTGCGCATAGCATCAGGCCAGAGATTACAAAGAGCCATCCTCCCAAACGATGCGTTTTTTGCCAGACCTCTTCGCTGGAAAGCGTCCAGGGCGTTCTGATCCCCACAAAGAAGTTATTGGGCACTTTGGGCAGGATATTGCCCAAAATCACAAACATCATCCCCATCAAAACAAAGCTAAAGCGGAAACCTTCTGCCCCAGCACCCATAATGCCCAGGTACAGACTATAGACATGGATCAGAGCAAAAAACAGCACCAAAACAAAGCTGATGCTGGGCAGTATCTTATCCATTCTGTCCTTATTCTTGCGGTATCTGGGATCGTAGTACGGCATCAGATACAAGAGCAAAAAGATGCCCACACTCATAGACAGCCCAAAAATCATTGAGCCAGTCAGACCCATCCAGCCATCTATCTCGCCCTTGATATTCCAATGGGAAGGAATCTTGACTCCAGCAGGCAATTGCCCCAAAAACCAGGCCATTACGATCAGGTGCAAAATCACCACCACTATCGACCATTTGTAAGTAAGCAGTCTCTTCATTTTGTCTTTTCCTCATTTCTTGCAGTTATTTCTTTGAACCAACCCAGCACGTCCTCCAGGATCGTGGTATTCAAACTGTAATGGACGAATTGCTTTTTCTTGATCGAGCAGATCAGATCGGCATTGCGCAGAATCTTCAAATGCTCACTGAGCGCAGGCTTTGAGATCTCAAAATGCTCCGCGATCTTCCCCGCCGTCATCACCCCTTCTTTCTTGAGTAAACTGAGGATCTTGCGCCGGTTCGCATCGGCAATCGCTTTGAAAAACGCATCTGACATTTTAGCTCCTTTGCTGCGTAATGATTGGACGCAGCCTTATTAACTAATTACCTAATTAACCAACCACCGAATTACGTCAAGGAAAATCTACCGTAGGGGCGTTGGGCGAACGCCCAAATCCGTCGCATTAGCATAACACCCGAAACAACCACACACCTGCTGTAGGGGCGTTGGGCGAACGCCCGAATCCAGCAAGTTGGGCCGAACACCCGAATCGCGTTGGCCGAACGCCCAAATCCATCGCGTTGTGAATAACACCCCAAAACAACCCCGTTGGTCACATGCCAGCAACCATTGGGTTTTCGCCCAAAACCCCTACACTCGAATCCCCTCTCCACAGCCTGCAAAACCCGAAATAATATTGTGATTGACAGATATCTTCACTGTATATGAATGATAACGTAGGGGCGTTGGGCGAACGCCCGAATACATCGCATTGGCCGAACACCCGAATACATCGCGTTGTGAACAACACCATTGCCCACAATGCCAGCAGCAAAGAGTTTTCGCCCAAAACCCCTACGAATAATTTACACAGGAGTCCTGGAAGATTATGTTTGATCCAGATAAACACCACCGGCGGTCAATCCGCTTAAAAGGATTCGATTACTCCCTTGACGGTGGATACTGCATCACTATCTGCAGCCACGAAAAGAAATGCCTGTTTGGAAGAATAGAACAAGACAAAATGCGGCTCAGCGAACTTGGCAAAATTGTGGAATCCGAATGGTTGAAATCCGCAGAAATCAGAAAAGAAGTCATCTTGGATGCATATGTGGTGATGCCCAATCATTTTCATGCGATTGTATATTTCCGTAGGGGCCTTGAGCTGAAAGCCCAAAACCAATGTAGGGGCGTTGGGCGAACGCCCGAATCCATCGCATTGGGCATAACAGCCAATTCGCGTTGTGCATAACATCCAAAACGACCCCATTGCCCACAATGCCACCAACCATTGGGTTTTCGCCCAAAACCCCTACACTCGAATCCCCTCTTCCCAGCCTGCAAAAACCAAATAATATTGTGATTGACAGATATCCTCACTGTATATGAATGATACACGTAGGGGCGTTGGGCTGAACGCCCGAATCCAGCAAGTTGGGCCGAACACCCGAATCGCGTTGTAAATAACACCCTTGGCCACAATGCCGGCAACCATTGGGTTTTCGCCCAAAACCCCTACCCATCCGGTTAACATGCTTTTGCTGCGCCTTCAAATCGAGTTGACTCGAAGATTCAAGTCAACTCGAATCGAAAGTTCGTTAGAAGCAAGTCAATGAAACGTGCATTGAGGGGCTTGCAGGCTGGCTGAAGCAGGACTAAGGCAAGCTGAAGACAGCTTACGGGGGTTTTGCTGACTTGTATATATGCTGGTAAATAGCTGTCAGATAGTCAGTTCCGGCGTTGCCTTCGCGGGGACAACAAAAACTTATTGACAAATAAACTGCTTTTCAGGAAGGTGTCTGAACAATGCGTTCCGGAATAGCTCAGCGGTAGAGCGGGTGGCTGTTAACCACTAGGTCGGGAGTTCAAATCTCTCTTCCGGAGCCATTTAATTTGGCCTGCTGTAAGATGCAGGCTTTTTTATTGGGGTGGGTATTAGATCGGCTATTTATGCTCTGCAAGTCCGGGGATGCTTTAGCTCTCCATGCAGGCGGAACGGAGTCCGCCGCTACGATAAACCTTCTCAACCCTCTAAACCTTCTAAACTTTAAACTCCAGTCCCAGCTATTCCATAATCTCATAGATCATCGGCTCTCTCTCTTTTTCCACCGAAGCTACCTTGTAGGCATCCCTGATCAGCTCTGCTACCTCGCGTCCTTTGGCTTCGTCATTGGCATGGACTGTGCCGATCTGCTCACCGGCCTCGATTTTGTCAGAGATCTTGGGATTCAGGATGGCGCCAGAGCTGTAATCCAGCTTATCACCGGTCTGCATGCGTCCCGCCTTGATCTGCACCAGGGCATAACCGATGGCACGGGCATCGATTTCATGGATATATCCGCTTGATTTGGCGATGATGGGAATCTGGTATTTGGCGGTATCAAAAAGGCTGTAATCCTCTATTACTCTGGGATCACCCTCTTGAGCTGCAATGATTTCGGCGAATTTGGCCAGAGCCGAGCCGTCATCGACCACGGAGTTGATCATCTTTTCGGCCTCTTCCCTGTTTTTGGCAAATCCTGCCATTTTCAGCATTTGGGTGATCAGGGCGGTGGTGATTTCATAGGTATCCGGGAAGTAATTTCCTTTCAGATATTCGATGGCTTCGATGGTTTCCAGGGCGTTGCCCACTGCGGCTCCCAAGGGGGAATTCATATTGGAAAAGACTACCGAGACTTTTTGGCCAAAGCTGTTGCCAGTCTCGATCAGATGCTCTGCCAGTTCTTTGGCGCGGCGCAGATTCGGCATAAAGGCACCACTGCCGATCTTGAGATCGATCACCAGATATTTGGCACCTTCGGCGATCTTTTTACTCATGATGCTAGCTGTGATCAGAGCCGGACTCTCCACTGTGCCGGTGACATCACGCAGGGCATAGATGCGCTTGTCTGCCGGAACCAGATGTTCGGATTGTCCTACCAGGGCGTAACCGTGTTTTAAGACCAGTTTCTTGATCTCCGGGATGCTGTATTGGGTATTAAAACCGGGGATGGCTTCCAGCTTGTCCAGGGTGCCACCGGTGTGTCCGAGGCCCCTTCCGGAGATCATCGGAACAGTGAGCCCCAAGGCCGCAGCGATGGGTGCCAGCATCAGCGAGATTTTGTCGCCAACGCCGCCTGTGGAGTGTTTATCTGCCACCTTGAGATCGTCCGCAAAAGAGATCTGTTCGCCGCTTTCGATATAGCATTTGGTAAGCGCGCTGATTTCTGAGGGCAGGGCTCCCTGAAAAAAGAAGCACATGAGCAGCGCCGACATCTGATATTCGGGGATACTGCCAGAGAGGTAGTTCGTGATCAAAAAGCTGATTTCGGGCTCGGTCAGCACATGGCCGTTCCGCTTTTTTAAGATGAGTTCTACAGGATTGTATTGCATTATTCTTCCTTTTAATTTGAGGTTAATTTCTCCCGGATATAACCGGAAAACATATCCATGATCCAGACCACCAGGGCGATGAGCCACATGATGAGGCCTACATTGCGCCAGGAGAGCATCTGCTGCTGTTGATACAGTGCCAGGCCGATGCCGCCGCCGCCCACAAAGCCCACGATGGTGGCCATGCGCACATTGATATCCCAGCGGTAGATGGTGAAGGCCAGATAGGGCGCCAAGATCTGCGGAGCCACGGCATAACGCCAGATCTGCAGAGTGGAGGCACCGGTGGCCTTGATGGCTTCCACAGGACCGGGATCGATATTTTCGATCTGTTCACTATAGAGCTTGATCAAGGCTGCAATGGAGTGAATCCAGAGTGCCAGCATGCCCGCAAAGGGGCCGATGCCCACCCAGACCACGAAGATGATAGCCCAGACGATGGCTTCGATGGAGCGAAAGATGGTGGAAACGGTGCGGATAAAGACATAGGCGATCTTGCCTGGGATGGAGCCAAACATGAGGTTCTTGGCGGCAAAAAAGGAGAGGAAAAAGGCAAAGGGAATGGCCAGCACGGTAGCCAAAAGCGCCAGATAAATGGTCTCCACCAGGGCTGCCAGCATGGGCACGAGCTCTTTGGTATTGGGATTGAAGATGCCTTTCAGGATGGAGGTGGTATTTGAGGCTTGAGTAAAAAAGGCCAGGGGCTTCAGCTCCACTATCACCCAGGCCATCACGATCGAGAGCAGAATGGCAAAGGCGGCTTCGTATTTCCACAAAGACTTTACCTTCTTCTCACCGGCGATTTTGGCCGCTAGCGAGCCTTGGCTGAGTACGGTGATGAGGGCTATTGCCACCGGTGTCAGCAGGATAGCCCAACCCGGGACAGAAAAAGCCGCCCAACGCAATAGTAGCCAGGCGATGCAGGCCACAGCGTAGAGCCAGACGCCATATTCGATTATAAGCAGTTTTATGTGTTTCATTTTAGATAATTTTTCCTTCCGCAGAAACGGCGTTCTGCGCTACAATCGGCCGGATAAAAGGGTGGCCGGATGGACGGGAATATTTTAGGGTGAGTATCCCTGTAGCGGCTGGATTTCGTCAAGTCTTTTCCTTGGGGTGGAGGTTTTGTGGGGTGGCACGCAGATTACGCTGATTGCGCAGATGGGGGTTTAGGGGGATAGATGGCGCGCAGATTACGCGGATTGCGCAGATGGGGTTTTTGAGTTATTAGGCTAAAGAGACTTAGCGTCCGTCACAAGCTTTACAAAGTGACTCTACTTATAAAAGAAATCTGCGTGATCTGCGCAATCTGCGTGCCACTCTAACCTCCCCTATAGCCCCACAAGATAGCCCTATTGATAAATAAAATCTGCGTAATCTGCGGGATCTGCGTGCCCCCTAAACTTCACCAAGCGAACCCACCCCGCACTTTTTGATTGACAGATTTTCCCCATCTGCCATAGTTTGGAAAAGATAGAAATTACTGCATTCCGAAGGAGGAATAAATGATAGCATATTCTGTAAATGAAGTAATCGAACTCGCCGTTCAGATCGAACAAAACGGCTTCGCTTTTTATCATGAAGCCAGCAAACGCAAGGACTTGGACAACGAATCCAAGGCTTTGATCGAATTTCTGCGCGACGAAGAACTGAGACACGAAAAGACTTTCCTGGCGCTCAGGGATGACAAAGACATGAGCAATCTGGAGCTCACTCAGGATTGGGAATTAGTCTCGCAATATCTGAAAACCATCGTGGATGCCCGCATCTTCAATAGCACAGATGCCGCCATCAAAAAAGCGGCTGGTGCCAAAGACCTGATGGAAATCCTGGATTTTGCCATCGCCTTTGAAAAAGACACGCTGCTGTATTTCCATGCGCTCAAGGATAGCATAGAATTTCCCGGCACCCGCAAGATTTTGGCTAAAATCATCACTGAAGAAGTCTCTCACGTGCTGAAATTGAACGATTATAAGAAGAGTCTTCAGTAAAACCTTGAAGAACTCTCACCTGGGCAGATCAGGAGCCGGATATGGCCAGAAATAAAAAGCGCGATTTCATTGTGCTGACCGTCACCATCCTGCTTTTGGCTGTGATCTTGACTTACAACCCTGTTTCTGTGCGGATAACGACGGTAGCTGTGGCGGTCTATTACCAGATAGACCCGGGCCTGTTTTATCGCCTTATCCGCACGGAAAGCAATTTCCGCAGTTTTGCCATCTCGCACAAACAGGCGATCGGTCTAGGGCAAATGCAGGAGAATACAGCGCATTATATGAATCAGGATCACAAGCGCGGCTTACTCTTTGTTCCCCAGTATAATCTGCGTATTTCAGCGATCTATCTGAAGTATCTGCACAAGAAGTATAATGGCAATTGGAGCCTCACGCTGGCCGCCTACAATTGGGGTGAGACCAACGTCTCCCGCCGCATGCGCAGCCAGCAGATCGAGCCCAAAACGAATTATCAGGAGCGCTTCCGGGATATCCCGGAGACCTATAATTACATCGGCAAAATCCTGCCTGCCACAAAAAAGGCTTGACGGAATATGGCATTCCAAAAGAGCATATCTTTATAAATCAAGAGGAGCGTAACATGCTGCGTAACCAAAATGGACTCTCGGTATATACAGTCCTTAGTATAATTCTTTTTGCCGCTTTGATCTTTGTTCTGGCGATTCCGAATTTTTATAACCTGGATAAAGAGCAAAACGTGGAAGATTGTATTAATAACATGAAAGAAATCTGGGTGGGTACCACCGACTACCTCAGAGATACAAACCAGGATTTTCAGGGAGATCTTGAGCTGCTCAGGACCACCCGCAAAGCTATGGATAAAAGTAGCTACTATCTGACCAAAAAGAACTTTTGCCCGGAAACTGCACGTCAGAAAAACGAATACAAGGTCTATGGCAAATACATTGCAGATCAGATCGGCGACGAGGTCAAACACAACTATGGCGTGATCGTCTATTGCCCAAATCTGGCAGGCTTTCCCAATCATTTCTTACCCAAGATCTTCTATGAGAATATGGAGCCTACCCAGCTGCAAAACTATATGATCGACGACCTTGCCTATATCGATGATGAGACCGGAACCAACGGCGCCCGCAAGGTAGAAATGGTGGAGAAATACATCGAAATCTGGAAGACTGACAGCCAGGCCTTTGCCAAGCGCAAAGAAGATACCACAGCCCTCAGAGCCATGCTTTTCCCCGAGAAATTCGGACTAACAGACTAAAAGACAGACCTTGCCAAAGATTTGAACTTTAGCGGGCGCTACTAATAGCCCGCTATTTTTTCTGATCTTTTGGAAGGGCACAGATCACGAAAAACAGTAGAGGAACAATGCAATATCAGGAATTTTTGGATCACATCTACCAGCGCTATTCTGGAAACGTAAAGCTCGAACTGGGCCGGATGGAAGGCTTGCTGAAAGACATGGGTTCTCCCGAAACGAAATTTGGCGGATTCCATGTGGCCGGCACCAATGGCAAAGGCAGCGTTTGCGCCACCCTGGAGGCTCTGTGCCTGACTCATGGGCTCAAGACGGGGCTGAACACCTCCCCGCATCTGATCAATTACACAGAGCGCTTTCGCATAGCTGGGCAGGAAGTTCCCTTCGCCACCATCCTGGAGCAATTCAATAAATACGTAGAGCTCTTCAACAAATGGGAAGCCTCCTTCTTTGAGATCAGCACTGCCATCGCCTTTGCGCTCTTTGCCGAAGCCGGGCTGGATCTGGCTGTGATCGAAGTAGGTCTGGGCGGCAGACTGGATGCCACCAATCTCTTTACCCCGGACGTTACCGCTATCACCACCATTGCCCTGGATCATATCAAGACCCTGGGTGGCACTGTGGAGATCATCGCTGGCGAAAAAGCCGGCATCATCAAAGAGCAGATTTCTCTGGTCATAGGCGATATTGAGGACAGCCCTCTGGCTATCATCAAAAGTGTGGCGAAGAGCAAAAAAGCTCCTATCTATCTGTATGGCGAGGCCTGGCAGGTAAAGATTGTCTCGGACAGCACTGCCGGCATCTGTTTTGACTATCAATTCAAAGACTATCACTACGCAGGGCTCAAGGCCAATCTCATGGGCGAACATCAGGCCATCAACCTGGGACAGGCGCTCACCAGCTTCATCCTTTATTGTGAAAAGCACGGTATCAAGCCCGATCAGGACAAGGTGCGCAAAGCTCTGGCGCAGATCAATTGGATGGGACGCATGCAGGTGCTGAGCCTCAGCCCCACCGTGATCATAGACGGCGCGCACAACGTGCATGGCGTGCGGGCTCTGATCAAGAGTTTGGACAAGGTCTATCCTGATCGCAAGTTCGTTTTTGTGCTCTCGATTCTGGCCGATAAAGACTATTCTGAAATGATCCACCTGATCTGCTCTAAAGCAGAAAAGGTCTATGTAGCGCAAAACACCAGCGATCGGGCTGCCACTGCAGAAGCCCAAAAGGAAGCGGTGGAAAAACATCATGTGCAGGCCATCGTCGCAAATTCTGTGGCAGAAGCCTTCAACTCTGCCTATCAGGAGGCCGGGCCGGATAGCGTGATCGTAGCCGGTGGCTCACTATTCACAGTGGGCGAGGTCATCTCGGCGTTCAGGAAATATGTCTAAAGAGATTCAGCTTTATCTCTCCCATCTGATCCCACTTTTGGAACAGCGGGGTATGCAGATTACCGATCAAAAAGAGATCTCCTATGGAGCTCAGATCAAGCTGCAAAGGCAAGACCAAAAAGCCAATATCAATCTTTATTATAGTGCCAAACGCGGACTCACCAAGGTGATCGGCGCTCCCGATGGCTCTGCGCTAAAGCCTGAGCTGGAGCTGCTGCTCTATGGCGAAACCGAGGAAAGTACCGAGCCCGGAATGCATCTCTGGCATGCCTGGATCGGCAGCGACGAATGTGGCAAGGGGGATTTCTTTGGCCCACTCATCGTCTCAGCCTTTTATTGCACCCGTGCCCAGATTCCCAGCCTCAGCAAGATGGGCGTGCAGGATAGCAAAAAGCTGCACGACACCCGCATCGTGCAGATAGCAAAACAGCTCTACCTGGCCTATCCCGGACAGGGAGCCAGCCTGATTTTGAATCCTCCCAAATACAATGAACTGATCAGCAGCTTTAAACGGCAAAATCAGAACCTGAACGACCTGCTGGCCTGGGGCCACGAAACTGCGGTATCCGAGCTCATGGAAAAAGAGCTGCCGGCGGAAGGGATCCTGATCGATCAATTCTCCAAAGCCCAAAAAGCCAAGCTCCGTTTGTCTCGTAAATACCCCAATGCCAAGATCATCGAGCGCACTGGTGCCGAGCGCGATCTGGCTGTGGCTGCCGCTTCCATCCTCTCGCGCTATCAATTTCTGGAGGCTATGTCCAAGCTGAATAATAGATACCAGATGAGCTTTCCCTTGGGTGCCAGCCCTCCTGTGATCAAGGCTGGACATATCTTTGTGGAGAAATTCGGCATCAAACGCCTGCCAGAAGTGGCCAAGGTACATTTTAAAACCAGCCAGCATCTGGCCTATGCTCCAGAAAGTTCTTGACACAAAAGTATTATTTCAGAATATGGAATTATCAACGCTTGATATCAATCCACGACCTTTAGGCCATCATCAATAGGGGTAGATATTACATATTCATAAGGCGCACATCATGTGCCAAAAACTCTGGACTGTTGTCCGCCATTAGAAAAATAACATCAGATAGCAGAGCGCTATCATGGAGATAATTAATGATCAAAGAAGTAGGACGTCTCAATATAGATGACTATAAAATACTCGATGCTCAAGTCGAAAAGATCTTTCGAAATCTGGACAAGAAAAACCCCGAACTGGCTATCAAACAAATCATGGAACTGGGCAATACCGCAAACTACTTTGTGCGCGAAGAGCTGGGCAAACGCCTGGCAGTATATACAGGTAAGGGCAATCTGGACAAAATCTGTGGCGACCTTTTGGAGGACTTCATCTATGGAGTGCGCGCTACCGGGCTTTTTTACTTTTATTACAAATACCAGGACAGCCCCGAGCACATCATCAAAACCCTGGAAAAGACCTTTGAGACGGTGCCCTGGGAGAGTGAAACCATCTGCTTTGAGCTCTGGAAAAGCTTCCCTGATGCCATGCGCGAGCATATGCCGCTCTGGGCTGAAAGTCCCAATGAAAAGAAGCGCGCCATTTCCATGCACGGAATGGAGAATATCGCCGCCAAGAATCCCCAATTTGTGCTGATGTTTATCGGCAAACTCTTGGATGACGACAGCGAAGAAGTACAAAAGAAGATCTCCCACATCCTCACTCAGGTGGGCAGAGTACGCCCCATCCAGACCTATACCAATGTCCGCCGCTGGCTGGTGGATGCGGATGAAGCCCGCTTTCACACCATCTGGCAGACCCTGCGCAAGCTCGCCAATATCTTTACCCAAAAGAGCAAACGCGAACGCGGTGGAGACTTTATGAGCATCACCCAACGCACGGTGCTGGAATGGAAAAAAGACAGCAATCCTAATGTGCAAAACATGGGTAATAAACTCGGCTCTGTAGTTCGCATGCGCAACAAAGCCAATGCCAAGAAGTAATTCCCGCATCATCTTCATCCTCGTCGAGCCCATCTACGCCGGAAACATAGGGGCCATCGCCAGAATCCTGAACAACTTTTGCTTTGAAGAGCTCCGCATCGTGGGCAGCATCCCCAAAAAGAACGACTATTACCTGGCCATGCACTCCGAACAGCTCTTGGATAATGCCAAGCTATTCCCTGATCTTGCTGCGGCCACCACCGATCTCGACCGCACAATTGCCTTCTCCCGCAGACTCGGCAAGAATAAACCCATAGATATGTCCCCCATGCAGATGGCCAGCTATGTGCACGATCTGCCCCAGCTCAAAATAGGCCTGGTCTTTGGCCGGGAAACCTATGGCCTTACAGATGAAGAGGCCGATCTCTGCCCCCTGCGTTGCCACTTCAGCGCCAATCCGGAATTCCCCTCCATCAATCTGGCCCAAGCCGTGGCACTGGCCAGCTATGAAATCGCCAGCTATGAGCAGCGCATTCATGAACAGGGAGGGCAGCTAAAAGTGGATGCCGTGAGCGGAGCTGAACTTGATAAGATTTATCAATATATGATCGAAGTCATGAGCGGCATCGGCTACTTCAAAGACCATGAAACCACGAACTGGGAGGTCTTCCTGAAAAAGCTGCTGGCCCAGCTCAATCCCAATAAAGAAACGGTTTATCGCCTCAGGCAAATGTTCAATCGCTTCCATGTGCTGGTCAAGGGGAGAGGCAAGGGCTATGAGCAGTAGGATAGACTCTCTTTTCAGATAAAGCCAACCAGCTATCCCCTCATATTTACAGTTTTGAAACTGCTTAACAGACAAAGCCCAGAGCTTGAGCCCCGGGCTTTGCTATCTATTTAGCGTTTTTATTGTTTATTTGGCCAAGACCATCTTCTTGGTAGCGCTGTATTTACCGCTAATCATGCGGTAGAAGTACACGCCGGTACCTACCAGGCTGCCATTGGCATCGCGTCCATCCCAGCTCATCTGGTAATAGCCAGCTTGGCTGTGATTATTTGTGAAGCTCCGCAGAATCTGCCCCTTCAGGTTGTACACTTCAATGCGCAGATCACCCGCTTCTTTCATGCTGTAACGCAGATTGGTAGAGGGATTGAAGGGATTCGGAAAAGCGGATAAGAGCTTGGTTTCCACAGGGATCACAGGAATACTGGGTTCTTCGTCTTCGGCTTTAACTGTCACCATTAGTGCTCCGTAGTATTCACTTTCGCCATTCAGACTCACGCTTTCCAGCCAGTAGTAATATGTGGCATCGGTATCTATCTCAGTATCAGTAAAGAGATAGTTCATTTGCGTGCCATGGGCCACACCCTGGTCTATCATGCCATTATTGACGGTCAGTGCGGTGGAGAGTGCATTCGCCTCACTACGCAGGATATTATATCCGGCATGATCCGTTTCACTTTCTGAGATCCAGGCGATCTTGACAAACAGATCGGCCGTGAGCACAGCAGTGAAGCTGGAGAGGGTTACAGGGAGGGTGGCGTTGTTGTCATCGTCGATCATTAGTACGACTTCCCCCTTGGCATCAAAATCTATGCCAGAGAAGATGATGCTCGCAGTAGCAGCGGGAATGGGATTGTTGCCAGCATAGATAGAAGATCCTACACTGAGCCAGCAATACCAATCGCCTGTGTACTGGCTGGGTTTGAACACCTGTACATCCTGTGTGCCGGTAGCACTAATGGTATAAAGAACGGCAGGTGCTCCGGTATCCGGGCCTTGCAAGCCTTCAGGAATTGTGCCGCCAGGGACGATAGTGGCAGAGCCGCTCACGTTTCCAGCTACATCTACTACGATCAAGGTGGCCGAAGAGGTGTAGAGCTCGAAAGCCATGTCCACACCATTCTGGACGCGCACAGGATTTTCCCCCTGATTGTTTTGCTGGGCAAAGGCAGCTTCCGGGCTGCTTGCACCCTTCCCGAAATCAGTGAATTTTTGGTGAGAGAGCAAGTCGCCACCGCTGCCTTGGGCCCAGAGGAACCATAGACCAGAACCATTGGCAGCATCCACTTGAGCGGATACCCATCCACTGGCCAGATTCACTGAGGATGGAAGTGTCACCTCATATTTGTAAAGCTGCCAACCGCCCCAAGTCCAGTCTGTTACATAGGAAGTGCTGGCATCCACGGCAAATGATGCCACCGGAGTAGCCCAGCTTGGCTCCAGCGTGATCATAGTGGAAACAAATCCGATCCCTGTGGGCTCTACAGTTTGTGTATCGTCGCCATCCTGAGCGATGACACTGTCCTCTGGATCGAGGATTTCGTACCAGTTCTCAAATGCAAAGCTGCCTGCGGTGAACACAGTGGCAATTTCATCACCCGCATTGGCAGAGAATGTAAAGGGATTAGGACCCGATCCCGCTCCGGCTATGCTGCCCAGAACCAGGCTTCCATCCACATATACATCCAGCATTCCACCAGTCCAGCCGTTACCAAAAGAATCATACAGGTTTACGGTGTAAGTGCCCGTTAGGGGAGCCAAGAGCGGTGTAATGGGGAAAGAACCGATTCCTGTGGGCTCTGCGGTTTGTGTATCGTCTCCATCCTGAGCGATGACACTGTCCTCTGGATCGAGGATTTCGTACCAGTTCTCATATGCATAGCTGCCTGCTGTGTAAACAGCGATAATTTCATCACCTGCATTGGCAGAGAACGTAAAGGCATCCGGCCCCGTTGCGACACAGCTGATCTCGTCCAGAACCAGGATTCCGTTCACGTACACATCCAGTTTCCCACCATTCCACCCGTCACCATAAGAATCATATAGATTTAGGGCGTATGTACCAGTTACTGGGGCTATGATTCCAGGCTCTGCTTGCGGAGCTTGGGTCCACTCCGTTTGTATGTTATAGAACTTAACGAAGAAAGGCTCTATTGCAGCGGGAGGGCCGGTTATCCAGCCATTAATGTCGAAAGCCGCTTGCATACCATAAAAAGTAAGGCTGTTTATGGGATCGGTCAAACCACTGAAGTTGTCCGCCATTTCTAAATCAATAGGATAATCAGGTGAGTACGTGCTTGTATAGCCCACACTATCCTGGATCCAAGGCTGGTCGTACTGCTGGGCAGATAATCCGCTTATCACGAATAATGCCAGCACTATGCAAAATATATTAATTTTTTTCATCTTATCTCCTAATTGGGTTTTCACCATTGGAATCAGATGTAAATAAAACCCACCATCCACACCTGACGGGCCTGCAAGCTATCTATCTTTTGCAAACCTTGCACAAGTATATCTATCGGTTCCTGCTTTGGAAACGTTCCAGCTATACGCTGAGATATTCTCTTAATGATGGTAAAGATAAGCAGATAAGGCCTATCTGCCAAGTTATAAAATTAGCGAAAGAGAGCCCCTTGCGGCTAAAGAGCGCTCTGGCGGCAGCGGCTAGGAAACCCACCATATCCCATAACATGTGTCTGTTCAGTCACTCTATTGTTTATAAAAGTGTTGTGAGTTCCATTATGCTGATGGGTAGCATCCACGCATAAATATTCCAGATTATTGCCTTCAATAAGATTGTAGTAGGGTGTGCGTAAACTGTCAACCGGCTTAGGTGGATCCGGCTCCCTTGAGGCTGATATTGGAGTGCATTACTATTTGATTGCTGAAATTATAAACTCCAGAGGGGATATTGATCCTTATGTGCTCTAATATGTTGAGCTTCCTAAGAACTAAAAAATCGATCAAATCATTGAAAACATTGCTGTCATCTATATCGTCGTTGGGGATAGTGCTGTCAAAATATGTCGTGTCATCTAATGATGTTGTGGTATTAAAACTAACTATAGGTTCTATATTTGTAATATCAATATCGCGAATCGTTAGAGTTAAGGAATCACAACCAGCTGTTTTCCAAATGTTTGAATATGCTACAAGACTATCAGCTTCATTGTCTGCGAATAAATTAAATGATAACGATAAAATCATACCGGTCAAAATTATACAGTATTTTTTCATGATGTCCTCACTGCAAAGAAATGTCTGCATAGAAATATATTTTTGAACCATCCCAAGTAGGTGCATGCATATAGATGCTAAACACCCCCACATCATTACCGGGGCCAATGACTGTACTTTTTGTATTATTGTTAAGATCATACAGATATACATTATTTTCATCTCTAAAATAAACAAGATTTGTGTCTTTGCAAGCTTTGATGGGATTGCTTGAGCTGTGCTCATAGATCATTCCCAGCTCATGTTGACTAAAGTCACTAAGATCAATTGCTATGGCATAATAAGAGGAAGACTGTTTGTATCTGGTAAGAATATAACGTTGATCGGCTGAGGTTTCAAACATGTTTTTGTAGCTAGCTACGTATGGCAAATGCAATGTATAGGTTGAATCCAATAAGCAAACACTGGCAAATCCATCTCTGTTTTCCAGTATTTGACAGTTCAAGCCATTCATTAGCTTGGTTTTGTATGGTCCAGGAAACCATGTATTGGAATATATATATTTTAAAGAATTATCATGGAGATCAATATACACTCCAGCTTGTCTTGGTTCTTTGCCTTTAAATGTGTATCCCCTCATTGTAAGAAGTTCTTCATTGTCGGATAGCACTGGTTCCGCCCAATAATAATCTTCAGGTGTTTCGGTGATCTTGAATACCTCATTGGTTGATAATTTTATCTTGTACAAATCTCTGCTGGCGGCAAAATAGGCGGCACCTCCATCCTGTGTAAACTCAAGTTGAGGCTTATTGAAAACGGACAGATTATCCGGCGTCATTTGTACTACATTGATACTGTCCGTATCCGATATCCACAGCTTTTCCCCATAGAAGATGATTCTATCGTCTTTGGTCATGTAGATATCCCAAAACCCGGTAGTTCCAAAGTTCAAGTCCACTTTCTTTATCATCCTGAATCCGGTACCATCGGCATTAATACTACAAAGCCAGGGTTCAGGTCTCGGTGAGAGAGGTTTTGATGTGTATAAACACGATCCCAAGATCAGCAGTACTAAGATTCCCAGCAGGCATATTAGTATATATATCTTCATTATTCCCCCTGACCTTCTGTTTTGTTGAATTTTGTGCACAGCAGTATAAAGATCAGTATCAAGTATCTTGGCTTAGTTTTATATGAAAACATCGTATCCTCCTATCTCGTTACGATTTCAGCATCAAAATAGATTTTTGAGCCATCCCAGGTAGGTGCGAGCTTATAGAGTCTATACACTCCCACCTTAGCACTAGGGCCAAAGACTGTGCTTTTTGTGTGATTGTCAAGATCGTACTTGTAGATATGCTCTTCATCCATATAATAAACTATGTTTATGCTTTTACAGACTTTAATCGGATTACTTGATTCATTATCGTTTATTCTACCAAGTTCATATCGTGTATTGTTATGAAGGTCGATAGCTATGGCGTAACTCTCAGCTGATTGTATATATCTGGTTAGCAGATAGCGCTGGTCTGTGGTAACCTCAAGCATGCTTTTATAGCTTGCCCCGTATTCCTGATGCAATGTAAAGATTGAATCCTGCAGGCTGACACTGCCAAGGCCGTCTCTGTTCTCCAGTATGAGTTTGTTCATACCAGTCATAATCTTATCCTTGTATCTTGCCGGAAACCAGGTGTTTGAGTAAATATATCGCAGTGAGTTATCGAGAAGATCAATGTAAGCCCCCACTTTTCTTGGTTCTTTTCCGTTATATGCATAAGACCTCATCGTAAGATATCTCTCATCATCAGATAGGAGTGGCTCTGCATAGGTATAATCAGGTGTTTCGGTGATCTTGAATAGCTCATTGGTTGATAGTTTAATCTTATACAAGTCCCTGCTGGCGGCGAAAAAGGCAGTGCCTCCATCTTGTGTAAACTCAAGTTGCGGGGCATTAAAAACTATAAGATTATCCGGAGTGATCGGAACTACATTGATGCTATCCGTATCCGATATCCACAGCTTTTCCCCATAGAAGATGATCCTATCGTCTTTGGTCATGTAGATATCCCAAAATCCGTTTGTACCAAAGCTTGAGTCCACTTTCTTTATCTTCCTGAATCCGGTACCATCGGCGTTTATGCTGCAGAGCCAGGGCTCTGCGCGTGGCGGATCAGGCTCGGTAAGATTGAGACAAGAGCCCAGCAGTACTAAGATCCCCAGCAGGCTTATTAGTATATATATCTTCATTATTCCTCCTGACCTTCTGTTTTGTTGAACGCGCTGATTTGATAGCTGTGCTGTTTTACAAAGCCTGCGTTCCCGCTAAACACTTCCGGATTATCCAGGTATATAGCCATCAATTTGGCAGGCAGCATTTTAGGCACCGCTTCAGAAAGTAAGACTTTGGTCAATTCCTGCACAGCAGTTCTCATTTCAGGAGTGATTCCTTCCAAATCCGGCAGATCAAGAGTCCTCACGATAGTGTCCAAGCTTGATCTTCCAATAGTAATAGTTTCTCTTTGGGATAGTGTGGAAAATTGAGCTTTGGGGAGATTTGCCGGCATCCTTGCCTGCTTAGGATCTGAATCTTGATTTACCATGGTCTGTATCCGGGTTTCCACTTCGTTTCCAGAGAGAAAGACAGGCCGATGTTCTCTGCCCTCTTCATCATAGCCCCAGTACTCCAGCAAGATATTGCTTTGAAGATCAATCTTGTAGAAGAGGATATTATCTTCGAATTCTTCCTTGATGGTTACGACATCAGCAATTCGTGTGATCACTTCCAAGCTGCAAAGCTCCGGTTCTTCTCTTTGAGAATGATGATCAGTTATTTCATATTGAACATAATCTCCGGCCCCAAGATCACTCCCGAACCGGTAAGGAAAAGTGGACTGCACATAAGCCAGCATGTCTCTGGGTGCCTCAGCTTCTGCATAGGCATCATCCATATCATCAATAGCCCATACCTGGAGGCTGAGGCCTAAGATGATCAGCATATTAAGAAGCACTGCAACTATATTTCTTTTCATTGTCCAACTCCCATTTTCTACTTACGATTACACATATAAACATGTGATATATTCTGTCAATAACAATCTTCATTTGCAGGCCTTCATTCATTAGAGAGACTGTTCAGTTCCTCTCCCCAGGTCACACTACTTTCTTGTGCACTTTAAGGTGAATAAGTGACCAAAGCCTATTCCAGTCATACCAGTCCGTATTATCCAAGCATAATACCTGCAAAGCGAGAACGGGACGCTATTTTAGACAAGTCCTGCATATGAATGATGATGATGATAGAACAGTAGAGTAGAGGCAGGGGTTTATTCCTGCCCCCCTCTTCAAACCGTGCATGCGGTTTTCCCGCACACGGCTTTCCGACAAAGTTCGTCGTATGCTTTCACAGTTAGTTTGCACAAGTGTATTTTAATGGATCCACAAGACCATATTTGCT
>Ga0265295_1002193_pt1 | contig 31953 bp, 32 predicted proteins | sample Munlansysbiofilm_FD_192503 | JGI IMG/M metagenome (GOLD analysis project Ga0265295, IMG submission 192503) | Leachate microbial communities from a municipal landfill in Southern Ontario, Canada - Methane capture system biofilm | ecosystem: Engineered > Solid waste > Landfill > Unclassified ... | reverse complement strand
TAAGTAAGTAGGCTGATTCATGCTTATTTAAATCATCTTCTTTTAAATCCACAAAAAAATCATAGAGTGTGGCTTGACTTGAATCAGCAGAAATCAGTTCTTTTTGATACCCTGATTTGGATTCAAACACACGGTAAACTTGATTGTTTTCATTTAAGTAATATTCCGTTTGATTATTTGTTTGAAACATTGACTTTTCATCATCAAAAGCAATCACAACGTTGGCGATTTCCTCTTTAAATTGAATACTTACTTCAATTGTATAGTTCGTTAATTCACTCGTATCGACTATTTTTTGATCAATTTCAGAAAGCAAAATAACACATTTACCGTCTTTTATTGTCTCATCTTCGTCACAGGTTATTTTCTTTTTTTGACAACCCGATAAAATAAGAGCGCTTACAACAACAATTAAAAATATAACCCTCTTTTTCATTTTTTTTCTCCTCTATACCATCTTTAATTGATTTCATTTTAACAAAGCTGTGTTGAAAATATTATTCATAAGTCGAAAGATAGAAGATAATTTATGAAAGTGTTACAAATAAAGAAGAAAAGGTGCGTAGACACCTTTTCTTGTTGTTTTTTTACTTGTTATACAATATATGATTGATCACATCAATTGCTTGATAATGCTTGTTGCCAGGTTTAATAAAACGCTTAATAAAGATGGCATCATTACCTGCTGTCACAATTGATTTTTCTTTGATTGATGCTCTACTTTGAGCCACTCCAATGGCTGAGACTAAACCGTTACATAAGCATTTTCTACCGACTGTATCTTCGATATTTCCGCCTTTTCTAACGTAATCTTCCACCGGTTCAGATGGGCATCGATACCCAATCTTTCCATCAGGCTTTTCGTAGGCTTCTCTTAAATAACCCAAATCACAAATTCTTTTTCTTTTTTGATAACTTTCATCATCGTGAAGACTACCTAGGACATCAGCAACTTTAAATGGAAAGCCTGTAGGTGATGCCAAAAAATCCGTTTTAACCGTAAGATTGTCTTCTAGTACTTGTTTGATGACTTGTTCTTTTATCTCTTTTGTAAACCCAGATTCTTCGCAAAACGCAAAGGCACTTCCCACTTGAATACCTACAGCCCCTAAGCTTAGTGCTTCTTTATATTTTTCGTGCGAACCAAAACCACCGGCTAGCCAAAAATCATAACCTAACTTTCTAAATCCTTCAAAATCAATCTCATCTTTTTTACCATAAACCGGTTCACCTGTTTCATCAAACACCAATTCCCCTCGTGGTCTTGCGTTGTGACCACCAGCGGTTGGTAATTCGATAATAAATCCATCCGGTTTATGCGTAGCCTTTAATAGATAGTTCGCTAGTGTAAGTGAACTAACTACCGCCAAAAACTTCGGTTTCTTAATCTCGATTGACTCTAAATCAAACAAATCATTTGGATCAAACTCATAAGTGACTTGTGGCTGTGAAGAATCATTTAACTTAACCAAATAGTTTGCTTTTTCTTTGTTCGAAAATTGATCAATGATTTGAGGCATACGAATTGGTATCCCCGCCCCCATAATGACGTAATCAACACCCGCTAGCATTGCCCCAAATAAGAGTGGCAGGGTTGGAATCTGTATTTTTTCCAACATGTTAATCCCAATAACCCCATGATGTCCTTTTTTTGCTAAGCTGACTTCGACATAACTTGATAATACCATGGCTTTTAAGAAAAATGCACTTGGGTTAAGTGAAGGCATCTCAATCATTTGATAAGCCTCGTTATTCTTCTTACCATAATATTTCAAAGTCACTTCTTTGACAAATTCGGGGTCAATAAACCCCTCACATGCGTTTAGATAATCTTCTTCTTTATCCATTAATCGTCTTAAGAAACTAACGGTCACAGCGGTTAAAGAAACCACGCCAAGACCGCCTTCTCTACTAACGGTATTTGCTAGTTGATGGCTTGAAACACCAATCCCCATGCCACCTTGTATTAGGGTAGGTTTACTATATATTTTATTCATATTTCTTTTCCTTTGTTCGTACCGTTTGGGTATTTAACAATTGTAATGGTAGCTTTTGATAAATCAAATTGGCAAAGAGCACTTTTGCTAAATCAAAAGGAACAAACGGTAGTAGCACAAAAAGTGCATTGAGGTAAGTCATGTTTAAATAACTCACAAACCATAGTGCCGCAAATGCGTAAAGCACGATGATCATAAATACGATACTAATCAGTGTGTTTTTGATGATTGCTGATTGTTTTTGTTTAAAGACAGCGACAAACATACTAACCAGTGGAAAGGCAACAATGAACCCACCAGTTGGCCCCAAGATAACTGACATACCACCTTTTTGCCCACTAAATATGGGTAGTCCTAATGCCCCAAGAATTACATAACTCATCACTGCAAAGAACGCTTCTTTCGGTTTTAGTAATAACCCAATCATTAAAACCATCCATGTTTGAAGCGTTATAGGGATACCTGAAAAAGGCATCACAATTGGAGGCATCAAATACACAAGTGCGATTAGCATCGATACTAAAATTGACAATTTCAACAAACGTTCTAATTTCATAGGTGTTCTCCTAAGTTTTCTATTGTCTTAGTTACATAAGTACTAAGTAAGGATTGAATGTCGTAATGATGATTTGTTTCTATCGCTATTGAGGTGGCACATAAACCTGAAAACTCTGTTTGATTGACGTTTAAACCCAGACCAATAATGACGTATTTGTAGCATTGATCACTGACTAGCGTTTCAATCAATATGCCAGCTATTTTCTTGTCATTTACATAAAGATCATTTGGCTCTTTTAAATACACGTTAGGCACAAAGGTCTTTACATACGACACAAGTCCATCATAATACGTTTTTTGAAGTAAAGGCATTTTATGCGTTGGCAACGCTTTAATCAAAAAAGAGACCAAGAGATTTTTGCCTTTATCCGATTGCCATGTCCGGTCAAACTGACCACGGCCGCTTGTTTGATAATTCGCACAAACAAACGTCATGTTTTCTAATTCGTGATAGTGCTGTTTTAAATAGTTATTTGTTGAGTCTAGAGAGTCAAAAACACGTAAGGTGCTAGACATTAATTAGATACCATAAAGGAGATTGTAGCTTCACAAACGAGTTCTTCTCCAACGTAGGCTTTTGCTTCTCCCACACCAAATTGTCTTCTAACTCGTGTAAGCGTACACTCTAATCTGAGTGTATCACCAGGTAACACCGATTTTCTAAACTTAGCTTTTTCAATTCCGGCAAAAAAAGCAATTTTTCCCTGAAATTCAGGCATCAACAACAGGCTAACTGCGCCTACTTGGGCAAGCGATTCAATAATTAATACACCCGGCATGACTGGTTGGCCAGGAAAATGTCCTTTGAAATAGGATTCATCCATCTTAACGAATTTTTTACCTACCGCGTATTTTCCAACTTCATAATCGGTAATCTCATCGATTAATAAAAATGGGTCTCTGTGTGGAATGATTGCTTTAATTTGTTCTTGATTCAACATGTTTACACCTTCTTAAATATGATGGCTGCGTTTTGGCCACCAAACCCTATGTTGATATTAATTGCGTATGTCATTTCCTTTTTAACCGCCTGATTTGGTGTGTAATTTAAATCACAGTCCTCATCATATGCTTGATAGTTAATTGTTGGTGGAATAATACCTTCTTGTAAGGCTTTAATGACTGCAATCGACTCAATCGCACCAGCAGCACCAAGCGCATGACCCGTCATCGATTTGGTCGAAGATATGTTTAATTGATATGCATCTTCTTTAAACGCTTGTTTAATCCCTAACGTTTCGTATTTATCATTTAACTGTGTTGATGTGCCGTGTGCATTGATATAACCAATCGCGCTTGGTTTTAGATTGGCATCCTCAAGTGCCCCAATTAAACAATCAGTAATCCCTCTAGCTTCAATATCTGGTGAGGTCATGTGATAGCCATCGGTCGTTGTGTGATACCCGACGATCTCTGCTAAGATTGGCGCGTTTCTTTTTATGGCATGTTCGTATTCTTCTAAGATGAGAATACCTGCACCTTCAGCAATGACAAACCCACTTCGGTTTTTATCAAATGGAATCGAGGCTCTATTCACATCGTTTGAGGTGTTTAGTGCCTTCATACTTGCAAATCCACCTACACCAATTTCATTAACTGGGGCTTCAGATCCACCAGTCATTGCGATTTCTAAATAACCATCTCTAATGTATCTAAATGCTTCACCAATCGAATTAGTCGCGGCAGAACATGCCGTGACTTGCGGTAGATTGGGGCCATAAATTTGATATTTAATCCCAAGCTTCCCACCGATTAGATTGATGATCGAGTTGGGGATAAAAAATGGCGACATCCGGTCTTGACCTCTGGTCTTACAAACCGTTACGTCTTGTTCAATTGTGTTTAACCCACCAATACCACTGCCGACAAAAAGCCCAAATCGCTTTCGGTTTATTTCTGCCCCTTCAAGTTTGGCCTGTTTGTACGCTTCATCAGCCGCAACCATTGCAAGGTTGGAAACACGATCACTTCGTTTGACTTCTTTTTTATCTATAAAGGCTTCAAAATCTAGGTTTTTAACCTCACCAGCCAATTTAACTTTCCAGTTTGTTGTGTCTGCCAACGTAATAAAATCAATACCATTTTTTCCTTCAACCATGTGCTTGAAGGACTCATTTACAGTATTTCCTAAGGGACTCACTAGTCCCATGCCAGTAACGACGACTCTTCTTTTCATCTGACACCTACATCACTAAGCCGCCATCAATGCTGATGGTCTGGCCGGTAATATAAGACGATTCTTTGCTAACAAGAAATAAGACCAATTCGGCCACTTCCTCTTTTTCTCCAAATCGTCCAAGTGGTATTTGAGATAACCACGTTTCTTTTTGTGTGTCGTTTAATAAATCAGTCATGTCTGAGGAGACAAACCCAGGAGCGACACAATTACAGTTGACTTTTCTGCCTGCAAATTCTCTTGCAACAGCTTTTGTTAATCCTATGACGCCAGCTTTTGAGGCACTGTAGTTGGTTTGTCCGGCGTTGCCTAGTATCCCAGAAACACTTGCGATATTCACGATTTTGGCATCGGTCTCTTTTAGTAGAATTTTACTTGTATGCTTGATCATATTCCATGCACCTTTTAAATTCACATCGATGACTTGATCAAACTGGTCTTCTGTCATTCGTAATAATAGGCTATCTTTCGTGATGCCTGCGTTATTCACTAAGATATGAACCGTGTTAAATGTTTTTACCGCAGCATCTACTAACTGTTTTGCCTCATCAAATTTCGAAACATCGGCTTTAACAGCAAGTGCTTCTCCACCCATTGCTTCAATTTCTGCTACCAATAGATTTGCTTTAGCTTCGCTTGTGTTGTAGTTGACAACAACCTTTGCACCTGCTTGTGCTAATCGTAGACTAATAGCACGACCGATGCCTTGTGCCCCACCAGTGACAATAGCGACTTTATTTTTTAAATTCATGATTGATTAACCACCTTTCAACAATATCGATGTCTTTGATTTGATTGATACCAATAACCTCTAAGGTCGGATCAATTTTTTTAATAAATGAACTTAGTGTGTTACCAGGGCCTATTTCGATGAAATGTGTGTATCCGTCTTTTTTCATTTGCTCGATACTTTGTTTAAATCGTACGGCACCAGACACTTGTTCTTCTAATAAATCCACAAGTGTTTCAAACTCAAGTTTATTTGCGGTTACATTCATGTAGATATCATAGGAAACTTTGTTCTTTTTTACGGTTTCTAAATATGGTCTTAACCTAACGCCCGCTTCTTTCATCAATTGACTATGAAATGCACCTGATACATTAAGAGGAATAGCCCTTTTAAGTCCGTTTTCTTTCAAACAAGAAACGGCTTTATCCATTTCTTCTATGCTGCCACTAATAACGGTTTGAACTTGAGTGTTATAATTAGCAACTTCAATATTAATCTGATTTTCCATTAATAAGGACTCGATGACTTTGTCTTCCATTCCTATACAAGCAGTCATGGTTCCTTTTTCTTTCTTTGTTTGTTCTTCCATTAACGTAGCTCTAACTTGAATCAGTTTTAACGCATCTTCGAAAGAAAATACGCTAGAAGCACATAAACTACTGTATTCGCCTAAACTAAAGCCTAGAAAACCGTTTGGTGTGACCGAAAGTTTTAAAAACGCTTGATAAATTAAATAGCTTGTATAAAAAACCATTGGTTGTGTATAAAGCGTTTGATTGAGTGTACCATCGTTGCTCTTTAAAATCTCTATTGGATCATACCCAAGCACTTTGGATGCCTTTATTGCTAGTTCTTCGTTGTGAAAATCCAGACCCATAGCTGTGTATTGCGCCCCTTGACCAGCAAAAACTAACGCTAACTTACTCATAAAACTTGAAGTCCTTTGGCGTAATTTTCAATTGGATCAAACATGGACTCGATGACTTCTTTGACCGTTTTAATTTCTTTTACTAACCCTGCAATTTGTCCAGCCATGAAAGAACCTCTGTCAATATCACCATCAAAAACCGCACGTCTTAAGGAACCTAATGTCAACTTCTCTAATTCCAAATGATCAATTTGTTGGCTTGATAATCTTACGTACTCTACTGCCATTTTATTTTTTAATACACGCACAGGGGCTTTGGTGTTTCTGCCTGTAACAATCGTATCAGTATCTCTTGCACTGACGACGATGTCTTTATAGTTTTGGTGAATTGGACATTCGATAGTCGCAAGTAAGACCGTTCCTACTTGGACCCCTTTTGCCCCAAGAGCAAACGCGGCCAATACCCCACGATAATCGGCAATACCACCAGCAGCAATCACAGGAATATCGATGGCATCTGCTATTTGAGGAATCAAAGCCATTGTTGTCAGTTCACCAATGTGGCCACCTGCTTCTGTACCTTCTGCGACAACAGCGTCTGCCCCAGCGCGTGCCATTCGAATGGCCAATGCCACACTTGGTACGACCGGTATTACTTTAATCCCAGCTTCTTTCCAAGCTTGCATATATACCCCAGGTGAACCAGCACCCGTTGTCACGACTTCAACTTGTTCTTCAACAACCACTTTTGCAATTTCAGCCGCTCTTGGGTTCATCAACATAATATTGACGCCAAACGTGTGATTCGTTAATTGTTTGGCTTTTCTAATCTCAGCTCTAACCCAGTGTTCATCAAACCCACCAGAACCAATCAAACCAAGACCACCAGCGTTAGAAACACTTGCTGCGAATTCTGCGGTTGCGATGTTTGCCATGCCGCCTTGAATGATTGGGTATTTAATGTTTAATAATTCACAAATATTTTTCATCAGTTATTTACGCTCCAAATTCATAATTGCGGCGCCGTAGGTGAACCCGCCACCAAATCCAACCATCAAGACTCTCTTTTTTTGGTTGTTGTTGTTGTTGTACTCACTTAATAAAATCGGTATACTTGCGGCTGATGTGTTGCCGTATTTTTCAATGTTAAGTAAGAATTTATCTAATGGTATCTCAAGTGAGTTTGCGACACTTTTGATGATTCTTAGGTTGGCTTGATGTGAGATAATCACATCCACGTCATCTATTGTTAATTGATTTGTCTCTAAAATCTCTTTAATGCTTTTTGACAATACTTCAACGGCAAATTGATAGACTTTCTTACCATCCATGTGGATAAATTTACCAACCGTTAAGACCTCATTCATGTCTGGTCTTGAGCGATTAATGAAGTGTGCTTGATTCGGCTCGATCGTTTTTTCAATGATGACTGCACCTGCACCATCACCAAATAATACACACGTGTTACGGTCTTCATAATCAAGTACATTGGTCAGTTTTTCACTTCCGATGACCAAAGCACTTTTATAGTTCCCGCTTGATAACAAACTGCTTGCTACCTCAAGTGCGTAGACAAACCCTGTGCACGCGGCGTTTATATCAAACGTCATGATTTCTCTATTAATTCCAAGCTTACCACAAACAAGGTTAGCAACCGACGGGGTTTTGTCTTCTTGAGTGATGGTTGCTACAACAATCAAATCAATCTCATCGACTGAGTAATTTCCGTTTTTGATACAATCGCTTGCCGCTAGATAAGCTAAATCTACTGTGTTTTCAATCGTTGCTTGTCTTCGTTCTTTGATGCCTGTTCTTGAAAAAATCCATTCATCTGTGGTATCGACTACTTTTGAGAGGTCATCGTTCGTCACTATCTTTTCTGGTACGTATTTCCCAGTAGCAACTATTTTTATATTTTTCATAATTAAATCCTTTCAGAAAAAACACCCATCAAACGGTATTTTTGATAACGATCATTTAATCGTTTTTGAGCGTCTTTTTTCATTTCGATTGTTAATCGTTTGACTAATTGACTTCTTAACTCTTTAAATCCAAACGTTTGATCTTCATGTAATCCGTTTTTTTCCTTAATAATCCCATCGATGATTCTCAAATCCAAGAGATCATTTGCAGATAGTTTCATTATCTCTGCTGCTTCATTTGCTTTTTTACTGTCTTTGTATAGAATTGATGCAAATCCTTCGGGTGATAGAATTGAGTATATGCTATTTTCAAACATTAAGAGTTGATCAGCAACACCAATCGCTAAGGCACCACCAGAGCCACCCTCACTTAACACAACGGCAATAATTGGTGTATCTAGACACATCATCTCTTTTAAATTATTGGCAATTTTAAACGCTTGATTTCTCATTTCAGCCTCAAGTCCTGGGTAAGCCCCGGGTGTATCAATAAAGACCAAAATCGGACGTTTAAATTTTTCTGCTTGTTTCATTAAGCGAAGTGCTTTTTCATACCCTTCCGGGTGTGGCATGCCAAAATTTCTTTTGATTTTATCATTGGTGTCTGTCCCCTTTTCTTGAGCAATTACAGTCACAGGGATTCCTTCAAAATAACCAATGCCACCAATGATTGATAAATCATCTCTGACACTGCGATCGCCATGTAACTCAATAAAGTCATCAATGATATGGCAAATCACTGTTTTGGAAGTCGGACGTTTTGGATGTCTTGCAAGTTGAACTTTTTCCCATGAACTACTCATGATTGATGTCCTCCTTGATGTAGTTTTAACAAGGCACTAATCTGTGACTTTAACTGTTTTCTTTCAACGACTAAATCAATCAAACCGTGTTCTTTTTGAAACTCAGCTGATTGGAAATGGGCAGGTAACTCTTCTTTAATTGTTTGTTTGATTACCCTAGAACCAGCAAAACCAATCAAAGCGGATTTTTCAGCGATGTTGATGTCGCCTAGGGTGGCAAAACTAGCCGCAACCCCACCGGTTGTTGGATAAGTCATGACGCTGATATAGAGTATTTTTTCTTGTTCCAGCTTTTTTAATGCACCCGCGGTTTTTGCCATTTGCATTAAAGATAAAATGCCTTCTTGCATACGAGCACCACCGGAGGCACTTACAATAACGAGTGGTTTGTGTTCTTTAATGGCAAGTTCAATCAATCTTGTGACTTTCTCACCGACGACACTCCCCATCGAGCCCATCATAAAAAAGGAATCCAACACCCCTAAAAAACAAGGGTGATTGCCAATCGTACAAGATCCGCTAACAAACGCATCGTTTTGGTTTGTAAATTTTTTGGCACTTTCTAACTTAGCTTCATAAAAAGGCATTTGTAGTGGATTGGTTGACTCTAGATGCGCATTGACTTCATTAAAGGATCCTTCATCTGCAAGTAGTGCAATTCTTTTTTTAGCGTTAATTCGAAAATGAAAACCACAGTTTGGGCAAACATGCAGTTGGGTTTCTAACTCTTTTTCATAAATGGGTTTTTGACACTCTTCACATTTGATGAATAACCCATCGGGTATATCGGTCTGTTTTTTGATGGCTGATTTTTTAAGAAACTTCACTTTAAAATCGTGTAGTCTTTTTTTACGTTCACTAAAAAAATCATTCATTTTTATTTTTCTCCACTAATTCATTAAATTTAGCAATATACCCAGTGTCATAGTTACCTTTGATAAACGTATAATCATGCATAATTAAGTATTGGTATTCAATGTTAGTCTTAATGCCCTCAACGACCATTTGTTCTAATGTGACTCGCATCTTTTTAATGGCTTCTCTTCGATTCTTTTCAAATACAATGACTTTCGCTACCATCGAATCGTAATAGGGTGGCACCGAGTAACCTTGGTAAACGTGCGTATCGACTCGAACGTTAAAGCCCCCAGGAATGAATAAGTTTGTAATTTTTCCCGGTGAGGGACGAAATCCATTCATTGGATCTTCGGCATTGATTCGGCACTCAATCGCGTGACCTAAAATTTTGATGTCTCGTTGTTTAAAACTTAAGGTTTTATCATAAGCGATGTTGATTTGTTCTTTGACTAAATCAATCCCTGTAATCATTTCTGTGATTGGGTGTTCGACTTGAATACGCGTGTTCATTTCGATAAAATAAAAATCCTGGTTTTTATCGACCAAGAACTCAAGTGTACCGGCGTTAATGTAATTGATTTTTTTAGCTAGTTTGATTGCAGCGATCCCTAATTTTTTTCTTAATGTATCGCTGATGGTTGGCGCTGGTGCTTCTTCAATCATCTTTTGATTTCTTCGTTGTGTTGAGCAATCACGTTCATAAAGATGAACCACATTGCCCTCTTTGTCTGCAATGATTTGTACCTCGATGTGCTTTGGTGATTCAATGAATTTTTCGATATATAATGACTTATCACCGAAAGCCGCTTCGGCTTCAAGTGAGGTACGCTCATAGGCATGAACCAACTCTTTTTCGTTATAAGCAATCGATATACCTCTGCCTCCACCACCATTTGTCGCTTTAATCATGACTGGATAACCTATTTTTTTGGCAACTTTCAACGCTTCTTCTAGATGTTCTAGAATGCCCTCAGAACCCATAATAATCGGGACCCCAGCTTCTTTTGCAATGCGTTTGGCTGATGCTTTGTCGCCAATCAATCGAATGGTGTTTGCCGTTGGTCCGATAAATCTTAAGCCACAGCTTTCAACCATTTCAACAAACACGGCATTCTCAGATAAAAATCCATAACCTGGATGAATCGCATCACAGCCGGTTGCGATTGCCGCACTTAAAATATGATTCATATTTAAATACGAATCACTGCTTTTAGCACCGCCAACACAAATGGCTTGATCAGCAATTTTAACATGAAGAGCCTCCTCATCCGCCTTTGAATACACACTGACGGTTTCAATGCCCAATTCTTTTGCTGCACGTATAATTCGAACGGCAATTTCACCACGGTTTGCTATTAATATTTTATGACTCATTAGCAATCACCATCAATGCTTGATCAAATCCAACCGCATCGGTATTTGAAACGAGAAATTCCTTGACTACACCATCATATGGACAAGTAATCTCATTCATGATTTTCATCGCTTCAATGATACAAATGACATCGCCTTTTTTTACTTTCTGTCCAACCTCGACGTAAGGCGTTCCATTATTGGTTGAGGAACGATAAAACGTTCCTACCAACGGTGATTTGATTGTTTCTTTGGTGTTTATTTCACTTGCTGTCTCTTTCTTATTTGTATTAGTATTTGACTCATTATTTGAAGGTTTATTAATTGTTTCAGTTTTTTCAATGTACTCAACTTTGTTTTTAGATAATTTTAATTTGAAGTCCACCATTTCAAGTTCAAGACTCATTAATGGTGAGTTTTCAATGTCTTTAATAATTGTTTGTAATTCTTTTATTGTCATATTATTCACTCTCTTTCAACTAAATCCATTCGACTCTTTAAAACATCAATCATTGTTATATGGCTTTATCATCTCCTTAGCATAAATATGCTTTGAATCTCAAAATTTATGCATACACGTATTTTAACACTGTGGCATCTTTATGTAAATACGTTTTAGCTGTAAGCGTTTTATAATGCTTTGAATTTCAAATGTTTTCTTAGAATAATCTTTTAAAATTACCTGTTATTAGATGTATTTAATCGAATTAAGCCTTAATTTCATATTATTTATATTTTTTATAACAAAGTCTACTATGAATGATCTTTTTTATAATTTCGTTCTAAATAAAAAAAACAACCTCTAATTTGAGATTGTTAATTTTGATTTATCTTGTTTGCAATTCGAATAACCCAGATTCTAGTTCATTAAAATAACGATAGTTGAGATGAATCAAGTCACAGGCACTTTTGTATTTTTCCATTTTTCTTAAATACTCTTTACAATGATTGGTCAGATAATAAGCCGTTTGAAACGCTTGTTGGTACTTGTTCTTTTTCTTAAAACACTCATGAAAGAAGTAGTCAAGTGAATCGGTTTGGTGCTTAGAAACCATAAATTCAATGATGCATTGTTCGAATAACGACTGTCTTTCTTTTTTAACGTTGTTCAAATACTCTTTTAGTGTTGCCGTGTCATTGATTTGATCTAAATAGAGTAGATACAAACACTGATAATAAGATGAATTTTTGACTTTCTCTGCGATTTCTTGATTGAGTTGTTGGTTAAATAGCTGTTTGTACAAAAGTAACTTCTTAACGGTCTTTTCCAATTTACCATACTTAAAATCCTTTAGATGGGTATTAGAAACCACCATGAAAAAAGCATAAAGATATTTTTTTGTCAGTGTTGTTTGTGTATCATATAACCCATAAGTTTGTAGCTGTTGATTGACCTGAAGTAGTTTTTGAAATGCAATCATGGCATTTGATGTCGATAGTGCTAATTCTAGTTCAATGATACCGAGAAACAACGATTGTTTTTTTGATAATCCTTGGTTATCTTTTAATGCTTTAATAAGCGCTAGCGACTGAACTTGTTTATGATTTTTTTGATAATACTTGGCCATGATCATTAAAAATGTTTGTGTCGAAGTCATGGTTGAACTTGTCATCAATGAAGTCAAGTCGTTCAGTTCTTGATGCATTAACTGATAATCATTTTTAATTGCTTCTTCATAGTACCATGAGAGTTCATGATAATAGTGTACTTTTGGTAACCCATAAGAAGCGCTGTTAAATTCTTCTTTTAACCCTAGCATGTAATCCAAAAAATCCGTTTCAATGCACTCATAATCAAACCCATTTAACGACTCTTCTAGATTAAAGCCAATGGCTTCAAAGTATCGATCAAAGACACTTTTATTTGGTTCGATTAACGAATTCTCTACTCTTGAGATCACAGACTGGTTGATGCCGTACATGGCTGATACTTCTTGTATTGTCCAGTTCTCATCACGTCTCTTTCTCTTCAGTACTGGTCCGACGTAAGACCATGGTGACTCCTCTTTAGTCACCTTTAATAAATGACACAAGTCGTTTATTACGTAATTGTTTTTCATATCTTTCCTCTTAGATTCTATTTCCCCACTGTTACTATTTATATCATATTCCTTTCTGTTTTACTTCAAAAATTTGAAAATACAGAAAAAAAAGATAAACCTCTATTTAGATTTATCTTAAACTGAATATTTATGTATTTTTTTGTTCATATTTGCAAATATCTTTTAGTGGGCAATCGCTGCACTTAGGCTTTTTTGCTAGACAATGATACCGACCAAAAAAGATCATTTGATGATGCATTTTCATCCATTTGTCTTTCGGCAATTTCCGCATCAATTTTTGTTCAATTTTAAAGACATTATCATCTTTCTTCGCTAAACCTAAACGAACGGATATTCTTGCTACATGAGTGTCTACTGCAATGGCAGGCACACCAAATGCATTTGATAAAACCACATTCGCTGTTTTTCTACCCACCCCAGGTAGCGCCTCTAATCTTTCTCGATCATTTGGCACTTCAGCGTTATGCAGTATCACTAGGTCTTTGGCTAATGCGATGATAAATTTTGCTTTATTTTTATATAACCCGATGGTCTTTAGTATTTCACATACCTCAAAATAATCAGCGTTCATTAAAAATTGCGGTGTTGGGTACTTTTTAAATAAAGAAGGTGTCACTAGATTAACTGCCTTATCCGTGGTTTGTGCAGAAAGCACCACAGCGACTAACAACTCAAATGCATTTTCATGAGTCAGTTCCGCTTTCGCTTCTGGGAACATCTCATTCATTGCCTCAATAATCCGATCAATTTTCGTCATTATTTAACGCCTCTAATCAGCTTATTAATTAAATCACGTTTTTCATCGTCTAGTTCGTCATCGTAGGTTTCATCTGTGGTTCTAAGAATCCGATCCAGGTAATTTAGATTTAACTTATTATGGTTAACCGCCACCTCAAGGGCTTGGTCGATTTCTTTTTTGTTATAGCCATCAATAAACCATTGTTGGATCATTTGTAGGTCATATGGCTTTAATGATTTTCGAAACACATCTTCTAAGTTAGTGATAACGGCTTTTATTTCGTTATCCGACTGTTTTTCATTTTCATCTTTTAAATCCTCTTTAAATAACTGAATGATTTTATCAAATAATGGATTAAGACTAAAAATTTCTCTTTCTTTCCCATCGTTTTTTAGTTCTAGCTCGGTTGAAACAAATTGATTAACGATTAGTTGTTCTAGCAATTCACCCACCTCATTTGAGGATAAATGCGTCATTCTTGCAATTGATTTTAAGGAAAGCGTGTGTTTCTTTTTTTCTAACATCGTTGCCAATTGACTAAGTACAATGACTTCTTTTTCGTTAATTCCCAATCGAACATATTCTTTTAGTAGGAGTTTATGAAGATTTAAATACCCCTCTTCAATCATTTTATTAAACATTTAACTCACCTTTTCCCATCGATTAAAACTCTTTTGCTAGTTTTTTCAGTGCTTCTTTTGCAGCATTTTGCTCAGCTTCTTTTTTAGATCTTGCCTTACCAACACCATAAACAATATCATCCATACGCACAGACGCTGTAAAAAGTCGGTCATGCGAAGGGCCAGTTTGGTTGTCAATGTGATATGAGATGTTTCTTCTGTCGGTCTGTACTAACTCTTGTAGTGTCGACTTATAGTCTTTAATTCCCACCACCTCATCAAGGTGTGGAATGACAATTCGATCAAATAGGTTTTTCGTTTGTGTGTAGCCTTGGTCGATGTATAAAGAACCGAAAATTGCTTCAAAGGCATCCGCAATAATCGAAGGATTTTCTCTACCGTTTGATATTTCTCCACCCTTACCCAGTTTTAAATACTCGGATAAATTGATTTTTTTTGCATAAACGTTTAGTGCTTCTTCACATACCGCTTGAGCACGTTTTTTTGACATTTCGCCTTCATCACCTTGGTGCTGATTATATAAGTAATCGGCCATCATCAATCCGATGACTGCATCACCTAAGAATTCAAGTCTTTCGTTATCCTTACATTCATTTTCGTTTGCGAAACTTGAGTGTGTTAAGGCTTGTTCTAGCAATTGTTTTTTTTGAAATTTTACTTTTAATACTTGTTCAATGCTTTTCATATAAATACCCTCTCTTTTTTAATGGAGTGTATCGATAATCAACAATTACAAAATTGTGTATGTTGTTCATTATCAATACAATCGAGACAGCAAATCAGGCGTTCTCAAACGCCTGATGTCTGTCTTATTGTTTGTTTATTCTTCTTTTGTTAGTGTCTTTTCAAGTGCTTCATTGACTTGATTGAGTACGTCATTTTTTACAAATAAACGAGCTTGTGCAATCGCATTTTTAAATGCATAGGCAGACGATGATCCGTGTGCTTTAATCACAGGTGCTTGAATACCAAAAATCATTGCCCCACCGATTTCAGAAGCGTCTAGACGTTTTGAAAAACGCTTCAGATTCTTTTTCATGAATAAATATCCAATTTTCCCACCCAAAGAGGATTTAATCTCTTCTTTAAGCATGCTACCCATCGCTTTGGCGGTACCTTCAACGGTTTTCATTAAGACATTACCGGTGTAACCGTCCGTTAGCATAATATCAGCATCCGTTGATAAAACTTCTTTACCTTCAATGTTGCCAATAAAATTAATCATTGGGTGGTTCTTTAAGAGCTGGAAGGTTTCTTTTTCTAGTTCTCTACCCTTACCCTCTTCACTACCAATATTAATGAGTGCAACCTTTGGGTTTTTAATGCCTAAATATTCTTTTGCGGTGATGGTTGCGTAAAGTGCCAATTCGAGTAAGTGTTCGCTTCTAAGCTCAATGTTTGCGCCGACATCCAGTAGTATTCGACCTCTACCATCAGTTGATGGAATGATCGGAGCAAGGGCGACACGATGCATTAATGGCATGCGTTTGATAACTAAGTGCGCACCAGCGATAATTGCCTGGGTTGGTCCAGCTGAAACAAGTGCTTGGGTTTGTCCTTCTTTAACACTGTACATGGCTTTGACCATCGATGAATCTTTGTTATTTCTAATCGCACGAATCGGGTCTTTTTCCCCCATATCGATGACTTGAGTTGTTTGTTCTACTTTAATTCTTGGGTGAGCAATTAAGAAGTCGTTGATTTTATCTTGATCACCAAACAAGGTAATTTCGATATCCTCAAATTGTTTAACGGCATCCATTGCCCCAAGGATTGTAATTTTAGGTGCGAAATCGCCACCCATTGCATCAACTGCAATCTTTATCATGATACCACTCCCTTTAATTAATAATTATACCATAGGTAACTTTGATTATGTTTCGTCTAAATCTAATTTTTGGTAGTTCAAATAATATTGGTTCTCTTTTTCGTTTGATAATAGCCATAAAGCGTCTTGTTTCGCTTTTAAAAAAACATCAAAGTCACTGCCTAAGTTCGCATACTCAAAACGAAGTGTTCCACTTTGTCTGACGCCTAAGAATTCCCCTGGCCCTCGCTTAGATAAATCGTACTCACTCAGTTGAAATCCATCAGAGGTTTTAGAAAAATACTGAAGTCGGTCAATATCGGATTCGTCGCTTAGTACGTAACAAAAACTTTGGACGTCACTTCTTCCGACACGACCTCTTAATTGATGTAGTTGGCTGACACCAAAATACTTCGCACCTGTAATAACCATTATGGTTGCTTCTTTAACATCAAGGCCAACTTCAACAACAGAGGTTGACACTAAAATCGATGATTTGATTTGATAGAAATCTTCCATGGCTTGTTGTTTTTCAAGGGCACTTTGTTTGCCGTGTAACATGATGACTGTGTATTTTGAAAACGCAGCTTGTACTTCTTCAAACAATGAAAATACATTTGTTCCACGCTCTTCAGATTCAATCGAAGGTGCAATAAAATACGCCTTATTTCCTTTTTCGAGTTCTTTATTTACGTGCTGAAAGACTGATGGTAGTTGTTGATCACTTAAATAGCGCGTGATGATTTCTTTTCTGCCAATGGGTTTTTCTTTGATGATTGATACTTCCATGTCCCCAAATAAAACGATGGCTAAGGTTCTTGGAATAGGTGTTGCGCTCAAATAGACCACATCAGCGTTTCCTTTTTCTTTTAACGTTTCTCTGGTTTCAACGCCAAAACGGTGTTGTTCATCAATGATAACGAACCCAAGATTATGAAATATGACGTCGTCTGTGACTAAAGCGTGTGTACCAATCACAAAATCAAATAACCCATTTTTAATTTGTTCTTTTAGCTCTTTCTTCTTTTTTGTTGAACCTGTTAATAAACAAATATTAAGGTTTTTAAATGCGTTTTTAAAGAATTGGTAGTGTTGCATCGCAAGTATTTCGGTTGGCGCCATTAAAGCACTTTGATAGCCTGCCGATTTCGCACCCATCACACCAATGCCCACAACAATGGTTTTTCCTGAACCAACGTCACCTTGGATTAACCGTCTGGCTGGATAATTCTTTTTGAAATCTCTAAATAGATCGTTTACCGCCTCTTTTTGATCTTGCGTTAACTCGAATGGGATGTCTTGAATGAATGACTTGACTTGTTCTAAATCGTACTTCTTTGGTTTTTTAAAGATTAATTCATGATGAACCTTTTGATACATCATCTTATACTGAAAACGAAGCGCTTCTTCGTATTTTAATCGTTTTAATGCCTCAACCAAACGTTCATCTGAACTCGGTAGATGAAGCGTTTTTACCATTTCCTCTTTAGACATTAAATGATGCTTGTTGACTAATACCTTAGGCAAATCATCGTTAATCACAACGAGTTGTTGGTCTAATATTTTTTTGACAATCTTTGAGATGGTCGTATCGTAAATACCATCCAGTTGATAGATTGGTTTTAATTCCGTTTCAAGTGGTTTTAGCAAGACCGCTTGAGCTGTAATCAACCGTTTTTTCTTTTCGTATTTACCTTTGACCGTCAAAGTCATATGCTCAGTCATGCTTTCTTTAAGGTATTCTCTTCGATAAGCAATTACCTTAATGACCTCGTTATCCACAAGTAGTTTGAACTGAACGCTTTTTAACGTGCCTCGATGATTGACTATTTTTGGAATATCGATGAGCTGTCCGGTGACTGTGACCTCGGTCTTATCAATCGCAAATAACAAAGAGTCTTCTTTAAACGATTGATATTTTTTGGGAAAGGTAAAAATCAAATCGTTAATGGTCTCGATTTGATGATTATGAAATAATATTTCTAGTTGTTTGCCTACCCCTGGCGCATCAATGATCCTGTACATGTAAACACCTCAACATAATTATAACAAAAAAAGGACATTTAGTCCCTTGATTTTGACTGTAATAACAAATCTGCTAAAACGATGTGACAGGCATTTTCAACCACAATTACCGCACGTCTTGCGATAAATGCGTCATGCCTACCCTCAATTTGTTGTGGCAGGATTTTGTTTTCAATAAAATGATACGTCTCTTGTTTGACATAAACTGAGGAAGCTGGTTTGACAAGCACTTTAAAAACAAGCGGATTTCCGTTGGTAATTCCACCGTTGACGCCACCATTATGATTCGTTTTGGTTTTACCTGTTTCATCAATTAAGCAGTCGTTGTACTGGCTTCCAAATAATGAGACGCCTTTAAAACCTACGCCAAACTCAATCGCTTTAATGGCTGGAATGGAAAACATCATTTGTGCCATTTTCGATTCTAATGATTCAAAGAAAGGTTCACCTAACCCAATCGGTAAATCCTTAACCGTCACTTCAATAATGCCAGCGACGCTCTCGCCTTTATTTGAGGCGTCTTGGATATAATCATCGAGTTTACTCATGTCGGTTAATTCACCTGCTTGAATGAGCTTTGCATCGACATTAAATCCTGTGAACATCTTAGCGAAACTACCAGCAGCCACCAATCCGGTGGTCATTCTTCCTGAAAACGGCCCACCACCTCTTGGATCTGAAAAACCTTTATATTTCTTTATCGCAACAAAATCGGCATGACCTGGTCTTGGAAACGAAATCAGGTTACTATAATCTTTTGATTGTGTTTTGGTGTTTTCAAACGTGATGTGAATTGGGCTGCCGGTTGTATAACCTTGATATACCCCCGATGTGATGTTTGGTTGGTCTGATTCCACACGTTTTGTTGTCCCAATTGCCCCGGGTTTTCTTCTTTCTAAATCCTCCAAAAGGACGGACTCGTTGAATTTAATGCCCGGTTTTATACCATCAATAATCACACCGATCGCTTTTTGATGTGATTCACCATAAATCGTCACTCTAAATAAACGTCCAAACGTGTTCATAGATTAAGTCCTCCGATTAAATCATCAATATCTTCTTTTGTACTCTTAAGTATTTTTTTTTGCCACAACTCTTGTGATCTAAGTGCTTGGGTGACTAACATCACAATCCCATTACAACTAAAGTTTGCTTCTTTCATCAATACGGTCTTCTTAGGGTTGTAAATCAAATCAATCACAATATCAATTTTTTTGGCGATATATGGTGGCAAAGGACAGTCGTCATTATTTGGATACATCCCCACAGGTGTGGTGTTAATTACTAAGGGATACTGATCAATTTGATAAAATTGTTCGTAATCAATCACCATCGAAAACTGTTTTTTATTCTTTTGTTTATCTCTTGAAACCACCACAGGTAGATAGCCTAATAATGAGAGTGCATAGGCGGTTGCTTTAGCCGCACCACCAGAACCCAAAATATATACCGCTTTGGTTTTTGGGTTAATATGGTAAAACTCAAAAAGTCTCATTACCCCATAATAGTCAGTGTTATCACCGTAAACCAAACCGTCTTTTAGATAGATGGTGTTAACCGCTTGGATTTTTCTTGCTGCCTCACTTAGCTCATCACAATAACTCATGATGGCTTCTTTGAATGGGATGGTTACATTATAACCCAAATACTTTTTTTTCTTCAGCAGATCAATCGCAACTATAAGATCGTCTTTTGACTCGTATTCAAGCAATTCATAGGTGTATGTTAACTGATTATTCTTTGCAATTAACTCATGAAGTGCTTTTGAGTGACTGTGTTTAAGTGATTTACCAATTAGTCCAAATTTACTCATAACTTTTTACTTTGGTATTCTTTAGAAATACCCATCAATGCATTCAAAAACGCTTCGTAATACGGCTTTAATTCATTATTATTAATATATTTCAAGTTTTTTTCTATCACTTGTTGTTCTCTTTTTTGATCGAATATCGGTAACCCTTGTTCCATTTTATAGGTAATTACTTCGTTGACTTCTTGCATTCTTTTTTCGAACAATTTCGCCATTTCTTGATCAATTAAATCAATGTTGATGCGTGCCTTTTCTAATTTATTCAAATGTAACACTCCCTTGTAAACGTGCAAATTCTTCAAAAAATGTTGGGTATGATTTATTCACAGCCTCAGAATTTTTTATTCTAACTGGCCCATCGGCTATGGTTGCAGCAATGGAAAGCGCCATGACTACACGGTGATCATTCCATGCTTCTAGGGTGACATTCCCTTTTAATTTGGATACCCCTTGAATAATCATCCCATCACCCGTTTCGGTGATTTTTGCGCCCATTTTAGTTAATTCACAAATCATCGATTTAATTCGGTCAGACTCTTTGATTCGTAGTCTTTGAGCATTAACGATCGTTGTTGTCCCTTTTGAGACCGAGGCAAGCACTGTGAGTATCGGACCTAAATCAGGGGTTTGAGATAAATCAATTTCAATGCCTTTGGTTTGTGCTTTTTTCGCAAACAACTGCCCATTCTCAAAGTAAACATTTCCACCCATTTGGTTAATAATCTCAATGATTTTTTTATCTCCTTGCAGTGATTTCTCATTCATCTTGTTTAATACCACTTTCGAACCTAGTGTATTTGCAACAAGGAAAAATGCCGCTTGTGAAAAATCGCCTTCAACTTCGTAGTCTTTGGCTTCATACGATTGATTTCCCTTGATATGGTAGGTATTGCCTTTTACTTCGATTGAGATCCCATACGTTTTTAAGACGTCTAAGGTTAAATCGATATAACCGACCGATTCAAGTGGCGTCGTTAATTTAATGAGTGAATCCCCATTTAATAGAGGTAGTGAAAACAATAACCCTGTGATAAATTGTGAGCTGATGTCACCAGGCAATTCATAAGTCCCTGGTGTCAGTGGCCCTTTTACTTTAAATGGCAAGTCTTCATTAGAAAGTGCCTCGTAAGTAATCTGGTGTTTCTTGAATAAATCAAAGTAGACGTTCTGTGGCCTTTTTCTTAATCCTTCTTTGCCATCAAAGATCACTTCATAAGGTGAGGTGATTGCCACTGGGATTAAAAATCGAATTGATGAACCGGATTCATTTGCATTTAGTACTTTCATCGGTTTCATCATTGGTCTGCCATAGACAATCGTGTCTTTTTTGACCTCAAAATCAACACCTAATGCATTAAGCATATCGATTGTAGCGAACGTGTCATTTGAGTGGAGCGCATTTTTTACCACACTTGTCCCATTAGCAAGTGCGGCGCAAATGAGCGCTCGGTGTGTAATTGACTTTGATGCAATGACATCAATTTCCCCTTTTAGTTTATGAGGATTAATTAAAGCATCCATTAAAATCCTCCTTTTTAATCTGAGAAATCATCGGACACCCGATATCAGTAATAAAGATCATGTTAAGAACGTCATTGATATTTTTCTTATCAAAAAATACCTCGTTGATGTAATTATTCGGGTTGACAACCGTCTTATCCAACCCATACTTCTTTAATAATGCTACTAGTTTTTCTTTAGTTTCTTGTGAGGTGATACCAAGTTTAATTCCGACGTCACACGCGATAACCATACCAACAGCAACCGCAAATCCATGTTTAATGTGGTAGTTTGATTTTCGTTCGATTGCATGGCCAAACGTGTGTCCAAAATTAAGGTACATTCGCTCTTTTCGATCAAACTCATCAAGCAGTACATAACGACGTTTAACTTCGATTGTTCGTTTAATCATTTCATCTTCTGACACAGGTGATACTAAGAGCTGATTTGCTAAACTTGCATCACCAATGAATGCCGATTTAATCACTTCAGCCATGCCGTTTTGATACTCTATTTTATCTAACGTACGGAGTAATAACGTATCAATAATCACCATCTTTGGTTGATGAAACGAACCAACTAAGTTTTTTCCTTTATTCGTGTTGATGCCTGTTTTTCCACCGATTGATGCATCAACCATCGCTAGTAGTGAGGTTGGGATTTGAATGTAGTCAATCCCGCGGTATAACGTAGCAGAAACAAAACCGGCTAAATCGCCAACCACCCCACCGCCAAAAGCCAAAATCAAGTGACCTCTTTTGATTCCTTTTTCGATTAATTCATCGACGACTTGTTCAAACACTTCAAATGATTTTGAGGTTTCACCTGGGGCAACCACAACGACTTCGACCTCAAAATCGACGAGTCGTTTTAGTAGATATTCTTGGTGGTAGTTAAAGACCGTTTGGTCAGTAATCACATAGATTTTACTACCCTGATACACTTTTTTAATGAGCATCTTTAGTTGTGCCATGAGATTTTTTCCAATGTGAATGTCGTATGGATTCGTTGCTAAAGGCATTGATAAAATCATTAAAACCCACTCCTTTTTTTGGTCGATGCGATAAATAATTCAATTAACATTTCTTTATCTTCACTAATTAGTGCTTGTTTCAATTTATCAAGTTCACTCTCAAAGCGATTGATTTCTTCAACTAGTACTTTTTTATTCTCGAAAAATAGTTCTTGCCAAAGGTGTTCGTTGATCATCGCAATTCTCGTTAGATCTCTATAAGAATCCCCTGTAAAACGAGAGGTGTCTTGGTAAATGTCACTATTAACTAAGGCAACCGCAAGCGCGTGTGGCAACTGACTTGTAAATCCGATTAATCGATCGTGTGCGTATTTATCCAGTTCAGATACCTTCTTAAACCCTAGTTCATAGGCAAGTTCTCTAACGATCGAAACGTCATTTTTTGATGAGAAATTCGTCTCACAAATGATGAAATTCGCGTTATTAAAGAGTTTCCAATCCGCATAATCGATGCCTTTTTTTTCTTTTCCTGCCATTGGGTGAGCAGAGACATAGCGATACCCAGCAGGTAAAAGCGATTCAATTTGATCAATCATTTCGACTTTTGTCCCTGCCACGTCCATAATTAACTGTTTGTTTGTGAATAATTGGATGTGTTGTTTTAAAAACAAAACATTGTCTTTTGGGTATAGTGATAAGATAACGACATCCGATGTGGTAATCTCATTTAAATCATTACCCTTAATATAGCCTTTTTCTAATGCTTTTTGATTACTGACTAAATCAAAGCCATAGACGTCATGTTTGTTTGATAACCCTTGTGCAAAAGACGCACCAATCAAACCAAGTCCGACAACGAAGATTTTCATTTTACTTTTTTTTCTAAGACGCTAGATAACTCTTTTAGTTTACCCATCATCGAATCAAATTTTTCTAATTTTAGCGATTGTGCTCCATCACTTAATGCGTGTTCAGGATCTGGGTGTATCTCGACAATAATCCCATCCGCACCGACCGCTTGACTTGCCATCGATAAACGTTCAATCATTGAATATTTCCCTGCCGCATGTGACGGGTCAATCACAATTGGTAAATGTGACAATTCTTTGATTGCTAAAACCGCAGATATGTCTAGGGTGTTTCTTGTGTATTTTTCAAACGTACGAATGCCTCTTTCACACAAAATGACGTTTTCATTACCTGAGGCCATGATGTATTCAGCACTCATTAACCATTCTTCAATGGTTGCAGACATGCCGCGTTTTAATAAAATAGGTTTTTGTGTTCTTGCACCTAGTTGTTTTAACAAGTTATAGTTTTGCATGTTTCTTGTACCGATTTGATAGATATCTACGTAGGGTTCAAATGCTTCAATTAAATCTTCACTCATGATTTCAGAAACAACCGCCATATTGAACTTGTCTGCGACTTCTCTTAAAATCTTCAATCCATCTATTCCCATACCTTGAAACGCGTATGGTGAGGTACGAGGTTTATAAGCACCACCTCTTAGAATTGTTGCCCCACTCTTGCTTGCGCTTTTTGCAATCTCTAAGGTGTTCTCGTATGATTCGACCGAGCAAGGTCCAGCCATTACGACAAACTGATCAGCGCCAATGACTGTGCCATTAGCTAGTGTAATAATGGTGTCTGTTTTTTTAAAAGAACGACTGGCTAGTTTGTATGGTGTTGATACTCTTGTGACATTCTTAACACCCTCAAAAGCTTCTAAATCATTCGGATTTAAGCTCTTTGTGTCTCCAATCACACCAAAAACCATCAAGTTTTCGCTTGAACTGTCTTTAATTCCATAGCCCTTATTCATTAAATAAGTGGTGATTTTCTCAAAATTTTGTTTCGTTGCGTTTTGTTGCATGGTTACGATCATATCAAATATCCTCCTAGATATAAAAAAATATCCTTAGGAATGTCCTAAGGATAAGAAGCTTTACCGTTTAGTACATTTCCTTTTTTTATCAAAACCTGAAAAAGGAATGCACACATTCCTTTTATTTAAAGTAATAATAAAAATAGGAAAAACCAACCAATGTAAATAACATATTAACAAGCCTTCTTTTTTAAAATAGTAACACAAGAAACTTTAAAAGACAACAGCTTCTTGATATTTTTTAATTAATCTTAAATTATGAATGGTAATAATTGCTTGCCATTTGATTGCCTGAACGTCAAATCCTTCATCTTCATTCATCCATGTGAAATTGATGTTCCAATGATTATGAACGTAGGTCTTCTCTAAAAAATCAAGGTTTTGTTGAATTAGCTTAACTTCGATTCCATAAGTCTCTTCATAGAGTGGGTAACTAAATGGTGTTGTGACATAACCTTCATTCCACAGGTCCACACCATCAATCGATTCTTTAATCTCATTTGATAACTTCTTATAAAATGGCTCCAAGTCAAATTGGTTCGTTACTTTAAGCCCTTGATAAAAATGGATATAACAAGCAAGTAAATGTTTATCCTCTACCTTTGTTGATAAAAAATGGTGATAATACTTCGTTTGAAGCTTTACTAGGGTTTGATAAAAATCATCGGTCTCATCTAATAATTGTAATAAAGTCCCAACGATTGAAACGGTTGGGTTTTCTAAAAACGAATTGACGCCTTGTTGATGTTTCCACCATATCGCACAACTTGCCTCGTTGTTTGATGGGATGGTAGCCAACCATAAATCGTCTGTTAATTGCGTTTTTAAAAATTGGACAGCACTGTCTACCATGTCTTTAGTAAACTCGTCTAACGTAGTTGATTTATAGCCTATATTTACAAGTAACTCTAACGCATATGACGTTTGAAAACTGCTTGAATCGGGATTGGTATTATCAGGCTCTAGTCCATGACCAAACCCACCGTCTTCGTTTTGATAAATGGACAATGCATAGGAAACCATTTCTCTGTCATCCTCTAAAAAATAGTGATTGAAAAGTGCCACTTCTAAATCTCTACCTTGATTGTAAATCTTATTCTTTATGTCTTCTAATTGATACATACGTCTACCTCAATTCTACTAAGTTAATTATATCAAACAACATCTTAAATCGATAAAAAAATCCCCTAAAATAGAACCTCACACAAAAGAAAATGATTTGCATGGTCCATCTTTAGGGGCATTTGTCTATCTTATGATTCTTTTTTTAGTAAATCTCTGATTTCCATTAAAAGCTTAACGTCCTCAGGGATGACTTTTTCAACAACCACTGGTGCCTCAGTTTGTTTTTGAAGTTCAGCTTCACGTTGTTGTCTTTCAAGTTCGCGTTGTCTTTTAGCTTCACCCTTAATGATACGAATAACAATCGAATAAATCACAAGTGCAATAATTAAGAATTCCACGATTAATTGAATTGTGTTGCCATATCGAACGGTTGAAAATATATCAACCATTTGATTGGTGGTTGGATCTAGTTCACTTCTTAAATAAATCTTCCATGATAAGTCAGTAAATTCTGCTTCACCTAATACAGCAGCTAATAAAGGGAAGATGATGTCGTTAACCATTGAATTAACAATTTTCCCAAACGCACCCCCAATGACAACCCCAATCGCCAAATCTAGGATGTTGCCACGATTAATGAATTTTTTAAATCCTTCTAACCATTTTTTCACAAAATAACCTTCCTTCTATTAGATATACTTTATTATATCACTAATGCTTGTCACTAATCTAGCACCGGTTTGATTCAAAACTCTTTCGCTTTGGTGACCACCTGTATACAATAGAACCTCAACGCCTAAGGCTTGAGCGACTTCATAATCGTGTGTCGTATCCCCAATATATAGACAATCTTTAGGATTAATTTGGTGTGTTTTTAAATAATCAATACCTTTATAGACTTTCCCATGAGCTTTAATATTATCTGTTCCTAATACCGCTTCAAATAAGTGATCCAACTTAAAATGTTTAATTTGTTCTTCTAAGTTGTTTTGTTCAGAAGCTGAAAGTAAGATGTTTTTTACACCCGATTGTTTTAATCTCTCTAAGGTTTTTTTAACTCCTTTGTTTAATGACTGATTCAAACTTTCGGGTTGGTATTGGCTAATGAAGAAATTAGCCATCTCGTCAAACGATTCGTTTTCAAAGCTAATGCCTGCTTTTTCATAGTATGTTTTGATTGGAAACCCAAATACATCTAAGTACTGTTCAACCGTTAATTGTTTTTTGTTTTGTCTTTTTAACATCAAATTCAATAAATCAACCGATAGTTTTAGATCGTCTAAAACGGTCCCGTTAAAATCCCAAATGACATATTTTTTCATACAATCTCCTATTTATGATATGGATGATTTCGTTTAATTTGAAACGACCTGTAGATTTGTTCAACAAGGACCAACCGCATCAATTGATGCGGTAAAGTCATCTTTGAAAAAGATAACAAATAATCACATTTTTCATGTATTTTTTGTGTAAAACCGTAAGACCCACCGATAATAAAAGCTAGGTCCTTACTAGTATAAGTCGAAATTTCATCGATTTTGGAAGAAAATTCTTCACTTGAAAGCATTTTCCCTTTGATTGCTAACCCTATTACGTAATCCGAATCCTTTATTTTCGAAAGAATTCGTTGTTCTTCTTTTTCCATCCCCGAGGGTTCCTTTTCATCATCAACCTCAATGATTTCAAAGGCAACAGGCATTTGTTTAATGTAGTCTTGCATCGCATCAACTAAGTATCTTTTTTTTATCTTTCCAACCGCGATAATCGTTATTTTCATAATTCAATCACCTTGAGTGGCACTTGTGAGGCATAGTGAACCTCTAACGTGTCTAGGTCTTTTTGATGAGCAATTAAAACATCTTCATACGTTCGTTTGATGATGTCATTGGTATTGCATTCATCAGAAATATGCGCCATGATAAGTGTTTTTGTTTGAGTGCCCATCATTTGTGAAAAATAATACGCTGAATCTTCATTCGACAAATGACCTTTTTCAGTTAAAATACGTTTGATTGTATGAAATGGTCTTGGCGAATTCTTTAATAAGTAAGGATCGTGATTTGCTTCCATATAATAGAGATCTGCGTTTGATAAAAGTGGAATCAACCCTTCTCTTATGTAGCCTGTGTCTGTAATGTAAGCTATCTTTTTATCTTCTGTCTTTAAAATAAACCCAATCGGGTCTCTCGCATCGTGTGACAACGGAAACGGAATAATCGTCAAGTCATCTAAATAAAACTCTTCTAATGGCTCTACAATCCTTATTATCGTTTGATAGACAGACGATTGATAATATGACATCGCCTTTGCTGTTCCAGCGCTCGTATAAATTGGTGCATTGATGTTTTTGTATAAGGTATCCATGCCTTTGATGTGATCAACGTGTTCGTGTGTTATAAACACATGCGTCACTTGATAAATATCAAATCCAGCGTCCTGCATTGCTTCTTTCATACGCTTAAAAGAAATACCCGCATCTATGAGTATTTTTGTTTGGTTATGTTCAATATAAGTGGCATTTCCTTTGGAGCCACTTGCCATGTTATAAAACTTCAAATTAATCACCTACTCTATTTTAACACGAGTTTATACCTTCTGGTATTAATATATATATTAACTTTATTGTGTGATATTATGGAAACGTTTTAAAAATCGTTGCAATGGCCTTGTTATGTGTGTTATATTATATTTGCTTGTGATTAAAAATTCGAGGAGTGGAAATTATGAATAAAGCGAATCTCATGAAAAAATTAGCTGCATTAGTGATGTTAACATCCGGTGCTCTAATGCTTGCCGCTTGCGGTGAGAAGACACTTTCAACACCTTATGGTAGTGTAAGTGACGAAGTTTATTTAAGTGGTAACGGATACGAAATCACTGAAAAAGAACTTTACGAAGAAATGCGTTTAAATGGCAGTTCAGTCTTAGTTGAAATCTTAGAAAGACAACTATTTAAAGATGAATTAGCAAAAATCGCAGCTACACCTGAAGCATATAAAGATGATCTAGTTGAAGCGGCTAACCGTGGCATCTTCTCTGGAACTACCGATATCGATACCCTAAAAGAAATGAAAGCAGACCAAGTGCAAACTTACGTTGACTCATTTATCGATACTTTCTATATGGTAGGTAAAACCATCACTGCAGCAGACATTGATATTGTAAATTTCACAGACCACAGTCAAACGGTTCTTGATTATTACACATTATCTGTTGCTAAAAAGATTTATGCTAAAGAAGAATTAGCAAAAGAAGTTGTGGATGAAGATTCAACCAACTTCATTAAGATTGAAGAAGACATTCAAAAGTATTACGAAACTAACGTTGAAAACCAATTCGACTTAAGCTTAGTTCTAATTCGTTTTGTTAACCAAAGCGAAGCAAACGCAACACTACGTCACTTCAACTTAAAAGCATACCGTAATGCTTGGGTTGTTCTACAAGATCCAAGAAATGAAGTCGTTACAGGTTATGCAGCAACTGTTCTTTCAGACTTAGGTATTGAAAACACAGGTGCAATCAGTGAGTCTGATTATCAAAAATATTATGACCGTTATAGCGTCGTTACTTCTGTAACTGCACAAAGACCTGCTGATGAACTAGACGTTCAATTAGACAATGACCAAGTCTTAGCTATGTTCATTGACATTTACAACTATATTTATTCTTACAAAGATGCAGTAACTGGTGTTACAACAGTCGATGGCGCAATTGCTGACTTAGATAACTTACCATTTACTAAAGCTTATGCTGATTTCTCAAATACAAGCTTGAGATCTTACGTATATAGCACATTAAGTACAGAAGAATCAGGTACTAGATTTACCGCAGCTCCACGTAGCTATGGCAACAACTACTACCTAGCATTTAAGTTAAAATCACACGATGAAGATCAACAAGAATTAGTTGATGAAGATGACAAATTAATCATCTACACTGACGATACTAAGAAAGACTTAACTGCAACAGCTCAAGAATACTTTGATAAGATTGTTGAATCTAAATTAACTCAAACCTACATTGCAAGTAAAGCTTCTGAACGTTTAGAAGATGCAAAAGTAACCATTTATGATTCATTATTACACTTATACTTAAACCAAAACAGTGATGCTTATGCACTTGCTAAAAAATCAAGCAAGTCATTAGTTGCAAAAATGGGTGATTTCGAAGTTAGCGTGGATACATTCTTTGCTGAACTAGAATCAAGATTAGGTGTTTCTGTTGCAATTGATATGGCATTAAGAGAAGTTTTAAAAGCTTCTGACTACCAAGATCAAATTACAGCAGCTCAAATGAAAGAATATAAGACAAACATGGAAACCATCATCAAACAATTTGGTCAAGGTTACTATGAAACGTCAGGATACCCTGCAACAATGGGTAGAAAAAACTTCTTAATGTTAGCATTTAGAGCAAGTTCAATCGATGAAGCAATCGAAAACGTCTATGTTTCTGCTGAACTTGAAAAATTATACTTAAATGATTTTGAAGCACATTATGGTGAAACTGTTTATGAAGATATCGCTACTTATGCAAACCGTCTTCAAAACCAATTCTTCTCACTTGCTGCTTCTCATGCATTAATCTTTGTTGATATGGACGAAGACGATTCACCAGATGATCCAAGAGAATACTTCGAAACACTAGACGCTCAAGAAGTTGCTGATTTAAAAGCAAACGTCACTGAATTAATGCAATTAATTTATGATAAAGCGGTCAAGTACTCTTCATTCTCTACTGGTTTAACTGCAATCGTTGATGAATACAAATCCGCTGGACGTATTGAGCCTCAATCATGTACTACAGAACCACTTGATGTGACACCTGAATGCACATGGGCTAAATACAAAGCACTTGGATTAAACGTGATGTTCCAATCCTTGTCAACCATTACAAACTCAACAAACTTACCTGGTCAACAATCATCATTAGACGTTGATTTCTACGATAGAGCGGTCAGCCTATACGAAGAAATTAAAGCTGAATTCTATGACGTAGATAAGAAATTCCCATCACAACACTTAGATACACGTCCAAGTGATTACGCGGATGTCTTAGAAACTTCATTCGGTTGGCATTTAATTCTTGCCACTGGTGGTGCATCATTCACATCAGCTAAATTCACTTTACAAGACGATGAACATGCAAAAGATGATGACAAGTTTAAGATTTACGAAAACATCGAATTAACTAAGAAAGATGGTACAAAAGTAACTGTAAATGCTTATAGCGATACAGACGCAATCTCTGCAAACCAAGTGCAAATCTTCTTAAATGAAGTTAATTCTGAATATGGTGTTGAAAACCTACCTACTTCAGTTAAGAACGCAACCAATGCTTACTTACAACCAGTATATGAAAAATACACCAACTCATACACTCAATTAAACTTACTTTACAAGTTATTAGCAACAACAAACTACACGTTTGCTTCTGCTGAAGATAACGCTAAAGCACAAGAATTAGTAGAAATCAACAAACGTCAATTCTTCAGCTATACTGAAAATGAAGCATTTGATGAAATCTATAGTGATTGGTTTACAACATTTAACTAAACAATGATTAAAGTACTTAGACACCTGTCTAAGTACTTTTTTTTCGCTACCAATAAAAAAATAGCTCAACCTAACTTGAGGTTGAGCTAATGTGTCTATTTGTTTGGCTTGAAAAACCGTTGTTTATCAAGAACTGCAATGTTTTGTGTGAATTCACCAGGATTAGTTTTTTCCAACTCTTCACCCAATACGGTGAACTTTGAATCAATCGTATCAATATACCAAATTAGCATCGCTTCTGCCGTTGCTGGTTTTTTAGCAGCACCAAAATTCGGTAAACCGTGATGCGATATCAGAATGTGTTTTAAAATAAGCGCTTCTTCTGATGATTCTAACTCAAGTGTCTTTACCGCACGATCAACCTCAATGGCACCCATTACTAAATGGCCGATTAACTGACCTTCAACCGTATATTCGCCACCTTCAAAGCCACTTAATTCTTTAATTTTACACACGTCGTGTAATAAAATACCACTGTATAAATAATCCTTATTTAAGTACGTATAAACTTCACTAAATCGTTTTGCGATGTCTAGCATTGTTTTTGTATGGTAAGCAAGACCACCAATGTAGGCATGATGAAAACGAACCGCTGCTGGATACATGTAAAAAGCTTTTTCGT
>Ga0265295_1002191_pt1 | contig 31980 bp, 24 predicted proteins | sample Munlansysbiofilm_FD_192503 | JGI IMG/M metagenome (GOLD analysis project Ga0265295, IMG submission 192503) | Leachate microbial communities from a municipal landfill in Southern Ontario, Canada - Methane capture system biofilm | ecosystem: Engineered > Solid waste > Landfill > Unclassified ... | reverse complement strand
ACTATTCAAATCAATATTTAATACTTCAGTAATATGGTGTTTAGGAACTTTTATTGTCTCAGACAACATATCCATATTTAACTCAGGATTTAAATACAACTTTTTTTGTTCAACCGCTTTGACTATCTTCTCGGTGATTACCTTTTTCTGCTTTTCGGTAAGGGCAGAATATTTGTACCGTACCTGATCATCATTGCTTTCCTTCTTCTCTTTTTTAATATAAATATCTCTCTGCCACAACCCATAAAACCCCAAAATATAGATGAGAAACAACAATACTGAATAATTGATAGCCTGAGGTAATAAAATAAATCTTCCAGTAAAAATAACTGACAAGCCGGTTATAAAAAGAACAATACAATATACGTTGTAAAAAATGACTATTGAAGATACCCAAATCAGCTTTATTCCATGCCCAAGACTTGAAAACTCCTGTAAAATATTCTTCCTATGCTTACTTAACATGGAAATACTCAGATAATTATATACCAACCAAGATATGATATTGAATACTCCGAACACAAGCCTGAACCAATAGGAATCATCAACAAGTAAAAAATCATTCAACTGAACCGTCTCTTGAATTACATATGCAAAAGTCTCAAAAAACAAAAATGGTAGAAGGTGTAATATCTGTATCGGCTTAATTGCAAAATCCCTGTTTATTAAAGACTTAACGTACAGATAAAAGGCTGGATTAATTAAAAGGAATGAACTTGAAAGCAGGGGTTTATCCAAAATCATGTAGTCCATAATCAGCGTAAAGAAGTCAATTGCCATCAAAATCAGCCATGCAGCCAAAATAAGGTCTGATCGACTTTTTTTCTTTTTTGACAACACCAACATTGCTGAGAACAATCCCTGTGAAATACCAACCCACGCAATAATTTCAATCATTCTTTCCATTCAAAGCCTCCCCTCTCAAATCACAACCAATTTATTCTTAATGGCAAAAGCCATTAAACTGAGTGAGTTTTTGGTATTCGTTTTTGTCATTAAATTGGTTTTATGCCCGAGAACAGTCCGCTCACTAATGAATAGTGCATCGGCAATCTCCCTATTGCTCAGACCTTCGCAGAGAAGCTGCAGAATTTCTTTCTCACGCCGAGTAAATACAATTGCTGCATGTGGAGGTGTTTTCTCTTTGGCAAATTGACGAGTAAAAAATTCAAATAATTCTTCTGAATAATAATTTCCACCGTTATAGACTGTCTGGATTGCCTTGTCAAGAGTTTCCTTATTGATATTTTTCATCAAGAAGCCTTTGGCTCCAGCATCAAGCATACTTTGGATATATTCATCATCACCAAACATAGTAAGAGCAATGATTTTTAATTTCTTGTTGATGGACAAAGCTGTTTTGGCAGCCTCAATACCATTCAAACCTGGCATTTCAATATCTAGCAACACCACATCAGGATTCTCCTCAGGCAACATATTAATAAATTGTCTTCCATCAGATGCTTCTCCTGCAAGATCAACATATTTCAGACGACCAAGAACCATTTTTAGTCCGTTTCTGAAAATTTCATGATCATCAACAATCATTACTCTGATCTTTTCTTTCATAACAACAAAGTTACATATTAATTTCGATCTTTATGGTGAACCCTTCTCCTGGTTGACTGTTAAAGCTGTAATTCCCATTGATTGATTTGACACGACTGATGATATTTTTCAATCCCATTCCCTTATTATCAGACTGCACAATCTCATCAACAAGAAACCCCACACCATCATCTTTAAAATACAGACTCAATTTATCATCATGCATTGCAAGCAGAATATATACATTCTGAGCTCTAGCGTGTTTCATTGTATTATTAATCAATTCACTGATAACCCTGAACAATATCAGTTCCAAGTTTTGTTCGAGTCTTCCTTGAATATTCTCAATTTCAAACTTGATATTCAGTTGATTTGTTTTGTTCACCTTTTCACAGAAAGCCTCAATGGCTTTGACAAGCCCGTATGAATGGATCACTGTTGGCATAAGATTATTGGAAATTGTACGGGTTGAGTTCACAGCATCATCAATCAGTTCATTACTATACATGATGAGTTCTTTTCTTTCTTCATCAGTAAGAGTTGAAGAATTGAGTTCATTCACATAGAGTTTGATAGCAGAGAGCAAAGGTCCAAGCCCGTCGTGCATTTCACGGGCAAAACGTTGTCGTTCTCGTTCCTCACCTCTAATCACTGCGCTAAGTATCTGTCGTTCAAGCTCTCTCCTTTCAGAAATATTTCTCACAACGCTGAGAATCAATTTTTCGTTTTCTGAACTCACCAAGCGGCTAGTAAATTCGACCTGCAACAGTTGCCCAGATTTCGTAACATGCTCAGATTCAAACTTATGACTTCCTTTTTCAAATATAATCTTTCTGTTTTCATAAACAGAATCTCTAAAACTAGGAGATTTGATGTCTCCCATTTTCATAGAAAGAAGTTCCTCTCTTGTGTATCCCAGTGATTCACAAGCAGCATTATTCACTTCTACAATATTTTCGTCTATGTCAGTAACTAAAAGATCATCCCCTGTGCAGTCAAACAATTTTTTAAACCGCTCTTCAGATTCGGCCAATGCCCTACTGACAAGAACTAGTGTCTGTTTTGACTGCCTAATTTCACTAACAAACTTCGACAATCGTTCACTTGTAAAATAATATAGAAAGCCGACAAGAAAAAAGATAGCCACAATTGCTGTAATAGTAGCACCTAGAATTGCATCTCGTTTGAGTTCATAAATTTCATCATCATAATATACCGCAGCAGCAATATAGCATTCAAAAGGCTCAAAATACCGATAAGCCATCATTTTTTTACGTCCTCGCAGCTCGTATTCAACCAACCCTGCTTTATTATTCTTTATTTTTCGGAACAAAAGACTATCACCCCAGTGTTCTCCTTTCAGTTCGGGATGGATAATCATCAGACCCCGCTTGTCAAAAACAAAGGGATATCCACTTTTCCCGATTTTTAAACGATACAGGGTATTTTCAAGTTCTGTGAAATCCTTTTCCATATCGCCCACATAAAGCATCCCAATGACTTCATTATCATACAGTATTGGCTCATAGGCTGTTATGTACCAGTCTTCAATAATAAGCCCCCTTCCTGTATATCTACGCCCCTCAAGTACGGTTTGTGAAATAGGAGAATCTAAAGGCATAAACGTAGTTGTTTCTCTCTGTCCATTATCATACTGAACATTGGTTGAAATTCTTACAAACCCACTGTCAATCAACTGAAAAACAGTAGCAGTACCTCCAAATAAATTTTGAAGACTGTCTACAAACAAAGTATCATATATAAACCGCCGCCCTTCAATGTACCATTCCTTTAAAACAACATCATGATTGACGCCCGTTTCTTGATTTAAAACATTCATTGAATACAGCTGATTACTTATTTTGAATTCACCAGATGCAAAAATGGCTTTGGCAACATTCAAGTTTTTCAAAACATTTTGCTGTTTCAAATCAGCCTCACGCTCAAACATCTGTTCGATGGTTTCCACTTCGAGCGTAAGATTCTTCTCTAAAAGAGAGTTATAATTTTTTAATGATGTGTTCACAACCCAAATAGTCATAAAAATGACCACGAGTGAAATCATAAAACTCACTGGAATAAAGAGCCTGATACGTAAAGGCAGTTTGATTTTTTTCATTCAGGGTTCAATGTGAAAGGCGAGTAAAATTACAAAAAAAATGAACAGCAATAATTTGAATTTAATTACATAAAAAAACCCCGAAATGTTTTTCGAGGCTAAGAATTTGTATTGTTTTAGGAGCGCTATTTCACTGGGATGTTGATAGTAAAGGTGCTGCCTTCATCAGGCACACTTTCGACATATATCTTACCATCATACAATTCGGTCATCTTTTTAGCAATAGATAACCCAAGTCCGCTTCCTGTCACATTCTTGGTTCTGCTATTTTTAATTCTTACAAAATCGTGAAACAATAGTGACATATCTTCTTTTTTCATCCCTATACCAGTATCTTTCACCTCAATAGTAATTTCACTTGTTTTTCTTTTTAGAGTTACAATTACTTTTCCATTTACAACATTATATTTTACAGCATTTGAGATAATATTATTCATAATAATCTCAATTTCATTACGATCTGAGAGCAGTATTATAGGCTCATTGCAGATAAGTGATATTTTAATATTTCTCTGAATGGCAAAAGGAGATATTGAATCAATCACATTTCTAACAATCTCGGCGATATCATTTTTTACAAGATCTCTATTTTTACTACCTGACTCCATTCTGGTAAGATCAAGCAAATCGAGTATCAAATTCCTCATCCCTTTGATTCTCAGGATGGATCGATCAATCATTTCCATATAATCATCTACCTGATCACCAGCCTGTTTCTCCTGCATCATTTTCAGATACCCTTCAATAGCATTGATGGGTGATTTCAGTTCATGAGACAATACAGAAAGAAACTGAAAACGAATTTGCTTCCCCTCTTCCTTCATCTCCTTGGTCATCCTTCGAAGGAAAAGATTCTTTGTAATGTTTTCTACCGCAGTTTTAAGTTCTAAAGGAGTAAAAGGCTTTGGAACAAAATCAAAAGCACCATTATTAGTCGCCTTGATAGCCAATTCTAGTGAGGCATACGAAGTAATCATCATAACTGATATATCATATTCTTTTTCTTTGATATACTTCAGCACTTCAATTCCGTCCATACCAGGAAGTTTATTGTCAAGAAGTAGAATATCTATGGTATCAGAATCTATTATTTCAATGGCTTTTTCTCCAGTCTCGGCTTCCAAAACTTGAAATGTAAAATCTTCATCCATAAATGGATAACCTACGGTAAAATCTTTAAGTGCGTTAATTACACCCAATCTTATACCAGATTCGTCATCCACTACCAGTAATTTCAAAATACTCATAGATCATATCTTTAACAACTTGTTAATCTCACGATGAAGTTGGTCAGGTCTGATTCCTTTTTCCACATACAAGTCAGCATGGATCCATTGTCTATCACATGAATTTTCAACACTAAACATCATCCCTGTCTCAGCGGTCAGTGCTGAAGCAATAATTATCGGCATTTCAGGGAATCTAAGTTTCAAACGGTGACTGAGAATAAATCCGCTGTCTCTATTTTCCATCATTAGGTCAACAATAGCAAGATCAATTTTCAAAGAGTCCATCATCGATTCAGCTTCCTCTTGACCAGAGGCACTAACCACGGCAAATCCCATCTTTTCTAGCATAGCTGTCATCTGAACAACAACATCTGTATCATCATCAACTAGAAATATCGTTTTTTTATCAGTTGTATTCATATCTCAAAGTTTTAATTAATTTTTTGTAAAGTCATTTTTAAATCAGTTTCTATTTTCCCTTTGTAGGGTTTGTATTAAAGCACAGTTGGTCTGTCCGCTAACACTTTTAAGAGAATTAATGGGGCATTCGAGGACTATAGTACAGACTCTGCATTTAACCATTGCAGTGAATTCTGATTTAGCACGCCTTAAATGCCCCATTGCAGTCTCATTAAATTACTCTACTTATTTTATCACATCACGTTTACAATAATGAGTATGAAGCAGCTCATGACTCTTATGTCCAAGAGGTTTTTCCAGATAATCTTTGTAAACCTGAACGATTTCTGGGTTTTTATGAGATACTTTTATGGGTGCATTATCATCAATAACGTACAATGATTTCAATCTTGAATGGATTGCTTCTTCAGATGCACCTATATGCTGTCCACCTCCATTGATACAACCTCCGGGGCAAGCCATCACTTCGATGAAATGATACTGTTTCTCACCACTTTTCATCTGTGCAATGAGTGTGTGAGCATTTGCAAGACCATGAACCACAGCAACACGTATAACAAGATCATTGATTTTAACTTCAGCTTCCTTGATACCTTCAAATCCACGAACTGCTGTAACATTAAGATCTGCAAGCTCATCTCCTGTAAGGAAATGATACGCTGTTCTGATAGCTGCTTCCATCACACCGCCAGTAGCACCAAAGATTTTTCCTGCTGAACTTTTGGCACCCAGTGGAGAATCTGCTTCTTCACGTTCGATATTATGCATATCCACACCAAACAACCTGATCAACTGACCCAGTTCTCTGGTTGTAAGAACAGCATCCACATCTGTTATTCCCTTGTTGGTCATTTCTTCGCGTTGTGCTTCAAATTTCTTTGCAGTACAAGGCATTAAAGAAACAGAATAAATATCCTCAGGTTTCTTTCCAACTTTTTCAGCCCAATATGATTTAACCATTGCACCCATCATCTGTTGCGGTGATTTGCAACTTGAAAGATTTGGAATCAATTCGGGATAAAACTCTTCTGTAAATTTAATCCAAGCTGGACAGCAACTTGTAAACATTGGCAAGGGCTGATTATTTGTAACCCTGTGTATCAATTCGGAAGCCTCTTCCATAATTGTAAGGTCAGCGGCAAAAGTTGTATCAAATACAAAATCGCCACCTATTTTTCTTAATGCCGCGTTCATAATTCCATTGATATCTTTTCCAGCTTCCATTTTAAACTCCTCAGCAAGAGAAACAGAAATTGAAGGCGCATAATGAAAAACGACAGTTTTAGAAGGATCTGAAAGCATAGACAAAACTTCAGGCATGTGGCTCTTTTCTGACAGCGCACCTGTTGGACAAGCCATGATACACTGACCACAGTTAATACAACTTGATGTATTCAGTGAATGATTAAATGCTACACCAATAACAGAATTGCTACCTCTATTGATAAAATCAATACATGAAACGCCCATCACTTCTTCACATACTCTGACACATCTGCCGCACAAAATACATTTATCAGGATCTCTGACAATACTTGCACTGGCTCTATCCAGATGATTATGGTTTTTCACACCCTTAATTCTTCTTTCACGAACGTTAAGAAGTTCAGCTAAATCCTGCAATTCACAGTTTTTATTTCTTACACAATACAGACAGTCATCGGGGTGATTTGACAACAACAATTCTACAATCGTTTTTCTTGACAAAATCACTCGTGCTGAATGGGTAAGAATTTTCATGCCTTCTTCAACTGGTGTTGAGCATGATGTTACCAATCTATTGGTTTTCACATTCTCAACTACACACATTCGGCATGCACCTGAGGGAAATTTTCCTTTCAGGTGGCACAAGGTAGGAACTTTAATTCCGTGCCTGTTCAGAGCGTCCAGTATAGTTTCACCTTTTCTGGCCTCTATTTGGGTATTATTGACATCTATTAAAAAGCTCATCTCTTTAAAATTTTAAATTAAACAACTCGGATAGCATCAAATTTGCACACGTCATAGCATACACCACAACCAATGCATTTATCTTCGACAATAAAGTGTGGGGCCTTTTTGGAACCCACAATAGCGTTTACAGGACATTTTCTAGAACAAACTGTACAGCCTGTACATTTATCCACATCAATCCTATAAACCCTCAGATTTTTACAAACTCCGGCAGGACACTTCCTGTCAAAAACGTGAGCTTCATATTCGTCTCTAAACCATCTGAGTGTACTTAAAACAGGATTCGGAGCTGTTTGACCAAGTCCACAAAGTGATGTATCTTTAATCACCTTACATAGGCTTTCAATTTGCATAACACCTTTAAAGCGATCAAGAGCTTCAGTATCAGAAGATGAAGGTTTTGAAGTGATACTTTCAAGAATCTCAAGCAAACGCCTGGTTCCTTCACGACATGGAATACATTTTCCACAACTTTCTCTCTGAATGAATCCCATAAAAAACTTAGCAACATCAACCATGCAGTTATCCTCATCCATAACCACAAGTCCTCCAGAGCCCATCATTGCGCCAACACTGAGGAGTGATGCATAGTCAATCTCAATATCAAGATTTGCTTCAGTGATACAACCACCTGAAGGTCCACCGATTTGAACTGCTTTGAATTTTTTATTATTTCTGATGCCACCAGCCATATTAAAAAGAATTTGCCTGATTGTGGTCCCCATTGGAATTTCCACCAATCCTGTGAGAGCAATTTTTCCTGAAAGAGCAAATACTTTTGTTCCCTTGCTGTCGGCAGTTCCTGTTGATGCAAACCATTCGGCTCCGTTTTCAATAATGGTAGAAATATTCCCGAATGTCTCTACATTATTAATAATAGTAGGTTTTTTAAATAATCCGCTGGTTGTTGGGAAAGGTGGTCTTGGGCGAGGAGTTCCCCTTTTGCCTTCAACACTATTCATAAGTGCTGTTTCTTCACCACATACAAATGCTCCAGCACCTTTTTTAATTTTAATATGGAAATCTACTCCTGTTCCAAAAATATCTTTTCCGATAATACCATAATCCTCTGCCTGCTTCATAGCAATTTGAAGACGCTTAATAGCTAATGGATACTCTGCTCTAATGTAGATATATGCGAAGGTTGCTCCAATAGCATAAGCACCAATGGCCATTCCTTCAATAAGTTTATGTGGGTCGCCTTCAATAACTGCTCTATCCATAAAAGCTCCTGGGTCACCCTCATCGGCATTACAGATAAGATATTTCTGATCACTTTTCTCTGAGTTGGCAAATCTCCACTTTCTTCCTGTTGGGAATCCTCCACCACCTCTTCCTCTGAGACCACTTTTCTCTACGATATCACAAATCTCAATGGGTGTGTGAACACTGATAGCTTTGATATAACTTTTATATCCTCCGCGCGCAATATATTCTCTAATATCTGTGGGATCAATGATTCCGCAATTTTTCAGCACAATTCTTTTCTGTGTTTTAAAAAACGGATGCTCTCCCAGAAGGTTAACTCCGTTCCATGGTTTTGCTCCTGGAATTTCAAGCTGACCCAATATCATTTTACTGTCAGGAAGCTCAAGCTGAAAAGCCTTATCAAGCACATCATATACATTATCTCCCATGACATTACAGAATGACATTCTGTTATAGCCAGGAAGGCATACATCCATAATAGGTTCAACAGCACATAATCCTATACATCCTGTTTCGATGATATCGGCATCAATCTGTTTTTCGGCAAAATATTTTTTCACCATTTCTAGAGTAGTACCTGCCCCTGCTCCCAGTCCACAGGTTCCGCATCCAACAAAAACTAATGGTTTTTGTATTTTCTCGTGTTTCAGAGTTGCGATTTTTTCAAGAATCTCATTATCTTTGGAGTTATTTGAGTAATCCCTCAATACTTGATCCAAAAGAAAGTCTTTAGCTAAATTGATTTCCTTGTTCATGATTGTTCCTTATTTCGATAGTTTTGCAAAATTTCTTTAATTGACTCGGCAGTAAGCTTTGCGTAAAAATCACCGTTGATTGATACTACCGGAGCCAGTCCGCAAGCACCAATACACGCAACTACTTCAATACTAAACATTCCATCTCTTGAAGTATTGCCTGCTGTAACGCCAACAAACTTTTCAACTTCTTCAAGTACAGTTGAAGATCCCAGCACATGACACGCAGTACCACGGCATACCTGAATATTATATTTACCCAGGGGCTTGAATCTAAACTGATTATAAAATGTAGCAACTCCGAAGATTTTACTCACAGGCATGTCCAGATATTGGCCTACCTGTATTACTGAAGGTTCTGAAAGGAACCCCTCACTGTCCTGAATATCCTGAAGAATCGGAATGAGATTCTCGGGATGTCCTTCAGGATAGTTTTTTAAAAGTTTCTGAATGTTTGATTCCATAATTTAGTCGTTTTGTTTTTTTTTAGGTCGGCTTCAGAAACAAGAATCAGATTCCTGCCTCTACCGGCAAACTGTTATTTACATAAATGTTTCGCTATTTCTTCTTTAATTTTTGCTGCATCAACTGGTTTGCGGATAAACCCTTTTACCGGAAACCAGTATGTTTTTCCATCTTCCCCCTTATAATCAATACCAGCTGAACCATCAGTAATATTTTTTACAAGAAGCACCTGAAGATCTTTGAAATTCGGATCCTTTCTATATTCTTTTGCCATTTCCTGCACGCTGGCCTTTGTCGTAACCAAAATATCAATTGATGACTGAATCAAAAAGGGAATATCTTTAAATTCAGGATTTGCAAGTATCTCTTGTGCCATCTCAAAACCTTCATAATGTGTTGTCATCATCACATCAAGAATGGCCAAGTCTGGCTTTTCAGATCGCAATTTGGCAAGTCCTTCAACCTTGTTCAGCGCAGAAACAACTGTATAGCCCTCCTTGGTCAAAACTGCTTCAACAACAGTGATCACGTCGATGTCATCGTCCACAATCAATACTTTTTTTGTTGTTTTCATGAGTTTATATTGTTAAATAGCAGATACAATACTGATGCTGATTTAATTGGTGATGTCGTAAAAGTAGTTCTAGTATATTACTTGAATGACAGAGCATAATCCTGATTAATGCAGTAGTAAACAACGGCATATCACAGCTAAAAACCGATACTTTTCTGCAATTCAGCTCTCAATTTCGTTCAAAAAGTAGCGAATATGAATGTTTCAACACGCCTGAAAGGCATACTATCAGGAACTTATGTATAAAAGAAGTCTTTCCATAATTACAAGTTCATAATTAATTTTGAATCAAAACTCATTTCACCCTAAATTTCATATTTCTGAAGTTCACGCTGAATATATTTGACCAATAAATAGAGAATATTCAAAAATATTTGATTTAGAGTAAGTTAAGCAAAACTCACATCCTTAAAAACAATCTAATCAATTGCATTTATATTTGAGAATGTATTTAATAAGCAAATTGCTTAATTTTGCGAACATGAATATTCATGAACAATATATGCAAAGATGCATTGAACTGGCTGAAAAAGGGAGACAATTCACTGCCCCTAATCCAATGGTGGGTGCTATTATTGTTCACAACTCAATTATCATTGGTGAAGGATTTCACAGACAATACGGAAGTTCGCATGCAGAAGTGGAAGCCATAAACAGCGTTACAGACAAAAACCTGCTCAAAGAAAGCACTATGTATGTATCTCTCGAACCTTGTAATCATCAAGGAAAAACTCCTCCCTGCACATCACTGATTATATCTTCATGCATTCCCGAAGTTATCATTGCTTCAACTGACCCCAATCCCACAGTAAGTGGAAATGGTATTCGGATTCTGAAAGAAGCAGGAATCAAAGTAACAACCGATATTCTTAAAGACAAAGCAGATAAACTGAATTCACGATTCATTACTTTTCATACCCAACAGAGGCCTTGGATTATTCTAAAATGGGCACAATCTGCCGACGGCTTTATGGATATTGAACGTGCCAAGGGAGAAAAAGGAATTGTTTGGATTAGCAACTCATATACAAAGCAAATTGTTCATCAATGGCGCTCCGAAGAAGCCGCAATACTTGTTGGCAAAAACACAGCCCTCAATGACAATCCAGCACTAACAACGCGTGAATGGCCAGGAAAATCGCCTCTCCGACTCCTGATCGACAGAAAGTTTGAAGTACCTTCTGAGTCCACGATATACTCGTCAGAAGCAGAAACATGGTGTTTCCACGATGCTCAATACACTGTTCCCAAACATTTCAGTAAAAATGCAAAAGCAGTAGCTCTTGATTTTTCCAATGATATTATACCGCAAATTCTATCCTCTCTCTATCAATCCGGTATAAACTCACTGATTGTTGAAGGGGGAAAATTCACTCTTGAAAAATTTATCTCTTTAAAACTTTGGGATGAAGCCCGAGTAATATCAGGAAACATCAGATTCGGAAAAGGAATATATGCTCCATTGCTTCCTTGCCAACCTGACACTACCCAAAAAATTCTCGATGACACTATTCTTTATTACTACCCCAAAAAATGATCTACCTCATCTCAGCCCTTACATGCTCAATCTTAATCATGACCGGTTTCAAACTGTTTCCACGATTCAAGATCAGTATTACTCAAGCCATAACAACTAATTATCTTACAGCAGCAACGCTGGGATTTATTACACTGCAGAAAAGTGTTGATATCCAATTTTTTACTAATAATGAATGGTCAACCACAGCATTGATTAGCGGAGTGTTGTTAATTGTTGTGTTCAATATTTTTGCTTTAAGTGCAGAAAAAGCAGGTGTTGCCATTACGGCAGTATCAAGTAAAATGTCGGTGATTATTCCTGTCCTTTTGGGAGCATTGATTTTTGGCGAATCTTTTGGCTTTTTTAAAATCATAGGACTTATTCTTGTTTTGCTATCTTTTTGGCTTATTTTCAAAAAAAAGGAAGGATACAAAATTAAAGGTGCACTCATTATACTCCCTTTGCTATTGTTTTTGGGTAATGGAACAAACGATTCAATCCTGAAATACGCTCAATTTAATTTTATCACATCTGATCAAGGATATGTACATTATCTTACTGTTGCATTCACTGTTTCTCTAATACTTGGAATTTTGATTATCTGTGTCAGATTTTTAATGAAAAAGGAACAATTTAAATTTAAAAATATACTTGCGGGAATTATCCTTGGGGTTCTGAATTGGTATTCGACCTTGTTTTTCCTAAAGGGTCTTGGACAGATGGATGTTTCCATATTCATTCCGATTTTCAACGCAGGTCTTGTCTTTTCGGCATCTATAGTGGGGATATTGGGATTTAAAGAGCCTTTCAGCAAAATCAATCTTCTCGGAATCATTATGTCAATCATTGCAATCACAATTATTGCTTATGCAAACTGAAAAAGAAGATTATTCATTTTACACTATAGCAAAACCCTCGCAAAGTGTTTTTAGGGACAGAAACAGTCGTTTTTTAGCCTTTGCATTTCCAGTTGAAAATGAAGAAGATATTAAGGACTGTATTGACAAACTAAAAAAGCAATTCCATGATGCAAGACATTTTTGCTACGCATACATTTTGGGTTATGATAAATCCATATGGAGAGCCAATGACGACGGAGAACCTTCAGGTTCGGCTGGACTGCCTATTTATAATCAATGCTTGTCTTTTAATTTGACAAATATTCTTATTGTTGTTGTAAGATATTTTGGAGGAACGAAACTAGGAGTTCCTGGACTTATCAACGCCTATAAAACTTCATCTCGACTTGCTCTAGAGCAAAATAAAATTATCAAAGAATTTCTTTCCGAAAACATTGAAATTAAATTCCCATGGATTGAAATGAACCAAGTGATGACCTATGTCAAAAATGAAAACATTGAAGTTTTGAATAAAGAATTCACTGCAGACTGCACAATGACACTTCGAGTTCCTTTGCATAAAAAAAATGAGTTAAAGGATTACTTCAACTCATTTTCCATACAAATCAACGAAAGCACAAAGATTGACTAGTAAAAAATTAATTCATACACACCCAAGCCCTGAGTTCCTGAAGACAAATAAATGGCTCTTTGCTCATCAGGTGATATCTGAAAGAACAAATCGTCGAAATCGGTGTTAATCGGTGCTTCGAGACGTTCAGGCTCAGAGAAAAAACCAGCATCACCCAGAATAGTTTCGTAAATGTCAAAATCATTTCTAGAACTGTAACCATTGGCGCTAAAGTACAGGGTGATTCCATCATTCAAAAGATAGGGGGATTCTTCATCATACTCTGAATTAACAGCTGGTCCAAGATTAAGGGGATGTGTCCATTTTCCATTTCCAAGATACTCAGATTCGTAAATATCGTATCCACCATAACCACCTTCACGATTGCTTGAAAAATATATTTTTTTACCGTCGGGGGTGAAAGTTCCACTAGTTTCATTAAATTCAGTATTCACAGGTGCATCAATACGTTGCGGTTTTGAAAAACTTCCATTTGAAAATTCAACAATATGTAAATCAGCATTATCATCCACAATGATACTTACCAGAAACTTGCCGGTAGTTTTCATTGAATTAAGCGCTTTATCCTTTTCATACACCAACTCGCCCCACTCTTGTTCTGAATATTTTATTGCAAAGAATTTTGGTTTTGTATAAATCAGTTCATTGCCAATCTGCTTTACCTGATAAGAAGCACCAAAAACTGTCTTGTTATCATTTCCAAATGTCAATGGAATTGTAAATGTTTTTTCCTGCAATGTCAGAAACAAGCTTTTTGATTTTACATAATCATTTTGATGATTATATATATCATGTGGCAGGAAACTGCTTATGTGAAGATTTTCAACCAACAAACTGCTTCTTTGCCCAATAAGCAAAGTACAGAAGGCTGAAAATAGCGAAATGAATATTATTTTTTTCATACTAATAAACTATATAAAACAAAAATAACAAATTTATGCCCCTGTTTCCAAGTTATAATTGCTGTTTTTTGATTTTGCTCGAAATAAAATTAACTTTTTTTTAACTAGAAGAAAATATCATATATAGCAGGCCCTGCTTGATTCTAGCCCCATTCAATTCATAAAAAGTCAAATTTCACGTATAAAAAAGTACGATTTATACGAATAAGTAGTTGAATTATTCATACAAAAAAATTTAAAAAGAATGAAGTCATATGTGGATTGCACTGATATGTTAACTTGGAATTTTAGAACACAACACTGATTATCAAATACTTAATTCAAAGCAAGATATTATCTTATTCATAAAGAAAAAGCTGCAAATGCAGCTTTTTCTTTATGAAATAAAATGATTGTATTAATAACCAAAAAGAGTTTCCATTTTAATTTTCTTAACTTTTCCAAATTTCTTCAGAAGTTTCATTGACAAATCTTTTTGATTACCAAGTATTAGTATTGTATGAGTCTTGTCTTTCAAGTAATTCTCTTGGAATTTTTTAACATCATCAAGAGTAAAATCCTGAGCCATTTTTAAAACCAATTCATTCACATCTTCATTGAGACCAAGTTTCTGAGCTCTCTGGTAAGCGAAGAAAATACTAGCTCTGGTTGTACGTTCTGTTCTTAATGTCTGCAACACTGATTCTTTGGCTACGTCAAAAGCTTTCTGAGAAAGCGGCATGTTGTTTAACAAATCATAAAACCCGTTGATTGCTTCTTCAACTTTATCAAATTGTGTAGCAATGTATGAAATTCCGGTATAGTATTGATCAACTTCACCAGGCTCCTGATAAAATGAAATGGCTGTATAAGCCAGTCCACGAGCTTCGCGCATTTCCTGAAATACTATTGAATTCATATTCATTCCAAAATAATCATTAAACAAACGATTAATGGCAACTTTATTTTTATCATAACCTTTATCGCCACGAGAAATCATAAGTATCTGTGTTTGAGGAGTGTCAAAATCTACAAACATCACTGTGTTTTTATCTGTAGGTTGCTGAACAAACTCATATTTTGGCGGATAGCTTTTTAATTCAGCGGGCACCTTGTGATACTCATTTAAAAGAGATGTAAGTTCATCTTTACTCTTATTTCCATAAAATAGAACTTTGTGCTTATAGCCAGATAATTCTTTCAAAATCTGGATCATATCCTGCGGATTGATTGCCTTAAGTTCTTTTTCACTCAGTTGCCATGTTCCAGGATTGGTTTCTCCATACATCCCATACAGCATCAGGTAAGAAAAGATGTATTGAACACTCTTTTTGGCATCAAGCCTTTTTTGCAGCGTATTGCTAAGATAATTATCCCATGCTTCCTTATCTTCTGTACAATCGGTGAGTAGATGTTCAAAAAGTTTCATTCCAGCTTCCATATTTTCAGAAAGTCCGCTCAAACTCACATAAACTTGATCTGAAGAATTAAACACTGAATAAGTACAGCCTATTTTATAAAACTCTTTTTTGATCTCTTCGGGAGAATATTTTGAAGTTCCTATAAATTCAAGGTAGTCAACTGCAGGTTCAAGCATTTTATTATGCTGAGTACCCATATCAAACACATAGTATAGTTTGAAAATTTCATTTTCATTATTGTTGATATATTGAACTGGAGTACTGCCAACAACAAACTTGTCAATATCTCTGTCGAAATCAAGAAAATGAGGTTCAATTTCAGGAACTTCTCGGTCACGAACAGTTTTCAAAAAATCAGATTCCCCATCTCTATTGATTACAACAGGAGTAATTTTGTTCTTTTGAATTTTTTTCATTGATTCGTCTTTTCCCGTTCTTTTATTAATAATCACATAATTCTGTGAAAAGTTCTCTTGTGCAAACTTCACCACATCATCTTTAGTAATTTTTTCAAGAAGATTAATTTGATTCACATAATCTTCCCATGAAATTCCAAGAACAAAAGCATCCACAAATGCACTGGCACGACTTTCATTATTTTCATATCCTTTAATCTGATTGAGTTTCATGTCATTAATAATGGCATCAAGCATCCAATCTTCAAAATCACCCTTTTTAATCAAATCAATCTGAGAAAGCAACAAATCCTTAACTTCTTCAAGTGTTTGACCACTCTTAGGTTTTCCTGCTATTATAAGTGCAGTATAATCGGCCATAATAGAGTTGTATGAATAGGCTTCAAGTACTCGTTGTTTCTGCACAAGGTTAAGATCAAATAAGCCTGCAGCACTATTCATTAAAATCATATCCACAACTGTAAGCATGAGAGCATCATGTGATCCCGCTCCTTCAAATCTGAAGCCGACATAGACTGTTTCTGCATCAGGTCCATACACTTCTTTGATCACAGGTTTTGTAATAGGAACTGCAGGTTCAAATTTGAATTCAGGCACATCTGACGCAGTCATTTGTCCAAAATATTTATCAATGCTTTTGATGGCCTCATCAGGATCAAAATCACCTGAAATACACACTGCCATATTATTGGGAACATAATACTTTGCATGAAATTCCCTGATTTTCTTCATTGAAGGATTTTTCAAGTGATCCTGAGTTCCTATCACTGTTTGAGTTCCATAAGGATGATTTGGAAAAAGTGCTTCAAGAACAGCAAAATATAATTTAAAATTATCATTGGTCATGGTCATGTTTTTCTCTTCGTAAATTGTTTCAAGTTCCGTGTGAAACAATCTGAGAACAGGATGCGCAAAGCGATCAGCCTGAATCATACACCAATTTTCAAACTGATTTGAGGGAAAGTCTTCAATAAAAACTGTTTGTTCAAGTGAAGTGTATGCATTGGTGCCTGTGCTGCCAATAATTGACATTAGTTTATCATATTCATTTGGAATTGCATATCCGGATGCTATAAAAGAAAGACTGTCAATCACTTTATAGATTGCTTTTCTTTCCTTTTCGTTCACTGTTTCTCTGTAAACTTCAAATAAGCTGTCAATTTTGTTTATATAAATTGATTCTTCTGCAAAATTGGTTGTACCAATATTAGGAGAACCCTTAAACATCATATGTTCAAAATAGTGAGCCAAACCAGTTGCATCGGCAGGATCATTTTTACTACCTGCTTTTACAGCAACATATGCATGAACTCTTGGAGTATTCTTATAAACTGTCATATACACTTTTAATCCGTTTGGAAGTGTGTAAATGCGCGCATTCAGAGGATCCCCCTTCACTGTCTCATACTGATACTTCTCAGCAGCAGGCTGTGCCTGAACAGATTTATAACCTTCTGTGGGAGCTTTCTGTGCATGCAACTGCAGAGTCATTAAAAATGCTGCTGCAATTAATACTAAAATCCGACTTGTTTTTTTCATTGATTGTGTTATGTTAATTTATTGAAATATATGTTTAAATATCAGGAATCGCATCCAAATTAGTCATTAGTTTTTGAACTTCAGGATGCGCTTTTATAAACTCCTTAGCTTTTTCTTCCTTAGTGAGCATTCTTGCTTTCTCTGCCTTTGGTTCAACACGAAACTGAAATGAAAATGTACGGTTTTTCAAGTTTTCACGAAACCAAGACTGTATCTCAAGTTTTCGAAACGCTTCTACTTCTGCAGAACTGCCAAGAACCAGCTCCCATTCAGAAGGAGATTTTTGTTCAAATCTTGCATTGCGTATCGTCGAAGACTCATACCCCCTGTCATCATCCAGAGAAAGCATTTCTTTAAATTTTTCAAAATTCTTTAGCACATCTTCTTCTGTGTATTCTGAATCCATATTGGATACCAAAGGAGCTTCCATTTTTCTTTGCTCAATCATACTTTTCACTCCAGCTATTTCGGCAAAAACAATTTTCGGCTTTCCGCTTCCATCTTTGGGAGCAACTTGTGCATAAGAAACAGGTTTATCATCAGTGAGATTTATCGAAGAAGCTGCACTTGAATCCTCTATGCTCCGAGACTGAACAGGAGCTGAAGTTTGATCAGAAACAGAAGTTTGAGTAGGAGTTTCAGGTTGAGCGGGAACCACAGGCTGAACAGGAGTAGCAGGCTGAGCGGGAGCCGCAGCTTGAACAGGAGCAGCAGTCACTGGTAACTCTTTAACTGGTTCTGAATCATTTTTCGGAACTTGGTTTTGTTCCTGTATCTGAGAAATCTTCAACAATGAGAGTTCAATATGAAACCTTTTATTTGTGGCTATTTTATAATTAATGTCACTGGTATTCAAAATATCAATGGCACGAATCAGAAAACGTACACTGCACGATTTTGACTGTCTCAGATAATCATTGGCAAGTGATTCGTGAACCTCTAGCAAAGGAATAGTCTGTTCGTCTTTGCAAACCAATAAGGCGCGCAAATGATCTGAAAGTCCTGTAATTACGGCCTGTCCATCAAAACCTTTGTCATAAATTTCATTCAGGGCCAAAAGGATAGCTGTAGTATCTCCGCTCAATGCAGCATTGACAAACCGAAAGTGATATTCAAAGTCAAGAATATTTAGATTATCAATCACTGCTTTGGTTGTAATTGTATTACTTCCAAAACTCACCATCTGATCAAAAATTGACAATGCATCCCTGAGAGCTCCGTCAGACTTAGAAGCAATAACATGAAGCGCTTCGGGTTCAGTTTCGATAGATTCCATTTTTGCTACCCATGCAAGATGCTTGGCAATATCTTCGATTTTAATCCTTTTAAAATCAAACACTTGACATCTGGACAAAATCGTAGGAATAATTTTATGCTTTTCAGTTGTGGCTAGAATGAACTTGGCATAGGAAGGTGGTTCCTCAAGAGTTTTAAGGAATGCATTGAATGCTGCTGTTGAGAGCATATGAACCTCATCAATGATATATATCTTGTAAGCTCCAGCCTGCGGTGGTATTCTTACCTGTTCCACAAGCGTTCTGATGTCATCAACTGAATTGTTAGATGCTGCATCAAGCTCATGAACATTAAAAGAAGCGGACTGATTAAAGGATTTACATGATTCACATTCATTACAGGCCTCAAAATCAGGCGTAACATTGGTACAATTTATTGTTTTAGCAAGAATTCTTGCACACGTTGTTTTTCCTACACCACGAGGTCCGGTAAAAAGAAAAGCCTGAGCCAACTGGTTGTTTTTAATTGCATTTTTCAATGTGGTGACAATATAATCCTGTCCCACCACTGATGAAAAAGTTGACGGTCTGTATTTTCTGGCTGATACTATAAAGTTATTCATAATCTTACTTTGAAGTCTGTCTGGCTTCAAAATTACAAAAATATAGAAAATCCCTTTCCCTTATCTCAAAAAAGATTTCAACATTGTCTCAAATATACAAATATGAGTATTTTGACGACAAATACAGAACGTCACAACATGGTTGATTTAAAAACAACGAACTAAAAATTGTGCAGTTCTTTCATCAACTGTTTTGGATCGCTCAACAATTCGGGATTCTTATCGAGATGGATCATGTTTGAAATAGATAATTTCAAAGCTTTGATTTTAAGTTTCTTTTCATCATCTAACGACTGAATCAACAATAATGAACCAATCTTCACAGTCATTTCATTCACCTTTGAAGCCTCGGCAAAAAATGCTTCAACAACAGGCTTTATTTTGGGATTTAAATACTTTTTGCTATTCACAGCATCAAACAGTGAATAAAACTTATCGCACACATCATTGATGGTAATTTCATCCTTGCTAACGCATATACGTTCGCTCACAGTCTGAGGTTTCTTGTTGGGATTATAAAAACGGAAGCCCAACACATCAACCAATGACAGCATTTTGTCATGTATTGATTTAATCAGAACAACATCATCTGTTCCGATAAACAGATCCATGGGTACGTGACGGGTCAATTTGCGATTTTTATAATTTGAATTGATCGAGTTGAATGAAATATATTCATTAAAAGCATTTTGCAGAATATAAATCTGATCTCTTAGTATATTAATTTTTTCATCATGTTCATGTTTCAAAAAATCAATCTTTTGGAGATAATAATCATAGAACTCCTTCATGTAGCTGTTTTTAGGACCAGCGGCTACAAGTCGTTTTCCTTCATCATTATCGGTAAAGTTCTGGAAATTCTCAATAAACTTTTCAGCAAGTTCTTGCGCCTGTTTTTCGTAGGCAGATGGATATTTCCATGTGTTTTTAGGATTGAGAATAGTCGAATCCACCCCATTCACTTCCTTGGGAACAAACAATCCAAATTCAGGAATTTCTTCATATTCGGCTTTGTCTAAACTTCCATCAAGGATTGATTTAATAATTTGTCGTGTGACAGGCAAATTAATACGATGACCAGTTCCATAAGGTCCGCCCGTCCATCCTGTATTTACAAGATATGCAGTGGCTCCATGCTTCTTCATCTTTTCGCCCAATGCCTTAGCATAAACAGTTGGGTGTAACAGTAGGAAAGCAGCGCCAAATGCGGAAGAAAATGTTGGCTGTGGCTCTTTAATACCACGCTCTGTACCAGCCAGTTTTGATGTGTAACCACTTAAAAAATAATACATCGCCTGGTCTTCAGTCAGTTTGGCAACCGGAGGAAGTACGCCAAAAGCATCTGCTGAAAGGAAGATAATCTTTTTTGGATGTCCGCCCTTGGAAACAGGCGTAACTATGTTTCGGATATGATAAATAGGATATGAAACTCGGGTGTTTTCTGTTTTTGATCCGTCGCTAAAATTAATCTCTTTGGATTTTTCATCATAAACCACATTTTCTAACAATGCATCCTTACGAATGGCATCATAAATATCTGGCTCCTTTTCCTTGTCTAAGTGAATACATTTTGCATAGCACCCTCCTTCAAGATTGAAAACTCCTTCATCATCCCATCCATGCTCATCATCACCAATAAGATATCTATCTGGATCAGCTGATAAAGTAGTTTTTCCTGTACCCGATAATCCAAAGAAAATAGCAGTATCTCCATTTTTACCCATATTTGCAGAACAATGCATGGATGCTATCCCTTTTAGAGGAAGGAAATAATTCATGATTGAAAAGAATCCTTTTTTTATTTCTCCACCATACCAGGTTCCTCCAACAACCGCCATGCGCTCTTTGATATTAAAGGCAACGAACACGTCACTATTTAAATTCTGGTCATGCCAATCAGGATTTACAGTTTTACAGGCATGAAGCATCACAAAGTCAGGCTGAAAATTCTGCAACTCTGCATCAGTAGGTCTGATAAACATGTTTTTCACAAAATGTGCTGCCCAAGCCACTTCTGTAACAACTCTAATTTTCAGTCTAGTATTAGTATTGGCTCCAACAAATGCATCCATCACATAGAGTTTTTTGCCAGAAAGTTGCTTTTGTCCCAAAACCAACATTTCTTTCCATAGATCTTCGCTGATGGGCTTGTTATCTGAACCTTTCCTTCCGGGAGCAGCCCACCAAATATTGCCTGAAGACTCACTTTCCTGAACAATATATTTATCTTTGGGCGAACGTCCGGTAAAAACACCTGTATCAACATTCACAGCACCTAATTTGGTGAGAAAACCTTTCTCAAATCCCTCTAACGAAGGGTCAAGTTCGTGTTTATAAAGCTCATCATAACCCAAATTGTAATACGTTTGCTCAGGAGCTTTTATTCCGTATTGATTTAGATCGGGGCATTTGTGTGTGATTTTCTTGGTTTCTTTCATGAATGCAACTTTTAAGAATTAGAATGCAAACTTATATATTTTTTATATGCACAATAGCGTGTCTTAAAGAAAAAAATTAAACATCAGACTTAAATAAAATCAAGTATCTGATTTTTTCAAAAGGAAAACAATCTTTAGGAGTGCGTAACAATTTATCTATTAGTGTATCACTAAAAATATTCGTAAAATAATCAGTAAAATCAACCATAAAACTGATTAAAAAAAAACCTCAAATCATGATAAAATAAAGAGTCCCATTGTAATAAAGAATGAAGCAAAATGAAATTTGTCAAATAATATTACCTTTGAACACTAAAATTATTGATTCAATGACTCTTTTTGTACGTATACAAAATTTCATAAAATACAAACTCGTTCCTCCTCACAATATGTTCAAGCATAAGGCTGAGCGTTTTTATTTTGAAGAATATTATAGAATCATTCAACCTTACTTGATAAAAGACAACAAGCTGTTAGACATTGGGTGTCAAAATGGGCGTTTTACTGTTCCGGCAGCAAAAGCAGGCATGACGATTACTTCCACCGATATCAAGAAAACATATTTTTCGTTTATAGAGAAACAAATACCAGCTTCACACATTGATTTTAGACTTGAAGGCATCGACGAGAGTATGGATTTACTCCCAAAATCACATTACGATGTTGTTCTATGCCTCGAGCTTTTGTACAACCTCCCCTCTCCGCTCGAAAAGATCAAAAGGCTTTCGGAATTGGCTCAAAACAATGGTGTTTTATGCATATCGCATCGTACAATTGGATATTATCTCTATCGTTTTATTAAAGAAAATGATTTTGAAAATATCGAGAAAATTCTAAATGGAACGCACCCTGACTATAATGCACAAAGTATTGAACAAATTCGCCAGATGTATCATTCCGCTGGACTCAAAATTGAAAGCATCACTCCTATTGGTATGTTCTCGGGTTTTGGAAAAGACGCATTCTCACAAATTGCAAATCCAAAAAAACAAAATAAAAAGCAGAACACTTCATTGCTGAGTTTGGAAACCAACAATGAACTTTTTGATATGTTTGGAAATTGTGCCCGATACATTTTGGTGGTTGCAAAAAAAATTAATTCTTAAGCAAGGATTAACATTGCGATATGTGTTTACTAAACATTTAAAACATAAAACAATATGAAACTTTTCTTTCTCACATCAATCTTAAGTTGTTGTTTTACATTTTGTCAGGCAAATTTTGTGTCAACAGACGAGCTTGAAAGCGAAGAAGTTTTAGGAATGGGAATTTTATCGAGATTGCCAGGATTATGGAACGGACCTGTGATGTCAAACACTCCCGCCGGTAGTTTTCCCACGTGGTATGTTGACTTCAGACCGGTATTGCCTGGACAAATATCGCAATACTCATCTCTTGATGCAGAAACTATAAATTATCTTTCTTTTTTTATTGTCAAACATGAGAATAAGCTAAAAGTTGCCATCAGAACAGAGGGTGTTTTTCAAAACAAGGGTTGTGTAACATACGAAGTCATAGACAGCGTGAATGAAAACGAAGGGTATTACAGATTTTCTGATTTTCAAAGTGGCGTCAGGCGTGCTTATACAGAATTCAAATTCACCGGAGAAGACTCATTTGTAATGGATGTCTATACCACAAGATTTAACACAGTGAGTCCTTTAGATCTCCATTCAAAGTGGGAAGCAAAGTGCTTTGACAGAACAAGCGCACAAAAACCGATTGAATATTTCGAATTCCCTCAAGCAGTGATGGTTAAAGATTTTTCAGATGTATTTTCAGGAATGTTTGAGTCCATTTATTACACATTTGAAAATGATCCTTACAATTCGTCATATCAACCATTCGTTGGTACGGTTAATTGTCAGATAGAAATTGATACAAAAATCAAGACAAAATCAACAGACGAGCTGTGTATCATGTTGACGACAGAATCAATATATCAAGATGGGAAATACAAGCCTGAGCGATTGCAATATTTATCGAGAATTGTCTATTTAGCGGTTGGAACCAAAAGCATCACATTGAAAAATATTCATCCCGGGAACTACTATGTTTACTCCTTTATTGATACAAATGGCGATAAAAAGCACACTTCAGGAGAATACATGTCATCCAATTTAGAGAATATTATCTATGTCCTCCCTGAAAGTCACACTGTGACAACAACCACAATAGATTTTGTTATTCCTTAGGAAATAGATTAGTCTTAATCCTAACATCAGTTGCGATACCTAAACGGCTAAACATTTCTTATGAACGAATAATTTTCAATAAACTAACCCGGAAAATCAGTATTGAGTTTTGAGTAATTAGCAACATAGAAAAAAAACAAACTATATTTGTATAAAATATTGTCCTAATCAACTAGACCACCATATTTTATTGAAGATTTTCAAATGATTCATCTGCATTTAGTGGTTTGCTTTCCTTTTTCTCTCGTCTAACTTTAGGCATTGAAATAAAATTTGATACAAAATTAGGCCTTCTAGTTTTAATTCCAGTATTATACCCTAATGCCTTCATCCATCGAAGCAACTGACCATGTTCTTCCTCCTGACCAGTATACTTTTCCCAAATTTCAGCTTTTGTACATTGAGTCGAAATTAACTCCTGAATGATTTGATGTTTTTCCGCTTCAGTAAAATATTTATTCGCCTTTTGAATAATTTTACTTTTCTGTAATCCTAAAATAACTTTACTTTCTTGTTCCATTTTTACACTTTTTAGTGTAAACCTATTTTAGGACAAGACAGTTTTGATAATGTTATCAAAGAGAAAGGGCAATGTTTCAGCAATAGTTTTCACCAAAACAATCACTAAGCAACTTGAATTGGACATACAAAAGCACAACCAGCAATACCCAAAAATTGAAATAAAAACATTTTCAAGATCACACGATAGATTTTTAATCATCGATGAAAAAACAGTTTATCGTCTCGGGGCATCTCTGAAAGATTTGGAAAAAAAATGGTTTGCTTTTTCGAAAATGGAAATGAGTGCAGATGATATCCTAAAAAAAACTTAAAGAGTAATATCCTAGCCTACATTCCCACACAATTGCTTTCCCTTTCATGTTCAGCAAAACCAGACTGGCCTGCAAAACATCTATCTCCTTTCATACGCACCCATATCGGGAGCAATACCTTGAACTCTGGAGTTCCCTTCAATATCAGTAAAAATACCTGTGGAAACTGCCGCAGCACCCGCATCAATAGCAGGCGAATTGTCTCGCAACTGAAGATACATACTGTCGGGTTTTTCAAATAGAGGATTAATGTTTTTCAAAACAGAAATAAAAGTAACAGGTTCTTCGGCGAAATTGAGCGTGCTCCTTACCATACAATTTTCAAAAGTAACATTGAAGACACTTGCCCCCAACGGATACTTATCAAATGCAATTTCATCCTCCTTGTTTCCCCAAAAAATACAGTTTCCAAAATATGCCTCATCAATTGGCCTGACTTGAAAACTTCCATAAATATCTTCATAATAATTATTAATCACGAGCGATGGAATCTGCCTGTTGCTATAAGTCCAGTTGTTTCCCACAGTACAGTGTTTAAATCTATAACGGCCACCAATATTGAGCCATAGAGCCAATTCTCCGCAATCGGAAAACACACAGTTTTCTGCCTCAACCCATGATCCTTGCGCAAACAAACCGGCTGAACTCATATTCTTAATAATCGTATTTTTCATGACCAATGTGGGCAAACTTGAAGCTCCGAGTGTATCCACATGCACTCCCACCCTGCCATTTTGAATAATAGCATATTCAATTTCATTGTTGATACTACCTGCCGAAAGCCAAATTCTGCCCCATGCTCCAGCTTGGTCTTTATAGTATGCATCAAGACGATCGCCCCTAATAATCACCTCGTTTCCTAAACTACCATATATTTTTAGGCTGGCTCCTGTAAGAGCAATAATATTTGCATTATCATGCATATACACTCTTGTGCCTGCGGGCATCACCAGTGATAAATTGTCGGGAATAAAAGCCCATCCATATACCACATGAGGTTTATCGGTTGCCCATACCCCCGAAATGGTAGAATAAGCAGGAAAAGTAGAAGTTGCAGGAACAGTGGGATAATGAAAATAGGCATCCTGACCAAAGGCTGCAAGCATCACTTTTTGCCGATTCCCATTCACTGTAAAAATCAGAGAATCCTCTACAATCATTGGCGTAATAGAATTATTGGGATCCACGGTCACTTCTACAAAAACCCAAACGCTATCTTTGGCGTCAATTTCAATATTATTGATCAAAACTCCCGAACGCCCATCAATATTGAATCTATAATTTGATGCTAGCTTCCCGCCCAATTCAACCGTAGAAATCATCACAGCCTTTGATGAAGTGTTGTGCACTCTAAAAACTTTGGTAATGGAACCCACAGTGGTGAACACAGTATCAAACAACAGTGTATCTTGAGTAAAACTGAGCTTGAATGAATGATCGTTATTAAAAATATTATCTTTGCGACATGAATTATGCAGCAAAACTGACAAAGCAACCATCAGAAGAATAAAGAAAACCGAAGTCCGAAATTTCATAATCAGTGAATTATCGATGCAAAACTAATGAATAAACACTGAAACGAAAAAAAAGGGGAAATATTTTTTTCTAAAAATATTTCTGTCCAAAAGATTCATAATTACATTTTATATAATGCGCATCAACAAGGCCACAGAAATGAAAACGATAAATAAATCAATAAAAATTCGTTTTTTTGCAAAAGACTATAACTCATTTTACATATGAAAATATCTGTATACTTATTATCACTGCTTCTATTCATTAGCTCATGTACAAAAAATCAAAATCTGACCATTGTTAATAATGGGAAAAGCGATTACAAAATTTGTATTCCTAAAAATGCAAGTGCGGAAGAAATAAGAGCGGCTGAATTTTTATCCGACCATCTTTTTAAAATATCAGATTGCAAAATAGAGGTTATCAAATCTGATGCAGTACCACAGGACAAGCATGTTTCAATCTCAAAATCTGATAACATTACGACAGAAGATGGTTTTTCGATAAAAACTGAAGGGAACAATCTGATTATTGAAGGTGGTTCTGACAAAGGCTGCATATATGCTGTTTCTGAAATTCTCGAGAAAAATCTAGGAGTCAGATATTACAGTCCTGACTTTGTAGTGATTCCCAAAAGCAAAACAATCAGCATCCCTGAAATGAACATCAGTGACTCCTCCCCTAACACATACCGAAATGTCCACGGACAATTTAGCAAGAATAAAGACTACAAAGACTTTCATCGTCTTGATGAACTTGAGGATAAGCTTACCGAAAATTATTATGTTCACACTTTCCATAAACTACTGCCATGGCAGGAATATTATGAAAAGCATCCTGAGTATTATGCGTTGATGAACGAAAAAAGAATCATTGATCAGCTGTGTCTTTCAAACCCTGAAGTTCTTCAAATTGTCATTGAAAAACTGAGAGAGGAGATGGCCTTGCGACCAGACAAAAAAACATGGTCAGTAAGTCAAGACGATAATTTCTCCTACTGTCATTGCGATCAGTGCATGAAAATTATTGAAGATGAAGGCAGTCCATCTGGTCCTATCATACGATTTGTCAATCTGGTTGCCGAACAGTTTCCCGATAAAATCATTTCAACACTTGCTTATCAATATAGTCGCAAGGCTCCAAAAAACACAAAGCCTCGAGAAAATGTTCAGGTGATGCTCTGTACTATTGAGCTGAACCGAGGGATGCCTATTGCAACCGACAGTCGCAGCAAGTCTTTTCTAGATGATATTGCCGAATGGGGAAAGATTTGCAAGCATATTTATCTATGGGATTACACGACTGATTTTGCACACACCTATTGCCCCTTCCCCAATATTCATACTTTACAACCTAACATTCAGCTTTTTGTAAACAACAATGTTAAAGAACATTTTCAGCAAGCAAATACTGCCACGGGGAATGAGTTTTCGGAGTTAAAAGGCTATCTTCTGGCAAAACTCCTCTGGAATCCCTTTGTTGATGTTGATTCAATAATTGCTGAATTCACCGACGGTTATTACGGTCCAGCCGGAAAATGGATAAGAGAATATATTTATGCATTGCAGGCTGAAATACTCCAAACAGGCGAATGGCTCGATTTATACTGGCCACCCACAAATTATCAAAATACTTTTCTTTCTGCAAAAAACATTGAACGGTATAACACATATTTTGACAAAGCCGAACAGGCTGTACAGTCAGATTCTGCGTATCACATTCATGTCAGAACTGCTCGCATGCAACTTTGGTATGCCATTATGGAAATCGGAAAAGCAGACATGTTCGGTCCACGCGGCTGGTACACTGAAAAAAACGGAGATTTTATTCCCATTCCAGAAATGATTAAAAACCTCAAAGACTTTTATGAAACTGGCAAGCAAGCAGGTTGCATATATATGAATGAATCACGTCTAACGATTGAAGAATACCATCAGTCCACCAGCAGATTCATCAATATGCAAATCAAAGATAATCTTGCCTTTCGCAAAAAAATAACAGCCACTCCTCTACCTTCCGAAAAATACAGCAACGGAGACCTTTCGCTACTGACAAATGGAGTGCGTGGAGCAAATGACTATAATGTTCATTGGTTGGGATGGGAAGCAAAAGATTTCGAAATAGTAGTTGACCTTTTAACAATTTCTGAAGCCTCTGTTATTGAGATTTCCACATTATACGATCCAAAAAGTTGGATTTTGCATCCTGCTTCTGTAAAATGTTCTGTTTCAAAAGATGGAAAAAATTATCAAACTATAGAACATCAAATTGTAAGTGGTGATCAGAAAGATGAAGAGGTGAACCGGACTTTTCAATTTAATACGCCAAAAATGAAATACAGATTTGTAAAATTTGATCTCAAAGGCACCCTCAAACTCTTTGATTGGCATCCGTCAGCCGGAGGAGGTTCGTGGGTATTTGTTGATGAAGTAATTGTTAGATAACCACACATATATTAAACCCAAAAAATTAAATTTCACTTTTAAAAAAAGAGAACAATGAAAAAAAACTATTTATTCCTTTTAATCAGCCTATCCGTTCTGGCTAATCTCCCCGTTTTTTCACAAACACACGTTCAACCCGATGAAATTCGCTCAAAAATGCAAGGATTTGCTGACTCAAAGCTCGGTATTTTCATCCATGCTGGTATTTATGCCGTTGACGGAGTGGGTGAATCATGGAGTTTTCACAACAAAAGAATCTCCCACGAAAAGTATATGTCCCAAATCGACAGATTTACTCTTAAAAACTACGCCCCTGCAGCATGGGCAGAACTGATTGCACAAACAGGTGCAGGCTATGTTGTGTTTACATCCAAGCATCATGACGGTGTTGCCATGTACAATACTAAAATGAATGATCTGAGCATTGTCAAACAATCACCTGCACGACAAGATATGATTCAGCCACTATTTAGCGAACTGAGAAAACGAGATATCAAATGCGGCACATATTTCTCATTAATAGATTGGACACACAATGATTATCCGGGATTTTTGAGAGACAGCGCCCGATATGAGATTAAAGATGATCCAAACCGATGGAATAGATATCACAAATTTATGATGGGGCAAATCAATGAAATCCTTGAGATGTTCAATCCTGACATTTGGTGGTTCGATGGCGACTGGGAACACAGTGCTAAAGAATGGGACGCAGAGAACATCAGAAAGACGATTCTACAACACAATCCCTTAGCAATTATCAACGGACGCTTGCAGGGATACGGGGATTATTCAACTCCTGAACAGAATTTCCCAGTCACACGTCCCAACTTTGAATGGTGGGAACTGTGTATGACCATGAATGAAAGCTGGGGCTATCAACATACCGACATCAATTTCAAAACACCATACGAAATAATTACAATTTTTGCTGATGTGGTTTCAAAAGGAGGCAATCTACTTCTTGGAATTGGCCCCACCGAAGACGGAACCATTCCCAAAGAATCTGTATATATTTTAAATGAGTTGGGAAACTGGAATCAAAAGCACAAGGAAGCAATTTTCGGTACGCTTGCAGGAGCTGATGCAGGACATTTCTACGGTCCCTCAACCATATCAAAAGACAGCACTTGTTTATACCTTTTCCTTGCAGGAAACCCACAAAACCAAATCGTATTGCGCGGCCTCACCAGTGAGATTGAAAGCATCACAGTCGTTGGGACAAATACAGAACTCAAATGGAAAATTATAGGAAAAATATCATGGAGCCCAGTTCCAGGACTGGCATTTATTGATACACCCCAAGCTCAAGATATGGACAAATATATGTCTGTGCTGAAAATACAGTTAAAAACACCATTAAAACTTTACAAAGGTGAAGGTGGACTTGGAGTTTAGTATTGGCTGATTTTTCATCAAAAAAAGGCGACCTCTAAAAAAAGTCGCCTTTTTTTATTTCATGCAAAACACCTAATATCATTCACTAGACTTGATTTTAATTCAATTGAGAGTGATTTTTCTCATTGCACACAAAATATGTTATATATTTGCTTTCAGAAAATCTCACTCTAGAAAAACTTTAAATTTTCAAGTATAAACTCATTAAAACCCTAATATTATGAGAAAAATTAATCTATGTTTTGTCTTATTCTTCGCCTTAATTGGATTAAACAATGCTTTTTCCCAAGATTTGCAAACTGCTGCTCCTTTTGACACACACACAACATTGAACAATGCCCCACAGACAAGCGTGAATGGCATAAATGTAAATAAAAATCTTAAAACTGGCGAAAAGGGCTTGGCGTGGAAACCTGATACCATTTTAACTTACAACACAACTGATCTAGAATCAAGACACACCATCACTTACAATGCTAACGGGAAGATGCTAAATTGGGTAAATGAGAAATGGGAAAATAGTGCTTGGATGAACTCTCAAAGAAACACATTTACTTACGATGGCAACGAAAACATGTTGACTCATTTAGGGGAGCAATGGCAGAGCGGAGCATGGGTGAATGTTTTTAGACTTACCTCCACTTTCGATGTTAATGGGAATATGGTCACTCAGTTAAGTGAAAATTGGGAAAGCAGTGCATGGATAAATGATTATACCCATACCTATACATACGATGCTGGTGGCAACAAGTTGACTCAGATAACTCAAATTTGGATAGGTGGAGTATGGAAGTTTTATGAAAGACATATTTACACATATAATGGCAACGGAAATATGTTGACCAATATAGAAGAGCATTGGCTAGGTAGTACATGGGAGAATTATAGAAGAACAACCTACACATATGATGGCAACGGGAACATGTTGACTTGGTTATCTGAAAAATGGGAAAGCGATGCATGGTTGAGTGAATTTAGATACACCCACACATACGATAGCTACGGAAATAGATTAACTCAGTTAAAAGAAGACTGGATTAGCAGCGCATGGGTGAATGATGATAAAAACACATACACCTACGATGGCAACGGAAATAGGCTAACTTGGTTGCATGAAACATGGGAAAGCAATGCATGGGGGAATAAATACAACTATACATACACTTATGATAGCAACGGAAATATGCAGACTGAATTATATGTGAAATGGGAAGTTGACGCATGGATAAATGATTATCAATATAACTTCACTTACGATGTTAATAAGAATATGTTGACCAAATTGAATGAGAAATGGATAAACGACGACTGGGTGAATTTTTCCAAACTCACCTACACTTACGATGATTATGAAAATTCTGTTACAGGGATGTATGAGGAATGGGAAATTAACACATGGCAGCCTGGCATTATTACTTTATTACTATATGCTAATCAAAACGAAGTATTTCGGTGCTTCAGTGTATATCGTTATGAAGCAAGCTTCATGTCATATATAGACAATATCGCCAATGTAGATGGCAATAATGGTATTATTATTTATCCAAACCCTACCTCCGATCAACTTTTCATAAATTTATCAAATTATAGTAATACCACTGTGGAAATATTCAATATCCAAGGGCAGCTGTGTCATAGCCAGACCTTGGAGTCTGACAACACAGAAATAAACATTGCTCATCTGCAAAACGGTTTGTACCTGGTGAAAATCAAAAGTCAGGCAAAAGTTGAAGTGCGGAAATTCATAAAAGAATAACGGA
>Ga0265295_1002190_pt1 | contig 32000 bp, 57 predicted proteins | sample Munlansysbiofilm_FD_192503 | JGI IMG/M metagenome (GOLD analysis project Ga0265295, IMG submission 192503) | Leachate microbial communities from a municipal landfill in Southern Ontario, Canada - Methane capture system biofilm | ecosystem: Engineered > Solid waste > Landfill > Unclassified ... | reverse complement strand
CATGCCAAATCACAAGAAAAATCGCTTATAACTTAAAAGAGAGTGGTTTAATGGAAGATTTTAAGCGTATGACACTTGATAATTTCAAAACCGATAAAGTCTATCGTAAGTTTATGTATGATAAGTCAATCGAGTTTCTAACGCACTTAGATGAAATCACAGACATACATTACAAGAAGTCATGGTTCATCGTTAGCGGACAAGTTGGTAGTGGTAAAACACACATATGCACAGGCATCTCTGCACAATGTATTATGTTGGGCAAGTCATTTCAATATGTTAGATACGTTAGCGATATGCCGAAGTTGGCAAAGGACTTAAACAACTTTAATGTGGATACGAAAGAGAGAGCCGAAGATAAACTTAAGGAAATCAAAGAAGCGGATGTGTTATACATCGATGACTTCTTAAAAGTTGAGTTAGATAAACTTACATTTAACTTGATATGGGAGATTATAGATTCCAGGTACTACAATCCAAATCTAATCACAATCATATCAACAGAGAAGTATTATTCCGAGCTTAAACGAATAGATGCAGCCTTTGCATCTAGGTTATATGAAAGAACACAACAACAAAGATTTTATATTGAAGTAGGAAGAAATGATGATCGTAATTATAGGGAGGAACTAAAATGAAATACTACCTAAAAGACCACGTTACAGAAGAGATGTTACAAGCGGTTGGGTTTAAAATTGTAACTAACTCATGGGGGTACAAATGGGCAGTTAGAAACGTGTTTAAAAACAGTGCAGTGTCAATCACGCTTCATAATTTCGATGATAGTGATTACTTGAAAATTGTATCTTTTGCTAGAAACCCTAGAAAAACGATTAAGGATATTATTAAACTAGGTTACGTGGAGGTACGAAATGACTGAATATGAATTAGCCTATGAACTTTGTATAAGTGGAGCATTCGGAACAAGTCATTGGATTAAGATTAGAGAACTTGTTCGTCGTGCAACCCCTATGAAAGTTAATATTAGGTATGCAACAAACAATCCTACACACGCTTTAGATAAGCAGTTTTGCCCAAACTGTGTAGAGATGTTATATGAAACAAAACCAGAATATTGTCCTTATTGTGGACAAGCGTTAGATTGGGTATGAAAAATGACTAAAGTAACTATCACATTACAAGACGGTGAATTCATCGCAAGACATTCAGACCATGTGGGTATCATCGGTGTTGGTGATACAGAGCAAGAAGCGTTACAGGAACTAGCGGAAGCGTTAGGAACGTTGGCGTTTAGAGTAAATAAGAAAGATGAGTTGTTGGGGTTGTATCGTTTAGAAAAAGAACTAAAAGAAAAATATCATACAAGTGGTTCATTATATATTATGCAACACGTTTTAGATGAGATTAGAGATGTTGCAGAAGAAATTAAACAAAAAGAGGAGGAATTGAAAAGTGAGAAATAATAAGCCAGTTGTATCACGGCATACAGGAGAAACACATAATCAATGGTGGGCTAATTGTCCAAAGTGTGGTGCGTTAGTATATTCAACGTGCAGTCCATCTATGATTAAAGAAGCGTTAGAAGTTGAAAGACCATACTGTCAACATTGTGGTTTGAAGTTAGATGTATCAAAAATAGACACCAACGAAGAACATTATAATTGTTCATGTTAAGGAGATGTTGAAATGACACCAAAAGAAAAAGAACTCAAGGAGGAGTTAGAATGAAAGAAATAACAGTATTATCATGGGGTGGGGGAACTCAGTCTACTGCACTGTTACTTATGGCTCTCAAGGGAGAATATAACATACCCAAACCAGACTATATTATATTGAGCGATACCGGTGATGAAAACGAAATGGTTTATGCTCAAATATTCAAAGTATCAAAATATGTTAAAGACACTTACGGTGTAGATGTGATTGTAACCAAAAAGAATAAGATTAAAATGGATTTGCCATCAATGGAAACGTTTATTGTAAAAGGTGGATTAGAAGAAAAACAATTCAAAACTAGCCCATATGCCGATTTATACCAAGAACAAGTTCTATTTTATAAAGGCGTTATTAATCAAGCAAACTTAGTTCCATCGTGGGTAATTAACAAAAACGGTGAATTAGGTAAGATGATGGGCAGACAATGTACAGTAGAGTATAAGATAACTCAAATTATCCGCGAGATTAGAAATCTTGAGGGTATAAAAAGATTTAATCCTAAATTACATCAAATCAACATGCTTATAGGATTCAGTGTTGATGAAATGTATAGATTAAAACCAAGTCCAACGCCATATATTAAAAACGTATATCCACTATATGAGGCTGGATTAAGTAAGATTGATTGTATTGAATACGTTGAGAAAGAACTTGGATTTAAACCGAAATCTAGCGTATGTAATATGTGTTATGCAAATAGATTTGACACGATTTACGACATATTCAAAAACGATAAAGTATCATGGGAGAAATTACTTGTGTTGGATTATGCGATGGCAAATAAAAATCAACCAAAGATTAGAGCAGATGAAGTGTATATGTTTCAGTGGCAAGCAAAAATGCGTAAGAGATTGTTTGATTTAGATATGGACGCAGAATATAAAAAAAGACATGAATATACACAATTAACAATTTATGACGTTTTAGAAGAAGAAGAAAAGATGGCGTGTATGGGAGGGTGTTTCTTATAATTAGAAAAAGAACTCAAGGAGGAGTTAGAATGAGAAAACCAAATTATGATGAAGCGGTTAAAATTGTAGATAAGGTTTACAACACTACTGATTTTACAAAAGAGCAGTTGCAACCTTTAAATGAGTATCTAGACCATGCTTTAGATTTAGAAGGCAAACACGAAGATTTGAAAAAAGATGTTGCTAGGTATTTTAAGTTAGTTGAAAAGACCATGTCGTATGTAATTTTAGGGCGTGAAGATGAATGTTATGAAGTTAAAAGATTAAAAGATAAACTCTCGAAAGTAGGTAAAGAATGAAAACGCTAGAGCAACTAGTTAAAGAGTTAGGTATCGAACGCACCCTTATGGAGATAGCGAGTGGTAGATTTAAAACTAGAAACGGCTATTCTTACGTTTACGTAAATGACAAAAATGAGTATTTCACCGCTTTTGAAAAAAGACCATTCCCACTATACAAAGAATACCTTGTGAGAGGTTAGAAAAGGAGATTAAGCATGAAAGTAAATGATAAAGTGAAATACATTGGCGTTAGACAAAAAGAAATAGTTGGGTGTGTTGGCATTGTAATCGCACTTAAAGATGACAACGAGTTTGAAGAATACAACCTAAGAAGCGATGAGGCACTAGTCGATTTCGGCAGTGAAGATGATTGTTTAAAAGTTGTTAGATTTCCTCAGTTAGAGATTGCGGAAAAGGAGAAAACACATGAATAAAGAATATAGAGAGGCGTTAGAAGAATTAAAGAAGATTGATATTATTATTGATGGTTGTGCGTGGAATTATAAAGATACCAATTATAAAGAGAGTTTTGACGTTTTAGAAAAGTATCTCACACCACCGACAGCAGATGAAGTGTGTCGTGAAATAACTGATTTTATAAATGGTTTAGGGTTTGTAGAAGAAAAAATAAATGTTGTTTATGATAATCAAAATAAAGAATTTTATTATATGAGTAAAAGAACTGATGATGTGATTTGGTATAAAAAAATTGTAGTCGCAATACAAACTATAAACAGCACTAAAGATAGAACGGTGTTTTTAGATGTTATTAAATTACCACATCACCTCATCACAATGATTGGCAAGTTTTATGAAAGTTTGGAGGTGGAGAAATAAAGCGTAACGAACTATACCAAAAAGCACTAACTAAATGGGGTGAAGATAAGCAACTCGACAAATGGGAAGAAGAACTAACGGAGTTGCTACTAGCCATCAAGCGACATAGAAGCGGTAGAGATGTATCGCTAGAAGATATTGTATCCGAAATGGTAGATGTGGAAATCATGAATGAGCAAGGCATGAAGATATTAGGTATCGACCAACAAATGTATTACAAAGCAAAACGACAAAAGAAAGTGAGATTGGAGAAAAGGCTATGAAAATACTCAGAGAAAGTTTTTTAGAAAGAGCGATTAAGGATTTAATAATATTAATAATGTATGTGATAATTAGCACCGTAGTTACATTTTTAACATTTATTATTTTTAACATTCCTGTTACGCTTTATATTGGACAATTTAATTGGGATTTTGAGAATTATGTAACGCTCGTTTTAGGGTTATCTCTTGGTTTAATATTAATTGATAAAGTTAGAATTTGGGTGAGTAGACAATGAAAGATAAAATCAAGAAGAACATACCGTTCATATTCTTTCTAATTCTGCTATCGTTGTTTACATTACTCAGCGTGATAGAGAAGTTAGGTAGATAGCATGATCGAGTTAGAACTTAAAACAAGCATCTTACTATTAAAGAATAGTGTCGATAAGATTAAAGCTAGAATCCAAATAGTCGAGAAAGAAATCGAAATAGGTCATGAGTTGGTATGTAATGGGAGAAATTACACACGAGGTAGCAAACTAGAATCCGAACAATTAAAAGGTAGATACTATATGTTAGAGTGCTACAAAAAGGATTTAGCAGCGTTAGAAGAAAAATACATAGCGGATAATCCGTTACCATTCTAGGAGGAAATATGAAAAAGTTATTGATATTAGCAATACTAGTGCTATCAATTGTCGGATGCACAGACAAACCAGAAGTGCATGAGATTCCAATTTATCCTTTACCACATGAATCATTCAAAGCTCGTTACTCTGACAACGAAAATGGAGAACTCGTAAAACAAGGTGAAGTCATTATTGAAAAGTATGTCATGATGATTGATAAAATAATCTTATACACAATCGATGGCGAAGAGATAACGCTTGAACATGGCGAAGATTATCTACTTATAACGGTTATACCAAAAGCGATGATCGAGGGTTAATCGATGGCAGCAGGGATTAAGAAAGTGTTATATTTCCGTGATTACTTCAAATTGTACGAAGAAACGGATATAAGTGTTAGGGAACTTAGAGATAAGTTATATAGTGATATAGAGAGCCAAGATAGATTAGGCATCACACTCGAAATGGTAGATAACTTCTGGACGGCTTTAATGGATTGTGTGTATGATCCATACGCTATCAACATTAAGCCACAAAATTACGCACTATATTAAGGGGGATAGAAATATCCCTTTTTGTTTACACATTTTCAAAGTAGTGATATAATGCAATTAGAAGTAGTCATACGGACTTAAAACGGTGTTACACGAAAGTGGTGGAAGCGTGGCTAGAACAGGGAGACCTAACGCATATGATTCGGTTATTAAGCCGAACTTAGACAAAATTAAATCATGGCGACAAAGTGGTGAAACCTGGAAGCAGATAGCACAACGACTAGGTGTTGCAGAAAGCGTACTATATGCTCACAAGAACAATATAACGGAGTTTTCCGATATTGTAAAAAAAGCCGATGAAGAAATGATTACCGACATAGAGAACAAAGCATATCAAGCAGCGATGGGTGGTATAAAGACTACTAGAACGAAACAAACGTTAGTAAACGGTGTGATGACAGTAGTAGAGATAGTAGAAGAATACACACTACCAAACCCAACGATGATGATATTCATGTTAAAGGCACATAAACCAGATGTCTATATGAATGCAGAACCAGACAACAACACTGATGTGGTTAAGTCAATCGAGAGATTAGCCGATAAGCTTACAAGAAAATGAAAATAGACGATATCATCCTTAACGATAAGTCGGAAGCACTATTAAAGGACGACAGTAGATTTATATTAATTGCTGGTCCTACCGGTACTGGTAAAACATTTATCACAGGCCTAAAGACATACCTAAGAATTGTTAATAGCCCAAAAGGTAGAGATACATACGCCATCGTAGCAGAATCACAAGTAACGGCAGAGAAGATGTTTGTAGATGACTCATCAAGTTTCGTTAACATATTTCCTAACTGTAAGTATGTGAGTGGTAAGAAACCACACATTAAGATACAAACAACCAAAGGTGTTAAGCGTGTCTACTTAGGTGGATATGCAACAAGCCGAGACTGGCATAAGATATTAGGTCTTAACTTAGATGGCATACACATAGAAGAGGGTACAATCGCAAACGATGATTTTATCCGTGAAGCATTCGTAAGAGCAAATAGACTAGCAACAAAACCGTTTATGCACGTTACAACAAATGGTGGAGTGCCAGAACAAATATTATATACCGAGTTTTTTGATAAGGCACACTATGATAGAAAATGGAACACAAACATTCCAGATGCCGAAAGACTAGCACTAAAGGAAACAAATAAGAATTACAAGTATTGGTATTGGGGTTTCGATGATTCGGTTACGTTAACCAAAGAAGATATAGATGCACTATATGATTTATTCCCAGTTGGTAGTTTCTTCTATAATTCGAAGATACTAGGCATAAGGGGATATTCTACTGGGTTGTTATATGCAAACCTATTTACCGATACCGTGTTATCTCAAACAATGTCGAAAGCGACATGGGTAAGATTCCAAGATTTAAAAATAACAAACATAGAAGAATGTATCATTGGTGGAGACGTAGGCAATAGCGCTAAGACAGTATTTACACTTACGGCCTATACATATAAGCACCAAAGGGCAATAGTAATCGATGTATTAGAGATACACATGACAGATACGAAAGATTATACACATATTGTAGAAGAATTTAACGAGTGGCTATTCTATTGGTATGGCATATTCTTTACAGCCATAAAACAAATAAGGCTTGATAAGAGCAACCCACTATTTGTTAAGCAAGTAAGAAACAACATCGGCATCAAAAATATCGCAGTATTAAGTTCAATAAGCGATAAGATAAAAAACCGTGTTGGATTTAAGCAACAGTTATTAAAACAAGGTAGATTGATGTTTAGTGATTTAGATGGCGCTAAGAAGATGGTAGATATGCTTAAAATCGTTAAAGACAACGGTAAGGGTGAACACATCGACAACAACACACCAGAGATAGACTATTCCGATAGCCTAGACTATTCACTAGAACCAAATATAAACAAGATGGCATTATACAAGTTTAGGAGGTAAGCCATGACTGAAGAAATCATCAAGTATGACAGTAGCAAAAAGTTATTCGATCGAGAGCTAGAAGAAAATGCAATATGGTTTAATGGCGACCCAACAACGCTAGAGTACTTCTTTAAAGTTGTATATCCTAAATACTTAAATAACGTTGAGTCATCTGTAAAAACATATACTAACAGCGAAACGTTTTGGAAGAACGTAGGTGGCACAATTCCACGCATTCATAGTGGGTTGCCATCACTTATTAGTAAGACATGGAAAAGACTCATTAAACCACGTTCAATGAAGTTTGAGTTAGATGATAAAGCAGAAGAAGAGTTATTAAAACTTATATTAGCAGATAACGACTTTGTTACACTTACAAGCAAAGGCATCGTAACTGAATCATGGGGCGGATATTTTGTATTCAAGATTTCTCACGATGAAGATATAAGCCAATACCCAATCATTGAAGTAGTTGATCCGCGTGATGTAGAAGTAGAAGTCGTACGTAAACGTGTTAAAGCAATTATATTTAAGATATACACAGTCGTAGATGACACGGATATCATCATAAGAGAAAGATACGAGTTATATAAAGGTATCTTCAAAGTGTCTTATAAAGCATATAAGAAGAAAGAAAACGGTGATGAGGTACTTGTTGCCAAACCATCTGGATACGAAGATAAGACATTACCTATTGACTTTATCCCAGCGTACATCAAAAACAATACAACCTATAACTCAAGATTCCCAAATAGCATCTTTGGTGAAAGCGATTATTCAAGCGTTCAATCATTATTCCATATGTTAGACTCCAACCTATCAAACACCGAATTAGAAATAGACAATGCTAAGGCGGTTAAGTTTGTAAGCGAGTCTATCGTTAAGAAAGACGCACAAGGTAATGGATCGTACGATAATAACGAAACAGTTATCAAGTTACCGCTATCCGAAGTACAAAACGAAAACTTCGACATTAAGAAGTTAATCACCTTATTACAACCGTTAGTGCGTGTTACAGAGTTCAACGCAACTGCTAAGGAAATAACAGGTAGAATATTAGCAAACGTTGGTTTAAGTCCTGTTAGCGTCGGTTTACCTGGATTCGAAAGCATCGATGCAGCAGCGGATAGCCAAAGAGCAAGAAAAGAAACATCTATTATATCTCGTGATGAAAAAGTAGAGATATGGAGTGAGTTCCTAATTGACTTCTTTAATGGCTTATTAAAGTATTATCATGCAGTATTCGGTGGTACACAAAAAGACAATATCATCAAAGTTGAGTTTGACAAATATGGTAGTCCATCGTTTGAAGATTTAGTCGATACAGTTGTTAAGGCTAAACAAGGTGGTATCATGTCAGTCAAACAAGCAGTCGATAAACTTTATCCAGAGTTAGACGAAGAAAACCGCAAACGTGTGGTGTTGGATATTAAAGGCGAAAGCTTTACACCATTCTTAGAGAGTGATGTTGAATGATAGACCTAACAAGATTAGGCACACCGCAACCAGATGGTACAATTAGATTATTTGACAAGAATAGAGACTATAGGCGCATTAGACAATCACCACAACAAAAAGAGTATCTATCTAATCTAGGTTATCAATTTGTTAACTCGTCAAATGTGAGTGCGCTAAGTGTAATAGATAACGACTTGTATATAAGATTCCATAATGGATCAGTATATAGGTATCCTAATAGCGCTAATCTATACGAAACGATATTACAATCAAACTCAAAAGGTAAAGCCGTGTGGAAGTATCTAAGACGCGCTAGAAAGCCCTATGAGAAAGTAGGCTCATTACCATTTCCGAAAGATATACAAGGTGTGGTTGATGAACAGTTAGAAAGACTTACGGATTCACAAATGTTTCAAAACATCGACACACAGTTTCTATATGAAATGGCAAAGAATGTCAGTGCGGTGTTAGAAGATAAGGTATCAACAGTAAACGGTATCCAAGTAGTCGCGATGATTATTGGCGGTGAAAGAATATACATACCGTTAGCACTGCTTACAATATAGTCCATTACTGATGACTTAAAAGGGGAGGAAATTATGCTAGACGAAAATGGAAACGTGATTCCAGAAAACACGGAAACAGGCGGACAACAAACACCGCCAGAGACACCAAAGTTATTTAAGCAAGAAGAAGTCGACTCAATAGTTAAAGGTAGGCTAGAGAGAGAAAGACAAACGATCGCTAAGACATTTGGGTTAGAGAAGTTTGATGACATTAAGAGTAAGATTGAAGAGTTTACAACCGTTAAAGAAACGTTAACACAAAAAGATGAAGCGTTGAAGTTAATGGGTGAAACCGTAGAGACCTTACAAAGTGATGTTATCAAGTACAAGTTACAAATCAAGGAAGATAAGTACAAAGAAGCGATGGCACTTGCTAAAGTTAAGCAAGAGAACGGTATGCAACTAGAAGAAGCCTTAACCGAAGTCCTGAAAGAATATCCATCAATGAAAAACGGTGTGAGCAAACTAGGAGAAGAATCTGGTAGACAAGGCAAAACCGATAAGCCAGTTTATACAAGAGCTTTCCTTGAACAATTCCAAAACATACCTTACTACAAACAATTATTAGATGACATGAAAAAAGGAGAGAAATAAAACATGGCAACAATTTTATCAAAATGGGATACTGAAGAACTATATGCAAATTACATTGCACCAGTCTTAGAATCAAACGTAGCACTTATTCCTGGCTTAACAACCAACGCGAACGTGCAAGAAATCAACGCATCCGCAGCAGTATATTATGTACAAGCAGACGCATCAGTTACATCTGGTGATGCTGGTAGAGACTTTGTAGATAACTCAGCAGGCAACACTCGTGCAGTCGTTGCACTAAACAAGTCATTACAAGTGGCAGAAAAAATGCCTCGTATTGTAGCAGAAACTACACCAACTGAGTTCGTAGGTAGATTCCTAACTAACTCAACAATCAAAGCAATGAATCGTTGGGGCTTCTTAGGTTTAGCAGCATTAGTCAATGAGGGTACTCATAAGACTGGAACAGCAACAACTAAAGATACTATCTATGGTGATATCGTGGATCAAGTCGCATTATTCGATGGAGCAAACGCCGAAAAAGGTGGAGCAACTGCAATCATCGTTGGACCATCTGCATTAGCAAAACTTCGTAAATCAACCGAATTCGCTATGAACCCATCATTATCAGCAACAACTGTACAAGATGGTTTAGTCGGTTATGTAGCAGGGTTACCAGTCGTATATGCTAAGAACTTGGATTCAATCGCAGCATCAGACTTAAGTGGATATACAGCAATCTCTGGATTAGACTATATCATCTTACGTTCCGAAGCTTTCTTAGCACCTAAGATTTACACTTACTTTGATATCATCGAAAAATCAGAGAAGTTTCCAGGCTCTAAGTTAATTGGAGAAATCCCTTATGGCTTCGAAGTCTCTAACCCAGACATGGTATATGTAAGAGTTACTTCATCTACCGCTGCATAATGAAATATAGACACGTTGTCAGTAATAAGATAATCGATGTTTTAGAAGCGTTTGAGCATATCTATAAAGATAGTCCATCATGGGTTAAATACGAGCCTAAGAACGTTGATACTATACTGACTGATAAACAGTTAAAAGAAGTAGCCTTTAAGCAAGGCGTAGAAGTAAATACAACTAAAGAACAACTAGTTAAGTCTATAACAGTGGAAGATACCACAACAACACAAGACTTTAACGATAACATTATCTAATCTAAGGGTAGGGGTTTAGCCCTTGCCCTTTTGATTTAAGGAGGCAACATGGATTATACATACAACAAAGAATTACATACCGCTATACCAACTAATGACACTATTAGACTTCTAACTGGGTTTGATTTAATTTTAGAAGAGGGCAACAAAGAAAAAGCGGACGGTAAGATAGTAAGTTTAACTCTAAAGGCTAGAGATTATCTATACTCACAAAGAACACAAGAAGCCCAAAAGGTATTAACTTATCTTATTTACTCCAATCAAGATTATAGAAACGACTTTTTAAGATATGTAGTTGCGTATATTGAAACATCGTTATTGGCTACTACAGACTTCATTTACGGTGGTGTAGTACCTAACGCTATCAAACAAGCAATCAACGGCTCTAGGCTATCGGCAACACGTTTTAATCAATCGTTATACATCGAGGCTACCAATTCAACGGAGGACTTCTAATGAGAACGCTACAAGGTTGGTATTTAGAAGCCAAGAGATACACCGATTTAGGCAGTGTACCAAGAACACAAGACCCAGATACAGTCAATGGTGCTATCTTAATGAGATACGATTTATTCACTAAAAAGAAGCACGAATACAAAAACGGTATCGTGATCGATGTTGACAAAACATGGATTGAGACTGACTTAAAAGTTGATGTTAAGAAAGATGACCGCGTTTACATTAAAGGCGGTTGGCGTAAAGTCATCGAAGTAGATGTTACGATACCAGAAGATAAAAAGTCTATTCTTAAGTTATGGCCTAACCGATATAATTCATTAGCCATTAAAAAGGTTTATGTTGAATGATTGGCTTAGAGCAACAACCGGATAAGAAGATTAGACTATCTAAGGGTATAGAAAATACGATACTTCAAATATTTAAAGCAAATGCACCAACAAGAACAGGTGCTCTAAAAGGGCGTATATATATAGAATACACAGAATATGGATTTAACATCGTATCGGATATATACTATATGCCTTACACCGAAGAAAGATGGCTAAGCGCTAAATGGCGTGGCAGAGAAAACCCTAACGAGGGGTGGTTTAGAGAAGCAAACGAACAAGCCATGAGGTTTCTATCAAACTTGATAGGAAAGGAGTTAAAACGTGAATCTTAAGTTTATAGCGGATAAGTTAACAACTGAGTTAACAGGACAATTAAATTACATCGTAACAGATGATATACAATATTACAACAACGACATTAAAGATGGTGGATTAGATTATGTACCAGTTGTTATTACGATTACAAGAGACTTTGTAGAACAAGTAAGACATATGTATAACCAAACGTATGTGCTTAAGTTCCACGTAAGAGAAGAATTAAGAGATACATTCGAAGCAGATATTAAAGACTTTGTCGATAATCAAACAACTGAAACGATTGACTCATATTATGTTCAAAAGATGTATCAAGCACTTAGAATGGTGAATGACATTACAATCAACGGTGTCGATTACTTTGTCTATGAAATGGAGTCAACATGGACTTACTCATTAAGTATAATTGGCTCGTATTTAAATATCCATATCGATGATATCCCAGTACCTTATCGCACAATCAATATAGTACACGATATAGCGTATGTATCCAACCAATCAAGGCTTTCTAATTACAGAATGACAAATGATAGGGTTATCATGGAAATACCGCTTATATTATCAAATGCAAAGGTGTTAGAGATATACAATGAAATCAATTCGGATTACTACAATAAGGTTTATGCCGTATTGATCCACGATGTTACAAAAACACTTGTATTAAAGAAAGCGGAAATACTATATAACTCAAACGTTGCATTATCAACAATGAGATTAACACTTGAGACACATTATCCTAGAGTTGCTATCACACTCGATGGCGTTGAGTTACCTATCACATCATATTCTTATGAGATGAAGAAACAAAACGACACTGCTGCTAAAGTCGGTAGTAACCTAATCAAAGGATATGCGACCGGTAAGGTTAGAGCATTCTCAATCACGTTTGTTAAAAATGACTCTGCAATCTACACAAAAATAGTAAATGATGCCTATGGTGATTCACTCGACACTACCTACACACTTATCAGAGATGGAGTAGCTTATACCTTAACACTTTCTAATGCTAGAGAAACATACACTGAAACAGGAGACATGGCAATAGAATGTCAGTTTAATGATTATGGAAGCTAGATATGTAGCAGAGTTTAGGATAAGTGAAATCACTGGCGAACAAATAGAAGAGCGTAATAAAGATGCTAATGAAGTCATTTCCAAAGAACGCACATTCGATTCAAAAACGGTTGGTAAAGCGGTAGCGACAGGTGTGGCAGTAACGATGGTTACATCTAACATTTACGCTAAGATGCAATCAACATCGAACACAATCACAGGTAATGCAGTCGCTCAACGTAGATTAGATAATAAAATGGCTTATCTTAATGAGGGACTAGGACTTGTTGGTACATTAGGTGTTGCTACAATTGTCGGTGGACCAGGTGGTTTTATTACTGCTGGTGTTGGTTTATCAGTAAGATATGGTATGCAGGCGTTTAACTTATCACAAGAAAACGCAATCAAAGCAGCGCAATGGCAAATAGAATCAATCGTCAATGCGGAGAAATCAAATAGACTAGTGAAAGATATAACAGGTATTAGAATATGATGTATATAACTTTTAAAGGTGTAAGGTATGAAGTACCATACAACAGAGACACGCTAAAACTTAATATGGCGATAGATTCCACATTCGACAATGGTTTTGTTAAGACTGTACATTTAGGTGCTTCTAGTGGGCTTGATTTTAGCCGAAGAATCCCTAGAGGTTTGTTGGTTGATATTGAGTTAGATGGCATTGCATATACCTTTAAAACTGGCGAAACATCAATGGACAAAGTTGTGTATGGAACAACGCCTAAGTATGAACATTCTATTAATCTAATCAGTCTATCAAAAGAGCTTACTAAAAAGACACTAGAGAATATAACACTTAAACAACCTAAAGGTGATTTAGGTATATACTCGAGAAGCATGAATAGAGGAGTAGATTTTGAAGTCAACGCCATTAATGACGATACATGGATACCGATATCATATATATCAACTGTAGATACCAACACTTCTAAAACAACAGGTATAACAGTGGTTAGTCCAGAAGAATATAAAATAGCACACACACTAGTTATTGAATATGAACCGCCTATTTTACCATTTTATTACGACATTAGATTTAAGTTTAACGGAGTAGTCATAAGAGAAGAAGAAATAAAACTTATAAATCTATTAAATCCTTTCGCAGGAACTAGGAGAACACAACATGACTCATCATTCAATCATACACCAACAACAACAGGAACATATAGTGTAGAGATTAAAAAGCGTGTCGAGGGTTTGGGTGGGGATAACCAAGTAGAAAATATATCATTTTCTATCACTGGATTAACGATTGTGTCTAAACCAGTTAGAACTTATGCACAGTTAGTAGATAAGATGCTTCGTAACACAAATTATGTGTTATCTAGCCAATCACGATCAAAGTTATTTCTAACTGCACCAGAGGGTAAATATGAGGGTTATATGTTATATGACGGATTACAAAAGATTGGTAGTGAGTTAGGTGCATTAGTTAGGGTTGGAGGACAAATCAATCGTAGATATTGGGGTGTAGTATCACCCACAACGGAAGATATCTCAGGCGATTCTTTATATGATTTTAGCCCTTACGATTACGACATCAACACAATACTAAAGATTGGTGCTAAGTATTATAAAAACCAACAATCTAGCACTTTAGTTAGAGAGATAACATATGACTTCTTTGATAATCCTAAAACGTTTGAACCAATAGGGGAACGAAATAGAACCGAAGTTGCCGAGTTTGAAGATTATGTATCCGCTTTAGAGCTTAACACTAAGAACGTTATTAAGCCGATCAGGTATAGTCCATTTAAAAACGGATGGGGAACACTAAGAAACTTAGATGGCATCGGTCAAATGACAACACAAAACATTGGCTATCTAACAGAAGATAAACAAGAAAGAATTATAAAGGTGTTAGTTAAAGGGTTAGCATCACAATCAACAAGCCACACATGGACTGTAAACGATGTAACAGACATCACACCGAGAGTTCTTGAAAAGAGACAATATGATACATTCCCTAGCGAAGCAATATATGACATCGTAGGCAAACAACAATACTTAAAAAATAACACACTTTATTATGTTCAAGGCGATAACAAGATTTATGGTATGAGTTATGTTGGCGAGAAAGATGCAACATTTATCGGAAACCCAGATGTTAACCGAGCAGTCTATGAAACAATACTTGCTACAAGAACGGTTGAAGTTGGAGAGTTGGTAACAAGAACTGGCACACAAAGTCAAGATGATCCTGGATTGCCTGGCGATATGTTGTTACAATTTCAAATCACTTATGAAAATCAAACCGAATCTCGTGCTAGAGTTTATAAGAAAGACCAAAGTGGATTCGATGAAGAGTATATCAAATATATCAACGAGTCTTCAAATGTCAACGAAACATCGGCGATAGGTGATTACGCTGCACAAATGGTAAACCGTATGGGCGGTACTAAAATAATCGTGGATGGCGTTGTTGAATCAATTAGCGATATAGCAAACTTAGGCGATATGGATGCTTTAGGTAGAGTATATACTGCAATCTCATTAGAGTTTGGTAAAAGAATAACATACACTTATACATTAGTTCAAGATTACAACATCATATCGTCTTATATTGGTGTTAATTCAAGGCATCGCGTAGAAGAAATATCTAGTGATTCATCAACAAGAAGAACACTTAGATATATTTCTAAACTGATATTCAAAAATGAAATAGAAACATTTAGCACACGTTTAGTCAACCCAAACAACATAGTTACACACTTATTAGGAAACTCGTTATATGGATTAAATTATGGGTATATTGAGTTTTATCATTCAAACGGTGACACGCGTAGAGTACACACATCGGTTGATACTGATTCAAAAGGACAAACGATAGAAATAAAATGGAATATGTTTGATAATTATAGTGCAGGCTTAAAGAGATACACCGCTACCATTGGTGGTGAAACTGTGTATCTTAATTCAGAAGTACCTTATACGGACTATTATGGGAAAGTTTCGGATATCCTATTCAGCATTCACGATTTATCATTAGGTACTTACGATAAGTCAGCATACCCAGAAGCCAGTACAAACAATGGCGATGAAATGTTTACTGTTATCACTGATACCATCGACAAAGATGAGGGCGAAGCATTAAGTGGTTTAATCGAAATCCCTATCTTCAGTGAAAATGATAAAATACGCGTTTATAACGGTTTTGCTAAGTTTAACGCAATCATGGGTGGTACTAACAGATTACAAGCCGTAGCGCTTAATTATGTGCCTTTAATCAAGGATAACAAGATAGACTTATCTCGTGTTAATCAAATCACAGTTACAGGCACGATGGAGTTTGGTGAAATCACAATCAACACCACCCTATCAAGTGCCTCAAAAGGTATAGCGTGGTATAATATAGATACATTAGATATTGTATTATGTTACATAGAAGACTTGCCAATCGGTGCAAATGAAATCAAGATGCCTTATATCATTGAAGATTCATTATATGGTGGTGGCGAGAATATCACATTCAATGTCACCATACGAACAAAATTAAACGTTCTTGTTGGCGGAGGAAACAAAACATCATTCACATTACAAGGTATTATATTGGGTGGTATGGACGTAGTTCTTGGAGAAGATATCACATTCAATGTAGCCATACAAACACAACTAAATGCCCTCGTTGGCGGAGGATATAAAACATCGTTCACGTTACAAGGTAGTATATCAAGTGATATAGATGAAACAACTTCAAGCGAAGAGCCTTATTGGGATACAACACCAAGTACAGCGTATGATGGTAGTGTTCAATTAAACACTGGTTCAGCGAATGCTGTGATGGTAACAATGGCATTAACGAGTGCATATCCGCCATCAAATTATAGTTTCGGTTTTGTAATGAGATGTAGAGTATATAGCCTTGATGGTAATACGTTATTAGGAACAACATATAGAGAAAGAAAGGTAAGATAATATGCAAGTAGATATAGATTTATTTGACACAGCACTTGACGGTGTATTTAAAGATGTCGGACTGACTTATAAAGTTAAGTTAATATCCGATGTAGGAACATACGAGAACACAGTTGCATTCACAACCGCTAGTGGTGGAGCTACACAGTTAAGTGCAACCACTTACTTCGCGGTATCAAGTGGTACGACAATTAGTGGCGTTCAAATTATAGCGGATGTAAAGCTAGGAGAAAAACTCCTAGATATTGATAAGACATTTACATCAAACGGCACATTTACGGTATCTAATATCGTAGTGTCGTTGGTTTAGGAGGTTATTATGCTAACAGATACATGCAAAAATAGGCTATTAGGATTTATTATAGCCGATATAGATAGAGTTGCTATTGTAGATAATACAACAGTCACAACGAATACGCTAATATCCACATTAACAAACAACGCATATCCTACCGCGATCGCGATTGTATGGGGTATTGTTGCTAGTGGTTCAGTAACGACTACAAATAAAGCAGAAGATAGCAATCCAATTAACTTCTCGATGAAATTAAATGCATCTCCTAAGAAAGCAATACTTTATACGAACGGAAGTAACTACCCATTAATGGTATTTGATTTAGGGACACCGATTCCGAGTTATACAACTAGAGGTAGTTATTACCTAGAATCTATTGGCTTGTACTTTACGGAGGTATAGAATGAAAGCGAACCTTAATGTATTAACAGAAGCAAAAGAATATCCTGACATGACATTCGAACAACTAAAACGAATGGTAGAATTGATGAATCAAGGTATTAGTGAAGAAGAAGCGAAAGCGAGGGCATTAAACAATGATTAAGAATCCAATTTTATTTATCATCGACAATAACGGAGATTATCTTCGTTACGGTGGTACATTAAGAGCAATTAACGGTTATAGGGAGTTTGCATTCGTAATCTCCCCAAGACCGCTTACAGATAGCGTATCAATGTCTATCATGACAAACAACGCTAATTACAATAGATTTGAACAATATGTATTGCCAACCGCTATAAAAGTGAATGAGCTTATCGAAGAAAGTGATGCGTTATATCAAACCATCGCCGATTGGAATGTATTTGGTGTAGAAATCAAGCCAACCGCATTAGCCGATATTTCAAACTTTAGAAGTGGTGCTACTACATTTAGTTTCCAATTCCAAACACCGCATCCTAGCACAAAATGTGTTACATACAAAGGCGTGTTTGGTGTAGATAATCCATTACCAACAACAGGCCAAGTATTAGGTGACTATTACGAATGTGAGGATTGGAACTTTTATCTTACAAGCGGAACGCAAACATACACGTTCACAAAAGGTATGTATGTTTATTTTAACGGATCACGTTGGATTAAAGATGCCCTTTTAGTTGAACTCAACACTTCAACCGTGTCTATCCCAGTTGAACCATCACACGCAGTCGGATATGAAATCGATGATGACGATGCAAACTACTTAGCATCGATTGGTGCTGCTGCAATTTTAGCACAACAAACCGCAGAACAATCTGCACAAGATTTTGAAGATTTGAAAGACGGCACTACGCCTATATTTTTTGATAAAACTGGTACTGACCTAGACGCTGGATTCATTGAAGAAGCGATTAAAGAAGTCAACGTTAAAACAAATGCAAACAAACAAAACATCGAAAAAATTGTTGACGGCACTACAACCGTTAAGAAAGCCGAGCAAGATAAAAATGGTAACGATATTGTAGATACATACGAAACCAAGAGTGACGCGACGAGCAAGTTAGCGTTAAAAGCGGACAAGACCTATGTAGATAGCCAAGACCAAGCGTTAGACGATAAAATTGATTTATTAGACGGACGTGTTGAAGATTTAGAAATAGCCAACATGATTAAGTCTTACACTTACAATCCGACAACGCACGTTATCACGTTTACATATTACGACAACACAACGACATCATTTGACTTACCATTAGAAAGTGCAATCGTGTCGGCTTCGTATGATGATGTAACACAAGACATCACGTTCGTGTTACAAAGTGGAGCAACCCTTGTAGTGCCATTAGATGACCTTGTAAGCGGTTTGGCAAGTGAAACATGGGTTACAACCTACTTCATACCTAAAACGGCTTTAAAGACCTCATTCAGCGCAACACCATTAGACACAAACGTTATCAGTGAGAAACTAGCGAAAGACACGTTTGATACCAAAGAAGACATAGCCAACAAAGCCATCGACTTTAGCGTTGTAAATGATACGAAATACCCAACCACGAAAGCGGTAGCGGATAACTTTACAACTATTTTCAAACTTATAAACGCAATAAATAAAGGTGATTTTAGCGATGGTTTGAATGGTTGGACAATTTATGGTGGTGGTTCAACTCATACAATAACAGTTATTGGAAATACATTATCAATACTAAGAACATCACTTGGTGATAACGTTTCTTTTGGACAAACAAAAGCATTCGTTGTAGGTCATAAATATTATTCATCATTTGAAATCGCCTCAAGTTATGATTTTTCAACAGCTAACTTAAATTATATAGCGACAGTTGATAGTTACCCTACATATAATATAACTGGAACAAATACTAAACATAGTGTTATACAAACAGTTACTTCAAATGATGGATTATATATTTTAGCAAACAATCTTAATATTACAAACGGAGAACAAATTGCTATTAAAAACGTTATGATGTTTGATTTGTCTGATATATTTGGTGTTGGCAAAGAACCTAATCAAGCACAAATGGATGAAATTGTTAATGAACTTTCAATTGATGGTTTTATAGAAGATGTAGCATTCACAATATTAGATATTATCAACCTTTTTGTACCTAAGCAACAAGAAGAATGGCTAACACCAACGCTAACAACCGCAACGACTACATACTTAAAGTATCGTAAAGATAATTTTGGTGTGGTTGCTATCGAGGGTAACATTACAGTTACAACTGCTGGAACGAACTTCACATTGCCGACAGGTTATAGACCGTTGTTTGCTTACACAGTAGGCATATTGACATTTAACACAGATGGCACAGTAGTTTCAAGTGCAACTGGCACACAAACATTAAGTGTAAGATTTACTGGAGGAGCATAATATGTATAGAATAATTGACAAAGAAACAAAAGTCTTTCTAAGAGATGACTTCACGTTCGACAGTGAAACAGAAATCGGACTAAGCGTTGAGCCTAGTCAAGGGTTGATACAACCAAAGTGGGAATGTAAAACGGTAGATGATACCGAGATATGCGAATGGGTTGAGGCATAAGCCTTGACCTACCCTTAGGGGGATAATATGATAAAGAAGATATGGAAAGCAGTTGCCAATATATTTATTAAGGCTTGGCAAGATACAAAACAGTTAGGTTGGATTGGTGGTAGCATAGCAATATTGATTGCGATTGTTATTTTCTATTTGCCAACCATAGTAACTTTTATACTGTATATCATCACTAATAATGGGTGGTACTTAGGCATTTCAATTACCTATGTTGTGTGGTGGTTCAGCCCAGCGTTTAGCCCAGCATTAATTGTGTTTTCTGGACTGCTAATTTTCGTGGTTAAGATGATACGAATTGTACAACGAAAAGATAATTTAAAATAGTTTTTTCAATTAGTGGAAAGTATAGTATAATATAATCAAGGAGTGATATTATGACTATATGGAAAGATGTTGTAGGATATGAGGGTTTATATAAGATTAGTAACAAAGGCGATGTTATTGCTTGTGCTAAAGAAAGAATTAAAGTAAGAAATAGAAAAACAGTGGTTGTTCCGTATAAAGAAAAAGTATTAAACAAAGAAAAGACTATTTATGGATATGAGAGAGTTTCTTTAACTAAAAATGAAAAATCGAAGCACTTAGCGGTTCATAGGTTAGTTGCAGAAGCGTTCATAGAAAATGCTTATGGAAAACCTTGTATAAATCACAAGAATGGAATTAAAAATGATAATAGAATAGAAAATCTAGAGTGGGTTACATATAAGGAAAACTCAAAACACGCTTTAGATACTGGACTATATGTGGTAACAGACGAGATGAGAATGAAAAGTAGCATAAATAGTAGAGGTGTAAATAACCCAACATTTAAATATATTACTGCGTATAACCCACAAACAAATGAACGATATGAAAAAATAACTTCTTGGGATTTGGCGAAAATACTTAACTGCCACAAAGGAAGCGTTCACCGTTGTGCAAGAAAGAAGTTTAAAACGTTAAAAGGATTTATAATAGATTATTTGCCAAAAGGGTTAATTTAGAAAAAATCGTGATTATCGTGTTTGCACCAATTATTTATAGGTGGGTTTATAAAGAGGAGTTTAATAAAGGAGAAAAAGTATGACAAGAACAACAGCAAAAAAAGGCATGGTCGAATATAAAAAAGGCCACGCTAAAGAAGATTTTGATTTTGGCTACTTAAGCGATATCAATTACGATGATAAGAGAGAGCTTAAAGAAGTAGTAGAAACCCTATTCAGTAAGATTAAGGGCTTAGAAAAGCAAATTGATGTTCTTACAACCGCACTTAATGAGCGAGTGGAAGAAGAATCTAAAAAGACACAAGAGAAACTCGATCAGTTCAACAAGACATTTGAAAAAAACATTAAGGAGTGGTTAACACGATGAAAACATTTAAAACTATATTTAACGTATTTGTATATGCGAACTTGTTATTTGCGATGGCGGTATTAGGTTATCAACAATTACCAGTCGAGTATCAATTTCTAAATGAACTTGGATTAGACTTTGTGGTATTGACTGGTGGTACAACATCATTGGTTGGTATCGCTGGGTTGTATGTTAAGAGTGTAATCACTCAAAATACATTGATGAATGAACAAACAACTGGATTGGTTGCTGAGAAGTTCCTATCTTTAAAGGACGAGTATGTTTCAATTAAAGCGAATGAAAAAGTTATCATTGCTAATCAAGAAGAAATCAAAGCGTTATTAGTTAGAAATAACGAGTTAAAAGAAGTCGAGTTACACGCTAGACTATCAAATCCTTTAGTCGATGAGAAAGTTAAGGCGTTGATTGAGGGTGTGTTGAATGAATAATAGCACATGGAAGATACTTAAGGTATTAACACTCATATTGCCTACAAGCGTGTTTCTATTCCTAAACGCAGTCTTGTTCAACATTACACCAGATGTGGTTGTAAACGAAGATATAAGCGTTTTAAAGGTAGAAGCATACGAAGACAATTATGTTTTGTACGGAGATGCCGAAACAACCATCGATGGCTATACCATTTTATATAACGGTGTAGTCGCTGCTGTGATTGATAATGACGATGTTATCAAGATTGGGTTTAAATATTATTCCTATGTTGAGGGCAAAGACGGATTCGCATTGACTGAATTAAAACTCATCGAGAAACAACAATCATATAAAATCCCTATCACGTTCTTCATATCAGTGTTAGGTGCTATGATTGTTATCTTGGTAGCGATGAAGAAGATGCAAGTACTAAAAGACCATCCAATGGAAGCCACACTCATTTCGTTATGGGTATTGGCGATTAGTTTCATTATCATTAACACAATCGTTACAAGTCTTACCAGCGTGTTTGTGGTAGGTGCTGCATCGTTTACAGTCTATTACATCGAAGATAAGATGCAACATGGTTTTATCACTAAAGTAGATGCTGAGAAGAAACAAAGCGATATTGTTACCGCATTAAAAGAGGCGCTTAAATGAATAAATGGTTAGATAACGTATATAGATATTCGGTATGGATTATCACCGTACTAGCAATCATCGGTTACTTTGCATATCGAACATTATCGTTTGAGGGTAGTGTTCAAAGCGTGATCGAGTCATGGGATACATGGACTAACTTAGCGTTCATCATATTTCTTAACTTAACAGTTCAGACTGGTGCGATAGATTCAGGTATATCAAACGGCTTAGAAAGTGAAGAGTTTAAGTTATCAGATGCCGTCAACAACAAATTGATATCTTCTGTCAATAATGAGATGGAAGACTTTAGAGCGTTCATTAAGCATCTTAATATAGCCGAACGCAAAAGGCTTGAAGAAGATTATTTATTTAGCATTGGTGATAAAAAGGTAGAAGAGTTATCCGATGCCGAGTTAAAGAAGTTTAAACGATTAAAGCCAATTCAACACAACATTTATGGATTTAACTTACCACTTTATTATGAGCTTACAAAAGACGGTCAAATCAACTATCAAGCATCGTTCAATAAGAACAAAGGTAGAATGTGGGCTAAAGCACGAAAGATTGCATCTGGCGTTATGTTTGGCGGTATGACTGTCAACATGGCGTTTGCTGCGAGTGGTATCGGTGAAGCGTTGGTATCAATGACTATCATATCCATCGGCTTGATGCTTACGTTCGTGATGTCGTTTGTACCTAGCACATTTAAACTACGCTACGACTTACCGAAAAAGGTGCTATTAAAGAGTACGTTGTATAACTCGTATGTTGATTATAAACAAGGTACACATAAGTTAGTCAAGATAATTGAACAAGTTAAACAAGAAGAGACTGCCGAATAGGTGGTCTTTTTTATAAAAAAAAGATATCCAATAAGGATACCTTAGTTTATTATACACATCGGAGCATAGCACCTAGTGTAACCCCGTTAGGTCGGGATAACTCCATCTACCCTGCCATTTATTGACCGCATGCAGGTCAGCGGTAATCTTGACGACTCCAAGTAAGTTTGTTACAGTGTCCGCCACTGTCATGCTCTTACAGCATAATGTAATATAGAGTTTAACGATACCCTACTAACGTTCCAAGCCCTTATGTCTTGGTAGAAATGTCGGATTTTTCAGTGCTTACTCACAGTCCTAATACTTGTATGCCTCGTTAGGCTCGAGGTAAGTTCATAAAGGCTGGGTGGTGTGACAATGTTCCTCAACGATTGTCGTGTCCACTCATTTAACTTTAGGATTAACCCAAGCACCTTTATGAAAACCATATCGTGAATGTTTAGACTAGTATGCGTCCTCGTAGTCGAGAACGTAACACCCACAACACTAAAGATAATACTAATTAGGCACACTCATTGTTCAGGAGTGTTATAGTCATGCCATAGCACAACTACTTCCAATGCTACCGAATAGTTCATGGGATAACCTAACTCTACATTGATATTATATCACAAAATAAAGAAAAAACACCAGGAAAGGAACTGGTGCTTTTAGTTGAGATGTTATAACTAGTATTCGCACTCGTGATCGAGAACGTAACATCTCATGATGAAAGACTAGAAAGGAGGCGTGTATGGTTACGCCTATCTTTATTATATACGCATACACATATCATGTCAATTTGAAAGCCGATAACTTTGTAACATTTTATATTCACTTTCTATTGACAATATATCCAAAAGGTGTATAATTAAGGTAGATGGCAAGGAGGTTACCATGAAAATATACTATAAGAAATGTATGGGAGTACGAGTATTTGAGTTATGGTTTGGTAAAAGACTATTGATTAGACTAGGAGGACATAATGGGTTATTCATTAGAAACAACAAAAGAGTTTGAAGCGTTTAAAGTATGGTGCGCTAAAGATGGCGTTAAACCACAACAAGAATCGAGTGTTAGCGTTTATATGAATGAGTTAATACTAAAAGATATTGAGAGCAACTGCGAGTTGTCATTTGCTAGAATTGAAGATGCGATTAAAAACATAAGGGGGATAAAATAATGTTATTGTTTAAATCACGCGACACAAATGAAATTATCACAACAGAAGAAAACGATTTAAGTTATGTTGATGAGTACAATGGATACCTTAGAAGCGAAGACACAAGAGACTTCTACAAAGAATCATACGAAGTAGAAGTGTTCGATGAACTTACACTAGATGAGTATGTAAATTGGCATAGACAACAAAGATTGCTTACACGTAAAGAAGCATACACACAAATTGGGTTAACACCATCGACTTACTACCGCTTAGAACATGGCAAGAGAATTAGTAAGCCACATCTAAGATTAGTAGCAAAATGGTTAGGATTAAGCGTTCAAATGTTACCTAAAGTGAAAGGAGAATAGGGCATGAGAAAAAGACTAGATTTTAAGGCATTGTGTTATGAAGAGGAGTTACTACTCGCAACGATCAAAACAAACCATAAGGGATATGGTTTAAGAGTGGGTATGAAGCAATTAGCATCGCGACTTAATATGAAGACACGCGATGTGAGAGATTATATTGAGCATCTAACTTTATTGGGTTATGCAATCGGAAATATCAACGGTTACTTTTGGATTGAAACAGAAGCCGAAGCACAACGTGTATCACACTTAGCCAAAGCGAGATTGATTGCTGCTAGTAGAAGATACAACGCGATTAGGAAGTTACCAAGTGTATTACAAGAATCATTTAATCTGTAGGAGGATATTATGAGCGTATATAAAAAGTTACAAGATGTAAGAGTAGAGTTACAAAAGACACCACTTAAAAAGAGTGGTAAGAACAAACACATTGGTTTTGAATATTTCGAGTTAGGCGATTTCTTACCAACTGTTCAAGAGTTATTCTTAAAACACAAGTTGTCATCTAACTTCAGTATCGTCAAAGATGAAGCGAGACTATTAGTCATTGACATCGAAGATAGTTCACAAGCATTGTTTACAACACCAACCGCAGCAGCGACATTAGTTAAAGCGACACCAGTACAAGAGTTAGGTGCGATGCACACATATGTTAGAAGATACTTGTACGTCAATGCGTTAGAGATTATTGAGAATGATGTAGTTGATCCTGCACTAGGCGATAAAGTGCCAGACAAAGAGCCTTTAATCGATGGCGACCAATTAGTAAAAATATCAACACTAGCAACACCAGAACGTTTAGAAAAGATGTTAGCGTATTACAAAGTATCCAAACTTGAAGAGTTGACTTTGAAACAAGCTTCGGATGCAATCAAAACTTTAACCAAGAAATGATTAAGTTTATAGAAGCCGAACATATTTATTTGGTAGATGGCATCATAGTACCTAGCGTGTCAACCATTCTAGGTGCTACCATCTTCAAAGACAAATATGCCAACGTGCCAAGTTATATATTGAACGCTAAACGAGATTTCGGTACAAACGTTCACAAAGCGATAGAAACTGGCATTAGCGAAGATTTAACATATGAAGAGTTATTATCTTACGAAGATTATCAAAGATTGATTAAAACGCATAATTTAGAGCCAATAGAACACGAACAAATTGTTCACTACGATTTACTATATGCAGGTACATTCGATATGATAGCCTTATGGAATGAAGCTGAATCATTAGGCGATGTTAAGACCACTTATCATTTAGACAAAGAGTATCTATCATGGCAACTAAGTATGTATGAGATGGCTTATTGTCATTTATACGGACTTGATCGATTTAAAAAGTTATTTGCAATATGGCTACCTAAAAACCGAAGTGGTAAAGTGGTAGAGATTGAACGTAAAACAGATGAAGAAGTGATGGCACTTGTCAAACAGTATCACGAGATGCAAGAGCCACTTCCAGACTTCTAGGAGGTATCATGTCAACATTAAGAAAACAAAATAAGCAGTATATCGTATCCGACATCGACATTAAGTTAGCGGATGATATGCTGCTTGATACTGGCGAGACATTACAATGCGAAGTTAAGTTTATCGACAACAGAACAATATCGGAGCAACAACGTAAGTTTATCTTTTCACTTTGTCGTGAGATTGCTTATCATCAAGGGGATGATGCGGAGTATGTTAGATTACTCATGCAACAGTATTACGCTAACCTTAATGACATTGAAGTAGAGAGCTTGAGTAAATGTTCGGTTTCGTATGCAAACGGCCTTATAACGACTATCATTAACTTTGCACTCGAGAATGAAGTACCACTTCCTAAACGTATCCTAGATGATAACGACTTCAAGTTTGATTATCAACAAACATACATCATGTGTTTAAAACGTATATGCGCGGTTTGTGGTAGAAGAGCAGACTTACACCATACAACGGCAATCGGCATGGGTGCCAACCGTAAAACTATGAGTCATGTTGGGTTAGAGATTATCCCTTTATGCCGAGAACATCACGGTAAGGCTCATGAAGATTCAACGTACTTACAACGCAACCATTTAAAGCCGATCACGGTCGATACTAAAATGGACGTGTTCATTCGTAAAGGCACATTAAGACTATACAAGGAGGAAGAATAAAATATGGAAGCAGAAAAGATGTTTAATGAAATAGGATATGAAAAATTTAAAGTCAATGAACTTGAAATGACTTATGATGAGTTTTGTTTTCAAGAAAAATTGACATATTACTTAGAAAATGGATGCTTAATATTTGTAAAAGGATTTAAAGCAATAATTTTCTTAGTTGAAAAAGGGTTTGAAATCTACGAGTTTATAGATAATCTTGAAGTTTATCAAAACTTCTATACTGAAATTGACTTTCTAGAATTACAAGCGATTGTTCAACAAACAAAAGAGTTGGGATGGGTATAATGAAACGTTATGAAATCGAATTAAACGTGAAACAAGAGTTAGTATTTGGCCGTTTTATCTGGGCGAATAAGAAACACACAGTTGAAGCGGACAGTTACAATGAAGCAAGAAGAATTGCAAGAGAGATTTATCCGAATGGGAAAAACATTACTATAAAGGAGAAGAAAGATGGAACAAAATAAATTGTTTTTTAAAGAACATGAAGAAAACTTAAATGGTTATCACATAGTTGTAGTCTTTAATAGAACCGCTAGATGTGGTTACATTGGATTGCCAAAAGGACACGAATTGGAAAAACGTGATTACTTTGATTTTGATTTTGATGTTCATGGTGGATTAACGTTTGGTTCAAGTGCGTTCACATTTAAAGATGATACACATGACTATTATTTTGGCTTTGATTGTATGCACTGTGATGATGGTGCGGATATTAAAACGATGATTGAAAATGGAGCAAATCAACATGAGTTATTTATCGCTAGTATGTTTCAAGGTGAAGTTAGAACTAAAGAATATGTATTAAATGAACTTAAAAGTCTAGTAACACAAATTGAAAATTATAAAGGAGAAACGCATGAATAGTTGGAACGGCATTGGAAGACTTACTAAAAAGGTAGAATTAAAGAGTACATCAGACGGTACAAAGGTTGTATCGTTCACACTAGCAGTTAATCGTGAGTTTAAGAACTCCGATGGTAACTATGATGCGGATTTCATTCCGTGCGTGGCTTGGCGTAATACTGCCGAGTTATTAGACAAGTACACCGACAAAGGACATCAAATCGGTTGTCAAGGTAGAATCCAAACGCGGACATATGAAACCGATAGCGGTGAAACTAGATACGTTCAAGAAGTGGTAATCGATAAGATTGATTTATTGGAGAAAAAAGCGATTGGTAAAGACTCTGTTCACGGTCAAGAACGCATCACACCAGAAGAAAGCGATTCACCGTTTTAATGGACTCAATACACTTAAAACTTTACATCGAGCCTAAACCACTCAAACGTGCTAGACACTCCAAACAAGGTAGTTTTATCCGAACATATTATGATAAAGATACACTACAAGAAATGGATACGTTAAAATATGCCATTATAAACGCTTTGACTGAACGAGATAGACAAGTTATCGTATACCATATGTCAAACGCTCATAAGCGACTAGGAATAGCATTAAAATTGACATTCGGTTTTGTTATACCACAGTCATATTCCAAGAAGCGCAAAAATGAGCTTATTAATAACCCACATACTAATCACATCGATTTAGATAACCTTACTAAGAATGTACTCGATCGTGGAAATGGTATTCTGTGGAGTGATGATAAGTACATACACACGTTCTATTGTAAAAAAGTGTGGAGCGATATAAACTATATCGAGATTGAAATTGATTACGAAAGCACTCCTTAGTGGGTGCTTTTTATTTATATTCAAAAAATATCCAATAAGTGTTGACATACTAAACACTTAGTAGTAAAATAGGGGTGTCAAGGAGGGTTACACATGACAAACAAAGACATGATCGAGTTTATTAACGTTAGTTTAGAGGCGGTTAGGAAGACATACGATTTAACCGATGCGGAAACTTTAAAGAGTACATTTCTATTAGGAAAGATAAGTGCTTATGAAAATGTATTAAAGTTATTAGAACAAAATAAGGAGGACTTATAAGATGACTAAACAAGAACTATCCAAGAAGCACATTTATTTATTAGAGTTACTAGGCTTCAAGCAAAAGTTTATATCCACATTTGATGGGCGAGATATCACAGATTTACAATACTATCAAAAGACATTTAAGAATGGTGACCTATTATCAATTTGCCTAACTGACAAATCTGAGGGTGGTAATTTTGGTGGTAAGGGTTGGGAAAAGGTAGAAGTTGAAGTGGACAAAATTAGACATATCCTAAAGGAAGAGGGGTTGATTGAATAATGACTAAAGAAAACATGTATGGATTGTTAGATTGTATTGCGGTTATGTACGAAGAAACTGGAGATAGTAATCTAGTTAATAAGTTATTTCAAATTTATGGTATAGAGTTAGAAGATTTAGAACAATTTAAGGAAGAATATTGCTATCAAACATTGTGGGATTTATTAGTTGATTACACAAACGCAACTAGTGACGAAAAACAACAAGAGAACGACTACCACGACCTCTTAACAAGAAATACAACTAGACTTGATACTAATTATCCAGAATATATTGACTGTATGTTTGACGCTTGTAAAATTGTAGGACTTACCGATGTTGTAATCTATTCAAATGGCAGAGAAGATTATCAAGGTGAAATGGATATTCACGTTGAAGCAAACTTAAACGGAGTTGCGTTTTATTATTATCTAAGACAAGATTACGGCTCATGCTCATATTGTGATTGGTTGGAAGGCAGTGGCTCACATGAAGTAGTTGAAAAGTATGTTGATGATTTAAAAGAAGCCATCGGCTCGTTAAAAGGAGAATAATATGAAATACAAAGTAGGCGACAAAGTTAGAGTTAGAAGTGGGTTGAAAGAAGGACAATTATTAGGTACGTCTTTAGAAACGTATCATAGAAAACTAGAAAATAACGTTTTTACAATAGCAGGGTTTACTTATGGTGGAAATTATGAGATTAAGGAAACGGTTTTTTTGTTTAGTGACGAAATGCTAGAACCAGTAGAAACATTCAACGTTGGTGATGTGGTTTATGACAAAGATGGTAAAAAACTAGTTATCAAAAATGTGATATACCGCACCGTTGACGATGTTGGTAACTATTTGTGGTATGAAGTGCCTGAATTATCCAAAACAAAACCACTTCAAAAAATAACACGAAAGGAACTAGCCGAAAAGGGCTATGAGTTGGTGGACTAGATGGGCGCTATCATGAACGCATTACACGAGCTAAAAGAAAATCAATGTAGAAAGTTAGTTTTAAAGAGTGGTGCTAGAGTTGAAATAGAACGACTACCTAACGATCACGATTGCAGAAGATTTTATCTAGAGTGGTTTAACAATGTAGGTGTTAGAACGAGAGAGAAAGCTTTGAGGGTTAGAGGATGATTGAAAATAATATTATATATAACATGGATTGCATACATGGTATGAGTATGATTGAAGACGAGTCTGTAGATATGGTGTTAACAAGCCCTCCTTATGACAATATCAGAAATTATAACGGCTATGATTTCGATTTTGAGAGGATAGCAAAAGAATTATTTAGAGTTATTAAGAAAGGTGGAGTTGTGGTATGGATAGTTAACGACCAAACGATAAAAGGTAGCGAGAGTGGAACATCTTTTAAACAAGCCCTGTATTTTAAAGAGTTAGGCTTTAATATACACGACACTATGATATGGGCAAAAGATGCTTTTAGCTTTCCGGATCCTACTAGATATCATCAGTCTTTTGAGTACATGTTTGTACTATCTAAAGGAAGACCGAAATCAATTAATTTAATACAAGACAGAAAAAATAAATGGGCTGGAACTACTGTACATGGTACTAGCAGGAATCCCGATGGCACAGTATTTAGGAAATCAAACCATAATAAATCTTCGGTAAAAGAATTAGGGAATAGATTCAATATATGGGAAATCCCATCTGAAAAATCTAATAAAACAGGCCACCCTGCAGTATTCCCTGAACAATTAGCAGAAGATCATATTATGTCATGGAGTAACAAAGGCGATTTAATATTAGATATATTTATGGGGAGTGGTACTACTGCTAAAGCTTGTATTAAATTAGGTAGAGATTTCATAGGATTTGAAATATCACAAGAATATGTGAAAATAGCTAATGAACGAATAAAAGGTACAAAAAAACAATTAAGTATCTTCGACTTGGGGGTGGATTTATGATAGCACGAATTATAATCACATTCATTCTAGCCTCTCTAAGCTTTTACATCATGGCATGGAGTAATAACTTTTACGCATGGGAGATATGGCTAACAGGATATCTAGGGTGCTTATTAGTAGTAGCAGTATTTGAATACACAGAATGGGAGATAGAAAGAAATGCAGAAAAGTAGATGTCAATTAGAATATGCTTACGAGAGTAATAAAGAAGCGTTGTTATACACAAAGAAAACGCTAAAGAGAATTGAACGGTGGTATGATTGTCATGCCGAATATGTAGAGGGGTTAGGCGATACAATTACATCTTTAGCAGCGGTGGTAGATAAGTTAGATAAAAAGCATAAAGGGTTGAGGAGGGATTTAAGATTAGCATCCAAGTGATGCTTTTCTTTTAGTTGAAATATGTTGCAATACGTTTCAAATGGTGTTATAATTAAGACAAAGGGGGATTACTATGAACGATGTTAGATACTATACTATCGTAGAATATGCCAAACAATTTAAAGTGCATAGAAGCACTGTATGGCGATGGATTAGAGATGGCAAACTTGAATTAGTAGAGATTGCCAAAGGCGTTAAACGGATCAGAGTAGATATTAAGGAGGAATAGCATGGCTGACGATGTAAAATGGATTAGATTTAAAGTTGGCACATTTGATGGTATGTCATTTAAAAGGATTAAGAAAGCGCAAATAGATGGCGTTGTGAGTTTAAGAGATAAACTAACTGCTGTATGGTTTGAACTTTTGGATTTAGGTGGCAAAGTTAATAATC
>Ga0265295_1002188_pt1 | contig 32012 bp, 30 predicted proteins | sample Munlansysbiofilm_FD_192503 | JGI IMG/M metagenome (GOLD analysis project Ga0265295, IMG submission 192503) | Leachate microbial communities from a municipal landfill in Southern Ontario, Canada - Methane capture system biofilm | ecosystem: Engineered > Solid waste > Landfill > Unclassified ... | reverse complement strand
TTGTATGGCACCGTGGTCGCATCTCCAGCCGCGAACACCCCAGGCACCGAAGTCTGCCCCCGGGCATCGACCACGATCTCGCCATGCTTGCTGAGTTCGACCGTATCCTTGAGCCATTCCGTATTGGGCACCAGGCCGATCTGGATGAACACGCCTTCCAGTTCGACGCGATGCGCGGCGCCGCTTGTCCGGTCCGTATAGCTCAGGCCGACCACCCGCTTGCCATCGCCGTGGATCTCGGTCGTCTGCGCCGAAGTCAGCACAGTCACATTGGCCAGGCTGCGCAGCTTGCGCTGCAGGACGTCGTCGGCACGCAGCGCATCACCGAATTCGATCAGCGTGACGTGACCCACGATGCCCGCCAGATCGATCGCCGCCTCGACCCCGGAATTCCCGCCGCCGATCACCGCCACGCGCTTGCCCTTGAACAAGGGGCCATCGCAGTGCGGGCAGTAGGCCACGCCGCGATTGCGGTATTCGTCCTCGCCCGGCACATTGATCTGGCGCCAGCGCGCGCCCGTCGACAGGATGACGGATCGGGCTTTCAGGATCGCGCCGCTGTCCAGTTCGATCTGGATGAGTCGGCCCGGCACCAGGCGTTTGGCCCGCTGCAGGTTCATGATGTCCACCTCGTAGGCCTTGACGTGCTGTTCCAGCGCAGCGCCGAACTTGGGCCCTTCGGTTTCCAGCACGGAGATGTAATTCTCGATCGCCATGGTGTCGAGCACCTGGCCGCCGAAACGTTCGGCCACCACCCCCGTGCGGATGCCCTTGCGCGCTGCGTACACGGCGGCGGCCGCACCTGCCGGGCCGCCACCGACCACCAGCACATCGAATGCTTCACGGGCATTCAGGGCCTCGACCTTGGCCGTATCATCGCCCACATCCAGCTTGGCCAGAAGCTCTTCGACGCCCGCACGGCCCTGGTGAAAAAGTTCGCCGTTCAGGAACACGGTCGGCACGGACAGGATCTCGCGCTGCTGGACTTCGTCCTGGAACAGGGCGCCATCGATCGCCACGTGGCGAATGCGCGGGTTCAGGACGGACATCGCGTTCAGGGCCTGGACCACATCCGGGCAATTCTGGCACGACAGGGAAAAGTAGGTTTCGAACGTGTAATCACCCGGCAAGGCGCGAATCTGCTCGACCACCGCGTCATCCAGCTTGGGCGGATGGCCACCGACCTGCAACAAGGCCAGCACCAGCGACGTGAACTCGTGTCCCAGGGGAATGCCGGCAAAGCGCACGGCCACATCGGTGCCGGTACGGGCGATTTCAAATGACGGCACACGCGCCCCAGGGGCGGCATCCGCCAGGGTGATCTTGTCGGACAGGCTGGCGATGTCTTCCAGAAAGGCCCGCAGTTCCTGCGACGGGGCGCCATCGTCCAGCGATGCGCGCAGTTCGACGGGCTGCGTCACCCGTTCGAGATAGGTTCCCAGTTGTCCTTTGAGGTTTGCATCCAGCATATTCACACCTTTTTGAAAAAAGCGTCCCCCCGGGCGACACCCATAGGGCACCGCCCGACCAGAAAAGCGCGGGGGAGCAAAACCGGCAGCCCGGCCCGCAGCCGGGCCACCGAGGCATCACGGGGCGCGCATCCCGACGACGCGCGCCGATCCGGCGATGGAAAGGATCAGATCTTGCCGACCAGGTCCAGCGAAGGCGTCAGCGTCTTGGCGCCTTCTTCCCATTTGGCGGGGCAGACTTCACCCGGGTGCGCGGCAATGTATTGGGCCGCCTTGACCTTGCGCAGCAGTTCGGACGCATCGCGGCCAATCCCGTTGTCATGGATTTCCAGGACCTTGATTTCGCCGGCCGGGTTCACCACGAAGGTGCCGCGCAGGGCGACGCCTTCTTCTTCGATCAGCACGTCGAAGTTGCGCGACAGCACATGGGTGGGGTCGCCGATCATCGGGTAGTTGACCTTCTTGATGGCATCGGACGTGTCGTGCCAGGCCTTGTGGGAGAAATGCGTATCGGTCGACACGGAATAGATTTCCACGCCCAGTTTCTGGAATTCAGCGTAATGATCGGCCAGGTCTTCGAGCTCGGTCGGGCACACGAAAGTGAAGTCGGCCGGGTAGAACACGAACACGGACCACTTGCCGGCGACGGTCTGCTCGGTGACGTCGATGAATTTGCCATTGTGGTAGGCGGTGGCCTTGAAGGGCTTGATGGTGGTGTTGATCAGGGACATGAAAAAAGCTCCTTGTTCAAAGGTTCAGTGAAAGGCCCATGAGGGCGACGGAAACCAGTGTAGGGGAGCCAAGACGATAAGTAAAATTGATTGTTTATATAGTCATGATTGTAATTAACTATCGAGCATCCGCCCCAGACCTGCCCCGTCTCATCCTGTGTTGCTGTATGCCTATTTTGCATCGATGTATATGCAAAAAAATTATGTTTATCCAGCATGATGCGGAATAATAGGGATCTATTTCATAAGTCATTGATATACAAGATATTTTACCTCTCAATTATTCGGGGCCCGCCCATGCGCAAGAACCTGCCTGTCACCCAACAGGAATACGACTTTCGGGACGGTGAAACGCTGCTGTCCGCCACCGATCTCAAAGGCCGCATCACCTATGCCAACGCAGCATTCGTGCGCGTGAGCGGCTTCGAATACACCGAACTGCTGGGCAAGGCCCACAACATCGTGCGCCATCCCGACGTGCCCCCCGCAGCCTATCAGGACCTGTGGGACACGCTGAAACAGGGCCGCTCATGGACCGCCGTGGTCAAGAACCGGCGCAAGAACGGCGATCACTACTGGGTCCGGGCCAATGTCGCGCCCGTCTATCATCAGGACGTGCTCAGCGGCTACCTGTCCGTGCGCACCAAGCCCAGCCGCGCAGAAATCACCGCCGCCGAGCGCGTCTTCGCAAGCTTCCAGACCGGCCGGCCAATCGCCCGCTTCCATCGCGGCCTGCTGATGGATACCGGGTGGCGGCGCTGGCGCAATGGCTTGCGCACGCTGTCGCTGCGCCAGCGGCTGGCGCTGACCCTGGGCAGCCTGATCCCGCTCTGGGCTGGCGTCGCCTGGCTGGCCGGATTGCGGGATACCGCCTGGCTGGGCGCCACGGGCGGCGGCGCAGCGCTGGTCCTGCTGGCCGGCTGGCTGCTGGATCGCCGGCTGGTGCAACCGCTGCGCGCCATCCAGCGCCAAGCCATCCAGGCCGCAACGGGCCAGCCCGTGGACGACTGGCGGCTGCCGCGCCTGGATGAAATTGCCTCGATCCAGCAAGCCATCAAGCAAGCCAGCCTGAATTTGCGTTCCTTCATCGATGACGTGCACGGCCAGCTGAACGGTCTGCGCCATGCCTCGTCCGAAATCGCCCAGGGCAGCCAGCATCTGAGCACCGAGACCGAACAGGCCGCCAGCCGCCTGGCCCAGACTGCCAGCGCCATGACGCAACTGGCCAGCCTGATCGACAGCAATGCCGACCGGGCCCGCCAGGCCGTCGCCCTGGCCAGGGATTCGGGCAACGCAGCCACACACGCCGCCGGGATCGTGAACCAGGCCGCCGAACAGATCGAACGCATGGACGCCGCCAGCCAGAAGATCGGCGAAATCGTGGACGTGATCGACAGCATTGCCTTCCAGACCAACATCCTGGCCCTGAATGCCGCCGTCGAGGCCGCCCGCGCCGGCGAGCAGGGCCGCGGCTTTGCCGTGGTCGCCGGAGAAGTCCGGGCACTGGCCCAGCGATCGGCCGGCGCCGCCAAGGAAATCGGCCACCTGATCCATGAAACCGTGCAGATCGCCCAGGGCGGGGTGGCCCGCACGCGTGAGGCCGCAGAGGCCATGGGCCGCATCCTGGAACAGAACCATCAGGTGGGTGCGCTGATCGACGACATCCACCAGGCTGGCCAGGACCAGAGCCGCGACCTGGCGCACATTCAGCAGACCTTTGCCCAATTGGGCGATCTGACCCAGAGCAATGCCGCCATGGCCGAGGAATCTTTCGCCGCCGTGCAGACGCTGGATGGCCAGACCCTGAACCTGACCAGCGCAACCGACGTATTCCGGCAGGGCGCAGAATCCACTGCGCCGGCGCTGCCCCAGCCCATGGCTGCGCCGCGCCTGGCGCTGGCGACCTAGGGCGCGCGAGGTGTAACAAGCCCCCTGCCCCCTCTTGAAACCCCCGCAATCGTCCTTATAATTAGCACTCGATGGGGTTGAGTGCTAACAACGCCTCGCCCCCGCACCCTCAAACTTCAATATGTACAGGAGTTCCTCCATGGCACTGCGTCCTTTGCACGATCGCGTGATCGTCAAGCGTCTGGACAACGAGCGCACCACCGCCTCGGGTATCGTCATCCCTGACAGCGCGGCTGAAAAGCCCGATCAGGGCGAGGTCCTGGCCGTCGGCCCCGGCAAGAAGACCGAAGACGGCAAAGTGATCCCCATCGACCTGAAGGTCGGCGACAAGGTTCTGTTCGGCAAATACGCCGGCCAGTCCGTCAAGGTCGATGGCGAGGAAGTGCTCGTCATCCGCGAGGAAGAAGTCCTCGCCGTGATCCAGTAAGCCACCTCACTGTTCAATCCCAAGGAATTTCAACATGGCTGCAAAGCAAGTTTATTTCGGTGACGATGCCCGCACCCGCATCGTTCGCGGCGTCAACATCCTGGCCAACGCCGTCAAGACCACCATGGGCCCCAAAGGCCGCAACGTGGTGCTGGATCGCTCCTTCGGCGCTCCCACCGTCACCAAGGACGGTGTTTCCGTCGCCAAGGAAATCGAACTGAAGGACAAGTTCGAGAACATCGGCGCCCAACTGGTCAAGGAAGTCGCCTCCAAGACCTCCGACAACGCCGGTGACGGCACCACCACCGCCACCGTGCTGGCCCAGGCCATCGTCGAAGAAGGCCTGAAATACGTGGCCGCCGGCATCAGCCCCATGGACCTGAAGCGCGGCATCGACAAGGCCGTGGTCGCGGCCGTCGACAGCCTGCACTCGCTGTCCAAGCCCTGCACCACCAGCAAGGCCATCGCCCAGGTCGGCTCGATCTCGGCCAACAGCGACACCTCTGTCGGCGAAATCATCGCCAACGCGATGGACAAGGTCGGCAAGGAAGGCGTCATCACCGTCGAGGACGGCAAGTCCCTGGAAAACGAACTCGATGTCGTCGAAGGCATGCAGTTCGACCGCGGCTACCTGTCGCCCTACTTCATCAACAACCCGGACAAGCAAGTCTCCGTGCTGGACGATCCGTATATCCTGATCTTCGACAAGAAGATCAGCAATATCCGTGATCTGCTGCCGGTGCTGGAACAGGTCGCCAAGTCCAGCCGTCCGCTGCTGATCGTGGCCGAGGACGTCGAAGGCGAGGCCCTGGCCACCCTGGTCGTGAACAACATTCGCGGCATCCTCAAGACCACTGCCGTCAAGGCCCCGGGCTTTGGCGACCGCCGCAAGGCCATGCTGGAAGACATCGCCATCCTGACCGGCGGCACGGTGATCTCCGAAGAAACCGGCCTGTCCCTGGAAAAAGCCACCCTGGCCGAACTGGGCCAGGCCAAGCGCGTCGAAGTGGCCAAGGAAAACACCACCATCATCGACGGTGCCGGCGATGCCAAGAACATCGAAGCCCGCGTCAAGCAGATCCGCACGCAGATCGAGGAAGCCACCTCGGACTACGACCGCGAGAAACTGCAGGAACGCGTCGCCAAGCTGGCCGGCGGTGTGGCGGTGATCCGCGTCGGTGCCGCCACCGAAGTCGAAATGAAGGAAAAGAAGGCCCGTGTCGAAGACGCCCTGCACGCCACGCGTGCCGCCGTCGAAGAAGGCATCGTCCCGGGCGGTGGCGTCGCGCTGATCCGCGCCAAGGCTGCCGTATCCAAGGTCAAGGGCGACAACGCCGACCAGGACGCCGGCATCAAGCTGGTCCTGCGCGCCATCGAAGCCCCGCTGCGCACCATCGTCAGCAACGCCGGCGACGAAGCCAGCGTGATTGTCAACGCGGTGGAAAAGGGCGAAGGCAACTACGGCTACAACGCCGCTACCGGTGAATACGGCGACCTGGTCGAACAGGGCGTGATCGACCCCACCAAGGTCACCCGCACCGCGCTGCAGAACGCCGCCTCGGTCGCCAGCCTGCTGCTGACCACCGAAGCCGCCGTGGCCGAAATCGTCGAAGACAAGCCCGCCGCCCCGATGCCCGATATGGGTGGCATGGGCGGCATGGGTGGCATGGGCGGTTTCTAAGCCCCTGTCTTGCCCTGCCTGGCCGGTGTGCCCCGCGCCCCGGCCAGCATCCGGCTTCATCCCCGTCACGGTTCGCTGTGGCGGGGATTTTTCATGGCCCGGCCAAACACAGGGACACGGCCGGGGAACCATGGCTGCAGCCACCCCCATCCGTTACAATGCCGGCACCATTCTGACACGCTGTCCCATGACCCAGACTTCTCCTTACAAAAGCACGGGCGGACTGCTGCGCATTGCGCGCGCCTTCGGCTATTCGCTGCAAGGGCTGGGCGCGGCGTGGCGCCAGGAAGCCGCCTTTCGCCAGGAAACCGCACTGGCCGCGATCCTGATCCCGCTGGGCCTGTGGCTGGGCAACACCGCCACCGAACGGCTGCTGCTGGCAGGCGCCCCCGTGCTGGTGCTGGTGGTGGAACTGGTCAATTCCGCGATCGAAGCCCTGGCCGATGCCATCAGCACGGCGCATCACCCCCTGCTGGGGCGCGCCAAGGACATTGGCAGCGCTGCGGTGCTGTTGACGCTGCTGCTGGCAGGATCCGCCTGGGCAGCAGTACTGGTACCGCGCTGGTGGCCTGCCTGAACGCCAGCGCCCACGATTACGCCCGGACCCAGGCCTGTGCTGCGGGTCCGCCCATGTCACGATCCTACAGGACACACGAGCCGATTGCATCATGACTTTCATCGACAAACTGAACCGTGCCTGGGTCGCCCAGGATTCCTTGCTGATGGTGGGCCTGGACCCGGACCCTCGGCGTTTTCCCAAAGAATTGGCGGATCGCCCGGACGCAATCACCGAGTTCTGCCTGCGCATCGTCGAGGCCACCGCACCCTATGTGTGCGGCTTCAAGCCGCAGATTGCGTATTTTTCCGCGCTGGGCGCCGAGGACCAGTTGCAGGACATCTGCCGGACGATCCGCGAACGGCATCCGGACCTGCCCATCGTACTGGACGCCAAGCGCGGCGACATCGGCAGCACAGCCGAACAATACGCGCGCGAAGCCTTTGAACGCTATGGCGCCGACGCCGTGACGGTCAACCCCTACATGGGCCGCGATTCGGTACAGCCCTACATCGACTATGGCGACCGGGGGGTCATCATCCTGTGCCGTACATCCAATGTCGGCGGGGCCGATCTGCAGGACATGCGGCTGGCCAACGGCACGCCGCTGTACCTGCACGTCGCCGACCAGGTGGCCCGTGTCTGGAACACCAACGGCCAATGCGCACTGGTGGTCGGCGCAACCTTTCCGGAAGAAATCGATCACGTGCGGCGCCGGGTGGGCGACATGCCCCTGCTGGTTCCGGGCATCGGCGTCCAGGGTGGCGATATCCGGGCCACCGTGCGCGCAGGCCGCACACCGGAAGGCCGGGGCATGATGATCAATTCATCCCGCGCCATCCTGTACGCCAGCGACGGCGAAGACTGGGAACAAGCCGCCGCCAAGACTGCGCGCGCCACGCGCAGCGCCATCCGCGAGGCCTTGCGCGGCTGAAACGTCCAGCACACGCCTGGCACATTCCGGCCAAACACCGCAGGCCCTGGACCATCCGGCCAGGGCCTGCGACTGTGACATCAGGTTTTACCCAATTCCGCCAACGCCGCCTGCAGGGCGCGGCGTACGGCGGCCGCACGCACGGCATCCCGATCGCCCTCGAACACCTGGGTCACGGCCCGGGTCACGATCCCCGATCCGGCGCGGCGCGCAATCCCGAAACACACCATGCCGACCGGCTTGCCGGGCGTGGCGCCGCCTGGCCCGGCAATACCCGTCGTGGACAGGGCCAGCTGCGCCCTGGGCACCGCCGACAGCACGCCAGCGGCCATTTCCATGGCAGTTTCCTCGCTGACGGCACCGAAGCGTTCCAGCGTATCGGACGAGACCCGCAGCTGTTCAATCTTGGCGGCATTGCTGTACGTGACGAAGCCGCGTTCGAACCACAGGCTGGATCCGGGGCAGGATGTGATGGCGCCCGCCAGCAATCCGCCGGTGCAGGATTCTGCAGTGGCACACAGCCAGCCGGCGGACCGCAGCGCGGCACCTACCTCGCCCGCCAGGGCACGTGTTTCACGATCGTTCATGGCAACACCCCCAGGCGAACGAGCAGCGCGCCCGCCAACAAGGCATACAGGGCGGCGACGATGTCGTCGATCATGACCCCGAAGCCGTTCTTGAAACGCCGATCGAGCAGCCCCACCGGCGGCGGTTTGACGATATCGAAGAACCGGAACAGCACCACCGAAACAGCCTGGGACCAGAAACCGTGCGGCATCAGCCACAGCACGAGCCAGATGGCCACGATCTCATCCCAGTTGATGCCGCCATGATCCGGCACGCCCAGGGCCTCGCCACAGCGCTGGGCGGCCCAGCAGCCGATCCCGAAGGACAGCAGCAGGACCAGGATCATCCAGCCGTCGGGCAGATCACGCAGCAAAATGGCCCACAGCAGCCAGCCGGCCAGCGTACCCCAGGTGCCCGGGGCCGGATGGATCAGGCCCGAACCCAGGCCGAAGGCCAGGATCCGTTCAGGACGGGCAAAGACCCAGGCGGCCGAAGGACGCGGGATGGGCGGCCCATCCCCGGCATCCCCAACAGTATTCCGGTTCGTCATGCGCGATCTCCGCACGGGTCGGTGAAATGGTCGAAGCCGCGACGCGTCACCGGTACGACCTGCCCTGAGCCATCGAGCACACGCACGCCCTGGCCGCGCACCAAGGTGCCCACCCGGGTCACCGGCACGCCCAGCTGACGCCCCAGCACCTCGATCTGTTCGCGCCACAAGGGGCGGGCGGTAAAACACAATTCATAGGCATCCCCCCCGGCCAGCAGGGCCTCGCGGCGCAGGGATTCGTCCAGGCCGGCCAGGGCGGGATGCGCCGGCAATGCATCCAGCCACAGATCGGCGCCGCAGTGACTGGCCTGGACGATATGGCCGAAATCCTGCAGCAGGCCGTCGGATATGTCGATGGCGGCATGGGCCACACCGGCCAGGTAGCGGCCCAGTTTCAGGCGCGGCGTGGGTCGATCCAGCGCGGATTGCGTGGCCCGCAGGCGTTCGGGGTCGGCAGGCAGCTGGCCCAGTACCAGGCGCAACGCCAGGTCGGCCGCACCCAGTGTGCCGGACACCCAGACATCATCGCCGACACGGGCGGCGTCGCGGCGCAGGGCGTGCGACCGGCGCACCTCACCCAGCACGGTCACACTGAGCACCACCCGGTCGCCACGCGTCGTATCGCCACCGACCAGCGGACAGTGGGTGTCGCGGGCCAGCGCATGAAAGCCTTCGGAAAAGGCCGCCAGCCAGGCATGGTCGACGGCGGGCAGACACAGGGCCAGCGTGCAGGCCAGGGGTCGGGCTCCCATGGCCGCCAGGTCGGACAGGTTGACGGCCAGGGCCTTGTGGCCCAGGGCCCCGGGATCGGCGCCGGGCAGAAAGTGCCGGCCCTCGACCAGCATGTCGGTGCTGACGGCCAGTTCACACCCGGCCGACAGGGGCATCAGGGCGCAGTCGTCGCCCACGCCCAGCATCCGGTCGGGCGGCGAGCGCTTGAAATAGCGTGCAATCAGGTCGAATTCGCCATCCGCCTGCATAAGCCCGTCCCGTGCCGCATCAGCGGCGCGCCGTCGCCTGGACCTCGGGGGCGCGGACCTCTGCCGCGAGCTTGTCGAGCACGCCGTTGACGAAACGGTAGCCATCCGTGCCACCGAAAGACTTGGCGAGTTCGACGGCTTCGTTGATGGCCACCCGATAGGGGACCTCGATGTGCTCGACGAGTTCGAAACTGCCGATCAGCAGCACGGCGTGTTCGATGGGAGACAGTTCCGCCAGCGGCCGGTCGATATAAGGCACGAACCGTTCGCGCAACGCAACAGCCTGGGTGGCCGCCCCCTGCAGCAGGGTCAGATACCACTGGGCATCAGCCTGGCTGAAGTCCTCGCCATCACGCACATGGGCGTCGATTTCACCCAGTTCGGCCAGATCGGTGCCGCCGCGCAGCAACCAGGCATAGACCCCTTGCAGCGCGAATTCACGCGCCAGACGGCGCGCGCTGCGGGCGTTGGTACGGCCAGCGCGCGCGGGCTTGGGTTCAGTCATCCAGGTCCTCGTCGTCTTCGTCTTCGTCGTCGAAGTCGTCGAAATCGTCGTCATCGGCTTCCGGTTCCAGGGCAGCCACCAGATTGGCCATTTCGACGGCCGCACGGGCGCAATCACGGCCCTTGTCGGCCGCGCGGGCCTGGGCCTGTTCGTCGGTATCGGTCGTCAGCACCCCGTTGGCGACAGGAATGCCGGTTTCCAGAGCAATGCGGCTGATGGCCGACGCCGACTCATTGCTGACGATCTCGAAGTGATAGGTCTCGCCACGGATCACGGCACCCAGGGCGATCAGGGCATCGAATTCGAACGTTTCGGCCATCTGGGCCAAGGTCACGCCCAGTTCCAGAGCGCCGGGCACGGACACGACCATCACATCGCGTTCGTCCACGCCCAGAGCAGCCAGTTCGTCCAGGCAGGTCTGCAGTTCGGCCACGCCGATTTCCTCGTTGAACCGAGCACGCACGATGCCGATATGCAGGCCTTCCCCGTTCAGGTCGGGGGTCATCACGTAGGGGTTCATAGTGGCGGTTCCTTGATCAGGTCGCGGCGTCGGATGCGCCGGGTTCATTATGGTAACCCGTAATGGTCAGGGAGAACCCTGCCATGCTGGGCATTTTTCGTGGCCGCGCCAGCAGCCGGGCCTGGCCCACGCCCAGATCGCGCAGGATCTGTGCGCCGATGCCAAAGGTGCGCAGCCCGTGGCGTTCGCCATCGACCACGGGCCGGGCAGCCTGGGCATCACTGCCACTGCGAGCCCAGGCATCGAACTGCGCAAACAGCAAATCGGCGCCACCCTGGCAGTTCATCAGCACCAGCACGCCGCTGGGCGCCTGGGTGATGGCCTGCAGGGCCTGGGGAATGGTCCAGCTGTGGCGCGTCGCGCCTTCGCACAGTAGATCCAGCACGCTGGTCGGTTCGTGCACACGCACCAGGGTTTCCTGGTCAGGGCGGATGTCGCCATGCACCAGCGCCAGATGCGGCGCGTTGGAGGCCCGGTCCCGATAGGCGACCGCCACGAACGACCCCCAAGGGGTCTGGACCGGACGTTCGACCAGGCGTTCGATCATGGATTCATGTTCGCTGCGATACTGGATCAGATCGGCAATAGTGCCGATCTTCAGCCCGTGTTCGCGCGCGAACACCATCAAATCCGGCAAGCGCGCCATGGTCCCATCAGGCTTGAGGATTTCGCAGATCACCGCCGCCGGCGTCAGGCCTGCCATGGCGGTCAGGTCGCAACCGGCCTCGGTGTGACCCGCGCGCACCAGCACGCCCCCCTGAACGGCACGCACAGGGAATATATGCCCGGGCTGGACCAGATCGGCCGGCCGGGCGCCACGCGCCACGGCCGCCTGGATGGTACGCGCGCGGTCCGCTGCGGAAATGCCGGTCCCCACCCCCTCGGCAGCCTCGATGGAGACCGTGAAGTTGGTACCGTAACGCGTGCCGTTCTGGTTGGACATCATCGGCAGCTGCAATTGTTCGCAGCGTTCATGCGTCAGCGTCAGACACACCAGTCCGCGCGCATGGGTCACCATGAAATTGATCGCATCGGGCGTGACGAAATCGGCCGCCAGGACCAGATCGCCCTCGTTCTCGCGGTCTTCCTCGTCCACCAGGATGACCATGCGCCCGGCCCGCAATTCGTTCACGATTTCCTGGACCGGGGAAATATCGAAGGGCGGTTCGATCGAAGCCGCGCCGGATGCCGTGTTCATGCCATGCCTGCCAAATTGAGAATGAATGCCGTCATTTTAGCCCTTGGCGGCCTCCGGCCCACCCAGCAGCGCATCGGCGAATTCCGCCGCCACGAAAGGCTGCAGATCCTGCATGCCCTCGCCCACGCCGATCCAGTACACCGGCACGGGCCGCACCCCCTGGCTGCCAGCCGCCACCGCCGCCAGCGTCCCGCCCTTGGCGGTGCCATCGAGCTTGGTGACGATCAGGCCGGTCAGGCCCAGCGCCGCATCAAAGGCGCGGATCTGCGCCAGCACGTTCTGCCCGGTATTGCCATCGACCACCAGCAGGATCTCGTGCGGCGCGCCTGGGTCGGCCTTGCCGATGACGCGCTTGATCTTCTTGAGTTCTTCCATCAGATGCGTCTGAGTCGGCAATCGCCCCGCCGTATCCACCAGGACCACGTCCGCCGACCGCGCCCGTCCGGCGTTGACGGCATCGAAGGCTACCGCAGCCGGATCCCCGCCTTCCTGGGCAATCACGGTCACGTCGTTGCGCGCCCCCCAAGCCACCAGTTGTTCGCGGGCGGCGGCGCGAAAGGTATCGCCCGCCGCCAGCAGCACCGATGCCTGACGTTCCCGCAATGCACGAGCCAGCTTGCCGATGGACGTGGTCTTGCCGGCCCCATTGACCCCCGCGATCATGACCACCATGGGGGCGGTTTCTCCCACGACAAAAGGCTTTTCCAGGATGGCCAGGTGTTCGGACAGAATATCGCGCAGCGCGGCGCGCACGGCCTCGGGCTGTTCCAGCCGCTGGCGCTTTACGCGCACGCGCAATTCGGTCAGCAGTTTTTCGGTGGCCTCGATTCCGGCATCGGCCATGATGAGCGCCGTTTCCAGTTCTTCGAACAGCGCCTCATCGACCTTGACCCCCGAAAACAGACCACCCAGGTTTTGACCGGTACGCGACAAGCCGCGCCGCAAGCGGCCCAGCCAGGATCCGGCAGATCCGGATTGCGTCGACGGTTCACTGGCCGAGCGATCCAGCCGGGCCAGGGGGTCGGATGGCTCATCGGGCCGATCCGCCCAGGCATCGGGCGGCTGCACGGGCTCGACCGTCTCGGCTGGCGTGCCTCTGGAATCCGGCGCAGCGGATTCGTCCATCCCCGCTGCCCATGCTGCGGGCAATTCGGTCGGTGCGACCGGCGCCACTTCGGGTGCGGCAGACTCTGCCACCCCGTCGGGGGTGCTGTCCTGCACGGGCACCGCTTCTTGTGGCGCAGGCGCCTTCTTGCGTTTAAAGAAACTGAACATAGGCTTTACACTGAAAACGATCCGGCCAAGGCCCGGCGCGGACAGGGGCCGCGAGGGTTCACGACACCATCGACCGCGCATGAAAAAACATCAGATCCGTATTGTAGGCGGTGCCTACCGCCGCACGCCCATCTCCGTTCCGGAAGGCGAACACCTGCGCCCGACCCCCGACCGGGTACGCGAAACCCTGTTCAACTGGCTGGCGCATTTCTGGGATGGCACCTTCACGGGCCGCCGGGTGCTGGATCTGTTCGCCGGAACAGGTGCGCTGGGCTTCGAAGCCGCATCCCGCGGCGTGGAAATCGCCCAGCTGGTCGAACAGGCCGTGCCCGCACTGGCCGGCCTGCGGGCCGTCCAGGCGCGCCTGAAAGCCCCTGCCATCCGCATTCACACCGGCGAGGCCTGCGCTTTTCTGCGGGCCCAACCCGCCCCATCCTATGATCTGGTGATGCTCGACCCGCCCTTCGGCGCGAACTGGCTGCCGCGCCTGCTGCCCCTGCTGGACCGGGCCTTGTTGCCAGGCGGCCTGCTGTACCTGGAATCCGAAGCCCCTCTGGACGCACTGCCGCCGGAATGGACGTTACTGCGCCAGGGGCGGGCCGGTCAGGTCCACTACGGGTTGACCCGGTTTGCTGCAACGCAAAAAAATATGAATAATGGCCGCTTTGGGCCTTCCTGACCCCCCGCCCGAATCCGCGCACCCGCTGTCCGGGATGCCCGGATTCCCAACACAGATTCCGTCCATTTTCACGGAGACCGCATGATCACCGCCGTCTATCCGGGCACTTTCGATCCGCTCACCCGGGGGCATGAAGACCTCGTTCGACGGGCGGCCAGCCTGTTCGACCAGGTCGTCGTGGGTGTGGCCCACAGCCAGAACAAGCGACCGTTCTTCACCCTGCAGGAACGCCTGGAGATCGCCGAGGAAGTCCTGGGGCACTACCCCAATGTGCGGGTCCGCAGCTTCGGCGGCCTGCTCAAGGACTTCGTGCGCGAACAGGACGCCCGCGTCATCGTGCGCGGCCTGCGCGCCGTGTCGGACTTCGAATACGAATTCCAGATGGCCGGCATGAACCGCCACCTGCTGCCGGAAGTCGAAACCCTGTTCATGACCCCGTCGGACCAGTACCAGTTCATCTCCGGCACCATCGTGCGCGAAATCGCCATTCTGGGCGGGGATGTCAGCAAGTTCGTGTTCCCGTCCGTAGAACGCTGGCTGCACGCCAAGGCCAAGGCCCTGCGCGAAGCACAGGAAGCGGCCAAGGGTTCGTGAGCCCGCTGCGCGCCGCCTGACGGGTCACCGGGCCGGCCAGTCGACGGGCCCCGCCTCGGGGTGTATCTTGACCAGCCGGCAGGGCTGGCCCAGCCACTGGGAAAACCAGGCTGCGGCCAGTTCGCCCTCGTCCACGACTCGCACATCCCGCCCGCCGATGCATGCGACGCGATCGACACTGTCGTCATCCTCGATCACATCCAGCGGAACATCCAGGCGCAACATGCCATCCGCGCGGATCACCAGATAGCCGAAACGCAAGCTGAGTTCCAGCCGGGCCAAGCCTGGCGCCCGGTCCGCATCCAGCCAGCGGTCCTGGGCATCGACCATCAGCCAGCGGTGATCATAGGGCCGTGCGGTTTCGTCGGCCAGGACAGCCGCCCCGGCAATCGGCTGAAAAACGGATTCGGTCGTCATCATCGTGCAGTGTCCATCGTGCGCTTCATTGTCCCAGCAAGCCCTTGATGGCCTTGCCGATGCGTTCCACTGGATCGGCGGCGGGCGCTGGCGCCCGGGCATCATTCGAGCCCGCGCCCGGCGCTGCGGGCTCGGGGGACGGCAATGCCTGCTCGATCAGGTCCTTGCCCTTGAGCAATTCCATCAGACCCGACTTCAAGGCGCGCTGGACGGACGAGTTGCGAATGCTCGCCCAGTTGATCTCGTATTCAGGCCGATCCCAGGCGCCAGTGATGTGGACGGGCAGGGTCGCGCCCAGCAGCGGCGTCAGTGCAGTGTCCAAGCCCTTGGGCAAGCGTGCCGCCACCTGGGCCAGCAGCACCAGGTCCAGGCTGCGGCCAGGCACGTCGATGCGCGCCGGCTTGCCTTCGGACACACGCACCAGACTGGATACCAAGGACAATTTCGATAACTGCCCCTGCCCGTCCTTGAGATCGAGCCGGGCATCCAGGCTGCTGAAAGCAGTGCTGCGACGGCTGTCGAACGGCGATTCCAAGGCATCCAGGCGGCCCTTCAGGACATTGCCCAACGCCGTCGCCACCTCGGTCAGTGTCCGTGCGGCGTCGACACCCTGCACAGCGCCGTCGCGCACCTGCACGGACGCCCGGCCAGCCAGCGAACGCTGCAGCGCATCCAGCGTGGCGCCCTGAGCGCGCAGATCAATCTGCGCCGCGCCGCGCCCCGACAACAGATTCTGGCCCATCACGGCCTGGATCAAAGGCGCCACGGCGACCTTGTCCAGATTCAGCTTCAGGCCGAACGCCTGATCGGCCGACGCGCTGAACTGCCCCGACAGCGTGCCCTCGTACAGGCCGGCCGACAACTTGGACACCGTCAGCGCGTCCTTGTGGACACGGACCTGGGCGCTCACCCCCGTCAGCTGCGCATCCCGCGCCCGCAGGTCGCCGATCTGCACATCACCTTCGATGTCCAGCCCCCGGAGCAGCGACAGATCGATCGGCACAGGCGCAGTGGCCCCGGTCGCGGCATCCTTCGTCTTTTGGGCCCGATCCGGCTCCTGGGCCTTGCCCGATGACTTTTCCGCTGCCGGGGATTCTTCGGCAGGCTTGGCCGGGGCACGGGTCTGCGGCGCCGGCAGCCAGCGGTTCAGGTCGAATTTTTCCGTATTCAAGGTGAACCGCGTCCTGGGCTGGAGCGCAGCCAGTTGCGTGGTCTGGGACTTGAAGGCCGCCTGACCGCCATCGATCACGGCATTCAGATCCACCGACAACAGATCCTGTCCCAGATCCAGATGCACACTGCCGATCATGGGAAATTCATAGCTGCCAGACGGCAGTGCCTGGTCACGCACCCCCATGTCACCCTTGAGGGCGCTCAGGGAACCCTTGCGCTGGGCCGTATTCCAGACCAGCGGCGACGTCAGATTCAGGCGCAGCAGACGTTCTCCCTGGGTCAGGCCACCATCCAGGCTGACCGAGTGGAACTGCCATTCGCCAGCATCCCCGGACAGACCCTCCAGGCCCAGCGAAACGGCCAAGGTATCGTCACCGGTCCATTTGAACGTGCCGGTCACGGGATCGGCCTGGGCCGATACGGGCGAGATCGCCAAGGCGGGTGCATCCAGGGCCAGATCCAGGGATCGAGGGCCATCCTGCCCGACGGCTCGCAGGGCCAGCTTGTCGATCTTGAGCGCGGTGTTGCGCTGATCCAGGCGCAGTTGCGCCGCCGTCAGGCTGGCTTTCAGCCCCTGGATCGGATGGGCGCCGACGATGTTGCCGTTCAGGGCCAGTTCCAGATTGTCTGCGGAAAAGCGGCGGGCCTTGCCATCGTAGGCCAGGTTGCCCCGCAGCGTGGCCTGTGACTGATCCAGATTGCCCAGGCGGCCGTTCAGCTGCACGTTGATCTTCTGCGCCGAATAGCCTCGCCCACCGGGATTCAGGCGCAACAGCGCCTGAGCCTGGAACTGGGCATCCTGAACCGGATCGCTGCCTGTGACCACGGCCTTCAGGGACACGTCGAAAGGCTGATCATAGGTGACCCGGCCCGTATTTGCTTCGATCTGATCGAAAGTCGTGGACAGGCCGTCACGCTGATCAATGTACTGGACCCGGCCCGACTTCAGTTCCAGGCCGGCGATGTCGATGCTGAAGTCCGAACCGGCCCCAGGGGTCGGCAAAGCCCCAGCCACCACCCCGGCAGCAGGGGCAGCGGCCACCGGCACATCGGTATCCAGCAGGTCACTGAAATTGAAACGGCCCTGGGCATCGCGCACGACGTAGGCTTTCAGGCCGGTGACGGCCACGTGGTCCACCACCAGCTGGTTCGACAGCAAAGGCCAGATCGCCACCGCGAAACGGGCACTGTCGATGGACACGAACGTATCCTGGGTGCCGCGATTGGACAGCGCCACGTCACTGACGGACAGGCCAATCCGAGGAAACAGCGACAGGCCGATGTCACCCCCGATGGTCAGCGTGCGCGCGGTGTGCTCGAACACCAGGGATTCCAGCCTGGATTTATAGGCATTCGGATTGAAGGTCAGTAGAAAAATCGCCAGCCCGACCACCGCCAGCAGCAGCGCCACGACCAGGCCGAACAGCGCTCGCTTCAACCAGACATTCATTTTTTAACCCGCATCCTCGACGTTCCTGGCGTCCCGCCACTGGCCGGACAGCAACTGGAATGCTAACCCATGCCGGCGCCCGGTCCGGCCATTTGGGGCACCCGGCCGCATTCTATTGCACCGCATTGCATTTCGTAGAAGAATGCGAAGGGGTCATATTATCCATTGTTATATAAACATGCGATCATAAACGTTATTCAGCCCTTATATTGAACGCACATTCGCCGGTACGATGGCCGATTGCGCCACGACACCGCACAGGAGCCTGATCATGACCCGCCGTTTCGAAACCCTGGCCGTCCACGCCGGTTATTCCCCCGACCCCACGACCAAATCGGTCGCCGTGCCGATCTACCAGACCACCTCGTATGCGTTTGACGACACCCAGCATGGCGCAGACCTGTTCGACCTGAAAGTCCCCGGCAATATCTACACCCGCATCATGAACCCGACCAACGCCGTGCTGGAAGAACGGGTCGCGGCCCTGGAAGGCGGCGTGGCCGCACTGGCAGTGGCATCGGGCATGACCGCCATCACCTACGCCATCCAGGCCCTGGCGCAGGCGGGCGACAATATCGTGTCCACCAGCAAGCTCTATGGCGGCACCTACAACCTGTTTGCCCATACCTTCCCGCGCCAGGGGCTGGAAGTCCGCTTCGCCCCCCACGATGACGTGGCCGCGCTGGAAGCCCTGATCGACGAACGCACCCGCGCCGTGTTTTGCGAATCCGTCGGCAACCCGGCGGGCAACATCATCGACATCCAGGCGCTGGCCGAAGCTGCCCACCGCCACGGCGTGCCGCTGATCGTGGACAATACGGTCGCTTCGCCCGCCCTGTGCCGCCCCATCGAATGGGGTGCCGATATCGTGGTGCATGCCCTGACCAAGTACATGGGGGGACACGGCACCAGCATCGCCGGCGCCATCGTGGACAGCGGCAAATTCCCCTGGGCCGAACACCGCGACCGCTTTCCCATGCTGAATGAGCCGGACCCGTCCTACCATGGCGTGGTCTACACCGAGGCTTTCGGGCCAGCCGCCTTCATCGGCCGCTGCCGTGTCGTTCCCCTGCGCAATACCGGGGGCGCGCTCTCGCCTTTCAATTCCTTTCTGGTGCTGCAGGGCATCGAAACCCTGGCCCTGCGCATGGAACGCCACTGCGCCAACGCACTGGCCGTGGCCCGCTTCCTGAAAGACCACCCCCAGGTCGCCTGGGTGAACTATGCCGGCCTACCGGACCACCCCGAGCACGCCCTGGCGCAGAAATACATGGGCGGACTGCCGGCCAGCATCCTGTCCTTCGGCATCCAGGGTGGGCGTACCGCAGGCGCCCGCTTCATCGACGCCCTGCAACTGATCCTGCGGCTGGTCAACATCGGCGATGCAAAATCCCTGGCCTGCCATCCGGCCTCGACCACGCACCGCCAGCTCAACCCCGAAGAACTCGCTCGTGCCGGTGTCGGCGAAGACATGATCCGCCTGTCCATCGGCATCGAGCACATCGACGACATCCTCGACGATCTGCGCCAGGCGCTGAACGCCAGCCGCTGACTCCGGCCGCGTCCCGCCCTCACACTCAAGACATCAAGGAAACCTCATGCAGCAATACCGTCGCACCCCTGCCGGGAGGCCACCATGCAGGTAGGCATCCCCCGTGAAACCCTGCCAGGCGAAACCCGAGTCGCCGCCACCCCGGAAACCGTCAAGAAACTGGTCCAGGCAGGCCATCGCGTGCGAGTCGAACGCAACGCCGGATCGGCCGCCCGCTACCCCGACGCCGAATACGAACGCGCCGGTGCCGAACTGGCCGACGCCAACGCCGCCCTGGGCAGCGAACTGGTCCTGAAAGTACGCCGTCCGGACGCCGCCGAACTGGGCCGCATGAAACCGGGCGCCGTGCTGCTCGGCATGCTGGATCCCTTTGACCTGGACGGCCTGCGCACCCTGGCAGATGCGGGCCTCACGGCCTTTGCCCTGGAAGCCGCGCCGCGCACGACCCGGGCCCAGAGCCTGGACGTACTGTCGTCCCAGGCCAACCTGGCCGGCTACAAGGCCGTGCTGCTGGCCACCCAATACTATGGCCGCATCTTCCCCATGATGATGACTGCCGCCGGCACCCTGAAGGCGGCCCGCGTGGTCGTGCTGGGCGCAGGCGTGGCCGGCCTGCAGGCGATCGCGACTGCGCGCCGCCTGGGCGCGGTGGTCGAGGCATCCGACGTCCGGCCAGCCGCACGCGAACAGGTTGAATCGCTAGGCGGGAAATTCATCGACGTGCCCTACGAGACCGACGAGGAACGCGAAATCGCCGAAGGTGTGGGCGGCTATGCCCGCCCCATGCCGGCGGCATGGATGGCGCGCCAGGCCGCCCTGGTGGCCGAACGCTGCAAACAGGCCGATATCGTGATCACCACGGCCCTGATCCCCGGCCGCCCGGCCCCGACTCTGATCCAGCCGGACACGGTCGCCGCCATGAAGCCCGGCGCAGTGCTCGTCGACCTGGCCGTGGAACGTGGCGGCAACTGCCCACTGTCGGTGCCGGGTGAAGTCATCGACCACAACGGCGTCACCCTGGTCGGGCTGACCAACCTGCCGGCCCTGCTGGCGACCGACGCATCCGCGCTCTATGCGCGCAACGTGCTCGATTTCCTGAAACTCGTCATCGACGCCGAGGGCCGCTACGCCCCGCCGGTGGACGACGACATCGTCAACGCCTGCCTGGTCTGCAAGGACGGCCAGGTCCTGAGGAGCGCCTGATGGAAGCCGTCAACCCGACCCTGATCAACATCATCATCTTCGTGCTCGCCGTCTACGTGGGCTTTCATGTGGTCTGGAACGTGACCCCGGCCCTGCATACGCCCCTGATGGCCGTGACCAATGCTATTTCGGCCATCGTCATCGTCGGCGCCATGCTGGCGACCGGATTGACCGAGGGTGGCCTGGCCCAGGCCATGGGCGTGCTCGCCGTGGCCTTGGCTGCCGTGAACGTCTTTGGCGGCTTTCTGGTGACCCAACGCATGCTGGAAATGTTCAAGAAAAAAGAACGCAAGGGGGGCCAGGCATGATTTCTGCCAATCTCGTCACCCTGCTCTACCTGGTCGCCTCGGTCTGCTTCATTCAGGCACTCAAGGGCCTGTCGCACCCCACCACCTCGCGCCGGGGCAACGTCTTCGGCATGGTCGGCATGGCGATCGCCATCCTGACCACGGCCGCGCTGATCGTCACCCTGGCGCGCGACGGCGCCACCGCCACCGGACTGGGGCGCGTGATCCTGGGCCTGCTGATCGGCGGGGCCATCGGCACCGTGCTGGCCCGCAAGGTCCAGATGACCAAAATGCCGGAACTGATCGCCTTCATGCACAGCATGATCGGTCTGGCCGCCGTCGCCATCGCCATCGCCGTCATCGCCGAACCGCATGCCTTTGGCATCGCTGCCGACGGCGCCCCAATCCCCGTGGGCAACCGGCTGGAACTGTTCATCGGCACTTTTGTCGGCGCCATCACCTTTTCGGGATCGGTCATCGCCTTTGGCAAGCTGTCGGGCAAATACAAGTTCCGCCTGTTCCAGGGCGCGCCCGTGGTCTTTCCCGGACAGCACCTGCTGAACCTGTTGCTGGCGATCCTGATGCTGGCCTGCGGATTCTGGTTCATGGCGACGCAGTTCTGGCTGCCGTTCATCACCATGACCGCCATCGCCTTCCTGCTGGGCGTGCTGATCATCATCCCGATCGGCGGGGCCGACATGCCGGTGGTGATTTCCATGCTGAACAGCTACTCGGGCTGGGCAGCAGCGGGGATCGGCTTCTCGCTGAACAACCCGATGCTGATCATCGCGGGATCGCTGGTCGGCTCGTCCGGTGCGATTCTGTCCTACATCATGTGCAAGGCGATGAACCGGTCGTTCTTCAACGTGATCCTGGGCGGCTTCGGCGCCGAACCGTCCGCTGCAGGCGCTGCGGGCGACGGTGCGCAGCGCAGCGTCAAGTCCGGCAGCCCGGAAGACGCCGCATTCCTCATGGGCAACGCCGACACCGTCACCATCGTTCCGGGCTATGGCCTGGCCGTGGCGCGCGCCCAGCATGCGCTGAAAGAACTGGCCGAAAAGCTGACCGCCCAGGGGGTGACGGTGAAATACGCCATCCACCCAGTGGCGGGCCGCATGCCGGGGCACATGAACGTGCTGCTGGCCGAAGCCGAAGTCCCCTACGACCAGGTGTTCGAGATGGAGGACATCAATAGCGAATTCGGCCAGACCGATATCGTGCTGGTGCTGGGGGCCAACGACGTGGTCAACCCGGCAGCCAAGAACGACCCGAACTCGCCCATCGCCGGCATGCCGATCCTAGAGGCCTACAAGGCGCGCACGGTGATCGTCAATAAACGCTCGATGGCGGCAGGCTATGCCGGCCTGGACAACGAACTGTTCTACATGGACAAGACCATGATGGTGTTCGGCGACGCCAAGAAAGTCCTGGAAGACATGCTCAAGGCCCTGGAATAGGCCAACCCCACGGGAAAGCCCGGGCATGCGGGCTTTCCCCCAACCCTGGAATGCCGATTCCAGGGTTGGATCGTTTAGAATCCACCCTGTCGCAGTCAATCCACCGCGCAGCAGCGCAGCATCCTCGATCATGGCCTTCCAGGAAGACGATCCCTGTCTGGTATCGCAACCACTCGCAATCAGTTCCATCCTGCAGGGCCTGCTCAGCCAGCGGGTGCTGGTGCGCCTGGACGTTCCCGGAAAAGCCGTTTCGATCATCTCCACCCTGCTGGATGTCAATGCGAAAGCCGGCACCGTGCTGCTGGACAACGCCTCCGAAGACCAGATCAACACCCAGCTGCTGCGCGCGCCCGCCGTCCGCCTGCAAGGCACGCTGGAACGCGTGATGATCGAATTTTCCGGGCCGCTCAAGCCCGCCATGCACGAAGGCAAGCCTGCGCTTTCAATGGCCTGGCCCACCCAATTGCGGCGCGTCCAGCGGCGCGAGTTCTTCCGGGTCGATATCCCGGCCAGCAACCCGGCCTACTGCCTGATCGAAGACGCATCCCTGCCCGATGGCCAGGCCCGCTTCCGGATCGCCGACATCAGTGCGGGCGGCCTGCAGCTGGTGGACCGCGACAACCTGCTCACCCAGACCGCCATCGGCACGATCTTCGACGCATGCACGCTGGAACTGCCGGACACGGGTGAACTGGACGTGGCCCTGCGCGTGCTGCGCTCCACCCACCTGACCCAGGACAACGGCAAGCCGCAGCACCACGTCGCCTGCCGCTACTTCAACCTGCCGGACAAGCTCCAGATCGCCATCCAGCAGTACATCGGCACCCTGGAACGCGCCGTCCTCGCCCGCCGCTGGGGCGTCGAATAGGGGCATGCTTGCCGACGGGATTGGCCCGTGAAAGGCGTACCCAGTAAAGCACCCAGTAAATATATCGATTGAATATTTACTGGGTCTGTGGAATCATCCCGTATCGGGTTCATCCAGCATCCTGAACGGCACCCATTCATGAACGCTTCCACCTGTGACATCGCCATCGTGGGCGGCGGCATCATCGGCCTGAGCTGCGCCCTGTACCTGCGCGAAGCCGGATACGACGTCGTCGTGGTCGAACGCAACGACCCCGCCAGTGGCGCCAGCCGGGGCAACGCCGGCGCCCTGGCCTTCGCCGAGATCCTGCCGCTGGCCTCGCCGCGCATCATCCGCAAGGCGGCCCGCTGGCTGTTCGACCCGCTGGGGCCACTGAGCCTGCCCCCTGCCTATCTCCCGCAGATCGCGCCCTGGCTGCTGCGCCTGTGGCGGGCCAGCTGGCCCGCCCGCTACCAGGCCAACATCCAGGCACAGGTCGCCTTGATCGACCTGGCACAGGAAGAAATGCTGGCCATGCTGGCCCGCACGGGGCTGGACCATCACCTGCATACCGAAGGCGTGCTGGAAGTCTACGAAGGCGCCACGCGCTTTGCCGCCGCCCAGGAAACCGCCCGCCAACGGCGGGTCTACGGCATCGAGAGCCAAGCCGTCCAGGGGGCCGAACTGACCGATCTCCAGCCTGGCCTGTCGCCCCGGTTCACCCACGGCATGCTGGTGCCCCGCTGGCGCAATGTCGACGACCCCCAAGCCCTGGCCGTGGACATCGGTCTGCAGGCGCAAGCGCTTGGCGCGCGGCTGCTGCGCCACGAAGTCCGGGCCATCGAACCTGCCGCCGACGGCGGGCACCTGCGGCTGGCCGACGGCGCCACGCTGCAAGCACGCCGTATCGTCATCGCCGCAGGTGCCTGGTCGCACCAGCTGAGTCGGCCCCTGGGCGACCCCATCCCCCTGGAAACCGAGCGCGGCTACAACACCACGCTGCCACCGGATGCGCTGGACCTGCGGCGTCAGATCACGTTTGCCGATCACGGTTTCGTGATTTCGCCACTGAGCTGCGGCATCCGCGTGGGCGGCGCCGTTGAACTGGCCGGCCTGAAGCGCCCGCCCGACTATCGCCGTGCCCAGGCGATGCTGGACAAGGCCAAGACATTCCTGCCGGCGCTGCGCACCGAAGGCGGCGAGCAATGGATGGGCTTTCGGCCCAGCCTGCCCGATTCGCTGCCGGTCATCGGCCGCGCCCGGCGCCATCCGGATATTTTCTACGCCTTCGGCCACGGGCACCTGGGCCTGACACAGGCGGCCGCCACCGCCCGCCTGATCCGCGACCTGGTCAACGGCCAACCGCCTGCCATCGACCTCACTGCCTACCGGCCCGACCGTTTTTTCTGAGGACATCCCATGCATCGCATCGCCATCCTGGATTCCCACACCGGCGGAGAGCCGACCCGGCTGGTGCTCGACGGCTTTCCCGATCTGGGCACCGGATCCATGGCTGAACGCCGCCAGCGGCTGGCCGAGCGGCACGACCACTGGCGCAAGACCGTCATCCTGGAACCGCGCGGCAACGACGTGCTGGTCGGTGCTCTGCTGTGCGCCCCGGTGGATCCCGGCGCCACCGCCGGCGTGATCTTCTTCAACAACACGGGCTACCTGGGCATGTGCGGTCACGGTACCATCGGCCTGCTGGCTTCGCTGGCCTGGCTGGGCCGTATCGAGCCGGGTGAGCATCGCATCGAAACGCCGGTCGGCACCGTCACCGCCACCCTGCACGACGACGGCTCGGTGAGCGTGCGCAACGTGCCTGCCTACCGCCATCGCAAGGCGGTCGCCGTGGACGTCCCCGGCCACGGCATCGTCCACGGCGACATTGCCTGGGGCGGCAACTGGTTCTTCCTGGTGGACGCGCCCGACCGGGTCGTCCCCGGAGCCGATCTGGCCGAACTGACCGACTACACCTGGGCGATCTGCCAGGCCCTGGACGCCCAGGGCATCCGGGGGCGCGGTGACGCACGCATCGATCATATTGAACTCTTCGGCGCCGACGAGGACGCTGACAGCCGCAATTTCGTGCTGTGTCCCGGCAAAGCCTACGATCGCTCGCCCTGCGGCACCGGTACCAGTGCCAAGCTGGCCTGCCTGGCGGCCGACGGCAAGCTCGCCCCGGGACAGATCTGGCGCCAGTCCAGTATCATTGGCAGCCAGTTCCAGGCCAGCTACGAACCGGGCGAACACGGCGAAATCACCCCGACGCTGCGAGGCCGCGCCCACATCAGTGGCGAAACCACATTGATCCTGCAGGACGACGACCCCTTCCGGTGGGGCATCGAGTCCCGCCCCTGACTTTCCGCGACATGACTTCCACCCCGCCCACCGTCAAGATCCGAGCCACCGAGGCGGCCTACGACCGCATCGAACAGATGATCGCCACGCTGCAGCTGGAACCCAACCAGCCCATCGTGGAAAGCGACCTGATCCAGATGACCGGCCTGGGTCGAACCCCCATCCGTGAGGCCCTGATGCGGCTGATCGCCAGCGGCCTGATCGAACAGCAACCCCGGCGCGGATTGCGCGTCAGCGAAATCCGCATCGCAGAGCACCTGATCCTGATCGAGACCCGGCGCGTGCTGGAACGACTGATCGCGGGGTCAGCGGCCCGCCGCGCCACGGCAGGACAGCGCACGGCCCTGCTGCAATGCGCACACGACATGACGGAAGCCGCACGCCAGGGCGACCTGGCCGGCTACATGCATGCCGACCAGGCCCTGGACCGTGTCATACACGAAGCCAGCCGCAACCCCTACGCCGTCCAGGCGGTCGTCCCGATGATCATCCAGTGCCGGCGTTTCTGGTACGCCTACCAGCACGAAGGCGACCTGGACCGTGGCGCGCGCTGCCACCTGATGCTGGCCGAGGGCATCCACGCCAACGACCCGGACCGGGCCATCGCCGGCGCGGACGCCCTGATGGACTACCTGATGGAATTCACCCACACCGTCATCGAAGGGTGAATCAGTTCACGTACCAGATCGTCTTGACCTGCTGGTACTGGTCCAGGGCTTCCAGGCCGTTGTCGCGGCCGCCAAAGCCGGACTGCTTGTAGCCACCGAACGGCGTGGTGATATCGCCTTCCGAAAAACCATTGACCGACACGGTGCCGGCCTGGATCGCGCGCGCCACACGCTGCGCACGACCGATATCACGGGTGTACAGGGACGCGGCCAGGCCATAGTGGCTGTCGTTGGCCAGTTCAATCGCCTCGGCTTCGGTCTCGAAGACCGAGATGGCCAGGATGGGGCCGAAGACTTCCTCGCGGAACAGGCGTGATTCACGCGTGACGCCATCGAAAATGGTCGGCTCGACATACCAGCCGCTGCCCAGATCCGCATGGATCCGGCCACCGTGCGCCAGGCGCGCGCCCTCGCCCTCGGCGCCTTCCAGGAAACTGCGCACCTTGTCGAAATGCGCGCGCTCGACCATGGGACCGATCTGCACGGACTCGTCCGTCGGCAGGCCGACTTTCCAGGTGGACAGACGTGCACGCAAACGGTCGAGCACGGCGTCCTTGATGCCGGCCTGGACGATCAGGCGCGATCCGCAGCTGCAATTCTCGCCCATGTTCCAGAAGGCTGCGGCCAGCACGTGATCCACCAGACTGTCCAGATCCGCATCGTCGAAGATCACCTGAGGGCTCTTGCCGCCGCATTCCAGGACGATTTCCTTCAGATTGCTCTCGGCGGAATATTTCAGGAAATAGCGGCCGACCTCGGTGGAGCCCGTGAAAGACACCACATCCACGTCCATGTGGCGGCCCAGCGCTTCGCCCACGACTTCGCCCAGGCCAGTCACCAGTTGCAATGCCGCCGCCGGAATGCCGGCCTCGTGAGCCAGCTGGGTTATCCGGTAGGCGCTCAGGGATGTGAGTTCAGCCGGCTTGACGATGACCGAATTGCCCGCCACCAAGGCGGGAGCGACCTTCCAGGCGTACATCTGGGCCGGGAAATTCCAGGGCAGCACAGCGCCCACCACACCGATGGGTTCCTTGACGATCAGGCCAGTGGCGTCCGGCCCGGTCGGGGCGATACGCCCGTAGCATTTATCGATGGCTTCCGCATACCAGCGAAAGGTCTCCAGCGTGGCCGGCAGGTCCGTGTTCAGGCATTCGGTGATCGGCTTGCCCGCATCGACGCAGTCCAGCGCCGCCAGTTCCTCGGCATGCGCCGCCAGCAGGTCCGCCCAGGCCAGCATGATGCGCTTGCGTTCGGCCGGCGCCCGCTGCGACCATTCGCCGGACTGGAAACTGGCGCGCGCCACGCGTACCGCGCGCTCGACATCGGCAGCCGTACCCGATTCAATGGTGCCGATGACGCTGTTGTCGATCGGCGTGATGTTGTCGATCCGCGCCCCCGGCGCATCATGGCCGGGGATCAGGTGGCCCGCCCACAGGCTGCCCGCACGGGCCTGGGCAAAAATCTGTTCCTTGGTCTGTGACATCGTCTCCTCCTCAGCCCTGATAGGCATCCAGCAGCGCCAGGAAGACGCGTTCGTCCTGTTCCGACAACGGCACCAGCGGCAGGCGCACCGGGCCAGCCTCGACACCATGGCGGCGGCATCCCAGCTTGGCCTTCTGGTTGTAGTCGCCGGATTCCATGGCCAGAATCACCGGATACATGCTGCTCATCAGACGGCGGACTTCGTCCCAGTGGCCGTCGCCAGCCGCCTTGACCATGGCAGCCTGCTCGCCCGGAAAGACATTGGCGCCACCGCTGATCCAACTGCGCACGCCCCAGAACAGGAAATCGGCGGCCATGTCGTCCGAACCGCTGATGATCTGGAAATCCGGGATATTGGCCTGGATCAGCGCCAGGGCGCGATTGAAGCTGCCGCTGCTTTCCTTGATGCCGACGATGTTGGGGATGCGCGCCAGTTCGACCACCGTGTCCACGGCAATCTGCACCCCCACCCGGGCCGGGAAGTCGTACATGATGATGGGCAGTGAAGTGGCCTGGGCAACCGTGCGGAAGTGCTGCACGATCCCCGCCTGCTCCGGCAGGCTGTAGGGCGGCGTGGCCAGCATCAGGCCATCGTAGCCCAGGGATTCGGCCTGGTGCGCGTTGCGGATGGCCTGCGGCGTGGACAGGGCATTGATCCCGGCAATCGCCGTCACACGGCCCCGGGTTGCGTCGGCCACCGTGCGCAGCACCAATTCGCGCTCATCGTCTTCCAGCGCATAGTATTCGCCGGTCGTGCCGCAGGCCACGATCCCGGCAACGCCGGCAGCGATGAAACGCTGCACCAAGGTGCGCAATGCATCCACATTGACACGGCCATCGGTCGTGAACGGGGTGACGATGGGAACCAGGACTCCTTCGGTTTTCATGTGCATTCCTAAAAGCGAGAAAGACAGCCTGGGCAGCCCCCAGGCCAGGGCGGGGCGCGCAGCCCCGGAATCAGAATCAGAAGCCCAACAGAAATTTCCGGCGAACCAATGCCGACGATCATGGTCTTCAGGCCCTGGCCGGCACGCAGTTTTTCCAGCCGCGCCTTGCCGCCGCCCTGATACAGCCAGGCCTTGTAGGTGTCCGGCCCCATTCCCCCCGGAAAACCCGAAACAATGGCATTTTCCGGATCGCTGCGACCAGCGTGCGAAAAATCTTCTTCGTGGTCTCCCTCTTGATTGGACTGCGCGCCGGACGGACATTAAACGCGCTGCCGCCAGTCTAATATTCAATAAATATATTTACAACATGTTCAGGGTAAACCCGGATACGCCTCGCACGAAAGGCGCATCCGGCGGGCCAGTGAAGATATGCTAGGCTTGCTCTCCTTGAATCAAAGAAGCCACGCGATGCCAACCATACGCATCGAATAGTTCGAGGGCCGCAGCTACCCGGTTATTCCTGTCCCACCAGGCGCTCGACTTTCTGGCGCAATTCAGGGTTTTCGCGCACGGCGCGGCTGATGCCGTTGTATTCGGCGACACTCATGCCGCCTGCCTCGACCTGATCCACCATTTTCTGATCAGCCTCGACACGCAGCGCCTGCCGGGCCGGTTCGTCCCGGGCGGATTCCAGCTTGGGCTGGTATTCGGCCGCCACGACGCTGACCTTGCGCACGGCGGCGGCATAACGCTGCAACTGCTCGTCGGTCGGCCGTTCGACGGCCTCGTAGGCCGCTTGGGCTCCGGCCATCCGGGGCGCCGTCAGCGGCCCCGCCAAACCCAGCGCGATGACGGAAGCGGCCAGGAAGCCCTTCAACACCTGATTCATCCTGTACTCCTGTGTGGCGTGATCGACCGTTTCATCATCACGGCGAAACCAGGACATTTCAAGTTTCTCGATGTACAGTCCTGTGTCATCATGCCACCGCTCGCCACCGGTACCTGGCGTACTCCAATCCGGCAGGCGCGCACCCACTCCCAGGAAGAGACATACATGGATACGGATTTCTGGCTGCAACGCTGGCAACAGGGACAGACCGGCTTTCATCAATCCCGCGTCATGCCCCTGCTGCAGAAGCACTGGCCCGGTCTCGGCCTGCCGGCCGGCAGCCGGGTGCTGGTGCCCCTGGCCGGCAAATCCTTGGACGTCGCCTGGCTGGCGCAGCAAGGACATGCCGTACTGGCCGTGGAACTTTCACCCATCGCCGTCGAACAGTTCTTCAAGGACCATGGCCTGCATCCCGAGATCCAGCCCACACCAGAAGGCACCCTGTACCGGGCCGGGCCGATCGAATTCCTGTGTGGCGACATCTTCAACCTGACGGCCGCAACCCTGGCCCGCTGCACGGCCTGCTACGACCGCGCCGCCCTGATCGCGCTGACCCCGGCGCTGCGCGCGCGCTATGCGCACCATGTCTACGGGCAATTGCCTGCCGGCTGCCGCACGCTGCTGCTGACCCTGGACTATCCACAGGCCGAAATGGACGGACCGCCCTTTTCCGTGCCCGGAGCCGAAATCCAGGCGCTCTACGGCAGCCGCTGGCACATCGAGCCGCTGGAAACCCGCGATGTCCTGGCCCAGGAACCCAAATTCGCCGCACGGGGCGTGTCCCGCATGCAGACCGGCGTCTTCCGCCTGACAGCTGCCTGATCCCCGCTGTCCGACCATCCCCCATGCTTGGCACGTGCCAAAGAGCGGCTGACCATGTGGGCATGGCCTGCCGCTGCCCCCAGCGCTGCAACGCCCTGGATCCATGCGTTTTTTACATGGAAAAAACCGCTTTTTCTTGATAAAGAAAATGCTGAGGCGTTTATTGCCTACAACTGGGCCGATCAAAGCACCAGGGTTTTCCCTAGTATCGAGGGTATTGTGTTCACAACCGGCATACGTCGCCACACCCTCATGAAAAATCTCAAGATCAGTACGCGGCTGGCCGCGGCTTTCGGCTTTATTCTGTTTTTGGCGCTAGCCCTGGCGCTGATCGGTATCTGGAACTCCGTCAACACTCAAGCAACCATCGGAGAAATCCGACAGCACCGTCAGGCCGGCCAATTGATGGATCAATGGGCCCGGGCCGTCGACATCCGGGCCAACCAGGTGATGGCCTATGCCCTGGTCTCGGACCCGGACATGATCACGCATTTCAAAAAAGAGATCGACGAGGCCACGACCAGGATCAACGAATACACCCGGCAGGCCGATGCCCTGTTCACGGCCGACGAGTCCCGGCGCCTGTTCCAGCGCATCATGGACGAACGCCCCCGCTACCTGAAGACCCTGGACACCATCTACAAGGCGCTGGACAACCACCAGGCCATGGTCGCCACCGACATCGTGCGCGAACAGCTGCCGGAAATCAACAGGACCTATATCGGCCACATCGAGGCACTGCGCACCCACCAGATGGAACAAATCGCCCTGGCCCAGCAGCTATCGGCCGACCAGGCCGCACGCAGCAACCGCATCCTGATACTGGCCACGATCCTTGCCCTGATCCTGGGGCCGCTGTTCGCCTGGCGCGTCATGCGCGCCATCACCCATCCGCTGCGCCGTGCGGTGGCAGCCGCCGAAGCCATCGCACAACGCGACCTGACCCACGACATCCGGGTAGATTCGAACAATGAGTTTGGGCAACTGCTGGGCGCCCTGGACACCATGACCCGCAACCTGCGCGACGCGCTGGGCGAAGTGCGCATCGGATCGGATGCGATCGCCTCGGCCTCGGCGCAGATCAGCGCCGGCAACCTGGACCTGTCTTCGCGCACCGAACAGCAGGCCAGTTCCCTGGCCGAGACCGCCGCCACCATGGAGGAAATCACCGCCACCGTGCGCCAGAACGCCGACAACGCCCAGCAGGCCAACACCCTGGCTGCGGCTGCCGCCAAGACCGCCACCGACGGCGGCGCCATCGTGGCCGAACTGGTCTCCACCATGGGCGAAATCGACGCACGGTCCCAGCAGGTCGCCGATATCATCGGCGTCATCGATTCCATCGCCTTCCAGACCAACATCCTGGCCCTGAACGCCGCCGTCGAAGCCGCCCGCGCCGGGGAACAAGGCCGCGGCTTTGCCGTGGTCGCCTCCGAAGTCCGCGCCCTGGCCCAGCGATCGGCCGGCGCCGCCAAGGAAATCAAGACCCTCATCGACACCTCCGTAGAATCCACCGCCAAGGGCAACGACCAGGCCGCGCGCGCCGGGGCCACCATGCAGGACATCGTCGACAGCATCAACCGCGTCACCGACATCATGGGTGAAATCAGCGCGGCCAGCCGCGAACAGACCACCGGCATCGAGGAAATCAATTCGGCCATCACCCAGATGGACGACGTCACCCGCCAGAACGCCAGCCTGGTTGAAGAATCGGCCGCCGCCGCCAGCAGCCTGCAGGCGCAGGCCGACACCCTGGCCCGCCTGGTCGCCACGTTCAACCTGAACCAGTCCGATCCCGCCAGCACCGGCGCCCAGACCAGGGATCAGGCCCGTGCGCACGCCAGCGCTGCCGCCTCGGCGGGCGCGGACACCGGCGCCGCGCGTCCGGCACAACCTGCGCGCCTGCCCTCGGCCCCGGAAAAAGTCGTCAGCCCCGCTCCGCA
>Ga0265295_1002187_pt1 | contig 32016 bp, 27 predicted proteins | sample Munlansysbiofilm_FD_192503 | JGI IMG/M metagenome (GOLD analysis project Ga0265295, IMG submission 192503) | Leachate microbial communities from a municipal landfill in Southern Ontario, Canada - Methane capture system biofilm | ecosystem: Engineered > Solid waste > Landfill > Unclassified ... | reverse complement strand
TTCGTGGTTTTCAGAAAACTGTATGCTTGAAAACTTTTCCGCATCGCTTGTTTCCAGTCTCAGTCTGGCATCTTCATTGTCATCAGCTTTTATATGTAGTTTGGCCTGAGGATCGGTGATATTGCCGATGCCGATTTTGCCTGTGGTGCCGACTCCATCTGAAGGGCCAATATATATCGTTGGAAAATTGCTATTCATACCCATCATTAAACTCCTGTGCTTATTGTTTACCAGTGGACTTTGACCTGCACCAAAACCTATTGTAATATTGCTACTGACCGTGGATTTCAACCATTGTCCAAACAAGTAGGAAAAAGCAGTATTTGATTGATTATAAAAGCCAAGTGCAAAGGATTTGTCAGATGTTGCTTCTGACCAGAATCCAATTGAAACAGCATCTGTACCAGAGGCATTAGAGTTTTCTCCAAAAGCAAAAGCATTTGTTCCTCTGGCAGTTGAACCATCCCCCCCGGCAAAAGCATTTGTGCCTACCTCACCAATATTGCTTCCCATTTTCATATTTCCTTGCACATGCAAATCAGCTTCCGGGCTTGCAGTGCCAATACCTACATTCCCGTTCTCAAAAACGAAGTGTTTATCGGCAGTCGGCGTGCTAAACACCATATTTTCGGTGTTGCCGGCTTTGATGCTGTGATCGCCCAAAAATAGCTGTGCGAAACGTTTAGTGCCGGTGGTTTGATGTTCCAGCTTAAGGGTTGCAGCTTCATTTTCGTCTGAAAGGATATGCAGTTTGGCCTGGGGATCGGTCATATTGCCGATGCCGATTTTGCCGGTTCTATCGTTGGTTTCAGAATAAGGCGATTCACTTACAAATAAGGTCGGTTTGCTGCTTTTCATTCCAAAAAGCAAACTGTTTTCGACTGAATTAGTTAATGGTTCATCGGATGAAATTCCCATTCCAAAAACAAAACCACCTGTGGCTTCTGAACTCACAAAATTACCTACCGAAAACGCGTTTCCAAACATGGATTTTGCGTTGTAGCCGATTGCAAAACTGTATGTTGATTGCGCAATTGAGTTACTGCCTATTACAAAAGATTTAATTCCGTTCGATTCAGAACTACTGCCAATCACATAAGAATGGCTAAAGCTTGCTTTTGAATCAGAACCTATTGCAACAGCATTATTTCGAGAGGTAATATTGTTATTACCAAATATCAATTGATACATATAGGCATCACTCAGGCTGTTGTTAAACCCAACCGTAACATTGTTTTCGTTACAATTAATACAATCATTTGATTGGCCAAACACATTTATTTGACTGATTGCAAGCAATAAGACGAAAGTAAAGATTGAATTCCAAAATTTTCTTGTTTTCATTTTATTTAATTTTTAGAAGTTTGAATATTTTGTTGATTTTGTAGGATTAAGGCAAAACATAGCCTGACCTGCTCTGGCGTGTCCTATTTCACCACAATCTTCTCACTTTCAATCAGAAGCCCATTTTTTTTCAGCAGTAAAATATAAACGCCTGCTTTAATGTTTTCGAGATTGAGAAGGGTTTTATTAGATGAGATTTGTTGTTCAAGCACTTTTTGGCCTTCCACATTTAGCAAACTGATGGTTATGAAGCCTTTAAAGCCTGCTGTTTCAATTTCAAGGCATTTGTCAGCAGGATTGGGATAAACGCGGAATAACTGCTGATTGGCGTTTTCGTCTATTGATGTTGGAATCAAAACAACGGTATTAGACTGTATTCTTGTATTGCTTTTAGCAACATTGCAATCAGCAGGCGCTTCTATTTCGATCATATATTTCTTTGTTCCTGAAGGCGGTGTCAAATCTGTGAAAGAAAGATTCGATGAGGGTACCAATCCAATTTGAGCAAAGGGTCCGTCATTAATACTTCTCAGAATATAATGTGTGGGATAAGTGAAACCTTCATAAGCTGTCCAAAGCAGATTTACCTCATTATTGACACCAGTATTCATTGAGAGATGAATAGTTTTATGAAAGTCGCTCATGGCTGATTCTTCCTGGCATGAATCGACCACTGCAATTTTGTAGCGATAGCTTTGCTGTGCAGGATTGGCTTCAACATCTTCAAATTCAGGCGTTTCATCAAATAAGCGGCTTCCCGCCAAATCATATATACCACTTGCGCTGCCTTCGCGGTATATATTGTAGGCTACTATTCTTTCGCCTTCCGTTCTTTGCCATAGAATGGTATTTTTGCCTGTTTCGGGATTAACGCCTACAGCGCAAATTTCCTCTTTCTCAAATGGCTGAATGTAATCAATTTCGAAAATGAGGTTTTCCTGACAATTTTTCGTATCTGTTACTGTGATGGTGTTTTCCCCAGCAGTAAGGTTATTTGCTGTTTGTCCGGTTTCACCGTTTCCCCATAGGTAGTTGTATGGCGGTGTGCCTCCTACTGCCTGAACTGTTGCAGAACCATCCGGCGAATCAGCGCATGATGCCAGATAGATTCCTAGAATTTCCAATTGGATTTGTGAGGGTTCTGAAATTACAAAACTGGCTTCGGCAGCGCAACCCATTGCATCGGCAATTGTAACACTATATGATCCGGGCAACAAATTTTCGGCTATTTGGGTTGTCTGACCGTCACTCCACAAATAGGTGTATGGTGCAATGCCGCCCGAAGGCAGCGCCTGTACCTTGCCATCGGAACCACCAAAGCAGCTTACATGATTGATTATATTTACCTGACACTCAGTTTGGCAATTAAATGGTAGGATTTCGCTAATGAAAAAATCTTTCCAACCTCCCTCATGATTAGGTTGAAACACATCGGGAGTTATCGGAAATCCATATCCTGTATTCCCCGCCACAACAAAATTACCATTATCATTAACGACTACATCATTAGCTTGGGTTTCCACATCAGGATTAGCCAACACCGCCGAATACAACAGTTGAGTGCCGTCATTTGAAATCTGGCTTATAAAAGCAGGATCAAAATAAAAAGGCATGTTTACCACAAATTCATCTGTGGTCACTGGGAATTCCAATCCCGCATAAGTTTCTCCCGTAATCACAACGTTTTCATCTGCATCAAGTGCCATACCGTAAAGTTCCTCTCCATCAAACGTGCCAAGCAGTGTTCCCCAAATCATTTGTGTGCAGGAAGCGTTGAGGCGTATCACGAAAACGTCAGTATTTCCCTGATTCGTAGGTTGAAAAGCGTCGGTTGATGTTGGGAAATCTTGTGATCGGGTAGTGCCACCAACGATGATATCTCCGTTTTCTGCAACACAAATTGCTTCACCATAATCGATATAGTCGCCAGTAATATAAGTCGAAGCAAGAACTTGGCTGGCAGCAGGATTTATAACCATTGCAAAAGAAGAATGGCTTCCTGTACCGACGGTTTGAAAAGCTCCAGGGGTAATGGGAATATAAGTGCCGTCTCCAGAATGGTCTCCAACGATGAATATATTTCCAGCATCGTCAACAACCATTCCTCTTCCATTTCCAGGAGCTACAAATGTACTGAAAATCAGTTCAGAAGCTGAAGGATTGATCTTTGTGATAAATATTCCCCCATTAAAGTCTAAAGTTCCTGGCGTAACCGGAAAATCTTCAGAATAGCTGTTTCCAGAAATGTAGGCGTTTCCCTCGGTATCAGTAATAATTGAACTTCCAGAATCATTGTAATCCCCTCCAAGATAAGTTGAAAAAATCAGTGAAGATCCATCTGCATTTAGACGTGAGATAAAAACCGATTTTTCACCTGGATTTTGATCCTGAATTACACCTTCGGTAACCGGAAAATTATTCGAAACTGTTGTTCCCATAACATAAACACTTCCATCGGATCCCAGCGAGATGTCAGGAAGTTCCTCTCTTCCGTCTCCACCCAAAAAAGTTGAAAACATAAGCGTAGAGGCTGATGCGTTCATTTTCGAAATAATTATATCGGCTTCGGCTTTTTTTGTGGTTTGATACGCTCCTGGAGTAATGGGAAAATTTGGCGATAATGATTCTCCAGTAATATATACTGAGCCATCTTGACCAACGGCCACGGCCGGATTAGACTCATATTCGTTTCCACCCAGATAAGTAGAAAAAACCATCGGATCAATTATCAGCGGAAGTGCCGGATCGTATTCCCTTACTGTCATTCCCAAACTGCCATCGGCTAACTGGACAAATGAGCAGAACACTTCCTGATCTTTTCCATCAACATTTTGATAAGCGTATATTTTGCCATGATTTACAATTCCGAGGTTAGTGCCGATCTCCAGCTCTCCTAGCTCATTCACCTGCCATTCGTTTGTACCTTCAAGCAAAAACCGCAGCTTGCGGACATCAGCACCGGGAGATACATGGTAATCGTACCGAAGATTTTCCTGCTCAAAATAATACACAACGGAGATGTCATCAACAACCTGCTCAATTTCGACCTGCCCAAAAAGTGAAACGCCCGTTGCCCATTTATCAGGGTCATTTCCCAGAAAATAATTGCGCATGGCAGGGCTAGGTTTATCACCCTTTGCAAAAGGGTTTTCGTTTCCATGGATAAAAGAAAACTTTACTACATGGCCTTGAATCGAATAGTTATTTCTTTCGGCCTCTTTCTTTTCACGCGGGGACAAGTGAGCGAAATTTTTCCTGGTTTCTATTTGACTAAACTTGAAATGATCGTAAGTAACTCCGGTTTTTGTGACCCAAGCATTCAAGCCGTGAAGGCGTGCAAGAAAAAGCACCTCATCAGGCCACTGTCCTTTATTTTCGATAAAGAAAGTCGCGTTTTTAGTATTGGATGCCGGCTGGTTATCAGCCATTATCGCCGTGCTGCTGAGCATCATTAGCGCGAAAAGAAATACTGTTAAATGTTTCATAGCTTTGTTTAATAGGGGTAAGGTTTCTGCTAAAGCTGTGCATGAATCGCTGCACCTCAGGCCTTTTTCGCCTTGACTAAATAGTTTGTGCTGGTTTCGTTTATACATTTTAATCGTTTTTGGTTTTCTCCGTTATACATTGGTGAGGAGGTCAAAAATAGTGTTTTGGTTTTAATTTATTCGGCAGCCAAAAACCGCCCTAAAACTGTCTCCTTCTATTATTAATATGTCAGAAAATCGAAAAAGTCATCAAAAACATTTTTCACAATACTCAAAAACCGCGGTAAAACATTGTGCTTCAATATTATCTGTGTTGATAAATAAGTTGTAGCTAACATAATGTTTTAGGTGTTTTTGACTGTTTTTGTGACTTTTTTCAAGTGCTGATATCGTCTGATTTAGAGTAATTGTACTCATTGGGTTTTGGTTTGGTTTCGACAGTTCAAATATAGAAAAAAATACGTCTTAATTTCAATGGTGGAAGTTGCTGGTTTAAAAGGAATTTGATTTTTATTTACTGTGGAACACACAAAGAAAGGTAAAAATATACGTAAATAATAACTTTTGACCGTATGGCAGAACTTCAAAACGTCGAACTGGAAGTCCGGAAATGAGTATTTAAAATGCAGATATAGTGTGTGATATGATATATATTGAGTTTTTTATGTCGGTTTTTAAACCCCGAAGGTTTTCAAAACCTTCGGGGTTTAATAGAAAATTAAGCATCGGTAATATTGACTTTTGAACGTCCGAATGAACTTCAAAACATCAATCAAAAAAACACCATTGCTATCGTTCAAAGCATCGCATGGAAGCCAAAACCTATTTGTTGCCGCAATAAAACAGAAGTAATCATCCTTTTACGCACCAAAAACAACTACTTTTGCAGCTGCATTTTTTTAAGAAGTAATTGATATGTCCCAAATACTCCTTCTGGATATTGGAAACACCTTAACCAAAGCGGCCGCTATAGAAAACGGGCAGTTTATAACCGTAGAAAACTTTGCCGATGACACTCAGCTAATACATTGGCTCGAAGTTCGTCCGCATTTCAAGCGTACCCTTATCTGTGCTGTGAGGCCATTACCCGAAGAGATTGCTCGTTGGGCCAGGCTGCATCCCCTGGTGTCTGTGCTGGATCACAACACTCCATTGCCTTTCAGCAGTGCCTACGAAAGCCCGCAAACACTGGGCTCCGACCGTATAGCGCTGGCGGCGGCAGCTTTTAAACGCTTTCCCAAAAAAAACGTGCTGGTAATTGACATGGGCAGCTGCATCACCTACGATTTTTTGGATGCCCAAGGCGTTTATCAGGGCGGAGCTATTAGTCCCGGCATGCTGATGCGCTTTAAAGCGATGAATAGCTTCACGGCCAAATTGCCGCTGGTAGAGCCGCTGGCCGGAGCCAATTAATTGGCCGCAACACCGAGGCTTCGCTCCAATCGGGCGTGATAAATGGCATACAGGCCGAAATAGATGGCGTTATAAGCCGCTACGAAGCCGATTACAAAGATTTAACAGTATTAATAGGCGGTGGAGACAATAAATATTTTGATAAAAGGTTTAAAGTTAACATCTTTGCAGGCTCAAATCTGGTTTTGGAAGGCCTGAATGTTATAGTAGATTTTAATGAAAGTCAATAAATTGAGAAAAATATTCTTTCTTGTTCTGGTGTTGGTTTTTGGTAGCGAGTATCTTGTAGCACAAACGGGTACAAACTCCCCTTATTCCAGATTTGGTATTGGCGAGATAAAAAACAGAAATGTAAACAGCCGTTCCCATGGGATGGGAGGTCTGGCAAATGCCATTAACAGCAATAAATTTGTAAATCCATCAAACCCAGCTTCATACGCTGGTTTTGATTCGCTTTCTTTTTTATTTAACGCAGGTCTGGAGATGAATTCCAGCACCTACCGCACCAATACCTTAACCGAAAAAGGCAGTGATGCAAGCCTGAGTTATTTCTCGTTGGGCTTTCCGATTTCCAAACGCTGGAAAGTAGCCATTGGGCTGTTGCCATATGCAGATGTGGGCTATAACACCATTGTTTCAAGCGAAACAAACGAATTAGGTCGCTACAACTACGCTTTTACCGGTGATGGCGGTTTGAACCAACTTTTTTTTGGCAACGGTTTCAAAATTAGTGATAAGCTTTCGGTAGGCATAAACCTTGCTTACGTTTTTGGGCGCAACATCAGTAGCACGCTGCTTTATTTCCCAGATTCGACACTTTATGCCAATACCAAAACCGAGAACAGGCTGATGGCCAACGATTTTATATTTGACTATGGCATACTCTACACCCATCCTATCAACGATAATTACACGCTAAGAGCAGGACTTACTTATGGTCAAAAAATCAAGCTTAGCATCACCGAAGAGTCACTCACCCGATCGCTGTTTGGTGGCGAAAATGGTGGTATTGAGTACATCCTTGATACTATTTCTTACACGCCCGAACGCAAAAGCACCTTTACGCTACCACATACAATCGGCCTGGGGCTGGTTTTTGAACGCAATAACCAATGGCTTGTTGGCCTGGACGCCAATTGGCAAAACTGGAAAGATTTTAGGATAGGCAATCAGGTTGACTCCTTGCAGAACGCCTGGAATATTACTATTGGTAGTGAATTTACTCCACGCTATACTTCAATTTCAAAGTATTGGAGCCGTGTTACTTACCGTATGGGAATACGTTATAACCAAACCTACTTAAACCTCTATGATGAGTCAATTAATGAGTTTGGCATAAGTTTTGGTCTTGGGTTGCCATTACCACGTTCTTTAACTACCATCGATCTGAGTTTAGAAGTTGGACGCGGAGGCACAACAGCAAAAAACCTCATCCAGGAAACTTTTGTTAACTTTACGCTTGGTGTTTCAATTTACGAACGCTGGTTTGTTAAACGACGTTATAATTAGAAGAAAATAAACTTTATAAATCTATTGAAAATGAAAGTGCTAAATAAAATGCTGCTCCTCGCGATTCTTGTTTTGTCTGCCGGTGTGCAAGCAGCAGCTTTCAAACCTGAGAATCGCTTTGATCTGTTGCCACAACAAGACAGTGGGCAGTCAAAATATGGTGAAGACAGTGTAACTTGTGTCATCAACATTTCGCTCTACTTCGAGTTTTACAAACAATGGAAAGCTAGTGACTTTACCAGTCAGAGCATTGAAGAAGTATTTAAACCTTGGCGTTGGGTATTTAATAATTGCCCTTTAGGCAGCGAGAACATCTATGTAAATGGCGTTAATATTTATCAGTATCGCATTGAAAACGAGAAAGATAAAGAAAAAAGGGAAAAGTATGTTGATACCTTAATGATGATTTATGATCAGCGCATAGAATATTTTCCTAATCATTATAAAACCGGACAGTCGCAAGTGGGTTCTATATTGGGTCGCAAAGGAATTGACTTATATACCTTTTCGCCTGATCGCTACGAGGAAACCTATAATACCCTCAAAAAATCTATTGAGCTGGATGGTAACGCCGCTGATGGTACTGTACTTATCTATTATTTCCGTTCGGTAATCAAAATGGCCAAAAAATCAAAGATTGACAGCACAGCCATTGTAGATGTTTACGATAAAGCCATTGATATTCTTGACTATAATATCAAAGGACTTGAAGCCGCCGGTGATACGCACTGGGCTGAGAATTACAAAAACTTCAAAGGAAATATTGATGCTACTTTTGAGCCTTTTGCCACCTGTGAAGATCTGGTAAAACTCTTTAGCAAGAAGTATAAAGCAAACCCTGATGACGTTAATCTATTGAGAAAGATTACTGCCATGCTCGACAAAAGAGACTGCACCTCTGATCCGCTTTACCTCAATGCGAGCGTCAGGCTGCACGAACTGGAGCCAAGTCCCGAATCAGCTTATAACATTGGAAAGCTAATGCTTAAAGATCAAAATTACGTCAAAGCTGTTCCTTACCTTGAGCAGGCTACAAATTCAAGTGATAAGGACCGTGCCCATAGTGCTTATAAATTACTTGCAGAAGTACAGCGTGCCAATAAAAACTTTCCACGTTCACGCCAAATGGCTCTTAAAGCCCTTGAGCTTGACCCAACAGATGGTGCACCTTATATTACTATTGGCGATTTGTATGCAGCCAGCGCCAAGCAATGTGGCGATAACGAGTTTACCAGCCGTGTAGCATACTGGGCAGCCATTGATAAATACGAGCAAGCCAAAAGAGTTGATTCTTCCGTGGCCGAAACTGCTAACAAACGTATCGCTGATTATCGGGTGTATTTCCCATCAAGTGAAACAATTTTCTTCTACGATTACAAAGAAGGCGACCCTTATACCATTGAGTGCTGGTTTACCGAAACCACCACCATCAGGGCAGCCAAGTAATAGCCGCCTTGAAAAAAACAGACGACATACTTAAATACATAAAAATAAGCATCATGGTAGCTTTTGCTGCCATGATGTTTGTGTCTTGTGAAAACTCAATTACCGTAATACAGGAAATCACCAAAGCAGACACACTTCCTGATGTGTCGGCAAAGCAGGTAACCTATTATCGTAGTGACTCGGGCAGGGTGCAGATGCAGCTCAAGGCACCGGTGATGGATAATTATGAAGGCAAGAAACCTAAAATTGTGTTCCCCGAAGGTTTTGAAGCCATTTTTTTTGATTCGCTAATGCAACCCAGCTCGCGCATCAGAGCCAACTACGGCATCAATTTCGAGAATGTCCAACTGATGGAAGCCCGCAACGATGTTGTGGTAGAAAACTTTAACACCAAAGAAATCCTCAATACCGAATCGCTCTACTGGGACCAACGCAAAAAACTCATCTTCACCAAGGCCTTCGTGAAAATTACCTCACCCGATAAAGTGATTTTTGGCGACAGCCTGAATGCTACTGAGGGCTTTGACCAACGTACTATACATAATATCAGGGGCACATTGGAGATTGAAGAAGAGCAAGAAACACCTAAAAACCCCTAAAATAAAATCATCAATTTTTGCTATCCAACTGCTATTCATTGGCTTAGGACTGTTTGGAACAAAACTATCAATCAAAAAAATCTTGTACATTTGCAACTTAAACCAAACTGTCTAAAGTGTCTGATCTTCAACTGATTTCGCTAACCCTGATTTTTTCAGGCTTTTTTTCCGGTATGGAGATTGCTTTTGTGACTTCAAACCGCTTGAAGATAGAGTTAGACCTTAAAAAGGATAAGTTTTCGGCCAAACTACTAAACCCTTTCTACAAAAACCCTTCGCGTTTTATTGGTGCCCTTTTGCTGGGCAATAACATTGCGCTGGTAATATACGGTATCGCTATGGCCAAGCTGCTCGAACCCGCGATTGTACAGCTTTTGCCGTCTGCCATATTCAGCGATTTTAGTTTGCTGCTCACCCAAACGCTGCTTTCAACAATACTCATACTTATTGTTGCTGAGTTTTTGCCAAAAATCCTGTTTCGCATCAATCCCAATGGCATTATCAATGCTTTTGCACTCCCGGTATGGCTGTTTTATTACCTGCTTTATCCTTTTATTATATTGTATATAGGCCTGGCCGAGCTGATTTTAAAATACATTTTTCGTATGGAGCTTAGCCAGGATGATTACCGCTTTAGCACCATCGACCTCAATGATTACCTGCGCGAATACACCAGCCAGGAAGAGGATGCCGAAAACAACAAACACGACATACAGTTGTTTCAGAATGCCATTGAATTCAGGCACGTTAAGCTACGCGAATGTATGCTGCCACGTACTGAAATTGAGGCTGTTAAAAATACCGATCCCATAGAAAATGTCATCAGCCTTTTTCAAGAAACGAAGCATTCAAAGCTATTGGTTTATGAAAATAATATTGATAATATTATTGGCTATATCCATTCGTACGATGTTTTTAAGAAGCCAAAAAGCATTGATGAAGTGCTGCGCAAAATCGAGATATTTCCAGAGACCTATCCGGCTAATTTATTGCTGAGACATTTTATCCAAGCCCGGCAGGGTATTGCTGTGGTGGTGGATGAATTTGGTGGCACGGCCGGTATCGTTTCGATGGAAGATATTATTGAGGAGATTTTTGGAGAAATTGAAGACGAGTTTGACGAAGAACTCGACCGCGAAGAGCAATTATCAGAGGATGAATATATTTTTTCTACCCGTCTGGAAACCGACTACCTCAATGAATTTTATAAGCTCGGACTGCCAGATTCGGATGAATATGAAACCTTGGCCGGCTTTATTTTGCACCACCACGAAAGTATTCCTGATTTGGGAGAAGAAATAAGTATTGCCAACTTCCGCATTAAAGTATTGAAAGCCAGTGATAACAAATTAGAGGAAGTTTGGCTCAAAGTGATTCGATAAAAACAGCTGCTTTAGCTGTGTCTTGTTGCGCATTAAGCCACCGTAAATAGTTATCAACATATATTTTACTGTTTTAAAGCCTATTAACAAGATGTAGGCCGCTCATAATTTGTTTCACATTTATTTTTATACTTTGAGTTTCTGTTGTACATTTGCACCCTATTTCAAAAAAGAGAACAGATTATGGCTGTAATTGGAAAAATAAGAAAGCATTCAGGGCTTTTGGTAGTAGTGATTGGTGTTGCGTTGGCAGCGTTTGTATTGGGTGATTTTGCCAAAGGTGGCGGAGGTCGTCAGGAGATGAACGTCGGAAAAGTAGAAGGCGAAGCCATCCCCATTCAGGATTTTAACCGTAAGTATGACCAAAATGTGGAGGCCACGCGCCAACAGTCGCAGAACGAGAGAATGAGTCAGGATGAGCTTTTCAGACTCCGCGACAATACCTGGAACCAGATGTTGGAAGAAGTCATTATGGGCAACGAATATAAAGAACTTGGACTGACTGTTACGTCTCAAGAGCTTTTTGATCAAATCCAGGGATCAAATCCGCATCCGGCAGTAATACAAAACTTTACAAATCCTGAAACAGGACAGTTTGACCGCGAACTGGTGCTCAACTACCTGCAAAACCTTGGCGAAATGCCACAGGCATCGCGCGATCAGTGGCTGGTTTTTGAACGTTATGTAAAAGAAGACAGGTTGCGCACTAAGTATCAGAATCTGATAACCAAAGCACATTACCTGCCGACGGCGCTGGCCAAAGAAGCTTACGAAAGCAAAAATACTAAAGCCGATGTGGAACTGCTTACCGTGCGATACAGTACTGTTCCCGATTCTTTGGTTGAGGTCACTGAAGCTGACTATAAAGCTTTTTATGAGAAAAGAAAGAATTCTTATGACCGTGCGGCTGTACGCGACATTGAATTTGTGTCCTTTGAAGTGAAACCTTCGTCCAAGGACAATGAAGATGCAAGAAACTACGTAAACAGCCTTAAGGAGGAGTTTTCACGTACCAATAAAATTGCAGGTTTTGTAAATGCAAATTCCGATCAACGCTACGACAGCACTTGGAAAAGCAATACCGAAGTTCCTGCCAATATAGAAGCTGTGATGTTTGAAAATGAGCCCGGTTTTGTTTATGGCCCTTATTTTGAGCAGAATGCATACAAACTGGCCCGCCTGGTTGACGTAACCGAACGTCCTGACTCGCTCAAAGCAAGCCATATCCTTATTTCTTATGCTAATGCCGCGCGCAGTGAACAAAGTCGCACCAAGGCCGATGCACAAAAATTGGCTGATAGCCTGCTTAATCTCGTGAAAAAAGATAAAAAGCGCATGACAGAACTTGCCATGAGCTATTCTGACGACCCAAGTGCACAGCAAAATAATGGCGATTTGGGGTGGTTTAAAGACGGACAAATGGTGCCACAGTTTAACCAGTTCGTACTCAATAATAAAGTGGGAACAGTTGGTCTGGTAGAAACAGATTTTGGATTCCATATTATTGATGTTACTGGCAAACAAGAGCCGGTGAAAAAAGTACGCATTGCGCAAATTATCCATGAAGTAACACCAAGCACCGAAACTTATCAGAGCGTGTTTGCTGAAGCCAGTCGCTTTGCTTCCGAAAATAAAACACGTGAACAATTTGACAATACAATTGCAGATAAGGGACTTAACAAACGTCTTGCCCCTAATTTAAGTTCTACCTCAAACCGTATCACCGGTATCGAGAACCCACGTCAGGTTGTACGTTGGGCTTTTGAAGAAGGCACCAAAGTGAATGCTGTTTCTACTATTTTCGACCTCGACAATATGTACGTAATTGCTGTGCTTACTAAAGCAACAGAAAAAGGCATCCAGCCACTTGAGGATATCAAAGAGATGATTAAGCCACAGGTGCTGAACGAGAAAAAAGGTGCATACCTTGCTGAAAAAATGAAAGCACTAGGTAACGATTGGAGCAAGATAGAAGCCGAAATGCAGACAGAGAAGCAAGAAGTTCCCGATCTGACTTTCGAAAGCCGCTCGCTTCAGGGATTTGGTCAGGAAAGTCGCGTAATTGGAACCGTGTTTACCATGGAAAAAGGTGAGGTTTCAAAACCAATCATAGGAAATGCCGGCGTGTTTTTGGTTAAAGTGCTTGATATAAAACCTGCTGTCGAAACAGATTCTTACGACAGGATCAGAAGAGATTTCAGCGTAGCTTTCTCCAATGGCATTCGCAACAATGCGGCCTACCGTGCCATCGAAAAAGAAACAAAAATTGAAGACAATCGCCTGATATTTTATTAGGCTGTCAGAATTCCAAAACAAAAAGCCGACAGAATTTATTTCTGTCGGCTTTTTGTTTTAAGAGACTTTTACGAAACGCTACTGCTAGGGTTTACGCAGTGTGAAACCGCAAAAAGCGTAATTTTGCACAAAAATAATTTTATGGACAAAGGTCTTAGCAGCTTTATCAGCAGGTTGCCACTCAAGCCCAAACCACTTATCGGCAAGCAGGAAATTGCAACAGGCGTTTTTGTGCTGCGTTTTGAACGCAGCCATGATTTCTTGGCCGGTCAGGTAGTAGGCATTACTACCGACAAAGCTATTCCGGCGCGTTTGTACAGCGTTTGCAGCGGCGTGGAAGATGATTACCTCGAAGTGCTTTTCAACATCAAAGAAGACGGTATTTTGACTCCGCTCCTAGCTCAGCTTAATGTGGGTGATCCGGTTTCAGTTTCTAAGCCTTTTGGAGCCTTTTTAGGCGATAAGGAACCCGCCTGGTGGATTGCTGCCGGAACAGGTGTTGCACCATACCGCGCTATGTTAAGATCGGGATTGTACACCAACAAAACGTTGATACACGGTGGAAGAACTGCTGACAGTTTTTATTTCTCGGAAGAGCTGAGTGCCAGCTTGGGCGATAACTATATCCGCTGCTGCTCTCAGGAAGAAAATGAGGCCTTCTACAATGGCCGCCTCACCAATTGGCTGCGCGAACAAAACGAAATAACCAAAAATCAAAATTATTACCTCTGCGGAAGTGCCGAAATGGTGGTTGAAGTAAGGGATATTCTGATTAGCAAAGGCGTAGCCATCGATCAGCTGATGTCGGAAATATATTTTTAATTAGGGCAGAACAGAAAGCTTTATGACAAAAGTCGGCTTCATAAACTGTCAACAGAAAAAGATAACTTTGTAAACTATCATCTAAAGCTTTGCCGGTAATTGTTTGCTAGGCAAGTTTTCAATTTGTGAGATACTATGACAATGAAATTGGCAGCTCAAAAAACCGCGCTTTTTGGTAAAACACCTACGGAACTCAAGCAGATTACTGCTGAATTAGGACTTCCCGCTTTTGCTGCAAAGCAAATCAGCGAATGGCTGTATAAAAAGCAGGCCGCCTCAATTGAAGAAATGACCAATATTTCCAAGCAAAACCGCGAAAAACTTGCTGAAAGTTATGAGCTAGGTCGCATCGCCCATTCCAAGGTACAAACCTCTGCTGATGGCACCAAAAAATACCTTTTTCCCACCAGCAACAAGCGCTTTATTGAAGCCGCTTACATTCCCGACGACGACAGGGCTACGCTCTGTGTTTCGTCTCAGGTAGGCTGCAAAATGGGTTGTTTGTTTTGCATGACGGGCAAGCAGGGCTTTCAGTCGCAACTCACCGCCGGCGAAATCGTGAATCAAATCAGTAGCCTGCCCGAGCGTGAAAAGCTTACCAATATCGTGTATATGGGCATGGGCGAGCCTTTTGATAACCTCGAAGGCGTGATGAGAAGCCTTGAAGTGATGACTTCCGACTGGGGTTTGGCACTCAGTCCGCGCCGAATCACTGTTTCCACCATCGGTGTCATCCCGGCCATGAAACACTTTATTGAAAACTCTGAATGCCACCTCGCCGTAAGCATGCACACGCCTTTTCACGATGAACGCAAAAAGCTGATGCCGATAGAAAATGTTTATCCCATTGCAGAAGTTATTGAGCTGCTGCGCGAGTACGATTTTGGTAAACAACGGCGTATTTCGTTTGAATACATCATGTTTAAAGGAATCAACGACACGCCGCGACACGTAAAAGAAATTTCCAGGCTGCTTAACGGTTTGCGCTGCCGGATGAACCTGATCCGATTTCATCCAATCCCTGATACACCGCTCGAAAGCTCAGATGAAGCTACTATTCAGGTATTTAGAGATGCACTCGTGAAAAAAAGAATCCGTACCACAGTGCGGGCATCTCGCGGGCAAGATATTTTTGCAGCCTGTGGCTTGCTATCGACCAAAGAACTTGTGAAACAACAAACTCCGGACTTTTAAAAAATTAGAACAATGAAACTACAACTCGCACAAAAGAAAGGCTTTGCCAGCGACAATTGGTCGGGCGTTTCACCACAGGTGATGGAAGCTTTAGTGCAAGCCAACCAGCTGCATCATCCATCATACGGAGAAGAAGATTCGATGATGCTTCAAGCAGAAAAACGTTTTCAGGAGGTATTTGAAACCGATTGCAAGGTGTTTTTTGTTTACAATGGCACTGGCGCCAATGTGCTGGCAGTGCAGCATTTGCTAAAATCGTGGCAGGCTGTTGTGGCACCACATTCTGCGCATATGAATGAAGACGAAGGCGGTGCACCGGAGAAATTTACCGGTGGGAAAATCCTGACAGCTGATTGTCCTGACGGGAAGTTAAAACCTGAACAGGTGAAACCGTTTTTGAGCAGCATCGGCTTTCAGCATCATGTGCAGCCTAAGCTTATCAGCATTTCGCAGGTTACTGAAATGGGCACGCTTTATAGCGTGGAAGAAATCAAAGCTTTGGCAGATTTTGCCCATCAGCATCAGCTGTATTTGCATGTTGATGGCGCACGTATTGCCAATGCTGCTGTGGCTTTGGGCGTCTCGTTCAGCGAGATGATTACGCAAACCGGCGTGGATGTGCTGTCGTTTGGCGGCACGAAAAATGGGCTGATGTTCGGCGAAGCCGTCGTTTTCCTGAAACCCGAACTGGCCGAAGGCTTTCAATACAACCGCAAACAAGGTATGCAGCTCGCCAGCAAGATGCGCTTTATCGCTGCTCAGTTTTTGGCATACCTGGAGGATGATCTTTGGAAAGCTAACGCACAGCAAGCCAATGATATGGCTAAATTATTGGCGAACGAATTATCTAAAATTGAAGGTATCCACCTGAGCCGGGCAACACAAGCCAATGGCGTTTTTGCACTGATTCCTAAGGCCGTTATCCCCGGCTTGCAACAGGAATATTTTTTCCATATCTGGAACGAAAGTCGCAGCGAAGTCCGCTTGATGTGCTCCTTCGACACAAGCCCTGAAGATGTGTTGGGTTTTGTAGCTGTCGCCAAACGCTTGATGATTCAAAAAAGTTAAGAAAACCGGATTACAATCGTGTAATTATATAAGAATACGCGATTGTAATCCGGGAATTTACTGCCAGAAGATAAATGTTAATTGTGTTTTTTAACCAACCAGCTTATCAATCTCAGCAGCCAGCTTGCGATCTTTTTTGGTTACAATATCGCCTGCGTCATGGGTGCTGAGGCTAATCTCAACTTTGTTGTAAACATTTGTCCACAAGGGGTGATGTTCCATTTTTTCGGCGATAAGTGCTACCTGCGTCATAAAGGCGAAGGCAGCAATAAAGTTGTCAAAAGTAAAGCTGCGTGTGAGTTTATTGTCTTTTTCTGTCCACATACTATAGGTTTTAGATAAGTAACAACATATCAGCGGATTTAGTTCACTTGGCAGCTTTAAGTTAGCAGCTTACAAAACTTTATTTACCGCGTCAACTATTGGTTTCGACTTGGTTTGGAGGCCATCCATCGAAAAAACAATGGTACCGTTTTTGTCCAGCACCAATTTTTTATTGGCATGGGCAAAAGCACCACTTTCCATTTGCTCGTAGCTGATGTCTAAAACCAACGAAATTTCCTTAACCTGCTCGGCATCACCGTGTAGCAAAATCCAGTTATCGCCCAGATTCTGTGCTTTAGCGTATTCTAACAATCGCTCGGGTGTATCGCGCAAATGGTCAAAACTGATAAGCACAAATTTCACGTCTTTATGCTTTTTCGTGAATTCCTTTTCCACTTTTTTCAGGTCGTTCACCATCATCGGACAAGCGTATTCGCAGTGCGTAAATATCATCGTCATTACCACTGGGTTTCCTTTTAAATCAGCCAATTGAAAAGGCTGGTTGTATTGGTTTTTCCATTGGTGATCAAATTGATAGATAGAAGTTTCAGGAAGTGCTTCTTGTTGTGTTGTAAGGCTTGCTAACATTGGACTACAGCATGATTTAGCTGGAGTTTCTTTTTGGGCTAAAGCCGAAAAAGAAACCAATAAAGCAAAGGAAAGAATGATTTTAAATTTCATAATTTAAAGTGTATTAAATATTATTGTATTGATTTGGCACAACGAAATCCCATTTTACGGGTTGTATATTTAGCTTTTAAGCTTCCGCGATAGGAGAAGCGAATAAAAGAAACGTAGTCGCCGGCATCGCTGGCATTGAGAGAAGCGCTGCCGCAAAACAGACCCTCAATTACATCTTCGCTATTGCGTGAATCATCATTAGAAACCACGCTGTTAAAGTCGTAAACCCATTCCCAAACCAGGCCGTACATATCCCAGATACCGTATTTGTTTTCATAAATACTGCCTACTTCGGCTTGTTTTGGTGTTTTTCTGCTGTACCAATCGTTATTGATTTTAGTGAGAGCAGCGCTGTCTGTTGCACCTTTGGGCAGTGCCAAAGCGGCATATTCCCATTCGTGCATGGTGGGCAGTCGTTTGTTTTTCCACTTGCAGTATGCATTGGCTGCAAACCAGGAAACATTGACTACCGGCTCATTACTGGATTCCAGGCTTTTATTTTCTAAATAATCCTCTGGCCAGTGCGAAAGATAGCCTGAATCGGCAAACAAGGCTTTCACTTTATCAGGTGCCCAAGTGGGATTGGCTTTTACGAAGGCCAGAAAATCGGCATTGGTAACAGCATATTTATCCAGCATAAAAGCTTCAACAGCTATCTTTTCTGTAGCACCTTTGATAAAGGGCTTGTAGCTTCCGGCGGGAATCATTTTCATGTTTTCCTGCGCCGGAAGCTGCATGCCGATAAACAGACAGCCTAAAAACCAAATTGTCCATTTTAATGACATCCTATTTTTCTCTCCAAGCCTTTACATCAGCGGCATTTATCAATCCGCCACCGTTGTCAAATTCGTTGTGGATATAGGTCAAAATACTGGCAACTTTATCGTCTGTCAGTGAGACAGCAGGCATGATATTGTTATATTTAGTGCCGTTTACAGTAATTTCACCTTTCAATCCATGCAATACAATACCAATACCTTTATCTGTTCTGGCTTGTAAGAAATCGGAATTTAAGAGTGGTGGGAATGTTCCGGTAATACCTCTTCCATGATCCATATGGCAAGCCATACAGTTTGATTTATATAAGCGTTCTCCGGCTTCCATACGTTCTTTCAAACTGAGTTCAACAATAGGTCCGGTTTCTTCCACTTTGTCTTGACTAATCTTTTGGATAGCAGCGCCTTCAGGCAGATAAACTTCTTCTTTTTCTTTGCCGGTATATACATTGTGGTTTTCGTCGCCAACAACTTTTATTTGAGCCAAAGCACCTTTATTGAAAGCCCTAAAAATACTATGATCCACCAAGTGTAGGGTTCCGGGTACATCGCAGGTAAACTCAACAATGGCTGCTCCGCCAGCGGGAATAAGCGTGGTTTGCACATCATGATTGATCAGCGAACCGCCTTCAACATATACTTTGTCGAAAATTTCGCCAATAGCATGGAAAGAGGAAACCAGGTTTGGTCCGCCATTTCCCATAAATAAACGAACGGTTTCACCCACTTGAACGGTCATGGCATTTTCGCCGGATGAGGCACCAACAGCACCATTCATTACTACATAATCGGGGCGCTCGTCAAAGGCTTTTTGCATGTCGAAATCCTGATGGCCTGGGTCACCATATCCTCCGGAAGTATAAAATTCGCCTTGCATTACGTAAAATTCATGGTCAACCGGAGAAAAGCCTTCCAAAGGTTCTACCAGAATGAGCCCGTACATGCCGTTGGCAATGTGCATACCCACAGGAGCTGTGGCACAATGATATACGTACAAGCCTGCGTTGAGAGCCCTGAAGCTAAACTGGGCGCTTTTGCCGGGTGCAATCAGTGAGGCTTCTGCACCACCACCAGGGCCGGTAACAGCATGGAGGTCAATATTGTGCGGCAACATATTGTCGGGATGGTTATGCAGGTGAAACTCCACCAAATCACCATGACGTACGCGGATAAACTTTCCGGGAACTTTGCCACCAAATGTCCAGAAGGTGTAGTCAACACCATCGGACAAGCGCATTTGTTTTTCGATGATTTCGAGGTCAACAATCACTTTTGTATTTGATTTGTTTGTGATGCGAGGTGGCACTTCTGGCGCATCGGTAAGTATTGCGCGCACCTGGCCTTTTACATCTTCGCTGGGGTCAATTATGCGACGCTCTGTGCTTGTGGTGCAGCTGTTTAGAAAGAGTGCAAAAAATAGTGTTATTACTGCTAAATAGGTTTTTGATTTCATAGATTTTGATTTTGTAATTAAGATCTTAATATCCCTAATAAGGTTAAATTATTTAAATTAAATGATGTTTGAGTACTGATTTGCCGGCGAGCATTTCCCGTGCCAAATGTTGAATTGTTTGTTCTTCGAGCAGTTTATTCAGGGCATCACGGATTGCTGCAAATTCGTGGTGAATAGGACAAGGATGCTCATCGGAGCATGAACTTAGCCCGAGTCCACAGTCATTAATACTTTGTGTTCCGTCAATGGCTTTCACCACCTGAATAAGTTTGATTTCCGCCATAGTATTATTGATATAGAAGCCGCCATGAGGACCTTTTGTGGAGTTGACCAGGTTTTGTTTACTCAGTATTTGCATAATTTTGGCGGTGAAAGCCACGGGCGAATCTATCTCGGTGGCGATTTCCTTAAGACCTATTTTCTCAGGTGATTCAGCTTTGCTGGCCAAATATATCAATGACCTGATGGCGTATTTACAAGCTTTTGAAAACATAACAAATTCTTATTGAATAAGTAATGACTCCCGTGCGATGGTTTTGGGGAACAAAATATTATTTTCGAGGTGGATATGCTGGTGCAGGTCTTTTTCAAAAGCTTCCAGCTTTGAAATAGCTACCATATAGGTGTTGCAAGCATCTGCCGGGATGCTATAATTTGAGGTGAGACGTGCAATAGTTTTAAAGCGAGCGCCTTCATTTTCGTGTTCCTCAATCAACTTACTTAGTTTTTTTGTCAGGATTTCTTTTTGTTCGCTGCTGGTAGCCTGTTTGTCTGATTTGGCCAATTCACGCACCAGCGGAAACAGCACTTTTTCTTCTTCTTCCAGGTGGGTGAGTAGGGCAGCAGCAGCACCTTCGAACAAATTTTTTACTTCGGGCAACTCGGGATGGTTCTGGCCGTGTACTTCAGCAATTTTTGTGAGATAGGCAGTTAGTACCGGAATTTCTGTTTTCACAAATTTATGGTGTGTACGTTCAATAAAATCAGCCAAAAAGTCTAAATCCCAATCGTTGTATGCGAAAGCAGCCGGCTGTTGATTGCTGAACAAGCTGTTTAGTTCCGCAACAAGTATAGCGGGTTGTACCGGATAATGATTTTCAATGTCCTGTAGTTTTATTTTTCCACCGCAGCAGAAGTCTATCTGATGCTTGCGAAACACATCTGAAGCTCTGAAATCCTGAGCTACAATGTCTGCTACTGTTAAGTTTTCTAAGTTTTGCATTTATACTATTTTAAAATTTGCAGCAAATATAAAGAGTATAAGGATATAAAGACCGTTTTATCCTTTATTGATAATAAAATACCTACATTTAGGGATGGGTGAATAAATTTTAGAGTTTTGAAACACAAAGGAAGGCTGTTGAATATCAGCAATTAGAAGGGGTTTGGGCCTCAAAAACTAAAATTTCTATTTCCTGGCAAAAAGTAGCAGTCAAAGCTTGAAATCCTGATTTGAACTTAAGAAAAACAAGGTGTTTGTAAGAGCTTTAACTATTTATGGTAAAACAATAAGTGGAGTTTGGCCTTCAAATACGAGTTCGTTAATCAGAAATTTTCTAAAAAACTGGTCAGTCAAATGGCGTGATCCTTTTTGAACAATCAATATTTCATCAATATTATTATTGATAACTTTCTTGATGTCGAAAAAAGAACTGCTTCCTTCATAGATCTCATAAGTGGTCTTAAACCTGTCTTCAAACAGCTTTGAGAGCTCTTTCAACTGCTTTTCGATAGGTTTAATTTTTTCTTTGGGTTTTGCCAGATGGAAAAAGCACAGACTTGTTTTTTCATTGTCGTAGAAGCTAAGGAAGTTATTGAGCTCCACGATGTTCAATGGATGCTTTTCGGTAATTGCCACAAATATTTTTTCGTGTGAAAAGCTGGAAATTTCCCTTGGCATGGCAACAACGATATTATTAGTGCTGTCAATAACCTGTGTGGCTACACTCCCCATAAAGATTTTTTTCAGTAGGCCGGTTCCTTTCAGGCCAAGCAGAATCAGGTTGTTAAAGGGTTCTGCTAAATATTTTTCCAAAGTTGTTTGCAAATAAATTTCAGAGACATCATAATTCACTTTCAGATCGAATGGTAGTATTTGGCTGGTTAATCCTTTCAGTTTCCTCAAGGCTTCCGCATTTATTTGCCGGGCGATACCAACCCTGCTTTCATTGTCGATAAGCACAGGAGCCAAAACGGATGTTTCGTGCACCAGCAATAGTTCGGCATCCACCTGTTTACTCCAGTCGTAAGCGTATTTAATCAGGTTTTCTGAATGCGCTGAAAAGTCAATAAGAACGATAAAACGCTTTTTCATTTTTCAAGGATTAAGTGTATAAGGATTTATTCAGGCTTTCGTTGGCTTTATCAAGCCCTTCCTGATTGTCTGAAAGAATTACTAAAGTATCGTTTTCTTTAATAACCGTGGAGCCATTGGGTGTTAAAAAATTATTATCGCGTTTAATCATTGCAATAATTGCATTTTTGGGGAAGCCCAAATCCACAATTTTTTTATCTATAGCGATGCAATTAGGTGCGATATCAATTTCTCGCATCGCGTTTTTTGGGATATCACTCAGAAATTTTTCAATTTCTGAAACAGGTTTCACTTTTTCGGGCATGGCTACACGCAACCATTTAGCTACGATAGGCAGTGTTGTTCCCTGAATTAATACGGAAGTAACAGAAATAAAGAATACGATATTAAAAATCATATCGGCTTTTTCTAATCCGGCCAATAGCGGATAAGTTGCAAACACAATTGGAACAGCTCCGCGCAAGCCAACCCAGCTAATATAAAAACGTCTTCTTAATCGCATTTTAAAAAACATCAAACTAAGAAATACGCTAAGCGGTCGCGCAACAACGATAAGAAAAGTGGAGATTATTAATCCAATTCCAAAAACAGAAAAAACTTTTGACGGGAACACGAGCAGCCCCAGGGTGAGGAACAAAACAATTTGCATTAGCCAGGCCAGGCCGTCGTATATTTTTAAGATAGCCTTCTTGTGTATCAGGTCTTTGTTTCCCAGGTAAACCGCACAGATATAGATGGCAAGGAAACCATTTCCACCAATAAAATCTGTTGCCGAAAAAGTCATAAACATCAAAGCAATTACCAGAACCGGGTAAAGGCCTTCATAATCAAGTTTTATTCTGTTTATAATTAATTTGCCAAGCTTGCCAAAGCCAAATCCTGCCAAACCACCTAAAATCATTTGTTGCAGGAACATCGGAACAATTGAAATAAAGCTTTTATCCTGGTTCATTACTAAGGTTAAAAAAGCAATAGTTAACACATAAGCCATCGGGTCGTTACTTCCGCTTTCCAGTTCTAAGGTAGGCCTGAGGTTGCTTTTAAGCGCAAGGCTTTTTGAACGCAAAATGGAGAATACCGCCGCTGCATCGGTAGAAGATACGATAGAACCCAGTAACATACTTTCGTAAAAAGTGAAGTCAGTAACGTAGTACACAAAGGTTCCCAGTGAAATAGCTGTCAGCAAAACGCCCAGCGTAGATAAAACGATTCCCTCTCTAAGAATAGGTTTCACAGTTTTCCAATCGGTGCTAAGCCCACCACTAAACAATATAAAATTGAGCGAAACAACCCCAATAAATAGTGCAATTCGAGGATCATCGAAATGGATGCCTACAATGCCATCGGAGCCGGCAAGCATGCCAATGGCCAAAAAAAGCAACAGCGTAGGAACACCAAATCTATAGGATGTTTTGCCCGCAATTACACTTAAGAGTAGTAATATGGAACCAATTAAGAGTATGTTTTCAATCGTTAAACTCATGCTTTTTAAAAGATTTTGTACTCGGATTTGCAAATATACGGTTTACAATTGAGCACCTAACTTCTGGCAATAAGCTTTTTTGAATGCTTAAATTGTTGAAAAGCTTTCGGACAAATTAGTTTTTTTGTTCTAACAAACTCAATATGATTAGGTTTCGCATCGCGGTAAAAACAATTGCATACACACAAAAAAAACCGGAGTTTCCTCCGGTTTCCTTTTACATCAATTTTTTCTTGATCTCGTGAAGCATCAATTTTGTCATGCTTTCCAGGTCAAAGCTGGCATTTAATTGCCAGTCGCGGCGAGCAATCTGGTCGTCAATGCTGGCGGGCCAGCTATCTGCAATGGCCTGCCTGAAATCAGGTTCGTAAGCTATTTCAAACTCGGGAATATGTTTTTTGATGGCCTGCGTAACGTCTTTTGGCGTAAGGCTCATTCCGCCAACATTATAGCTCGATCTTAGCGAGAGCTTTTCGGCATCGGTTTGCATCAGTTTTATGGTAGCACGGATGGCGTCATCCATAAACATCATCGGTAGGGCGGTATCTTCGCTCAAGAAGCAGGTATAACGCTTGTTTTGGATGGCTTCGAAATAAATATCTACAGCCCAATCTGTGGTACCACCACCGGCTTCTGTTTTGTAGCTGATGAGTCCAGGATAGCGCAGGCTGCGGAAATCCACGCCATAGCGCTTGTGGTAATATTCGCCCCAGCGCTCACCTGCCAGCTTACTGATGCCGTAAACCGTATTGGGTTCCATAACAGTCATTTGCGGCGTATTGAGGCGGGGCGTGGTCGGGCCGAAAATAGCAATAGAACTGGGCCAAAAAAGCTTCTTGGCGTCCGATTCACGGGCCAGCTCAAGCGTATTCATCAGTGCTTTCATATTGATTTCCCAAGCCATCTGCGGAATTCTTTCGGCATTGCCAGATAATACCGCAGCCAAATTATACACCTGCGTGATATTGTATCGTATTGCAAAATGCAAAAGGTTGTTATAATCCAATACATCTAAAATATGAAAGGGGCCCGACTCCAAAATATCAGCCGGAGCTTGTTTGATGTCTGTGGCATACACGTTTTCATTGCCGTATAACTTGCGCAGCGCCAACGTAAGCTCTGAGCCAATTTGTCCGGAGCAGCCGATTACCAGAATTTTTTCCATAGGTTTTGTGTTATTCAATTAACAATTTCTTACAAAAATAAAGGATTTCGGCTTGCGGCCAAGCCTTTCGATGGGATAAGCATAAAATTTTGTTACTTTGTGTTCTTAAATTCAAGCCATATCATGAGCGCAGAAATTAACAGTAAGTTATATATTACCAATAGTTTAGGTCGTAAAAAGGAATTATTCCAACCGCTAAATCCACCCTTTGTTGGCATGTATGTGTGCGGTCCCACGGTGTATGGCGACGCCCATCTGGGTCATGCCCGACCGGCGATCACATTTGATTTGCTGTTTCGCTACCTGAAACACCTGGGCTACAAAGTACGCTACGTGCGCAATATCACCGATGTTGGCCACCTCGAAAATGATGCCGATGAAGGCGAGGATAAAATTGTCAAAAAAGCCCGTCTGGAAGCGGTGGAACCTATGGAGATAGTGAATTATTATACCCAGCGCTATCACCAGCAGATGGATCAACTCAATGTGCAAAGGCCTTCTATTGAGCCACATGCTTCGGCGCATATCATCGAGCAGATCGAGATGGTGAAGAAAATCCTCGACAAAGGTTATGCTTATGAAGTGGATGGATCGGTTTATTTTGATGTGACCCAATACAGCAAAAATCATCAATATGGAATTTTGTCGGGGCGCAAGCTCGATGAGCTGATGAGCAATACCCGTGAGCTGGCCGGCCAAAGCGAGAAACGCAACAGTGCCGATTTCGCTATCTGGAAAAATGCCGAACCTACACATATTATGCGATGGCCTTCGCCCTGGGGCAACGGTTTCCCGGGCTGGCACATGGAATGTTCGGCTATGGGCTGCAAATATTTGGGCGATGAGTTTGACATCCACGGAGGTGGTATGGATTTGCTATTTCCGCACCACGAGTCGGAAATTGCACAGTCAACCATTGCCAATGGAAAATCGCCGGTGCGCTATTGGATGCACAACAATATGATTACCATCAACGGCCAAAAGATGGGAAAATCTTTGGGCAACGCGCTATCATTGGATGATTTTTTTAGTGGCGACCACAGCGCACTTGAGCAGGCTTACAGCCCGATGACCATCCGGTTTTTTATCCTTCAGGCGCATTACCGGAGCACGCTCGATTTTTCTAACGAAGCCCTTCAGGCTGCTGAAAAAGGTATGAAACGCTTGTTGGCAGCGGCTTCTGATGCCAAACACCTTAGCGCGGAAAAGTCAGCTCCCAATCTAAATCTTGAAGCCATCCGCCAAGCTTGTTATGCAGCGATGAATGACGATTTGAATAGCCCGATCGCCATTGCCAAACTATTTGATGCAGTACGTGTCGTTAATTCCGTGAAAGACGGACACACACAAATCAATCCCTTGGAGCTAAAGCTTTTACAGGAACTTTTCGAGGTGTTTGTATTTGATATTCTGGGTTTACAGACCGAAGATGCCAGCCAGGACGATCAACTGCTCGACGGACTAATGGGAACCATTATTCAATTACGTCAGGAAGCCCGTCAGCGTAAGGATTATGCTACCAGCGATTTGATTCGCGACAAGCTGACAGCACTACAAATTGAATTGAAAGACGGCAAAGATGGAACGACTTGGGATAAGAAATAGGGAGTGATTTATTTGCTGATAACCACAATTGGTCAGAAATTATTTTAACGGGCTTTCAAGTTGTTTTTTTTCTTTCCAAGGCCTATCGATAAACGGTTTCGCTTTTTCAATCTAATTCATTGATTGCCTGTATTGTTGTTAAATAGTTGTTAAATGATTAGCAATGAATAAACAAAGAAAGCTTTTTGATGTTTAAAAATAGAATAATCAACTAAATTTAACTATGATGAAGACAAAATCTTATTTTATTATTTCCTTACTGGCCATCGCTTTGGCCTTCTCTCCGAATTTTTCTCAGGCACAAAGCTTGGCTGCAGCTGCCAATAAATCTGTTGTTATGACCAGGGATACGCAAGCCAAACTTACATCGGATGCGGCTCTAAAAGACTTGATGGCTGGCAATAAGCGTTTTGTAGCCAACCGACCAGATAAATACGACTTTCCCGCTCAGGTAAAAGCCACTACCACAGGCCAGTATCCAAAAGCTGTTATCCTTTCGTGCCTCGACTCACGCGTACCGGTAGAAATGGTTTTTGACCAGGGAATTGGAGATGTTTTTGTAGCCCGCGTAGCCGGAAACACTGAAGACGAAAGTATCTTAGGAAGCATGGAATATGCTACTGCGGTCGCCGGATCTAAGCTGGTGATGGTGCTGGGCCACGAAGCTTGTGGTGCAGTTGTATCTGGAATAAACGGCTTTGAAGCAGGCGATAATGTTGCGCACATGCTTGCTGCCATTGAGCCCGCCATTGAAAAAGTGGGAGGCAAGCGCGATCCATCTGATAAAGACTACGTGGAAGAAGTGGTTAAAACCAATGTAGAAATGACCATTGATGATATCCGTGCACGCTCTCCCATCATGGCAGGCCTGGAAAAAGAAGGAAAAATCAAGATTGTAGGCGCCTACTATGACCTGCATACCGGAGAAGTAGTTCTACTGGATTAAAGCGTGGTTTCTTGAAGTTATTGAACTCTCTGAATTTGTTTTCAGAGAGTTTTTTTATGCTTCTGAAATGCGATAATGAATAGAGCTTGAAGGTGTTTTCTGAAAAAAGTAACTTTTGTTTGTAGGCTGTTATTTTTTATTGTAGCTTTGTTCAACTAACAAGCAAACAAAACATTTCATGTTTAACAAGTTGATAGACAACATATTACCCTCCCCCTTATAGACAAAACTTACAGTCTTGCGGCTGCATGTTTTGCGCAATATGGTCTTTGGGTCTTGTTGCTGAACAGTTTGCTGACACTTTCTAAAGTTTATTATCGTTTCTTTGAAAAGCCTATTTTTTATCCCTGTTTGAGCAGGATAGCCATTGCAAAATCAATTTTTTGGTTAGGCAAGAATAAATTCGACAGAATAGTGCCACCTTGCATATAGAAAAACTCACTCAGTTGCAAAGTGGCAAAACTCAATTAGCTGAGTATCTATTTAGTAAAAAATTAAAATTCATCGAATTATGAAAAAATTGCAGCTCGTTATATTACTTCCATTGCTGGTTGGCTTATTGTTTAGTTGCAAAAAAGAACAAGAGCCAATAAGCAGCAAGATAGATCAAGCCCAGCTCGAAAAAAGTCAACAAATCATACGGCAAATCGAGGGCTTTGACACCAAGTTAAATAGCAATCTTAAATCGGGCGAAACCATTAGCGTGGATTCACTGGTATGGTACACCGAGGCTTTGGAAAATTACAACAATGCCCGACCCGATTTACAATATGAAAACTTCAAGGTTAGTAAAACCACCTACACCGCTACGCTTGATAACGGCAGCCTCAGCATGCAGGACGCATCTGCTTTATTTAGCACTATGCAGACTGATCTTGAAACCGAACTTGCCAATCTGGATCCTACAGCTGACAAGCTAAAGCTCACCGATGTAGTTTTAGACAGCATAGAAGGCAATACGGCTTATCTAAGTGCCAATAGGGTGTTTGGGTTAAGTATTTCAGCAATGTACGATGCCTTTGATGAAGATGATAACTGGATTTGGGGAACAGTTGAACAAACCCTGTATGGTGATCCACCAGCTGGTAAATGCGATGGAACAATGGTTGGCGTTTCGGATGGTTCAGATGAACTACAGCGCAGGCTGAATAACCCGAATTTTGCTTTTGATCAGCAATTTATCATAGTGGATGTAATTACGATTGAATATATTAATGGGGATACATGGCGTGACAGTAACGGAGATCCACTATTATTTATCATTAATGACGAACAACCTGATTATGATTGGTTTTATTGTCTGACTAATGAAGCCTTAACAGAACAGTTAAGCAATGCCCATACAATACTTTATAGTTATGATGATGAAGGGGGTGTCAGGCCTCAGGGTTTGTATTTAAGTAATGTTGTAATTAAAGACGATTTTATTTCAGTTAATTACACATCACATCTTTTACATAATTATGACGCTACATACGGCTATAGGGTACTTAAACCGATAGAGGATTAGTTTATTCTTAGGGGTGATTCTAATTAGAGTCACCCCATTTCAAAAGCAATTACAATGAATACAATAAAATATATTTTAACTAGCCTGCAAATATTGGTAGCAATGTTGTCTTTTGCTCAGCAAACTACCTGGGAGTATGTGCTTCGCACTCCCGATATTGATGAAGAAACTATTGATTTGGTTGAAGGGATTGATGGCTCAATCTATGTTGGTGGACGGACAATATTGCTTGAACAACAGTATAACTACAAATCACTTTTGCTTAAAATAGATCCTCAGGGTACGTTTGTTGATTCTGTTCAATTTACACTTCCTGACAAATGGACTTCATTATCACAAATTCTACCGATAAAAAATAATTATTACGTAGTTTTATCAACTTTTCGAGACCTCAGCCCACCCCATAAAAATTGCGGCCTGCAAATGCAGATGATAAATGAAAATATGGAGGTAACTACTCAAAATATGATATTTGCAGATGGTTCATATAAACTTACTGGTAGCTGGGGATCACATTCTAGTATTGATGAGAAGTTATTTATTAATATTGCAGTATCAGTTGGTTTTAAACACTCCTATTTGATAGAAACAGATTACAGCTTTAACATCATTAAACAAAGGTTACTAACAGATTATCCCAAAGCATATTCCCACCTGAAAAAGATTGATGACAATACCTATTGGGGTCTAAATTTATTGACAAATAAATACGAAATTTTCGACTCACTATTTAATATGGTGGAAGAACAAAGTGTGCCGGAAAGTACGACAGCTAATTTTGGGGTAAAATGGGACAGCGATAGTTCATTTTATTTATTGGGAGATAAAATCGTAGATAATCAACATAACCTTGGGTTTGTCAGGCAACACCATTACATCGATACCACAGGGTATGTTTACAATTCTTGGGGTGAAACTGACACCTTAGACTTTCCGGCATTCTCCAATGGCATAGACTTTCGCAACAAGGATTCTATCTTTATTGGAGGCACACACAATATGCCATACACCCTTGATCCCGGCCTGCAACCTGTACCCACCTGGTTTGTAATCCTGCAAACCGACAGCCTGCTCAATATCCGCTGGGAAAGGTTTTATGGCGGCAATGCAAACCACCTGATGACAAACCTCATCGCCACCCGCGATGGCGGCTGCCTTATAGCCGGCACACGATACGACTACCTGAATGACCCTGTACCTCAAACCGATATCATCGTCCTCAAACTTAATAGCGAAGGCCTGCTGGTAGGCCAAAACGAGCTGCAGGAAAGCTTGCTGCGCGAAGCTATCGTGTATCCCAACCCGGGCAGCACCCTCATGCAAGTGAGGCTGGCGGTGCAGCATCCCAAAGCTTTGCTGGAGCTGTTCGATAGCCAGGGGAAATTAGTGCTAAGCCAACAGCTACACGAAAAGGAAAGCCGCATCAACACAGCGCAGCTGCCGCCCGGCACTTATATTTATCGCCTGAGTGCGGCTACTGGCCTTAACGAAAGCGGGAAGTGGGTGAAGCGGTAAGCAGAGCGTTTCAATAGTTCGTTGAGTAAAATTATCCACAGCCTTTTTTACCAGCAAAAAAAAGGTAACTTTTGTTTGTGGATTGTTATTTTTTATTGTAGTTTTGAACCAATTAATAAACAAACAAGACATTTCATGTTTAACAAGTTGATAATCAGCATATTACCCCCCCCCTATAGACAAAGCTTACAGTCTTGCGGCTGCATGTTTTGCGCAATATGGTCTGTGGGTCTTGTTGCTGAACAGCTTGCTGATACTTTCTAAAGTTTATTATCGTTTCTTTGAAAAGTCTATTTTTTATCCCTGTTTGAGCAGGATAGCCATTGCAAAATCAATTTTTTGGTTAGGCAAGAATAAGTTCGTACGAAAATGGCCACTTTGCATTTAAGTACAGATGCTTATTTGTGAAGTGGCCTTGCTGAACAAATCCTAAATTCTTGAAAAGAGGAACAGCGTTCAGCTTATTCCCGGCTTAGCTTGATAGAAAAACGAATATTTTGAGCTAAAGTAGCTGGATATCAACTTAGTGATAAAATTTAAAATTCATCGAATTATGAAAAAATTACCTCTCGTTATATTACTTCCATTGCTGGTTGGCTTATTGTTTAGTTGCAAAAAAGAACAGGAGCCGATAAGCAGCAAGATAGATCAAGCCCAGCTCGAAAAAAGCCAACAAATTATACGGCAAATCGAGGGCTTTGATACCAAGTTAAATAGCAATCTCAAATCGGGCGAAACCATTAGCGTGGATTCACTGGTATGGTACACCGAGGCATTGGAAAATTACAACAATGCCCGTCCTGATTTACAGTATGAAAACTTCGCGGTGAGTAAAACTACCTACACCGCTACGCTCGACAACGGCAGCCTCAGCATGCAGGACGTGTCTGCTTTATTTAGTAGTATGCAGACTGATCTTGAAGCCGAACTCGCCAACCTAAGCCCTACAGACGACAAGCTAAAGCTTACTGATGTAGCCTTAGACAGCATAGAAGGCAACACCGCTTATTTAAGTGCTAACAGGGTTTTTGGGTTGAGATTAATAGCAGGTACTTACTGGCCTTTTGAAGAAGGTGAAGATTGGTTATGGGGTACTCTAGGGCAAGAGTTTGGAAATCCTCCTTTAGGAAAATGTGATGGTACAATGATAGGCGTATCTGACGCATCGGATGAGTTAGCTTGGAAACTAAATCACCCTGATGTAATACCTGTTCAACCTTATATATTTACTAACATAATTACGCTAGAGACAGAAGGGTTCTCTTATGAAGGTCGCCTTTATTTTGGATGGAATTACCCCGAAAATAATTGTCTAACATCAGACACATTAAACTACTATCTTGAGCAATCTCATTTAATTATCAATGATATTAATGAAGGCTTAAGACCTCCTGAATTGCATTTCTCACATGTCAGCATTTATGATGCTTTAATCCCTGGTGGAGAGGAGAGTTCATGGCATTTTCACTACTATTATGTAAGCTATGGCGATAAGGTTATTTCTGGTAATCAAACAGATTAACGAAACCAAAAAAAAGAAACTGACTATCAAAATCAAGCATTTAAAGCAATCACCATATTGTTATATTCTTATTAAACGCCTTCTTAATTTGATAGTCGGTTTCTCACTATTTTATTTACATTGTAATAAAGTCAAATTCACACAACGCTATAACAGATGAAAAAA
>Ga0265295_1002186_pt1 | contig 32016 bp, 39 predicted proteins | sample Munlansysbiofilm_FD_192503 | JGI IMG/M metagenome (GOLD analysis project Ga0265295, IMG submission 192503) | Leachate microbial communities from a municipal landfill in Southern Ontario, Canada - Methane capture system biofilm | ecosystem: Engineered > Solid waste > Landfill > Unclassified ... | reverse complement strand
ACTTAGTTACATTCAATAACATCAATCGACCACTATCAAGATAGACTCTAATTTGCATCTTTTCTCCTTTAAATTTTAGACTTAACAAAGCAGTCAATACCTTTCAATAAAGACGGATTTCTTTATTATTTTTCACAACAATTTTAATAAACTACGAAATTAAATTTAACTATGTTCTTGACTGCTTGACTAAATCTAAATAGATTTTGAATGTTTTTACGGCGATTCACACCTAGCTGTATTTCACGGATATACAATCAACCTATTTTTATAGAGACTTTTACTCTTGACAGTTTTAAAACCTTTTGGTTTTGTAATTTTAATGATACTAATAGTATCTTTAAATAAAGCTTAATAATTTACTAATAGTATCATTTTTGAAAGATATGATTTAATTTTTGAAAATAAGATTGAAACGAAAGAAAAAGATTTTATTTCGAAAAGATATAGTTATATTTAATTTTGTATAATTCTAAAAAATTAAAGGAAAGCTTTGAAAAAGTTACTAATATTTGTAGTTTTATTATCAACTACTGTTTTTGCAGAATCATTTAGTGAGTCAAAAAAACTGTTAAAAGAAATATATAAAGACCATCAAACAACTTTTTATTGTGGTTGTAAATATAATCCATCTAATAAAGATAATATGATTGATAGAAATAGCTGTGGTTATGTTCCAAGAAATGAATTAACTAAAAAAGGTAAAGAGAATGAAAGAGCCAATAGAATAGAATGGGAACATATAATGCCTGCTGAAAACTTTGGAAGACATTTATCTTGTTGGAAAGATGGCGGAAGAAAGGCTTGTTCTAAAGACCCTATATTTAATAAAATGGAAGCAGATATGCACAACTTAGTTCCTGCTATTGGTGAATTAAATGCTGATAGAAGTAATTTTAGATATGGAGCAGATAAACCAAAAGTTGGAATGTATGGTGAGTGTAAATTTGAAGTTGATTTTGATGCTAATAGAGCTTATGTAAGAGATGAAATAAAAGGTGATATAGCAAGAGCATATCTTTATATGAGTAAAACATATAATATTAATTTATCTGACCAAGAAAGAAAATTAATGGAAACTTGGGATAAGCAAGACCCAATAGATGAATGGGAAATTGAGAAGAATAAAAGAATTGAAAATATTAAATAAATTAAGTTGTATAAGTTTATAATTTGTTATCTAACCATAAGGAATATTTAATGAAGAAGATAGCTTTTTTTGTTTTATTGTGTGCAAGTATTAATTTATTTGCTGATAACCATGTGAATGGGTATTATAAAAGTAATGGTACTTATGTAAATGGATATACAAGAAGTAGTTCAAATAGTACAAAAAGTGATAACTTCAGTACTTATGGAAATGTTAACCCTTATACTGGAAAAATGGGAACAAAGACTTATGATGACTATAACAATTATGGTCGTTCTAACTCGAACAGCAATAGCAATTATAATAGTTCAGGCTACAAGAATACTTATGGTAAATAGGAGGTTAAATCCTATTTACAAATAGTCTCACAAGGAATACCGTCTTTATCTCTATCTAGTCTTGATACTCCACACTCTCGTAGATAAAACATTGCTTCTTTACAACTTTTCATCTCTTTACAAGTTTTTTTACCTTCACACTTGAACTCTTGTTTTACTTCTGTTTTTTGTTTCTTCGTTTCTGCTGAGAATAAAGAAACTGATAACATAAGAATTAAAAGAAATTTACTCATAATTTATCCCTCCTTAGAATAATAAATTCTAATATAAAAATATTTAAAATTGAATAGGACAGTTGTATTTATGATAAAATAGGTCTTTAGACTGATAAAAGCCCTTTGGAGCCTTAGGAGTTTAGGAAGAAGTAAAACAACTTTATAAAACTTGAGTCGTTTAAACTCAAATATATTGATTATTTTCTTACATTAAGATATGATAGTACATCTTAATATAAAGGAATAAAAATGGCAAAATATTATATTTCATATAATCGTTATAAACTTGATCAAAAAGGTAATAAAATAGGTGTAGTTGGAAGCGCTGTAACAGTTGAAGCAACTTCTGATTTTATGGCTTTAGAAATTATTAAGGGTAAACATCCTGGTTTCAATATAGAGGTAAAAAGTATTAAACAAAAATGAGAGCTCGTTTAATTTAATAAATATATAAAATTAGATAATAAAGGATAAGAGTACTTCTTCTTTTATCCTTTATATAAAAATATATCAGTTTTCTATATAATCCAATAAATAAGCTTCTTTAATTTTATTTGTTACTCCATCTTTCACAAGTTTTATTTTTAGTTGAACTTGTTCTTGGTTTTCTGCTTTTGTAATTAACTGCATTCTTTTATTTACAGGCATGGGTAAAGAATTTAATTCTTTTGTAATACCATTAATTTTAAATTCTTTTCCTGGACTTCTAAAATAATATTTGTCAATATCAAAATAGTCTGTTATTTCTTCTTCTATATCATTAATAACTGGTGGAACGTATTCAAATCTTGTAGTATCATTTCTTGTTATTATTTCTTGTGTATTATTTAAAATAAGAGTTTCATTTTCTCCTAATTTATTCGCTATTATTTGTTTTGGTTCATTAACAGCTTTTTGAATAATTGCATTGTTTGCAACATTTTGCATAGCTTCAACAGTTTTATTAATAGTGTCTAAATATCTAGCTTGTTCTTCTCCTGATAATCTTTGAGAAGTTTCTCTTGATTTTATTTCAAGACTTTTATTTCTATGTTCTAGGAATTTCGAAAATCCTAAATATGAAACCCAACCTCCTGCTATTCCAAGAACTGCATACAATTGATGAATACTTTCCATATTTTTTAATACCTCTGATAATCCAATAAGTTCTGTTAGCAGCTCTAAAGAACCACTTTCCAATTCAAACTTTAATACTTTTGCTTCTTCTGGTATTCTAACATTAAAAAGCTTTTCTATCTCTTTTAAAATTTTATCATAATTTTTTTGTTCAATAAGTACTGTTTCTGCAACAAATTTGTCAATAAACCTTGGATCATAATTTTCAAAACGACCACCGTTTAATTTTAATTTGAATGGAATTGGTTCAACCTCACCTAATTCAAAATCTTCATTATTTAAAATAGCTTCTTCAACTATCTTTAAATCTTCAACATTCCTTATGTTTATTACTCTTGGCATTTTATCCCTTTATTTAATGTATGTTTCCCATATAATCAAGTCTAAGCTTCTAACCTATCTATAACATTTACTAACTTATCTTTAAAATTATATATATCTTGTAGTTTTTCAATAGGATATTTTTCTTCTTGTTTATCTTCAATGTGTAAAGATAAATATTTTTGTTTAGTATTAAAATATAATCTTGCTATCCATTTTCTATTATTATCATCTAATAAAATTCCAAAGTAGCTTTTAGTATCTCTTGCAGCTATTCTATCTAAATCTATTTTTTCAGCCAAAATTGATTTAACTATAAAGAATCCTTGTATTTCTTCTTCTGTTGTTATGATGCCATTATCTTCTTCAGTTTTTTCTGCTTCTTCATTATTACCATCTATTTCAACTGTTAATTTACTTTTTAGAGAGTTTATTTTATCTTGTGCCATATCTGTAACAATTTCACTAAAAGCAGTTTTTACATAAGCTTTAAACTCATCCATTATATTTTGTCTTAATGGCTTATCTGTTAGTCTTGAAGCAAATAATCTTACAAAATCTTCACTAGGATTTTTAACTTCTTCTTTGAAAATATTTTTAATTGCACTAACATATTTTTTATTTTCAGCACTTGCTAAAATTTTATCAATATCCAAATTTGAACTTATGAATTTTTCTAGTTCTTTTAAATCTCTATCTTTTATATTTAAAATATTGAATGTAAAAAATGGAGTTGTATCCATTTTATTTGGTTTTTCTAAATCAGTAAAAAATCTGTATTCTATACCGTTTGTTAAAATAGCAAATCTGCACTCTGTAACAGTAAAATATCTTTCAAGTTGTGTTGCATGAATATCTAAATTTTCTGTATGTGATTTAGCCTCGATTAGAATAAGTGGTTGATTGTTATACATTATTGCATAATCAACTTTTTCATTTTTTTTCTTGCTTATATCAGCTGTAAACTCAGGTATAACAACAGTTGGATTAAAAATATCATATCCTAAAGCACTAATAAAAGGCATTATAAAAGAATGTTTAGTAGCTTCTTCTGTTAAAACATTTCCTTTTAAATCAATAATCCTTTGAGATAGCTCTTTTAATTTTTCTACTAATTCCATTCTTTCTCCTTCAGTTTATTTTAATTATATCAAAAAAAATTATTTTTTGAAGACTATTTTAAAATTTATTTTTACTTATTCCATATTTGTAAAATATAAAGAACAATTATTTAAAGAAACCTATTAGGGCTATTATTAAACCAATTCCCCCTAAATATATAGATATCTTAGATAATTTATTACTTTGTTCATTCCTTTTTAATAGTTCTTGATATCTATTTGTTACTATATCTTTTAACTCAGAAATACTTCTTTTATCAACTTCTGATAAGTTCACATTTTTAGATAAACTTTTTAGTATTTCTCTTTCTCTTGTATTTAAGCCAAAGAATTTTTTTTCTTCTGATAGTTCATTTAAAATTGTAGATAATAATGATGATAACTTCTCTTTGTCATTGTTATATGTTTTTTGTTTTTTAAATAATCTTAGTATAGCATTGAACAGAAATGGTTCATAATATTTTGTTTCTTTTTTTAATAAATTCCCTTGAATTTGTTCAATAAGTCTAATTATACGTTTAATATTGTATTCATCAAGTTCATCTATATTCATCCTAAATTGATATGTGTCTAAGAATATGCTTTTTATATCATTAAGTGAGTATTGCTTTTCTATATCTAAGTCTAAAATTTCATTTTGGAATTTCAAATCTCTTCGTATATCGATATAATATATTATCAATATTGTTAAAAGAGGGCCAAAAACTAGCAAAAGTTCCATCATTATTTATCTCTCCATAAAATTATTGATTGTATAATCATTTATAACTTTAATAATATTTTTTCATAAAATGGTAAAATTAAGATTTAGTTTTTAAAAAACTAGAAATTTCTTTTAAAACATCTTTTATATTGTTTGATTCAATTTTTTCTCGTTTAAGTTCTATGGTACTTTCACCTTTTTTTAGTATGAAATTCCTTTCTGTTTCTACAAGAACTTTAAGAGCTTCTTTCATAGATTCATCATTTTTAGTGATGTATGCAACTTCTACTGCAATAAGTTTTGATTCTATATTTGTGAGTTCATTTTGAAAATATTTGATTTCATCAAGACCTGTTTTATATAATTGTAAAAAGAAATAGGCAAACAATTCAATGATAAATACAAAAGAAAGTCTTGGTAACATTTGTATAAATATCTCAATAGAGTCTTTTTTTATTCTTTCTCCTTGATGGGAATATGTTAAGAATGATTCTGAATTAAACATATCAATGCTAATAAAAAGCATGTAAATACCCAAAAAGCTTATAATCATTCCTATTGTAAGACTTATATTTGCCCTAAGATTCAACTTTCTTATTTCTTCATTTATTCTTTTAATTGAAAAGTGAAATGAATTTTTGATTGTTTCTAATCCTGATATTTCAGTTAATTTATTTAGATTCTCATCAAAAATTGCTTTTATAGTCTCAGTTTGTACTTTATCAATAATATTTGTTTTTAATGTATTCTTTTCATCATCTGTAAATGTATTTTTTGATTCAATTGTTTTTATCTCTTCAATAGTTGAATCAATCTTTTTCTCTAATCTTTTTAATTCATATATATCATGTACAGCTATTTTTTCTTCTTCTCCAGATTGAAGATAAGCCATAACAATAAAAAAAATAAGTAATCCTACTAAAATAACTATAGTGTCTATTACTTTTGGATTGGAGTATTCTAAATAATAAATTCTTAATGAAAAACTAATCCCTAAACCAAACGTAATTAATGCCATAACAATAAAAAATTTTTTGTTATACATTGCATCAAATAAATTATCAAGCATATAAAGTATATATTTCAATCACGATTCCTTTTAATTTTTTAACAAATCATAAATCAAATATCCAATAATACAAATCAGAGTAAAAGTCAAAGAGGCTTTAAATCTAAATATTAGGTATTTATTGTCTGAGAGCATTATTGTTCTTTGTTTTTAGAATATGCAAAATACACCCAAATTGTTCCAAATACAATGATTACAGGAAGTATTCCATTGTTTACAAATTCTTTCATAGAGTAACTACTTTTAGGAAACATGATTAATAACCATATGGTACTTAGAACAAGTAAAAATCTTATAAAAATTTGTTTTTTATTTTTTTGTATATAGAAGTAGTGAAATAACCAAATAAAACAAAATATAATGATTATAAAAATATTTATTCCCAACATAGTATCTACTATATCATTTCTTTTATTTAATTCATAAGCTAATACTTTATCTATATAATTAGCTATGTTTATTTTTGCCTCATCTTTATTGATATCTTCATTCATTTTTAAATCTTTGAAAGTTTGATAAGTCATTGTTTCTAAAATATCTTGTTTGAAACTATAAGCATTTAGATTGTATGCTATATTTAAAAATAAAAAGGCTAATAATATCAAAGAGATAATTTTATAGTTTTTCATTTCAGTTCCTTGCTTAGGATATTACTTTAAAAATATTAAAGCAATAAAACAAAAAGTTGTATAGCTTATTATTGCTAAAAAAGTTTTTCCAAGAGTGCATTTTTAAACCCTATTAATCATTTTTAACCTTGCTGCTCTATTATTAAACTTTAATTTATTAACAGACACAACTTTGTGATAAGTTAACTTATTTAATGTTTCTTCATCATCAAGTCTAATAGTTTTTATTTTAAAACATTCATTAGGGTTATATGGAACAAATTGCATAATATGAGCCTCTTTATCAATAACTAATACTTTTATTGCACTTTCTGCATCTATTTTGTAATATACCATATCTCCATGCTGACATTTAACATCTGGGTCAATTATAACTTCATCTCCATCATCAATTTCTGGACTCATACTATCACCATTCGCTATTACACAATAGAGTGATGATTTCCAAAATTCACCATTATAAAATGCTGTTCTACCACTTTCTTGTAAATGATTTATATCACAACCACCACAAGATGCAGTTCCTATAACTGGAACTGGTCTAACTGATTTCTCTTTTCCTATAAGATTAGAAGCATCAATTTTTAAAAATTCTGTAATTTTTTCTAATTGTTTAGGATTAGGATTTCTTATATCATTACACCAATGAGTAATTAGTCCTCTTGATACTTCTAAATATTCTGATAATTCTTTATTTGTAATATTTTTTTCTTTTAATATTTTTTTTAATCTTTCACCAAAACTCATATATAACCTTTGTATTTTACTAATAGTATCATTTTATAAGATACTATAAGTATCAAATTTAAATGAAATTAATACTTTATTAAGTTTACTATTAGTATCATTTTGGAATGAAAAAAAGTAAAAATTTAAAAAATATATTAATTGATTACTATTCAGTACCAATGATTAATAGAATATTGAGAGGAGAGAGAAAACCATCATATGAAATGATGTTAACTCTTGAAAAAGAACACAATATTCCATTTTGTGCATGGCAGGATATAGAATCTTTCATTTTCAAAAATATACCAAACAACAAAAACAAAAAAAAGGTTTGTGAGGAAGAAAAATAAATGAAAAATTATGAAGAAGAATTACATTATAGAAGATTGAAAGCTAAGCTTATTGCAATTTCAAATGCAAGAAATGTTAAATGGGCTAATTACTATGCTAATTTACTAGAAATAGGAGGAACTACACCCGAGCAAGTATTTAGAAATTACTTTAATGATGCAAACAAAAAGTTTAATAGTGAACAATTATCAATAATTTATAATGATTTGGAAGAGCATAAAAATATTGAAATATTTACACAAAGAGAAATGCAAATGGATATTTTAAAAGCTACTGCACAAATGGGAAAGATTATTGAGAAAATGAATAAACACTTTGACTTAAAAAATGAAATAGAACTGCATGAGATTTTACCAATAGTTCCAGAGGCAAGAGAGTTATATAGTCAAGCTAAGTTACTTTATTTAAGAGTTGAAGAAACAAAAGTAAATTTATAAGAGGAGTAGAGAATGAAATTAATTATAAATGGAATTGCTAAACATTTCCAAGATATAAAAGATAAAAAAACAAAAGTTAAATTAACTAACCTCGATTTAAAAGGTGAAAAACCTATAAAGCTATCTTTTAATTAAATAGCTTTGATTAGGCATATATTTTTCATGGTCCTGGTTTATATATGTCTAACAAAAGCTATTAAGCTTTAATGTGTTTTAAGAAATTTTTCCTTTATTGGATTAGAGTGAGTTTTGATTGGCGTCCTTTCTCACTCTAATTTAAAACACCCATCAAATGGTGCAACTTATTTTATCTAAAAAATCCAAAGTTGCTAACAAAAATACCTTTTACAAACTAACTACTCGTATTTATTCCTCCAAGATTTTTGGGGTAGTTAGTTGGTTTGTAAAGGCAATAGTATCTTGGAGGATATTATGAGTGAAAATCCAAACTATTACGCAATATTAACTGCAGAAGTAAGATACGATAAAAGACTTAGTCCTAATGCTAAACTACTATATGCAGAGATAACAGCCTTATGTGGAAAAGATGGTAAATGTTGGGCTAAAAATTCATACTTTGCTGAACTATATGAAGTATCTAAAAAATCAATTTCAAGATGGGTAAATGAATTAGTTGAAAATGGTTATATAAAATCAAAAATTATTTATAAAAAAGATACAAAAGAGATAGAAAATAGATATTTAACTTTGTCTAATGGTACGGACAAAAATGTCAATACCTATGGACAAAAACATACAGAGGGTATGGACAAAAATGTGGATACCCCTATGGACAAAAAGGTTATAGATAATAATACAAGAGAGAATATTATAAATATAATAGAAGAAAAAGATAAAAAAGAAAATCCAAATCCTAAAGATGATTTGCTTGAAGAATTTATTTCAGATAATCCAACTCTAACTGAAAAAGAAGAAATAATAGCTTTAGATTTTATTCAGTACAGAAAGAAAATCAAAAAACCTTTGAAGACTATCGAGCCATTAAAAGCCTTTTTCAAAGCTTTATCAGAATTACAAAATTTAGGATACTCGATTGATTACTGCATTGAGCAAATGAAAGCTAACGAATGGCAAACAATCAAACCTGATTATATTCATAAACCACAAAAGGTCGAAAATAACAGACCAACTAAGCAAAATAAAACAAAAGCTTTCATTGAAGATTACTACAAAAGAAAAGCAGAAAATAAAAACAATCCTGATGAAAATATCATCGATACAGAGGTGATGTGATGAGCCAAAATGTTTTTTTAAATGAGAGTAAATTAGCTTTACATTTTGCACAAATTCTAAATATTTCGATTGATGATGATATTACGATAATGGATATTGAGAGTGAATTAAACACAATTGATAATCTTGTTAGTTTTAGGAATTTTGTTAAAGAAAAATTTAATTATGAAAGATTTAGATTTTTGACTGGTTATCAAAAATTTTTAGCTTTAGTAAAAGAGTTCAGAAAAGATGAATATAAACTTGATGAAGTTGCACAAGAAAAAGTAAATACCTTTGCATACAAACTTTATAAAAAAACAGTAGATATATTTGAAGAAGTTAATTTATTAATTCAAAATGGACATGATATAAGAAGTAGAACAGTATCTTTTTATATTTCTGAAATTCTTAAAAATCAACCTAAAGAAATCCAAGTTTTAGAATTAGTAGGGAAAAGAGAATATCTTTTAAGATTATGTAATTCAAGTAAATTAAAACTAGAAATAGAGATAAAAAAAGCAGTTGAGAAGTTAGCTTTAGAAAAACAATATCCACAACTTGTGAATAAAAAAAGTTTTGAGGGATTAGAAACTATTAAGAAGCTTCAAAGTGGGTTAAGATGAGAGTTAAACCAAAAAAAAGCAAATATCATAATAAAAAAGTTTTAAGAACTTTACCTAATGGTGATCTAGTTCAATTTGATTCTAAGAAAGAGGGACTAAGATTTGATAATCTTTTGATTATGGCAAGAAAAGGACTTATTAAAAATCTTACATTACAGCCTGAGTTTGAAATCATTCCTCAAGTGAAACATAATAAAAGAACTCTTTGCAAAATAAAATATATAGCAGACTTTAAATATGAACAAAATGGAAAAATTATTGTTGAAGATGTAAAAGGATTTAAAACAGATGTTTATCAATTAAAAAAGAGATTGTTCCTTTTACAAAATCCAAATATTGAATTTAGAGAGATATGAATGAGTAAAAATCTAAAGCCTTATACAACTCAAATAAGACCAAGTGTAACAGTTGATACAGCTATTACACTTGAGGCATTAGCAAAAGATAATCCTTTAGGTCTTACTCTAGAGCAATTATTAGAAGAAAGTCCAACCTTTAAAAAAAAGAAAGAGCAACTCCGAGAGTTTAAAGAGGGTTGATTAATTATTCCCATGTATTAAAATTTTATATGGCTTTCCAGATTTGCTTGTTCCTACAATGGTTAAAGTATTATTATTTGTATTAAAATTTATATTTTGCCATTTATCAGAAAAGGAAACATGAAATATATCAGAATCTAAATCTAAATTAATTTGAGAAGAAAACTGAGTATGTTGTGTTGGAAAACTAACCTTTGCTAATCCGTTATAGCTTAATTCACCATCCTTATAATACTTTACTATAAAGTCTTTACTAACAACAGAGGGATTGATTGATATACGATTATGTACACAAAATTTTTTAGCTTCATCATTCATTGGATAATCCTTTTTATTTAATTATATCAAATTTAATATCACCATATTTCACTCCCTTATTTATTCCCTAAAAATCCATAGAATTAAATCTATGATTTAAAAAATAAAAGGACAAAGAATGAGTGATTTAGCAAAATTAAAAGAAGAAGCAACAGCTTTAAACATACAATTCCCAAGTAATATTACTTATGAGAAGTTATTACAAAGAATAGAAGCAGTAAAAGCATTACAAAAGGCAAAAGAAGAAGAAAACAATCCAAATGATGGTGAAGAAAACAATCCTGATGAAATAGATAAATCTGCAGACCCAGAAGATAAAGAAACTAATCTACAAAAAAAGATTGATGAATTACAAGAAGAACAAGAGCAAGAAGACACTTTAATTAAAAGAGTTTCAAAGTGTGGAAATTATAGAGTGAAGATAAAAGGATTAGAAGAAACTGCAAGAAGAAGTGGAGTTACTATTGAAGATTTAAAATCAGTATTAGGAACTGGAAAACTATTAAATAACTTCACTTTTGAGATAGCTTAGTAAGGGTTATATCTTGTCTTTGAAGTTAACTCCAAAACAAAAGCTATTTTGTGATTACTACCTTATTTCATTAAATGCAACAGAAGCATCAATAAAAGCTGGATATTCAAAGAAAACAGCTAAAGAGATAGGTGCTGAAAACTTAACAAAACCTAACATCAAAGAATATCTACAAAATTCGATGAATAAAAGGGCTGAAAAGTTAGAAATTACAGCAGATAAAGTTATAGGAGAAATAGCAAAACTTGCTTTTGCAAATACAACTGATATTTTAGAAATAACAGATACATCAATAAAAATAAAAGATTTATCTGAACTTGATACAACTTGTATTTCAAGTGCAGAAGAAGTTTTCGACAAAGATGGTTGTAGGGTAGGGGTAAAAGTAAAACTTCACGATAAAACTAAGAATTTAGAGTTGTTAGGTAGACACTTAGGATTATTTAAAGACAAGGTTGAACACTCTTTTGATGAACAGGTACAAGATTGGTTAAGAGGTAAAATAAAATGATTACATCTTTATATCCTTTAACTAATCCATTTATTTGGAAATCAAAATATCTAAATACAATAAGCCTTGAAGAATTTATAAAGTTAGAGTCAAGAGAACAAGTTAATTTAATATCTTCTAGTTTTTCAAATTTTTTAAAGTTTGGTGTTGGTGTAAGTCCAAAAGATGAACAATTAGCAGACTTTATTTTTGAAATTGATGAAGCTTTAGAAACTAATGAAAGAACTGCAATAAGTGTAAGAAGTGGACACGGAACTGGGAAAACATTTATCTTAGCAAATCTAGCAAATTTTATTGGATTGACAGAAGAAGATGCAAAACTTGTTCTAACTGCACCAGTAGCTGCTCAATTAGAAAATCAATTAATGCCAGAAGTTAAAAAGTGGGCAGATAATTTATTCCCATTAATTAGACCACTTGCAGATGTAAAAGCAAAACACGCAACTTATGGAGTAACTAAAAAGAATAAAGCAGTAGCAAGAACAGCAAGAAAAAATAATAGTGAAGCTTTAGCAGGAGTACATGGTAGTTTTGTATTGTATATCATTGATGAAGCAAGTGGAGTTGATAATAAAATTTTTGAAGTAATTGAAGGTGCTTTAACTGGTGATAGATATTTACTTGTAATGTGTTCAAATCCTACGAGAACTGTTGGAAGATTCTATGAAACTCATACTAACCCCAAAATGATTAATCATTATAGGAGAGTACATTTAGATTGTGAAAAATCTGCAAATGTGAAGCCTAAATGGGTGGAAGATATGAAAGAGAAGTATGGAGAAGATAGTGATACTTATAGAGTAAGGGTAAAAGGTAAATTCCCTAAATCACAAACAGATGCATTATTTAATCCTGATATGTTGGCTGATTTCTTTAATGATAAAAGAATTATTGATGATAATGGACTTAATATTTGGGGTAATGATATCGCTAGATATGGTGATGATAAAACTCAACTATATAAACGAAAAGGTTATCGAGGAATTGGTTTTATAGGTTGGTCTAAACTTGATACTATGGAAACAGCATCAAAGGTTACAAGTGAATACAATGTGTCTTATGAAAAGCCTGATTATATCAATGTAGATACTAATGGTCTTGGTGTTGGTGTATATGATAGATTAAATCAAATAGGATTAAGAGGGATAGTTCAAGATTGTAATTCAAACTATAAATCTACTAAAAATGAATACTTAAATAAAAGAACTGAAATGTATCACAATTTAGCTGATGCAATAAAAAAAGGTGCATATACTCCTTATGATGCACAACTTGAAGAAGAACTACTAGCAATTACTTATCAAATCACAGATAATGGAAAAATAAAGCTTGTAGCAAAACAAGAGATAAAAGATGCTCTTGGTAGAAGTCCTGATAAATCAGATGCAGTTGCATTATCTTACTTTGAAAATTATCCTCCTAAAAAAATAGTAAGCAATGAAGAAATGGCACAAAAATATCAATCAGTCGAAGTTCCTCAAGGTGCGTGGTAATGAGTGCAAATAATTTTAATGTATATGAACTATTAGTTTCAAATATTGGTGAAGAAAAAGCATTTGAACTTTGTGAGAAATTAGGAGGAATTGATTTAACTATTCCAACAAAAGCACATAAGACATATAGAGTAAGAGTATTAGTGAATAAACATAAAGAGATATTGAAAGATGAAAATAAGAAAAATAGATTTGTAAAAATGTTCTCAAAAGAGTTGAAAATCTCAAAGAGTGTTATTTACAAAATTTTAAAGGAAAATGAAAATGATTGATGAAAAAGACAAATCAAGATTAGTTGAAATGATTACAAGAAGTAAAGCAGGACTTGATTCTGTTATGCCTCACTTTATAGATTTATTTAATGCTTATCAAGCTTTGTTAGATGAAAAAGCTATTAGATATCTTGATAGTAAAGGAAAAAGCAGAATACCTTACTATCTTATTATGACTAAACTGCAAAGAATTCATGCAGACTTTGTTGAAGCATATTTTACAAATAAACAATTTGCCAAAATAAGCAATAAGAAGAGTTTAAAAGGTGTTTATTACGATGCTACAACTGATAGCTTTGTACCTTTTACAAGAGGATTGTTTGATGGTATGTCAATAAATGCAATAAACTCTTTACAAAATGCAATCGATTTTTATACAACAGAAGATGATGACGATAAAAGTTGTTTATATGATCCATTAGTAAAAGTTCTCAGACAACTACAAATATATGGAACTGGAATAATAAAAGTTTATTGGGATTTTGAAAGTGATGGAATTGTTTTAGAAAAGATAGAACTTAAAGATATTTCATTTGATACCGAAGCTGTTAGTTTTAAAGATTGTAAGTATTTAGTACATGATATGTATTTAACAAAGAATGAAATATTAGAACATAGAGATAGTGGATTATTTGCAAGTGATGCTGAATATGAAAGAATAAATGAATCTAATGGAACAAATACATTTAATCAAAATCCAAATGAATTTAAAAGATTTAAAGTTCAAGAAATTTACGAAAAGCAAAAAGGGAAATGGTATGTATCTACAATTTGGAATAAAGAAATAGTTTTAAGATTTAAAGCTGAATTACCTGATGGCTTACCTTTTATTGTTGGAACATTGAAAGAACAAGAAGTAAAACCAGATGGTAGTGATAATAGTGTAAGAGTATATGGAGATAGTATTGTCGCTCCACTAATTCCTATACAAAGAGAAATGATTGTTATTAGAAATCAACAGTTAGACATTATAGATAGACAGTTAAATCCAAGATACATTATAAATGATAACAATATAAATCCTTTTGATTTTTCTAATCAAAAAATTTCAGCAATTAGAGGTAATGGGGAAGCTGTAAAAGAACTTCAAACTCCAAATATGAGAGATAGTAATTTCAATGTTGAAAGGTTAGGAGTTGAAGCCCAAGAAGTTATTGGAGTTACAGATTATAGTGCAACTGGTGCTAAACAAATGAATAAAACAGCTACTGGTATGTCTATACTTACAAGCGAATCAAGCAAAATTTTACAACATTTATTGAGAGGTGCAAATGAAACATTAATCAAACCACTATTTAGAAAAATATCTTATTTAGTGTGGAGTTATGGAAGTGCAGAGTTTTTTTGGGGAATTGATAGAACTCAAAAATTAGATTATCAAGTTGGAGTAGATGTAGGTCTAGGAGCAACGAATAAAGAAACAGCACTAAATGGTAAAACGATGGCATATTCTAAAATAATAGAAATGGCAAATTTAAAAGCACAAATAGGAATTAACCCACAAAAAGATTTTATAAAAGCTGAAAAGTTTTTACATCAAGAGATATTCCCATTATTGGGAATAGAAAATTATGAGGAGTATGGAAATGAAGATGCAACAGAAACTGGAAACAATCCAACAAACGGAAACATGGAAATTTATAATCCAATGTTTACAAGAGGACAAGAAGCAGTTAATGAACAAGGTGGATATGAACAATCCCAACAACAACCATTTTATAATGGCTCAAATTAAAACAATAGAGGAGTTTTTGAATTATCCAAATATTTTAATAGATAGATTGAATATTCAAGAACAAATAGCAGAAGATAAAGCAAAAGAAGAATTATATAAATCAAATTAAAAGGATAAGAAATGAGAAAATTTTACAATGTATTTATGGAAGAAATGAGTGATGGTACAGCATCAACTGGAATGGGTGCAACTGGAACAACAGAAACTACACCTGCTGTTCAAACTACAACAATGAGTGAGAGTGAAGCTTTAAATTTTTTAAGTGGTGCTAATAATGTAAACAATGAACAACAACCAAATGTGAATGAACAACAACCAACACAACCTCAAGAACAAAATGATTTTAATATCAATTTAGATGAAATAGATATGAGTATGTTTGGGAACTTTGAAGAACAAGTTAATCAAAATATTCAAAATCAACAACCGCAACAAGTTCAACAAACACAAATGCAGGAGCAAAATCCAACTACTCAACTGTTAGAGCAATTATTAGAAAAGTTGAATAATAATCAAAACCAAACTCTACCTGATGAAGATACAGAGGCTCTTAGTTTATTAGCTACAAAAATGCAAAAAGCAGGATTATTGCCAAGTGGAATAAGTGAAGAAGATAAGCAACTTTTACAAGAAATAAAAGCTATGAAAGATGAAATTAATCAACAAAAAGAGATACAAAAGCAACAAGTAGAACATCAAAATAAAATTAGTGCCATAGATAATTTCTCTAAAGAGTTGGAGCAAACAATACCAAATTACAATAATGATTTTATGATACAACTTGTTTCAAAAATTGCACAACAAAATCCACAAGCAGGACAACAAATTTTAAACAATCCTGCAATGCTTATATCTTTATGGAATAGGTACGGAGCGAAAGCACAACCAAAAGTACAACAAACAAATATATTAACTTCAAATGGTAGTAGTTCAAATAATGTAAATACAAATGAATTGTTTGAAAGAGTTAAAACTGGAAAAGCAACACAAGATGAGGAATTAAGACTAATAGCTAGTCTATAAATCCCCCTTATTTATCCAAAGAATAAAATATAAACTTTGGATAAAAATTAAAAAATAGGAGTTAACATGGATTGGGCAGGTGCTTTTTCTAACATTGGGAGCAAGGTTTTCGATGGGAACAATATAGCAAACTTTGGCAATTTAGCAAGTGGTGCAGGTACACTATGGGGTGCATATAATGCAAATAAATTGGGTAATGCACAAATAGATTTAATGAAACAACAAAACCAACTTTATTTGGATAAGTACGAGCAAGATAAAAAAGATAAACAGTCTTTAAATAATAGCTTTGCTAGTGTTTGGGGGAATTAATTATGCCTAAATTTGATGTTCCAAAACTTGCAGATTATAGTGGTGCAATACAAGCTAATCAAAGTTTTCAAAATGCTTTTAGAAATTTAGGACAACAATCTCAAGACTTTTTAAATTATGAAGAGAATAAAAAGCAAAATGAATGGAATAATGTTTTTAAGCAACAAAATTTTAATTATACAAAAGATAAAGACAATAGGTCTTTTGAGTATGAACAAAATAGGGATACTGTAAAAGATAATCAATGGCAACAAGGACATAATCTACAAAAAGATAGTTTAGCTTTTGACCAAAATTATAAAACAAATGTTTTCAACCATAATGTTAATCAAGACAATATCAATAATGGATATAAAGCTGATGAAATGAAATATAGATGGGCTAATGCCTTTAAGCCTGAATATACAACATTTAACGGAGTTGATGAGCAAGGTAATGCAACTATTAGTTTGTTAGATAAGAATAATGGAAAAATTGTAAATACTGGACAAAAAGTTTATCAATCTCCAAGACAATTAGATCCTGCACAAGTTGATTACTACAATATGAGAAATCAAGAAATCGCAGATAAAAGAATTGCTGAAAATGAGAAAAATTTTAGAAGTACACCAGAGTTTACAGAACTTAATGAGCAAGATAAATTAAATGCAATTGACATTTTAAGAACAACTGGAAAAGCTCCTCAAATATCACATGATAATAGTTTGTTTGGTAAAGGATATTACTTACCCAAAAATACAAATAAAGTTGATTTAAAAGCATTAGAAGATGCAATAAATAAATTATAGGATTTTAAATTATGCCAAAAGATAATAATGCTACATCGCAAAACTGGAATATAAAAGACCAAATAGAACAATCAAAAAAGATTAATCAAGACAATAAACAAACTATTGATGATTACAAAGCAAAAACAGAATCTATAAAAACCATTCAAAGTAGTTTAGATGAACTTGAAAATAGTGGACAAGATGTATCTGTATTAAGAAAAAAGTTTGATGAAAAGATTAGCAACAATGATTTAAGTTTTGGTGAAAAGTTAGGAGTTGTTGGAAGAAATATAGGAAATGATTACGTATCTTCTTTTTCAAAAGCTTTTGGTGGTAATTTAGAAAAAACATATAGTACAAATTTAGATGATATAAAACAAAAAAGAGAAGAAGTAATTAATCCTATTTCTACAATTGCAAGTGAAGTTGCACTTGATCCATTAACATATACACCTTTAAGTCTTGCAACAAAAGGAACTAAAACTGTAAGAATGGCTAAGGATTTTGGAAAAGGTGGAGCATTATCGGCAGGACTTTATACAGCAAAAGAATATGGTGATGATAATTATAAACCAACAGATAGTTTAATCGCAGGTGCATTTGGTGGAGCATTAAATGCAGGTATTGGAAGATTTATAAATAGAAAGAGTGTAGGTGATTTACCAAATGCAGATGTTACTAGTTCAGATGATATTGCAAATAAATTTATTTATGAACAAAAAAAAGTTAATCCCGAAGTAGTTACTAAACCTACACAACCAACAGCAGATGAATTAGTTCAAGAAAATATAATCAAAACAGATAATCAAGATGAAATAGCAAAAAGAATATATGAAGCAAATTTTAGAAATAAAGATGATTTAATAAAAACTGATGATTTAAAAACAAATAAAATAGTAAATCAAAATGATATTGAATTAGCACCAATAAAAGAAAAAAGTGTCTTACCTGATACATTACCTCTTAATGATAAAGAGGCAATGAAAGATATTATGAAATATGCAAAAGATAATAATGCTGTTGATGAGTTTATATCAAAACTTCCTCAAAATGCAAGAGTTGATGAAGTGAGACAAGTATTTGACAAGATGCCAATATCTCAAGTTAAAGAAACTAATGTACTAAATAAAATGAATCCACCAGAGCCTAGAAAAACAGATAGTGGAATATACTACTCAAATGGTACTCAAAGTTTTGGAGGTGCTAGTGTAGGTGGACTAGAATCAGAATTTAATCAAAGAGATTACAACTATGATGGTGAACATAATTATAAGGATAATGTTATTGGGGCTTTAGTTGGTGCAATTGGAATTAATGCAGCAAGAAAAATATTTCCTAATGCTTTTAGGGATAAAAATATAGATACTAATACTACTGGAATGTTTGTTGGTAAAAATCCAACAGATACTATAAGGGTAGATAATCAAGGGAAATATAAAATACCTTTAAATGAAGATGTAAAAGAGTTATCCAAAATAAAAACAGATGAACTTAACTTTAAAGAGTTTAACAATTTAGAAGCAAAACATAAAGAGCAAGGAATTACAGATAGTAAATCATTGAAAAGAATTATAGATAGAGTTCTTCAAAATCCAAATATATATGCAAAAGGTACTCAAAAAGATAGTAGTCTTGTGGCATTAAGAAAGAATGGAGCAGATGATATTGTAGTTGCTAATTCAAAAAATGGAAATGTAATAAGTGCTTTTAAGAATACAGATGAAAAGTATATGGATAAAATTATAGATAAGAGTATGAGTGGGCGACCAAGCTCCACAGTCCTCCGTCAGGGGGTCGACAGTACTACATCTTCTAAAGACGGATATAATGTAGTTTCACACTCTGTTGATAAAAGTATACCAAATAATATTTTAAATAGTCAAGATATTAAATTAAATGCAAGTCCAACTGTAAGTGGTGGAATAGTTGGTGCAATTACTGGTGCAACTTCTGATTTAGATAATGATGGAAAAGTAACATATAAAGATTTACTCTATGGTGCAATAGGTGGTGCAGGACTTACAAAAGGTGTATTAATGGCGAAAGATAGCCATATCATACAAAAGAGTAGAGAATTATTTAAAAAAGCAAGTGATACTGATTTTGCAGATGCTATTGTAGGTCATAAAATATATGAGAAAAAAGACTATATGAATTTAAGAGAAGATATGCTCAAAGCAAAAAATCAGAAACTAGAAGACTTCACACAACTACATGAACAATTAAAACTCCTTGATGATAGCACAAGAAAAGATATGTATAAATATATGAGTGGTCATAAGAATATAAATTTAGATACTAACATTAAAACATTAGCAGATAGTTATACAAACGAGATAAATAAGTTATCAAAAGAAATGGTGGATTTAGGAATATTAGATGAAGCACAATTTGACAAATTCAAGGATAGATATTTACATAGAAGATATGATAAAGATTTAAGCCAAAAATTTAACTCTTTATTCTCAAAAGGAAAAACAGTAAGTGGAGTTTTTTCAAGAGGTAAGGAGTGGAATGGTACAAAAGCAGAATATGAAAAGCTATTAAATAATGGCGAAATTGGTGATTTCTTTAATGGAAAAATAGAAGCCACTAAAATGCAAAATGGTCAATATAAATTTAGACAAGACTGGACAGATGAACAAAGAACAAAGTGGGGTGAAATTCAAGATATAGCATTTAGTTTACCTGAAACTTTGATGAGAAGTACAGAAATGGTACAACATGGAAAAATGTTAAAAAAGATAGTTGATGAAACTAAATATGTAAGTGATGAAGCACTAGATGGTTATGTACAATTAAATGGAAATAAATATGGAGCATTAAAAGGTAAATATGTACCTAAAGATATGGCTAGTGATATAAATGAATTTCATAGTGCAATATTTGGGAATGAGGGTGGTTTATTCAGCAAAGATGTTGTTGATGCGTATAAAGCACTTAGTTCTTTTTGGAAGAAAACTCATACAGTATATAATCCTATTGCACACATGAATAACTTATTATCAAATATAACTATGCAATTTGGTGCAGGAATAAATCCACATAAAGCAGTTAAAAATGCTTATAAAGGTGCTATTACTTCACAGAAAGTAAAACAATTTAGAGAATTAAAAGCTAAAGAACTAATAGGACTATCAAGTGAAGAAAGAGTTTCATTAAATGGATTAATTCAAGATGATGATATTAAATTATGGAATGAAGCACAAAGAGCAGGTTTATTTGGTAGAAGTGGATTGAATGATATTTTAAATCAGTATGTAAATCCAACAAAAGCAACTAATAGTTCAAGTTTAACTGGAACAAGAAAAGTATTAAATAAATTTGATGATTTAGCAAGTAGAGCATATCAAGGTGAAGATAATATTATGCGTTTTAGTATGCTTAAATCTTTAACAGAAAAAGGTAAAAGTTTAGATGAAGCAATAAAAGAGATTAATAATACTATCCCAGATTACACAAAACCAATGAGTAGATTAGCTAGATTTGGAAGAGATAGTATGTTAACTCCATTTATTAGTTGGACCTATTATTCAACTCCAATAATTTTGAAGCAATTCAAAGATAGACCTGAAAGAATTGCAGCTATTTATGCATCACTTTATGGATTAAATAAATTAGCAGGTATTGATCCATTTGATGAAAAAGATATACCACAACAGAACTTTGCTATGAAGAGAATACCAATATATAAAAATGGTAATGAAGTAACAACAATTAAAGTGGATAGATGGATTCCTCATAATGATATGTTAAATCCAATAGATATGGCGAAGAATCTAACAAATGGTGGAGCATGGAGAGCAATACCTGATATTTTAAATAATAGTAATTCATATTTTGGTGGTAAGATAACAAATAATGAGGGAGCATTAAAAGCTTATGATTTATCTAAATATGGTATTCAACAAATAACACCTGATATATTGGATAATGTTTGGAATTTAGCAGAAAGTAAAATGCTATCAAAAGAACAAAGAACAAAGAACCCAGTTATACAACCACGAACTACAACACAAGAATTATTGAAATTTTTTGGAATAAATAGTATGACCTATAACAAAGTTAATCAAGCAAGGAAAGTGGCTAAAGAGAAGATGAAATAATCTTCTCTTAGTTACACTTCATAAATTAAAGTAGTAATAGTATATAAATGTTTATTTTGTTCTACGTAAGAGTATTTTATGTCAATTACTTTTTTTATCTTATTTTTATAATAATCTAAAAAATGATTAACTTCATTTTCTGTTGAAGCTATACCAGCAAAATCACTAGTAACTCTACTTTTAAATTCTTTAACTTGAAACATTCTAGTCCTTTTATTTTAAAATATTAAAAATTATAACAAAAAAATAACAAAATATATACTTTCCAAAAATCCCCCTTATTTATCCACAAATAAACTTCTAAGATTTGAATAAAAATTACAAAGGAAGTTTAAATGCTAACAAATGGTAGAACTGATACATCGTATGTTGAATCAACTTTGCAAGGGGTAAATAGACCTCACGATAAAAAATCAATAATTGAAGTTATTGAAGTTATTGGAAGAGAAGATACTCCTTTATTATCAAAAGTTTCAACTGGTCAAAAGGCAACACAAAACAAACACTCTTGGTTACAAAGAAAGTTACCTGATGCAGATAGAAAACCTTTTGCTGCTGTTTCTGGATTTAGTGGAGGTAGTAAACCATCAACTCAAAGACTAGATAATGCAACAGAGATTTTTAAACATGATGATTGGATTTCATATTCTGCAAAAGATACTGTTACTTATGGTGAAAGTGAACAATCTCAAATGCATAAAGATTTGATTTTAAAACATAAAAAATCTATGGAATATGCAATTTTAGGAATTGGTAGAAAATCAATCTCTGATGATGGTAATGGAAATTATGTAAGAACTGCACTTGATGCTGATGCAACTTTAGCTGCAAGAATGTCATTAATTGCTAGTCCAATTTTTAGAAGTGGTGAGGGAACAAGTCCTGCTGATGCTTCTCAAATGGCAGGTATATTTCACTTTCTAGCAAATACTGATTTATCACAAGCAAATATAAATGGTTCAAACTTTAGAGATTTAACTGATTTCTCAAATGGTTGGTTAGGAAATATTAAAGCTTTTGATACAGCTAATGATTGGACTGGAAACAGACAATTAATTGATAGAAAACATATCAATCAACTTATTAGAAAGATGACAGATATGGGAGTAAAACCATCTGATGGTGCTTTTGATTTATATACTGGTGGTGATTTATTAGAATCAATTACAGATATGTACAAAGATTTTAGAAGAAGCAATGCAACTGATAAAGAAGTTGGATATGTAGTTGAAACAATTATCACTCCTTTTGGAAAAGCAAGAGTTCATTATCACGCAGATTTTAATGAAGTAAATGGATTAAATGATGTGATTTTATGTGGTAACTTCTCATATTTACAAAAATCATATTTAACTGAAACAAAAAAAGAAACACCACAAACAAGTGAAACAGCAGAGTTATTGAGATACTACTCTGATATGACACTTGCAGTTAGAAATGCTTATGCATTTGCAGCAGGTGTTGGGTTGAAAGCTTAATTTATAGGGGTGTCTTAGGACACTCTTATTAAGTTAAGGAAAGGTTTTATTTATGACATTCTCAGAGTTTAAAAGATTAGTTGAATTATATACTCAAGATTCACAAGCGAAAATGCCTGTAAAGTTTGAAGAGTGGCAAACACTAATACAAAGGTCAATAATTAATTTATCAAATAAGATAACAATTGATGAGTTTGTTATAGATGTAGGAATACCAAGTGATGTATTGAGATATTTAGTATTCAATGACAATGAAAAAGTTTCAATAAAAAAACCAGAAAAAATTGAAGATGAAAAAGCAGAAGTAAATATAAATGACCAACTTGTACTAGCAGTAATCTTTGATATAGCAGAAGTTCTAACAAGAGATTTAAGCATAAAACAAAAGTTGATATTAGAAAGAGAAGAGGTTACGAATAACTATGTATGGAATAAATTTACAAGCAAGGAAGCATCAAAATGATTAACGATATTTCAGTTCTATTAAAAATATATTTTTCAATATTTTATTCTTACATATTGATTTCTCTTGATTATGCGGGAATACCTGAAAAGACTTTTGTTGTTTTATGTATTTTAATGACAGTTGATATATTTACGGGGATTTGGAAAGGATATATACTAAAAGAACTTTCATCAAGTCCAATAACAACAGGTATTATAAAAAAGTCTGGATTGCTGATTGCTCTTTATATGATTTTTTTAGGTGTTTCAGTTGTACCTGAATTAAATTTTATAGGAAATTTATTTGTTGGAATGTTTATATTAGCTGAATTGATTAGTATTGTTGGAAATATCGTTGCTATTAGAGAGAAATATAAAATTTCAGAACATGATGCCCTGCTACAAGTTAGTGAAGTTTTAAAAGATTTATTCAAGAAAAAAGGGAAAACAGATGATATTCAATAATTTAATTTCAAAACTAAGTACAAATCTTTTATTAGGTGTTATTGGTGTGTTAATTGGTGTTGTTTTTGCACTAGGTATATATAGCTATTTTACAAGCAATAGTTTAAATAGCACAAGAGAAGACCTTACTAAAAAAGATATTGAATTAAAAGATACTAAAGAAGCTTTTAATACAGCAGTTAAAGAATATGAAAATCAACTTGTATTTGAAAGAGATAAAAATACTTTTCAAGAAACAACTTTAAGAGAAAAAGAACAAGTTATAAAATCAAGTGAAAAGGTAAAACTTGAACTTCAAAAAAGAAAAAAGGAGATAAATCAAGATGAAAAAAATTGTCCTAAGCTTGGTACTTTTAAGCTTTAATCTTTTATTTATAGGTTGTGCAACAAACGAACCTCAAATAATTATTAGACCTAAGACTGTATGTTTTGAATTTGAAAAATATAAAATAAATGACCCTTTAGACATAGATGCTCCAGAGTATGATTTAGGTCTTGCAAATGCAAGAAGTGAAGAACTACATGATGGTATAAAATTTTATGAATCTCAAATTGATAGATATACCACTTATTGTAAAAAACAAATAGAAGTTGAAAAGGAAAAATAATGGCAAATATTAAAGATAGTATGTTCCTTTTAGCTGATTTGGAACATAGTGGAAAAGAGGACCAGGTACTACATAAAAATGAATTTGAAAATGGTTTGACTTTTTGGGGTATCTATGAAAAAGAAAATCCTAATTGGGATGGTTGGATTGTAGTTAAACAAGTTTTAAAAGAAATAAAAGATATCAAAGAAGCTTCAAAAAAACTATTTAAAAATCCTTATCTTTTTGAATTGGTTATGAAATTTTACAAAAAAGAGTTTTGGGATAAAATGCAATTAGACCTAGTAAATAGCCAAAAAATTGCAGATGAAATGTTTATTTTTGGAGTTAATGTTCATTGGAAAGTTTCAGCAAAAAAAGCCCAAAAACTAGTGGGAGCAAAACCAGATGGTTTTGTAGGAAATGAAACAATAAGATTATTAAATGCCTATGATGTAAATAAATTTGATGTTGAATTTGATGAATTAGAAAAACAATATTATGCTGATGTTATTAAGGCTAAACCATATCTAGTTAAATATAAAAAGGGTTGGGATAAAAGAGCCGTATATGTATTCTTAGATAATCAGAATAATTTCATGGTAGCTTAAAGGTTAGAAAATGAGTAGTAAAATAATACCAGTCGGATTTGATAATATTACCATTCTTAGAGGTAGCAAATATGTTGGACTTTGGGAGTGGGATAATTGTGATTTTGAGGGTAGAACTGCAACAATAAAAATAAAAAATATTCATCCTGATTTTAAAGATAAAAAAAATGCTTGGGAAGTTGGTACTGCAAGAGTTGAACCATTAGATATAGATGGGAACCCATATAAAGGCAGAGTAGAAATAGAACTTACAAAAGAAGAAACTTTTTTATTATCAATCCCAGAAGAGGAAGAATTTTTATATGATGAAGAGGGAGGATATTATTCTGTACTAAATATCATTTTAGATGATGGAACAGTAATATTAAGTGCAAATGTAAAGGTTATAAATAGTCTTGAAGTAGAGACATTAGATTACTTAGTTGATGAAAAAGATAAGGCGGCTATTATAAATGAAAAGCTAGATACTATAATCGCAAATAATGCTGATTTTGTATCGCAAAGAGATATTCATTTAAAAACTTTAGAAGATGCACAAGTAAATATTGATACACAAACTAAAGACATTACAACAAAGCACGAAGAAATAAATAAAATTAAAGAAGATGTTATTTCATTAAAAGATGAAGTTGAAACTATTTTTGATAATTTTGATGATAGATATTTAGGTGTATTCGATACTGCTCCAATCTTAGATAACGATGGAGAAGCACTTGAAGTTGGTGCAATATATTTTGATAAAATTGATAAAGAATTAAAATTTTACAATGGTGATTCGTGGGATAGTCCAGTAGGTGCTGCACAAACTTATGCAAGACAAGCAAGTCAAAGTGCAAGTGATGCAGATACAAGTAAATTAGCTACAAAACAAATTGAAGATAATGTAAAGCTAATTGAAGAAGCAATAAATAAAAAATCTAATAGTATATTGGATTTAGTAGTTGAATCAAATACATTAAATGATAGTGAATCAGCAACAGTAAACTATGACTCACAAACTGGTGTAATGACTTTTGGAATACCAAAAGGTAAACCTTTTACTTATGCAGATTTTACTAAAGAACAATTAGATAATTTACAAGGTAAAGATGGAATAAGTGCTTATGATATTGCTGTTAAAAATGGTTTTAATGGTACAGAGCAAGAGTGGCTAGATTCTTTTGGTTTATCTAATGATTTAAAATCTGAAATTGAATCAGTTAAGGTTTCTAATGTATCAATAGATGCTATAAGTAAAGAACTAGTTATAAATTACACGGATAATAAATCTAAAAAATTAAGTATAGATGATATTATTTCTCAATCAGAAATAAATAAAAAAATACAAATTGGAGTAATTCAATCAACAGATAGAAACTCTAGTTATACACAGTTATATGGCACAAATAGTATTCACAATGAGACTATACAATATAATCAACATGATGTTTTTAATGATAATAGTTGTTATGCTACTTATAAGTTTAATGGTGATGCAAATGATTTGAGTGGTTTATATAATGGTGTGGCATCAAATATTAGTTATGTTACAAGTTCTCACGGGCAAGGTGCATCTTTTAATGGTACAAATAGCAAAATTGATATTACAAATATAATCTTACCAGACACAATTACTGCAACTTTCTATCTTAAGATAAACTCTTTTAAAGATCAAATGTTTTTAGATTTTGGTGATGGTCGTTGTATCTTTATGTATAGCAGTTTTGATAAGAGGTTAAGGGCTCAATATGCAAATGTTAATAATGCAAATACATCATCTACTAATGTATTAGAATTAGGAGTAACATATTTTGTAGTGGCTACAATCACAAAAACTTCTGTTACTTTGAATTTAGATAAAGTTACACAGACTAAAACTGCTTGGAGCAACTATATAAATTCTAGGGGTAAATCAATAGGATATAGGAATGATAATTCACTATATGCCAACTGCACAATAGACCAACTTAAATTATTTAATAGAGTTTTAACAGCTGAGGAAATTAATTTTTTATATACAAATACAGTTGACTCATATACAGTATCTAAGATTCAAATTGATAATGGTATTTTTATGTATGCTAAAGGAATGTTAGGCGAAGTATATATAAAAGAGTTTCAAGAGTTCACAGGTGAAGTTGAGATAAATTCATTATCTGATGGTTGGAAATATGTAGCAAAAGATGAGAATAATGTATTTAGCTTTCATACAGAAAAACCTACTATTGGTAAGAATGGAACATCTATTTATTTTTTAAATGGCTGTTTATATGATAAAGATGATGTTCTTATTTCACCTGCTATCTCTTTTTTAAAAGATAAAATTAGAATATCTAACGGCTCGATTGTTGAAATGGTTGATGCTGAAATACCAAGAACTATTAGCCCTGCTAAGTCAGATTATATTATTTCACCAAATGGAACAAAATATAAGATTATAGTTGATAATAATGGTGTCCTATCAACTACTTTAGTATAAAGAATTGAAATATGGCAGATAATAACAAAGTTTCAAAAGTAAGTTCTAAAACTATAACTCAATTCAAAACAGATGAAAAGCCAAAAATTACACAAGAAAAAAAGATATTAAAACAAAATAGTATCGGAAGAATAATTCCTGATGATGCTTTAAGAAATATAAATCTTTCAACAGTTCCAAGTGTAATAGAAGATGCAATAAAACAAATGGCTTTAAGTGTTGAATCTAAAGTTTTAGCAAATGCTTTATTGCTCCAAATTCAAAGAGATATAGAAAACTTAGGTGATGCAATAGTAGAAAAGAATTATATTGATGAACAAGTGACTTATCTTACAAATATTGTTAACCAAAAATCAAATAAAGGTGATGTTGCTTCAATTGTAGATAGTAAGTTAGCAATGGTTACTCCTACTCTTGCAACAGCAAATCAAGTAAAACATTTAAGCAGTAGATTAGATGAAAGCCAAAGTAGTATAAATGAAGTAAAACAAACAATAAATACTGAAAAAGAAGCTTTAATATCTATGATAGAAGAGGCAGAGGCTAAAGTTGATGAGAATTTATCAAATTATAGTGCTGTATTAAATATAACAGTTGATAAAGATGGGAATATTGTATCTCAAAAATTAGAAAGTTTATTAGCACAAAATGCTAGAGCAAATATAAGTATAGATGAAGATAATAAAATTACATTAGATAAGGATGGAAATTTTACAGCTTATGTTGCTAAATTCATAAATGATGGTAATGGGAATATTGTAGGCTTTCATTTTTCAGATAGTAATATCGCTGAGTCTAGTTTTGGAATAAATGCAGATACTTTTAAAATAAGTTCTAGCAATAAGAGATATACACCATTTAAAATAGAAAATGAAAATATATATTTTAATGGAAAAGTTTCATTTACTAATATCCAAAGTAGCGAAGATGATTGGAGAGTTGAAGTTCAAAAAGCATTAGACAATAATGCTACATATATTGATGGAAGTAAAATTATAACAAATGAAGCTTTTGTAAATAATCTTAATGCTGTTGGTGGAGTTAGTGCAGACACAATAAATGGGAACACACTCAATGGAATTGTAATTAATGGAGCAAGAATAAATGGTAGTGTAATTAAAGCTTCATATCTTGATTTAGATGGTGAATTAGAAGTTCTTACAAACTATCATATTTCAGTAGCAATGTATACAGCAAATCCTACTTTATATAAAGATGCAGTTTATGTTTCTTCTGATAAAGAGTATAGGATTCCAAGTATTAGTAATATTTCTTCTATTGAGAAATTAAAAGATATGTCTGGAGCAGGAACACATAAATTATCTTCTGGGCTATTTTCTTATGCTACTGCAAATGTAGGACACAATAACAAAGCTGTAAAAGTAAAACCTACAATAATATTCTATAAATGTAATCATATATCATATGGTTTGAGTGAAAATATGGTTTTACAGTTGTCGCATACTAGTGCATCAGGAAATGGAACTTTTAGTTTTTTTATAGGAGATTTATTACTTATAAGAATAACTACTTCGGGTAATTTTGATTCTGCGACAATATCTTATACAGGGTTAGTGGGAAGTGGCTCTATTTCGAATAGTTACGGTATCACAGATAAAGCTTTATCTTATAATGGTATTAGTTTTACCCTTAGGAGTTCAAAATATAAAAATATGGCTTCAAGAGGTAATAGTGTACTTTTATTTATTAATGGAGATAGCACTGTTAATCTTGATAGTAATTGGACATCAGGTGAAATATACATGGTTTCTGAAAACTCGGGCGGGATTCTTTCTATGTTTAGATTACCTGCGATTTCAATAAACAATATGATTTAAGGAGTATAAAATGAGTTTAAATATGATAGCACCAGTAGATATAGTTGAAGTATCAAAAGAACTTTTTAAAATTTTAGATGATAAAGAAAAGAAGTCTAAAGATGATATGAAAAAATTCTTAGATAAAACGAATTTATCAACAGAAGATAAAACAAAAAGATATGCAGAATTTAGTGCTAACTTATATACAATATCTATTCAAAATGGATTAAACAATGCTATTCAAGTTGTTATTGAAGATAAAAGAATAGATTTACAAGATAAGTTAAATAAAGCACAAATTAAATTATATGAAACACAAAATGGAACAGAAGTACAAAAAGAATTAACAGCAAGACAAGAGGTATTATTAGCACAAGAAAAAGTAGAATTAGCGAAACAAGAATTGGAATTAAATAAATCTAAGATGTGGTTAGAAAATGCAAAAGCAATGGTTGGTTTTGATGCTACTGTTTCTCAAACTTTAAGTGAAGCTAGAACAAGTGGTGCTGAAATTACACAAACACCAAAAAATTATACTTGTCCAGTAACTAATCAAGTTGTTAGCTTTGAACATATAAGTTTAGCTGCAGCTAGTGCAACTGATAAAACGAGAGGAGTTAAAGGACTTCAAATGTTACAACTTGAAAAACAAGCTAAAAGTTTTGATAATCATACTATGACACAGTTAGGTAATCAAGTTATGCAATTAGCATCAAGTGCAATAAGTGAGGGATTAACAAATATTACAGGATTATTAAACACTCATAAATCAATTATTGATATTCTTACAAATAATACTGTATCAAGTGGAAACTATACATCAATTAAATAGGTTTAAAAATGAGTACTGTATTAATTCCTTATCGTGGTGATTTAGTAACTGCAAGACTTAGTTACAGAAAAGAGAAAAAAAGAGTTGCTAGAAAGTTCAAAAGAAAATTATTAGAGGTATGGGATTTACAAAAAGTTGCTCTATGGAGTAGTGGACATTACATAAATACCAAAATAACAAGACTTTTAGGTATTGAAAAAGATTTCTTAAAAGGTCAAGATACTAGTGGCATAGAAAAATTTGGAGTTAAATTAACAGCAACAGCAGATATAAATAAAATACTATCTTTAAGTGAAGAGCAAAAAGAATTTTTGATAAATAAAGCTTATGGTATTTTCAATAAATATGGAAGAAAAATATCAATCTCTTATGATAGTCCTCAAGTTTATCATTATGATATTTACCATGAAGATATAGTTGATAATAAAGTAGTCTATGTAGAATCTGAAGATTTTGAGGATAATGATGCAGGATTAGCACAAAAGCTTTATAGTTTGATGGTTGCGTATATGATTGAAAATGATAGTCCAGATACTGTTGATGATTGGAATAGTGTAAATCCTGATAGTGTAGATTTTTGGAATGGTAAGGCTCAATCTAAATTAAAATTTTATACTTATGAAGTAGATAAACAAGATATAAGCAGATTAATAAAAGATAGAATATTTACAATAAGAGAATATAACACTTTAGGAGTAAAGAATCTAAAAGCAACTGCAAAAACTATTGACCTAAGTTTATTTGATGAATTACTAGATGAAGATATTGATCCATTAAAAATTAAAGAACTTGATGGTGAAGAATTTTTAATATATATTCAAACACATTTAACTACATGGCATAAAGAGAAGCCTAAGAAATGGTATCAAAAAGGTTTCTTTGGTTTTATAATGATTGTTGTCGTTGTAGTTGTCGCAGTTGTATTACAACAATATTGGCTTATTGGTGTTACATTAGGTACTGCTCTTGTCGTCGCAGGACTTATTTTATCTGTTACTGGTGCATTAATAGGAAATGAAGTAATGGTAATAGGTGGACAAGTAGTTTCTCTTATTGGTGGTGGTATAAATATTGCCAATGAATATATAGCACAACAAGCCGCAATGGAAACTGCTAAAACAAATATGATAAATGCAGGAATGGATAAAGTAGCAGTAAACCAAATAATAAATAGTGCAACAGATGATATATTGCTTGATACAATGTTAGGTGCAGGTAAATTTGCTTTAAAAGCTTATTCTACTTTTGGTGGCAATTTAATAGGAAAAGAAATTGAAGAACAACAAAATCAGAATCAAACACCAGTAGATAAAATAAATGAATTATATGTAAGTGAAGATATGGAATGGGATTATGTAAATCAATTCATGCCTGAATATGTTATTGCTAGTTCAATGAAGATTATGTAATTTAGTGTGTCAAATTTGTACAAAAAAATGATATATCAAAAGTAATTTTTGATAGGTTAAAAAAAATAAAATGAGTTGTAAGAGTGCTATTAAAGGCTTAGTCTAATTTATTTAATATATCACTTTTAGTTTTTCGATTAATTTTTAGTTAATTCTATATTAATGCTTATGATTTATAATTTCTTTACTTAAGTTTATAACTTGTTTTGTAAACTTAACTCATAGGTGTATGGATTAAACTCTTTGTACGTTCGTTTCCTTGA
>Ga0265295_1002185_pt1 | contig 32022 bp, 33 predicted proteins | sample Munlansysbiofilm_FD_192503 | JGI IMG/M metagenome (GOLD analysis project Ga0265295, IMG submission 192503) | Leachate microbial communities from a municipal landfill in Southern Ontario, Canada - Methane capture system biofilm | ecosystem: Engineered > Solid waste > Landfill > Unclassified ... | reverse complement strand
AAAAGTTGCTTTGACTGTATCTCACATCAATGGATGCTTGAGAATATCCCGATGCAGCAACAAAAACTCAAGGTGTGGTTGACATCCGGTTATATCGAGCGAGGCATGTTCAATCCTACCAACGAAGGAACGCCTCAAGGTGGCATTATCTCACCGACACTTGCCAATATGGCACTGGACGGAATGCAAGCTCTGCTGCAAAGCAACTTCAGACGACAGGACAAAATCCATATGGCAAGATACGCTGATGATTTCATCATAACCGGAAATTCCAGGGAACTGCTCCAACATAAGGTAAAACCCCTTTTGGAGGACTTTTTCATGGAAAGAGGTTTGACTCTGTCAGCCGAAAAGATCCTGATCACTCATATTGACGAGGGATTTGATTTGCTGGGGTTTAACTTCAGGAAATATAAGGGAAAACTGCTGACCAAACCAGTTAAGTCCAGTATTGCAAGGGTAAAAGGAAAAATCAGAGACATTCTGAAATCCAATAAAACCGGAGAAACAGATCATTTGATTCATAAACTCAACCCCATCATAAGGGGCTGGGGGAATTATTACCGACATGTGGTCAGCAAGGATGTATTTGGTAGGGTTGATCACGCAATATGGAAAGCTACCTGGAAATGGAGTGTCCGAAGGCATCCTAAAAAACCTTGCAAATGGATTAAAGATAAATACTTCCAGAGGCAAGGAAACAGGGACTGGGTATTTGGAGAGAAGAACAGTTCTGAGAGACTTCTCAGAATGAGTGATATCCCCATCCAACGCCATGTCAAAATCAAAGCCAATGCAAATCCTTATGACCCGCAATGGTTTGATTACTTTACCCGACGTTCCAAACCGAAAACTGCCGGGTTCTTAAATGAACTTTATCAATGCTTGAGCCCTGTGAGGTGAAAGTCTCACGCAGGGTTCTTAGGGGGCTTGGGGCTGGTAACGGCCCCCGGCTACCCGACACCAGGTGTCAGCTCATCGGTTTCCTGGGAGGCTATACCCTGGCAGGTTAGCTTACCGTTGGCAGATAATGTATACATGGATATCTTGGATGAATTGAAAGCGCTGATCAATAAACTCGAGGAAAATTGACATGAATTGAGAAGACCAAGAAGAACTAATGGCGAACTGGAGGTTGGTTATGAATGGAGAAGAGCCCTTCAAGATTAATCCCCTTCAGTAAGGAGATCGCTAATGTATCCATCTATTATAAAGGTCACGTCTTGTGGGGACTACATGCTTTCTGTCGTTTTTGATAACTGCGAAAGGGGCATGCTATATATGAAGCAGTTTTTGAACTTTGGTGTCTTTGGGCGGCTCAAAAACCAAGATATTTTCAAAAATGTCCGAGTCTCCTCCGACACAATTGAGTGGTAATCCGGGATTGATCTTGATCCTGAATTTGTTTATTCAAAATGTAAAAAAACCGCACAAAAAGGTTAATTCAACCGACGCAAAAAGCCGCGCGGCTGATTAGCGACGTCGGGTATTTTATGGGAGATTGAATTGAGTCGATCGCGATATATAAGAATGATCCAAGGGGGCTTTGCGCTCGTAGCAACTTTGTTCGGCCTAGCGACAATTATCGCTGGGATTCGTGTCCTTACCGGCTCAGATCCGGGATACATCGTTTTCCGACCGCTACTGATCTACAACATAGCGATGGGTATGGGGTATGTGGCGGCAGGCGCCATCGCGTGGCGCAGTGTCGATCGCGGCAAGTACGCGGCGGCCACAATTTTCGTTCTCAATTTCCTTGTACTGGGAGCCATCGGCTACTTGTACGCGACGGGGAGTGCGGTCGCTATTGACAGTCTTCGCGCAATGATCTTCCGAACTGTGGTATGGCTCGCGTTGTTTCTTGGGTTCGCGTGGATGAGTCACAGGAACCACCTTTCGGATTCCGAGCATCAAGCCCAACCCATCAATCCACCCGACGCCGCGCAATGAATCCGCGCATCGCCGGTGATTTCAAATGTTAGCTGGCAAAAAATAATTTTGCCCTTGACGTAAGTAACCCTTGAGGTTACAATTATTTTATGATTAAATCCTTTAAACACAAAGGATTAGAAGATTTTTTCTATTCTGGAAGTAAAAAAGGCATAAACCTTTCTCATTCAAGCAAATTAGCAAAAATTCTTGACCGTCTCAATGCTTCCAATGAAATTAAGGATATGCACTATCCGGGTTCCTATCTGCATCAACTTAGTGGGAACAAAAAAGGTCAACATTCTGTCAGAGTATCAGGAAATTGGAGAGTCTTTTTTAAGTTCATCAATGGAGATGCATATATTGTTGACTATGACGACTATCATTAAGAAGGGCACACAAATGAGAGAAATTAAAAGAAAACCAACCCACCCTGGAAGAATATTAAAAGAAGACTATTTAACACCTCTTTCAATAACTATTACCGAAATGTCTTTGATATTGGGAATTTCAAGAAAAACTCTTTCGAAGATCATAAATGAAAGAGGAGGTATTACCCCTGATATGGCCTTACGTTTATCTCGTGCACTTGATACAACTCCAGATTTGTGGATGAATTTACAAAAAAATATTGATTTATGGGAAGCTTCTTATGTTTCACAGGAATGGAAATCTGTTAAGCAGTTACCATTAAATCGAATTCATTCAAATGCATGATAAACTCAAAACCGCTAACCAATCGCTAAACCTGACCGCGAGCAGCTCATCGGTTTCCTCGAAGGTTATTGGTGCGGCAGGTTAGCTTACCGTTGGGCAACTGGAATACATGTGTCAACGAATAGGAAAGTTATAAAATGAGAGTTTATCTTGATTGTTGCTGTTTACAACGACCGTTCGATGATAAATCCTATCCAAGGATAGCCGTTGAGGCTGAAGCAGTCCTTCGTTATTCTATCATTATGCGAGTCAGGTGATTTGAACCTTATCTCATCAGATGCGCTGGTATTCGAAATTGGTCGTATTCCCGATCAAGATCGTAAGGAAGCTTCATTGGCAATTCTTAAAATTGCAAAAGAAGCTCTTGAATTATCTCAAGAGATAGAAGCATTAGCGAAGAAACTTGAAGTATCGGGCTTGAAACCACTTGACGCTTTACATTTGGCATTTGCATCCGCTTCGAAAGTGGGGTACTTTTGTACATGTGATGACAAATTTTTGAAAAAAGCTAAGGGTTTTGATGGATTAAATACCAAGGTAGTATCCCCTACTAAATTGGTGATGGAGCTATATATATGAATACCCAAACAAAGCCAATAGTTGAAATCAGCCGTAGAGCTACTCACATTTTATTCAAAGAAATGGGTGCTGTTGACACCATTAGGTTTCTGAACCAGTTCTCTGTAGGCCAAGGAGATTATACAAAAGATCGAAATAATTGGCTGGATAAGATATCCATGGATGATGTCATTGCTCAGATTAAAGCTGAAAAGAATAAAGCCCAACCAAACGCTTAACCTGGCCGCAATAAGCTCATCGGTTTCCTCGGAGTCTATTGGCGCGGCAGATTAGCTCACCGTTATGCCTATCCGTTTGTAAGTTTTCTGCTTGACGCATTACGTTTCGCATAATACTATCTGCGTATGATTAAATCATTTGCCTGCCGAGATACAGAAAAGCTCTTTAACGATAAATGTGTTCGCCGTTTTCAATCGTTTGAAAGGCAGGAACGAAAAAGACTTATGGTTCTTCATGCAGCTCCGAGCCTTGAAGGGTTGATGCTTAATCCAGGAAATAAATTCCACTCATTGGGAGGAGATAGAAAAACACAATACGCAATTAGTATAAATAAGCAATGGCGCATCTGTTTTGAGTGGCATGATAGTGATGCACATAAGGTTGAGATTGTCGATTACCATTGAGGTATTTCTATGAATACAAATAAACTGCTTGATCCAATAACTCCGGGTGAAATCTTGCGAGAAGATTTCATGGACACACAATCTATCAGTATCAATAAACTTGCTCGGGATCTTTCTGTCCCTCCCAACAGGATTAGTGAGATTGTTAACGGAAAAAGATCCATCACCACAGACACCGCTTTAAGATTGCAGCGTTATTTTGGTGTCGAAGCTCAGTTTTGGCTAAATTTACAAACAGAATATAATTTACGAATGATGAAACGTAAGATTTGGCCTGACATTGAGCGACGAATTATTCCAATAAGGAATTTAGAGGCAACAGCCGAAAATAGTCCCATGGCATAACCAAACACTAAACCTGACCGCAAGCAGCTCATCGGTTTCCATGGAGGCTATTGGTGCGGCAGGTTAGCTCACCGTTAACTCAGTCGTTAGGCGTGAAGGAGGATTTAGTGTTAACACCGGAATATTTCAATGAAATATCAACTGAAATGTTACCTGGACATCTCGGCATTAGAATTATACATGTAGGTAAAACTGAAGTACGGTCTGAAGTTGAAGTGAAACAATTTCATCTGGCACCAAATGGGTATCTACATGCTGCTAGTCTTATTGCTTTGGCAGATACATCGTGTGGCGACGGATGCCTTGCGAATCTGCCGCAAGGTGCATCAGGCTTTACGACAATTGAACTAAAGTCCAACCATTTAGGAACCGTAAGAGAGGGGATAATCGAGTGTATTGCAAAACCGGTGCATATGGGAAAAACAACTCAGGTTTGGGATGCCGTAGTAAGTAAAAAGAAGTCTGGTAAAGCCATTGCTTTATTCAGGTGCACTCAGATGGTTTTATACTCGTAACTTCCTGCCTAACAAAGACGCTCAAGCTGACGGCGGAAAATTGTTGCTTTTTTCTAATAACCTTCGCACCTTTATTGGGCCGCAGCTTAGCTAAACGTTAGCCCTTATTAAGGATTCAGATGGTAAATATCGATAACATATTTCGCATTGGCAAAGCGGAGCAGAAGAAGATTTCGAAGTGGCGGATCAGCTCATCAGATCTGGTAAAATTCGTCATGGGCTTTTCTTTCTTCATCTGACACTGGAAAAGATACTCAAAGCCCATGTCTGTCAGAACACCCAGGATATTGCTCCGAGAATGTACAATCTTGTGAGGCTTGCGGAATTGTCAGGAATTACCTTCCGGCAGGAACATACCGATTTTCGATTTTCTAGCGGAAATGAATCCGTTCAACATTGAGGGGCGCTATCCCGAGATGTGGGGACCGGTTCCGTCCCAGGAAGAGGTAGATATGCTACTACAAAAAACCGAAGGGATATTCGGATGGCTGAAGAATCAATTATAACATCGGTGAGAAAATATCTGAACGAACTTCTGCGGGTCGGCATTCCAGTTAAATTCGGTGTCATGTTCGGTTCTTATGCTCGAAAAGACACTCACAAATGGAGCGACATAGATTTGCTGGTAATATCATCCCGGTATGATGAATCATACAGCCGGGAAGATATAAATATGCTTTGGCGGACCGCCGCCCGCACAGACAACCGGATAGAACCTGTCCCGATAGGTCTAAAGCGCTGGGAGACGGACGACGAAAGTACGATTATTGAGGCTGCCCGGCGGGAGGGAATACTTATAACTATATAAAAATAATGAAAACAGTATGTTATGCCGGGAGAGCGGGCTAACCCAACGCTAAACTTGACCAGGTGTCAGCTCATCGGTTTCCTGGGAGGCTATAGCCCTGGCAGGTGAGTTCACCGTTAGCCTTTTGCCTATCATCGCTTTTATTATATTATAGAAAAATAGCTTTGAACTTTTGGTAGACTAAAGTACAATAATCGTTGATAATTTTATAGGGTCGAAATTCTGACTGTTTTCAGAGATGTGGACTACAATCTGGAAAGTAGAGGATAGTATGGATAAAAAAAATTTAAGCCTTGATGAGGTATTGGACGTTCTCAAAAAAAGAAAATCAGCTTTTGAAGAAAAATTTGGAGTAACTTCCATTGGCGTTTTCGGCTCTCTTGCCAGGAATGATAGCAAACCGAGTAGTGATGTGGATATTGTCGTAAGAATGAGCAAGCCCGACCTCTTTAATATGGTGCACATAAAGGAAGAACTTGAGGCAGATTACCAGGCAAAAGTTGATATTGTTCATTATAGAGAAAAAATGAATACATTTTTAAAAAAGCGCATCGACATAGAGGCCGTTTATGTTTGACAGGGAGCTTGCAAAGGAAATACTCAAGCAAATTATGGCTGCCGCAAACCGTATCGAACGAAGATTCAATGGTGTTTGCAGTTCTGATGATTTTCTCCTATCTGATGCCGGAACAGATAAGTTGGATGCCATATGCATGATGCTGATTGTTATCGGTGAAAATTTGAAAAACTTGGACAAGGTAACCGGTGGAAAATTGCTTGCTCAATACCCTGATTTTGACTGGAAAGGGGCAAAGGGAATGCGTGACATTATCAGCCATCATTATTTTGATCTGAATGCTGAAGTGGTGTTCTCAGTATGCAAAGAACGCATTCCAGGTTTGATAGAAACTGTAATTCAAATGGAAAAATCCCTATAATCGGTAAACCCATAGTGCTTAGTATATAGTATCATCCGACTAACCAATCGCTAAACCTGACCGCGAACAGCTCATCGGTTTCCTTGGAGGCTATTGCGAGGCAGATGAGCTCACCGTTAACGATACCAGGAAAAAATGATGGCAATATACAGTTTCAATGAAAATGAATTGTTAAAAATCGAAACTACCACTTTTAATAACGAAGGCATATTGGAACGGCAACATCTTCAATCAACCCTAAAGAATCAAATTAATGTAATTGCACCTGATTGTCCAAGTTGAGATTTTTTTGACAATTTAAGGTACTGCAGAGTGAGATTATACAAGGGGTGAATCAATGGCAAATATAGTTGTCTGTGCGGACGGGACCTGGAATCGCCCTGAAGAGGATATTGAAAAAGATTTCCCGACCAATGTCTTAAAACTTGCACGAGCCATAAATCCATCTGCCAACGGCCTTAAACAGCATGTGTTTTATGACTGGGGATTAGGTTCGTATCATAGTAGCTTAAGCGCCGGCGCAACTGGCCGTGGTATCCATAAAAACATTTTGGACGGGTATCGTTATATCATTCAGAACTATAATCCTGATGATAAAATCTTTCTTTTTGGTTTTAGCCGAGGAGCATACACTGTAAGGGCCTTATGCGGGCTGATTAATAACTGTGGAATTTTAAAAAGATCTGACGCCAGCCTTGTTTCTGAGGCCTGGAGGATTTATAAAAACCCCCTTTCAAAAAATCATCCCCAGGGTGAAGCGGCCAATGTTTTTCGCAGCACCCACAGTCATGTTTCCAGGCAGGTTCATTTTGTCGGTGTCTGGGATACAGTTGGTGCCCTGGGAATACCTTTTAGTATAATGGGTCTATTTGAGAAACACGATGAGTTCTATGACACCAAAATGGGTTCAAATGCGTCAATAGTCAGACAGGCATTGGCAATTGATGAGCAACGGGAAGACTTTGAACCAACTATCTGGGATCAAAATTCTGGTATTGATCTGAAACAAATATGGTTTGCTGGAGTACATTCTGATGTTGGAGGTTCATACCCCCCTGACAAAGGGACAGGTTTAAGAACATCAGATACGCCACTTGCATGGATGCTGGATGAAGCGATAAATGCGGGTTTGGAAATAGAGTCCCACATAAAAGAGTCCCTGACAGATGGCGCAAAGGGGAATCTGCATAGATCCCGCAATCATGTGTACCGATTAAAATCTCCTCTGAATCGACCACTGATCGTTGAGAACAAGCCTACAAAAATCCATCCAAGTGTAAAATCCCGCTATATGGCTGACAGTAAATATCGTCCACCGCAACTGAAAAAACTGGTCGAACAATTTGGATGGGACAACCTTGATGTGGGGGTGTAGTTTTTAAAAATAAAAAGCCAAAGAAAAAACAGTCTAAAGCATTTAAAAAAGAAAATCGAAAAAAGAAGAAAAGGAGGAATTAATATGCCAGATTTCGGAAATTCATTTTCGGGCCTTGCTAACGATCACAAACTGACTCATGAAGAATTGATTAGAGCAATACGCTTTATGATTGCCGCAGAATATGAGGCTATTCAGCTTTATATGCAGCTATCCGAGTCAACAGACAACCAGTTAGCTATTAACGTTTTGAAAGATATTGCAGACGAAGAGCGAGTTCATGCCGGGGAGTTCCTTCGACTTCTCAGGGAGCTCGCTCCAGATGAAGAAAAATTCTATGCAGAAGGAGCTACTGAAGTCGAGGAGGAAATTCAAAAGATCAAAAAATGACAAAAGCATTTTCTTGACAAATGTTGATTCAACCGGCCTTGCCGACGGTTGTAGCGGACCCGCTGTGTGGGCCGCTGACCTTGGCCGTTAGTATTTTAATAAAATCAAGGTACCTATCCAAATGGTGTATAAATTGGCTAACAACGAAACTATAAATACTTCTATAGCAATCAATGAGGTTCAACTTCTTTTAGCAGAAAAACGCACATCTTTAGCGGTGATGAGGACAGGGATAGCTGTATTAGCTTTACCCCTGTCGGTTATGAGCGTGTTGATAGCTACTTCAAAATATTATGATCCTCTTCATGTTTTACATTTTCTCGTTTCGCTAGGTATACTCAATCTTGCTTTAATTGTTTTGGGTGCCTATTTGATTATTCGCTCAACAATTCGGATGCGACATTATGATCGGCTTATTCATCAGATTAAGCTAACGCATAGCGTTATTAAAGAGTTTATTGATTGAAACCTGTTTTAAATCCGGTCCGGCCAGATTTCGTCGGCAAGCTCGGTGAGCTTGAACTTCTGGATCTTGCCGCTGGCCGTCATGGGATAGCCGTCGACCATGGTGACGTAGCGGGGGATTTTATACCTGCTGATCTTGCCCCTGCAAAAATCCTTGACATCGCTCTCCTCAAGGGAACTCCCCTCCTTGAGAACTATAAATGCCCCGACTTCCTCTCCGTATTTTTCACTTGGAACGGCTGCCACCTGGACATCCTTGACCTCGTCCATGCGGTAGAGGAACTCTTCTATTTCCCTTGGGTATATGTTTTCTCCGCCCCGGATTATCATGTCCTTGTGGCGGCCCGTGATGGAGAGATACCCGTCCCTGTCCATCACCCCAAGGTCTCCCGAGTGGAGCCAGCCGTCCTTGTCAATGGCTTCAGCCGTGGCGTCTGGATTGTTGTAATATCCCTTCATCACGTTGTAACCCCTGCAGCACACCTCTCCCTGGAGACCCGGGGCAAGGGTATCGCCCGTGTCTATGTCGATCACCTTTACCTCCATGTGGGGCAGGGCCCTGCCGACCGTTTCCACCCTTTTCCTTAGATCGTCGTCGATCCTGGTGTAGGTCATCACGGGGCTTGCCTCGGTCAGCCCGTAGCAGATGGTGATATCCTTCATGTTCATCCTTTCGATAACCTGCTCCATAACATGGATCGGGCAGTTAGAGCCCGCCATGATGCCGGTTCTGAGGGTGGAAAAGTCAAACTTCTTGAACATGGGATGGTCAAGCACGGCAATGAACATGGTGGGCACCCCGTAAAGTGCCGTGCATCGCTCCTGCTCCACGGAACCCATTATCAAGAGGGGGTCAAACCCCTCGAGGATCACCATGGTCGTGCCGTGGGTCACGGCGGCAAGGACACCCAATACGCAGCCAAAGCAGTGAAATAGCGGTACGGGCAGGCAGAGGCGGTCTTTTTCTGTAAGCTGCTGGTTTTCGCCGATCCAGAATCCGTTGTTGCCGATGTTGTAGTGGGTGAGCATAACCCCCTTGGGGAATCCCGTGGTTCCAGAGGTGTACTGCATGTTCACCACGTCGTGGCAATTGAGGGAATCCTGCCTTGCCCGGTATTGATCATTGCCGACCATGGCGGCCATGGCCCGGATTTCGGGTATGGAGTACATGCCCCGGTGTTTTTCCTGGCCAAGGAAACATACCCGCCTGAGATGGGGGTAGGTTGGGGATGACAGATGGCCCCGTTGCTGGGTCTTAAGTTCTGGCACAAGCTCGTACACTGTGTTAACGTAATCGGTGTCCTGAAATCCGTCAATGATGAAGAGGTTTTCCGTTTCAGACTGTTTCAGCAGGTAGTCAAGCTCGGCAAGCCTGTAGTTTGTGTTGACGGTCAGGAGCACGGCTCCGATTTTTGCCGTTGCAAACTGCAGGGTTACCCAGAAGGGAATATTGGTGGCCCACACGGCAACCTTTTCCCCCCTTTTTACTCCCAGGGCCATGAGGCCCCTGGCCACCTCGTCCACAAGCTTTGAAAACTCGCAATAGGTTAGCCTGAAATCTCTGTCAATATAGACAAGGACCTCGTTGTCCGGGTAGCGTTCAACTGTTTTGTCCAGTATCTGGCCCAGGGTAAGCTCCTGGAGAGGCTTGATGTCTGTCATGGTATTCTTCCTTTCGGGAGTTGGAAATTAATAATAACGCTGATATGGCGCAGGATTTCACCTCGTATTCAGTCCCTTATTCGGGTATGTAGATGACCGCATGGATTTCGGCTTTTTCCTCGCCGGAACAGCTCACGTAATGGGGCACTATGGAGTTGTAATACACGCTGTCTCCCGGGTTGAGCAGATAGGTTTCCTTGCCGTAGATGACCTCGATGCTTCCCTTGACAACGGTTATGAACTCCTCACCCTCGTGGGAGGAGAGCTCCTTTGTCTTGGCCGATTCGGGAAGGATTTCCACAAAAAAAGGCTCCATGTGACGGTCGGTCTTGCCCCTGCCAAGGGAATAAAAGTTCAGGGCTGCGGGTTTGCCCTTGCCGCCGAGAACGCTGAAGGCTGCCTCACGTTCGGGTCTTCTCACGATAAAGGGGTCATCGCTCTCCTGATCGTCCAGAAAGGTTCCGAGCCTCACCCCGAGGGCCCTTGCTATTTTCATGAGCGGCCCCAGGGGGGGGTAGACATTTTCCTTGAGCATGGTGTCGAGAAATTCCTGCTTGAGGCCTGTCAGGCCTGCAAGGGCTGCCAGGTCAATCTCCCGTTTTTCCATGAAATAGCGGATGCGTTGGCTTACCTTACCTTTTTCCATTTTCGTTCATGTCTCCTTAATTAGAATAAAAGAGTATCTTATATAATGAAAACAGACAGGAGTCAAAAGATAGTAGGTAGTGGAAGATCGACAGCTTGTCCTAGGCCCTAGGTTGGGTTGAGGAATGAAACCAAACACCGGTGCTATTGAGAAGCCTGGAACACAAGGGAGATCCCGATGGTCCACATGGTAGCACAGACCAGGGAGTCAAGGATTTGCCAGGATACCGGCCGTTTGAAGAGAGGGGCAAGAACCCTTCCGCCAAGGCTTAAGGTAAAGAACCATACAAAGGAGGCAAGAACTGCACCCAGGGCGAACATCTGCCGATCAAGTCCATGGAACTGGCTTCCGATACCGCCGATGAGAACCACGGTGTCAAGGTAGACATGGGGGTTGAGGAGCGTCAGGCCAAGGGTGGTGGCAACGGTTGCCCCGAGGCTGGCCGATGTTCCATCGTCGGCTTCAAGGCCTCCCGGATTAAGGGCGGACCTGAAGGCGTTGAATCCGTACCAGAAGAGAAACAGAGCACCTCCCCAGGCGGCAATCTTTGCAAAGCCAGGGTTTGCAGCAACAATTGCCCCCATTCCGCAGATGCCGCAGATGATAAGGATGGCGTCACACAGGCTGCATATGAGGGGTATGACAAACTCGTGGTGTTGTTTGATGCCCTGGCTCAGCACAAAGGCGTTCTGGGCTCCGATTGCGATTATCAGCCCTGCACCCACGCCAAATCCCTTTGCAAATGTGAATATCATCGGCTCTATTCTCCGGCCTTGCTTATAATCTGGATCAGTGAGTAAAAACTTTATTGGTTTAATTCCTAACCAGAAAGTTGCAAAAAATACACGGATAAGCTATCTTAAAACATCTAACTTTGCAAAGGATTCTATGAAAATGATCAATACAATAAAACCTGGGACGCAATATTCGGCGATGGCTGTGAAAAATCGAATCCACCCGCCCGATTCCCACTCTTTTTCCACCCAATGTTACGCCTGCGGGATCTGCACCTCATCCTGCCCGGTCTCCCAGGGACCCGGGGGGCTTGATCCAAGAAGGATTGTCCATCTGGCAAACATTGGAAACCTTTCCACGGTCCTGGCCGAGCCCTCCATCTGGCACTGTCTTGATTGTCGGAGATGCGGTAATCTTTGCCCCAACCATGTGAAGCCTTGGTTCATTATTTCCAGTTTACAGCAGAAAGCCCTGGCCGAGGAGAGGATTTCCAGTGGGACTATGGAGAAGATTCAACAGCTCAAGCAGGAGCTGGTGACGGTCCTTGCCAACACGCTGGCAGCGGATTCTGCTCCCCGGTTTGACGAGCTTTTTGAGGATTGGGAGCGATGGGCCACCCCCCACCGGGTATTGTCAATTCCCCCTGAACCCGTGCGGATCAACTCCCCTAAACGTTCCCTCACCAATCCCATGAACCATACCCTCTGTCTGACCTGCAGGGAGTGCTCAAGTGCCTGCCCGCTTACGGTTCCCATGGCTGAAAGCGGCCGTCCTGAATTTGACCCCCTTTATTTCATCCGGTGCTATGTTCTTGGGGTTGCTCCGGCCAAGGCCTCCCTGTGGAGCTGCCTTGGGTGTGAAAGCTGCAGTCATGCCTGCTCACAGTCAGTCAGGGGACACCTTGTGATCAAAGCGCTTCAGGAGGAACAACAGGAGTTTTTCAACATCCCGTTTCAGATCAGAATCACCACAACCCGGGAACGGGTATTCCGTGCCTTTGTCTCCAGGGTGGATGCCCTGGTGTCCGATGAAGTTTAAGGCCCATGGTCAAAATAAAAAATCAAACTAAAACAGTCCATAGGATTTGGCCGTTCAATACTCTTCTTTGTTGCGCCAATGGCACATTTAAGGGGTTTGAGTCCTCTTTGAAGATCAACCTGGGAATTTGCAGGTGCCTTGCTGCGCTGGTTGTGGCGGTTGGGGTTACGCTTTTCAATCCAGGTCCGGGAAAGGGTACAGAAACCAGAACCGTCGTTGACCAGATGGGCAGATCGGTCACCTTTCCCGTCCATCCCCAGCGGGTCATCTCCCTTGCTCCGAGTATCACCGAGATCGTCTTTGCCATTGGGTTAGGAGAGTGTCTCAAAGGGGCGACCATTTACAGCGACTATCCTGAAGCTGCCAGGGCTCTTCCAAAGGTCGGTTCCTATATTCATCTCGACCTTGAAAAAATTGTGGCCCTGGAGCCGGATCTGTGTATTGCTGTAAAGGACGGTAACCCCAAACAGACGGCGGACAGACTTGTCAGCCTTGGCATTCCCGTTTATGCCGTTAACCCGGTCGACCTTGACTCGGTTGTCTCTACCGTCAGGTTGATCGGTTCGCTCTTGAATGCAGATTCAGGTGCCGCCCGGGTGGCCAATGATATGGAGCAGAGGATCAGACGGGTTGAAGCCCTTGTCTCAACGTCATCAACAAGGCCCAGAGTGTTTTTCCAGATTGGAATTAACCCCATTGTATCCGTGGGAAGTGACACTTTTATTCACGGATTGATCGAGCGGGCAGGGGGGATTAATCTTGCCGCCGCCTCTGTCTCCTATCCCAGATTCTCAAAGGAGCAGTTCCTGGGCTTATCTCCAGAGGTTGTTATTATCACATCCATGGCAAGGGGTGAGGTGTTTCAAAGGGTAAAAAAAGAGTGGCAAAGCTGGCCAGACCTCCCTGCCGTAAAGAACGACCAGGTGCATATTGTGGACTCCAATATCCTGGACAGGCCTACCCCCAGGATGGTTGACGGGCTTGAACTTCTGGTACGGCTGATCCATCCCGAGCTGTTTTAGGTTGAATATGACAAATCTTTCTCCAAACAGATCAATTGTCCTGCGCATTTTCTGGGTCTGCCTTTCGCTGGTTCTCCTGCTTGCGGTTTCCATGTTTGTCGGCCTTGGTTTCGGCTCCACCTCCCAGCAGGGTATGACCGGCCTGTGGAACCTGATCTTTTCAGGGGATGGCGGGGATTCAACCATGTCCGCCATCATCTGGCGTATAAGGTTTCCAAGGGTGCTAATGGCCATGATGGCCGGTGCCGTTCTTTCAACCGGAGGGCTTGTTTTCCAGGCACTTTTGAGAAACCCCCTGGCCGAGCCATATATCCTCGGCATCTCAGGCGGTTCTGCCATCGGGGCCATCATCGGCATCATCCTGGGGCTTTCAAGGTTTCCCGGTGTGGGCATCACCGCCTTTGCAGGGGCCATGGCCACCCTGGTGCTTGTGGTTGTCATGTCAACGGGCAATGCCTCGCTGAAAAAAGACGCCATGCTTCTTTCCGGGGTGGTGGTCAACGCCTTTTGCTCGGCCGTGATCATGTTTCTCATCTCGCTGACCCAGAATAGCAAGATCCACACCATCATGTTCTGGCTCATGGGGGATTTTTCCTCGTCTGACCTTGATCAGGCCGCCATCCTGGCCCTTTGCATTCTTCCCTGTTTTGTCGTTATCTTTGTTCTTTCCCACTCCATGAATCTCCTGCTAATGGGCAGAGAAATGGCCCACTCCATGGGGGTCAATGTGCCCCTTATAACTGGGGTGCTCCTTGTCACCTCTTCGTTCATGGTGAGTGCCACCGTCAGCCACTGCGGCCTCATGGGGTTTGTGGGGCTTGTGGTTCCCCACCTCTTCCGCCTTGCCCTTGGGCCTGACCATCGGGTTCTGGTGCCTGCCTGTATTTTTGGCGGCGGATCATATATGGTGATCTGCGACCTTCTTGCCCGATGGATTCCCCGCCAGGGCGAGATTCCGGTGGGGGTTATCACGGCAATGATCGGAGCTCCGCTCTTTATAATGCTCCTGAAGCAGGGGAAAAAATGACCATGGCGGCTGTTATCTCCATCCGGCACCTCACCTACGCCTATGCAAGGGTCAAGGTGGTTGACGATCTTTCGTTTGACGTTGAAGAGGGGGCATTCTTTACCATAATCGGGCCCAACGGGTCGGGTAAGTCCACACTCATGCGCCTTATCTCAGGGGTTCTGACCCCTGGCCAGGGTGAGATAAAAATTGTCGGCAGGTCGCTGAAACGCTTTTCCGGTCGTGATCTTGCAAAAAAAATAGCCTATGTGCCCCAGATCGTATCCCAGGCTTTTCCCTTTACCGTGGAAGAGCTGGTGCTGTTGGGTCGCTCTCCCCACCAGGGATTGTTCGGGATCAACACCAGGGCAGATTACGATGCGGCCCACCGGGCCATGGGGTTTACCAATGTCGATCACCTCGCCACGAGGACCCTTGACCAGATCAGCGGCGGTGAGCGCCAGCGGGTGTTCATCGCCCGGGCCATCTGCCAGGAACCTGAGATCATGCTTCTGGACGAACCGGCCTCGGCCCTTGACCTTGCCCACCAGGTAATGCTCATGGATCTTCTGGAGCGACTTAAATGCGAGACGGGCACCACCATTGTGATGGTCTCCCACGACATCAACCTTGCGTCCATGTATTCGGATCGCATGGTGCTCCTTTCCGGCGGCAGGTTGGTCAAAGAGGGAGCACCGGCAACCGTGCTTGATGCATCTATTCTTGAGGAGATTTTTGGCTGTCCGTTCCTGGTGGATTCAAACCCCCTTGGTAATCTGCCGAGGATTTTTCCCATCCCCGGCAGATTCAGGCTTTAGGACCATAATCGGTAAGGAGTAGTACAACTCAGTATGGCATACCTCTATCTTCTCATTGCCGTTATATTTGAAATCCTGGCCACCTCGGCCCTCAAGGCTGCGGCAGGTCGTCCAAGTCTTGGATCTCTCCTGGGAGTTACCTTTGGCTACGCCCTTTCCTTTTATTTTCTGGCCCTGGTGCTCAGGGTCATTCCCCTTGGTATTGCCTACGCCATCTGGTCCGGGGTTGGTATCGTGAGCCTGGCCGTGATCGGCATGGTCTACTACAGGGAGAGCCTTGATTTTGCCGCAGTTGTGGGGTTGGGGCTGATCGTCACAGGTATCCTTGTTGTAAATCTGTTTTCAAAAACGGCGGGGCACTGACCTGAAATCAAGAGTCTGTTTTATCTTTTTTCCAGGACAAGGTTTTGAGTTTTACAAGTTCATACTTCCTTGTGCCAAGGCCGATTGTTTCGGCGTAATCAAGCTGGATCTCCCAGTCTATATCCGGGTAGAGCCCCTTGAATTTATCCTCTCCAGGCGCTCGGTTGTGTTTGAGGCAGGTGTTGGTAAAACCCTGTTCCTTATTGACAAGATCCGCCGAAGCCTGGTCAATGGCAACGGGATCTGTCGATGCGACAATGCCGATGTCCCTGACAATGGGGGCATCGTTGTACGGCAGACAGTCGCAGGCAGGGGAGATGTCGGCTATAAAGTTGATGAAAAGAGTTTTATTTTCCTTGCCCGTAATAACCCCCTTTGCGTACTCCATCATCTTTTCGAGGAACACCGGCACGGCCTGGTTCCATTGTATGTTCACCGATTTGGTGGGGCAGCGGATTATGCATTCGCCGCATCCAATGCACAACTTCTGGTCAATGGTCGCCTTTCCCTCTTTAAGTGTTATAGCATCGGCCGGGCAGTTGTCGGCGCACTCGCCGCACCCAATGCAGGTTTTTTTCTTTACTTTCGGGCTCACGTTTGAATGTTGCTCAAGCTTGCCCCTTCTCGATGCACACCCCATGCCGAGATTTTTGAGGGTTCCGCCAAAGCCTGAGAGTTCGTGACCCTTGAAGTGGGCAACGGAAACAAGGGCGTCGGCCGCAACGATTTCATGCCCGATAAAGACTTCTTTGCAATGCTTTAGATCAACCTTGACCCTGGTTTCACTTTTGCCCCTCAGCCCGTCGGCAATCACCAGGGGTGTGTTGTCCATGCTTGAAAAGCTGAACCCGTTTGCAATAGCCGTCGTGATGTGGGAGACCGAGTCGCTCCGTGTTCCGGCATAGAGGGTGTTGGCGTCGGTGAGAAAGGGCAGGGCCCCCCTCTCTCTTATGGCCCCGGCGATTTGCCGGACATAGGGCGGCCGGATAAAGGCCGTGTTGCCCATCTCCCCAAAGTGAAGCTTAATAGCTGTAAGGTCGTTTTTATCAAGGATTTGATCGAGACCGGCCGCGACCAGGAGCCTTGTAAGTTTTTCCAAAAGGTTTTCCCTGGAGTTTGCCTTGAAATCTGTAAAGTAAACGGTTGCAGTCATATAAATTTTCCTCTGTTTTGCCAGTTAGGTTGGTTCCCATGGTTGTGCACCAAGTCTTAATCCTAATGAAATTTGCCCTTATTGTCAATTTTTTAGAGTCTCAAACGGGAAGGAGAATCCCGAGTCGTTTGATCTTTCGGCGCAGGGTGTTCTTGTCAACGCCGAGTTCCCGGGCTGTTGCCATTCTTTTCCATTGGTTTCGTTCCAGGGACTGCTCAATGGAGTGGCGTTCAATTTCCCGGAGGGTCAGCCCCGTTGAGATCAGTAAGGTTTCTTTTTTAGGTATCATGCGGTTTGGAAGGTTGTGCAGGTGTATTATATTGTCCTGACACAGGACAAAGGCTCGTTCTATGGCATTTTCAAGTTCCCGTACGTTTCCCGGCCACTCATAAAGCATGAATGCAGCTAATGCCTTCTGGGAAAGCCCCTTAATCTCTTTACCAGTCAAATTGTTGAACTTGTCAACAAAATGATCCACCAGGATGGGAATGTCCTCTTTTCTCTCCTCCAGGGTCGGCAGGGGTAATTTTATGATGTTGATGCGAAAGTAGAGGTCCTCTCTTATTTTGCCTTCTCGAACCAGCTGTTCCAGATTTTGATTTGTTGCGGTAATCACCCTTGCGTTTGTTTTAACTGTTTTGGTGGATCCCAGAGGTTCATAAACTTTGTTTTCAAGAACACGAAGCAGTTTGATCTGGGTGGATTTTGAGGTGTCGCCGATTTCATCTAAAAAGATGGTTCCGTTCTGGGCAAGGGCAAATCTGCCGGGCTTGTCCTGTTTTGCATCTGTAAAGGCCCCGGCTTTGTACCCGAAAAGTTCCGCCTCGCACAGATTGTCGGGCAGGGCACCGCAATTTATGGGAACAAACGGGCCGATCTTTTTCAGGCTGTTGTTGTGAATGGCCCTTGCAAACAGCTCCTTGCCCGTACCGCTTGCCCCGGTAATCAGTACTGTGCTGCTGCTTTCTGCGATCTGGGGCAGAATTGAAAACAGATCGAACATTTTGGGGCTTTTACTTACGATATCGTCAAAGGAGTATTGTCTGCGAAGGGTTTTTCTCAGTTTGTCCACTACGGTCAAGTCTTTGAATGTTTCCACACCGCCGATGATTTTTCCCGTTGAGTCTTTCAAAAGGGCGGTTGTTACACTTATGGGAATCCGTTTTTTCCCTGGTTGGTGAATATAGACCGGCATATTGACGATGGGTCTTTGTTCTTTGATGGTCTGCTGGATGAGGCAGTTTGTTCCGCACATGCTGGATTTTAAAATTTCGAAGCAGGGTTTTCCAATGGCCTCTTTGCGGGATATTCCTGTGATGTTTTCAGAGCCTTTGTTAAAAGAGGTGATGCGCAGGTTCAGATCAACGGTAAAAACCCCGTCTGCTATGCTGTCCAGGATGATTTGATAATGTTCATGATGCTGTTTCTCAGGCCATTCCATATAACGCTCCTCATCGATCGGGTTTGCGAAAAATAACCCACATGTCCTCACGGACACAACGAACGAGGAAACTTGACAAAATAACCGAGGCCACTGTAGGGGCGATCCCTTGCGGTCGTCCTTTGCGGCGGCATCCTCGGTGGGAGTTTCCTATGAAAACCTAACAACAACAGGGGGCGGGTGTCAATGTTTGGTTGTGTTCGCCAGTAAATGTGGGGAGAGGATGAAACATATTGTTCCTTGTCTGCTTGGCGAGCGGGTGCATATTGTTCCCAATATATTCATATCGGCAGAAAGTAGAAGTGTAATTAAACTGTAATGTAGCATGGTTTTCAGGTGGTTAAAAGTTTCTATTACGAAAAAATTATCATTGGTACAGGGTTTGCTATGTTTTAGATGTGAAGATATGGGTTATGGCCAATAAACTTCTAAGGAGTGAAATCATGAGGTCTATTAAAATTAAAATTTGTCTATGGCTGGTTCTGGTTGGTTTACCTCTTCTCTTCTACTCAACTCCCAGGGTTCAGGCTTCAAATACGGAAAATCAATGTTTTTCCTGCCATACAAATGCACGGGAGCTGATAAAAATCACAAGGGAAATCTCAAAATCAAATAAAGATAAACCCGGTGGTTCGGCAGAGACAAAAGGAGAAGGGTGAGGTGGTGCAGTGGAGCCGTTGGCTCCACATGAAAAAATTTATGTAAACGCTGATTTTGTTGAAGATGAAAACCATGGTGAACTTGGATGCGAAGAGTGCCATGGTGGTGATCCAGGCGAACCGGACTGGCGAAAGGCCCATGAGGGAGTGGTCAAAGATCCTTCGTTTCCTGATCCGTCAGCCGCCTGCGGTGTATGCCATGATGAAATTGTAGAAAATTATTCCACAAGCCTCCATGTCAGTCTTTCTCCTTTTAAAAGGGCGATTGACAAGCGTGCAACTAAGGATCCCCATGGGTATAAAGCCGTTGATGATGGAAGGGAAAATCATTGTGCCGCTTGTCACAGCAGTTGTGGACAGTGCCATATCAGCCGACCGGAATCCGTAGAGGGCGGTTTGATAGATGGTCATTTGTTTCAAAAAAGACCACCCATGGAGCAGGTTTGCACGGCCTGTCATGGAAGCAGAATCGGAAAAGAGTACCTCGGTAAAAACGAGGGATTAAAACCCGATGTTCATCGACAAAAATATTTTAGATGTGAGAAATGCCACACCGGCGAAGAGATGCACGGGGACGGCAAAGAGTATCAAAATCGTTATGCGGTGGAAAACGGGCCTGCCTGTCTTGACTGCCATGAAGAGATCTATGATGCAAACGCTCAAAATGTAAAAAATCACTGGGTTCACAGGGATCAGGTCAGCTGCTATGTCTGCCACTCCCAGGCCTATAACAATTGCTATTCCTGCCATGTTGGAAAGGATAAAAAGGGCTTTAAATATTACAAGACTGCCAAATCCGAGATGCAGTTCAAGATTGGCCTGAATCCCTTGAAATCAGAACGAAGACCTGAAAGTTTTGTTACGGTTCGCCATGTTCCGGTGGATCAGGATACTTTTAAATTTTATGTGGAAAATGGTCTTAAAAATTTTGACCAATCTTCCACCTGGAAGATGGCCACACCCCACAATATTCAGCGGCAGACACCCCAGAATAAAACCTGCAATTCCTGTCATGGAAATCAGGAGCTGTTCCTGCTCGATAAGGGTGTTGAAAAAAAATATTTAAACGCAAATAAAACCGTTGTTGTGCCGATGGATCGGATACCCCCGAAGAGGCTTGACCAATAAGGAATATCGATAATGCAAAATTAAAGTTTTTAACCGTTTTAACAAAAGGAGAACATATCATGAAAAATCGTTGGTTTTATGGGTTAACATTGGCACTTATTTCGGCAATGTTCGTAATTACACCGGCCGTCATGGCTGAGGATATGACGGCTGATGAGTTGGTGTCCGAAGCAAAAGAAACTGTTTGTGAGATGCCTTTGGCAGAGGCAAGAGCCCTGCTTGATAAAGGGGAATATCTGTTTGTAGATTGCCGGACCGAGAAAGAGTTCAAGATGGGGCATGTCCCGGGGGCTATGAATATTCCCAGGGGGTTGCTTGAATTCAGGGTAAACTCAAAAATTGAGGATAAGAACGCCAAAATTATAATGTATTGTAAAACAGGGGGCAGAAGCTGTTTGGCCACCTGCACCCTTTGCCGCATGGGATATAAAAATGTCTCAAGCCTGGACAGAGGCTGGCAGGGCTGGGAAAAGGCCGGTTATCCCATCGATTGACCTGATTTGTTCGGGCCTCCCAAAGTCTTTTAAGGCTCTTCTGGATAATCATTTACCTCCCCAGTCGATTCGTAAAGATTAAGGAACATGACGATACCGCCGTCAACACTGTAGGGGCAATTCATGAATTGCCCCTACACCCCGACCCGCTAAAACCAGACCGCCATATGGTGTCATTCAGGCGGTAATTAGTATCCTCCCCACTGAGATCCAAAATGAGAAATCTTAATGATTGAATCCCCACTATTGTCTTTTCAGCAATGCTGAGTTAAGGTTTTTAAAAAGGAGGACCCAACAATGCTGACTGTTATTTCACCATCCAAAACCCTTGATTTTAAATCTGGCTCATACCATTCCCACACCACCCCGTTTTTTGCGACTCAAATTCGGGAGCTTGTAGGTCACATGGAAAAGCTGTCCGAGAAAGAGCTTGGGGAGCTGATGAAGATCAGCCCGAAACTTGCGCTTCTTAACCATGACCGGTACCAGAACTTTGATTTTCCGTTTACTCTGGAAAATTCCCATCAGGCCTTGCTCGCATTTAAGGGGGATGTCTATCAGGGGATTTCTGTGGACGATTATCGAGATGAGGATTTTGATTTTGCTCAAGCTCACTTGAGAATTTTATCGGGGCTCTACGGTCTTCTTCGTCCCCTGGATCTGATTCAACCCTATCGCCTTGAAATGGGACTCCGTGTTTCAGGTCCCTGGGGGAAAAATCTCTACCAGTTCTGGGAAAACATAATAACCGACAGGATCTATCAGGAGGTTTTGGAGTCAAAGGGAGACAGGGTTCTTGTGAATCTTGCCTCAAATGAGTATTTTAAGGCGGTTCACCCCAAGCGATTAAAATCTGATGTGGTAAACGTTCACTTCAAGGAAAAAAAAGACGACGGTTTTAAGATCATCGGCATCCACGCCAAACGGGCCAGGGGGGTGATGGCCGATTTTATCATTAAGAATCGAATCAACCATGCACAGGAGTTGAAGCCGTTTAATTTAAACGGATACGAGTTTAACTCGACCCTTTCCAAAGAGGCGGACTGGGTGTTCACAAGGGTAAGCAAGTCTTGAGCAGCTGAGGTCCTTAATCAGTTTTTTGCAATCTCCATGGCCACCTCATCCTGGGTGATCCTGTCCGTGTTGACACTTATATCTGCATATTTTCGATAGAGAAGTTGGCGCTCCTCGTAAAGCTGCCTGAATGTCTGATCTTTATCCTTTGCAATGCCCCTTGTTTCAAAATTATTGATCCGCTTTTCTATGGTTTCAAAGCCTGCATCAAGGTGGACGATTGTTGAAAGAGCGCTCAAATGTTCCATGGACAGAGGGCTGTACACCACACTGCCGCCCGTTGAAATCACGTGGTTTTCAATGTTTATCTTCAGGATCTCTTCCTCTTCAAGTGCCCTGAGATTTAAATAATCGCTTTCATCGATAATCTCTTGAAGAGTTTTCTGGTTGTTGATCTGGATAAGGATATCCGTATCCATAAATGAAAGCCCCAGGATTTTGGCAAGGATGATCCCCACCGTACTCTTGCCCACACCGGGCATTCCGATCAGTGTCAGGTTTTTTTTCAACCGTTTCTCCTCGTTTAACAGTGGCACGACAGCTCCTCTGCCCGGTAAGAGCTTCTCACAAAGGGTGCCGCAGCCACACTTTCAAAACCCATTTCAAGGGCTGTTTTCTTTAATCGGTCAAACTCCTGGGGCGTGTAATACCGGTCAACCGGAAGGTGGCTGCGGGATGGCTGGAGGTATTGACCAAGGGTTAAAATCCGGCACCCGTGGGTGCAAAGATCGTTCATGGTCTGGATCAGCTCCTCATCTGTTTCACCAAGACCCACCATGATGCCCGATTTTGTGGGAATGTCTGGTGCTATTTTGGAACCTTGTTTCAGAAGGTCCAGGGATTGCTGATATTTTGCCTGGGGCCGGGCCGTTGAGTAGAGGGATGGGACGGTTTCGATGTTGTGGTTTAGAACGTCGGGGGTTGCCCGAAGCACCGTCTCAAGGTCCTGGTGCCGTCCCTGGAAGTCGGGTATCAGAACCTCGATTTTAACCCCTTCAACCTCTCGTCGGATGGCTCTTATTGTTGCGGCAAAATGGGCGCTGCCCCCATCTTCAAGGTCGTCCCTTGTGACGGATGTGACCACCACATACCTTAGACCCAGGGTCTTTGCTGCGTCGGCAACCCGTTCAGGCTCTGTTGGGTCTGGAAGATCCGGCGTTCCCGGGGTGACGTTACAGAATCGGCAATTTCTGGTACATTCGGAGCCAAGGATCATGAAGGTGGAGCTCTTTTTTGAGAAGCACTCCCACATGTTCGGGCATTTTGCCTCCTGGCACACCGTGGTGAGCCCGCAACTGGCCAGAAGGGCTCGTACATGTTCGTACTCGGGCCCGGTGGGCAGCTTTCTTTTCAGCCAGCCGGGTTTTGGTTCTCTCTTCATGAGTTTTCCTTGTTCCTTTTAACTTTTGTATAAACCGGCACGGCCGGAGCGAGAGATGGCATCCGGCCACAACGAACATGAAAACTCCTCCAATAACAACACTTTGGCGAGAGTTTCATATAAACCCACATGACAGTCTATCCTGTCACAACGAAGGATGAAACACGATGGTACAGGGTGGCACTAGTGCCATTCCGCCCCCTTTGGTTATCCTGCCCGGAACCGCAAAACGTCGGGGGTCGCTTTGACCCTTCTTAATGCTTTCGACCCTTTGGTTTTGAACGTTCCGGGCAGGATAACCAAAGAGGGCTATAAAGTCGAGGCTCCTACTAGGATGTTTCGGCGATAGCTGTCAGCTAAGAGCTAACTGCTAAAAGCTGTTTTATTTGTGCGGGCTCGAGTTTAAACCCGGTGGCTCTCCCAAGGCTCTTTACCAGGGTTTGCCTGACGGTGTCAACCATGTCGGGAGGTGTCACCTGGTTCTTGTTTTCAAGCTCTTGGGCCATGGACGTCATGGAAACCCCGGCAAGGCCGCAGGGGTTTATCCAGGTAAAGGGCTCCATGTCAAGGTTTACGTTCAGGGCAAGGCCGTGGTGGCACACCCCGTGTTTGACGCTGAGCCCGATGCTTCCTATTTTGTTCTGTCCGACCCAGATGCCGTGGTTCTTTGGATTGCGCCCTGCATTTATGTCAAAGGCCCGGCAGGTCATTATCATGGTCTCTTCCAGAAGGTTTACAAAACCTGCAACACCCATCCTGGCCCGGGCAAGATCCACGATGGGGTAAACGATAACCTGGCCTGGGCCATGGTAGGTTATGTTGCCGCCCCTGCGGGTGGGAATGATGGGAATCCCCCTGGCCTGGAGGAAGCTATCGTCGACCTTGAGATTTTCAGATCCGCCCCTTTTCCCCAGGGTAAAGACGGGCAGGTGCTCCAGTATCAGGATCACATCCGGATCAAAGAGCCTCCTCGTCTTTGCCTCTGAGATCTGCTGCTGAAGGTCGTAGGCTTCCTGGTAATCCATTATTTTAAGGTCAGCTATCCACCTCTTTGGTAAAGGCATGTCCGTTCTGGCTGCGGCATTGATGGATGTTCCAGGCATTGCCGCCTTATCCTCGCAGGCAGGGTTTTCTTGCCGCCGAAACCTCATCGAGCCGCTTGACCTTTGGGAGGTGAGGGGCAGAGCGCACAAGGTCGGGGGTTTCCTCGGCCTCTAGCGCAACGGCCTTGAACGCATCTATAAATTCGTCAATGGTCTCCTTTGACTCGGTCTCAGTCGGTTCTATCATGATGGCTCCGGGAACGACCAGGGGGAAGTAGATCGTGGGTGGGTGGAACCCGTAGTCCATGAGCCGCTTGGCCATATCCAGGGTTGAGACGTGGTGGGCCTGCTGTTTTTTGTCCGAGAAAACGCACTCGTGCATGCAGGGCCGGTCATAGGCCAGCTCCAGGGTATCCCTCAGTTTTTCCTTGATGTAGTTGGCGTTTAGAACCGCATAACTGCTGGCATTCTTCAGACCGTCCGGCCCCATGGAGCGAAGATAGGAGTAGGCCCTTACCATGACGCCGAAATGGCCGTGGAAGGTGAGCATACGCCCGATGGTGTCGGGGCAGTCAAATACCCAGGAAAACCCCTTGTCACTCTTTTTGATTCTTGGTGAGGGAAGAAACGGTTCCAGTTCCTTGACAACGGCAATGGGTCCTGATCCCGGACCACCGCCGCCATGGGGGGTTGCAAATGTCTTGTGCATGTTGAAGTGAACAACGTCAATGCCGATCTTTCCAAGTTTGACAATTCCCATGATGGCGTTGAGGTTTGCCCCGTCACCGTAAACAAGCCCGCCTTTCCAGTGGACGATGTCGGCGATCTCCTTGACGTTCTCCTCAAAGAGCCCCAGGGTGTTTGGGTTGGTGATCATTATGCCTGCGGTATCCTCGTCCATGACTGCTGCAACAGCCTCTGGGGTCAGGATTCCATTTTCGTTGGATTTTATGTTGATGGATTTATAACCGCAGAGGGAAGCACTTGCGGGGTTGGTGCCGTGGGCCGTGTCCGGGATGATGATCTTGGATCGCTGTTTTCCGTTTTTTGCGTGGAATCCGTGGATCACAAGCATGCCGGTAAGTTCGCCATGGGCACCTGCGGCGGGCTGAAGCGTTACCGCATCCATGCCGGTGATCTCGGCAAGCTCCTGTTCCAGGTTGTACATAAGCTCCATGGCGCCCTGGGAGAGTTCCTGGGAGACCATGGGATGGGCACCTGTGAAGCCTGGCCGTGCTGCCTGGACCTCGTTGGTCTTAGGGTTGTACTTCATGGTGCACGATCCCAGGGGATACATGCCAGAGTCTACACCGAAATTCCACTGGGAAAGTCGGGTATAGTGGCGGACAACGTCGAGCTCGCTTACCTGGGGAAGGTCTGGACCTTCATTTGTAAGGGCTGCATCCATGGTTGCTTCAGGTACGTCTTGGGTCGGGATGGAGATGCCGCAGCGTCCCTCCCGGCTTTTTTCCCACATCAGGGGCTCGTTGAAAATAAGCCCGCCTGTTCCGATTTTACCGCTCATGAACCCACCTCCTTTGCCAGGTCTTCCATCTCCTGGCGGGAAAACACTTCGGTTGCGCAGAACAGGTAATGATCCTTCATGTCAGGGTAGTAACATTCCAGGGCAAGACCTGCAACTATGCCCTTTTCAAGCTCAAGCTGTCGGTGTCTGGCCGCAAAGCCTTTGGGAGCCTTTAGGACAAATTCATTGAAGAAAGGGGTTTGAAACACCCCTGTAAAACCCGCAGCCATAAGGCTCTCTTTTAAAAACACGGCCTTGTCATGGTTGATCTGGGCGATTTTCCTCAAGCCCTGGCGGCCGGAAAAGGCAAGGTACATTCCGGCGGCCATGGCGTTCAGCCCGTTGTTGGAACAGATGTTGGATGAAGCTTTTTCCCGGCGGATGTGTTGCTCTCTGGTGGAGAGGGTCAGGACAAAGCCGTCCTTTCCATCGGCGTCTTTTGTCCTCCCGACAAGTCGTCCAGGAAGGTCCCGCATGAATTTTTTAGTGCTCGTCAGAATGCCGAGGCCGGGGCCGCCAAAGGATTGGGGGATGCCGAAGCTCTGGCCTTCACCGCACACGATATCCGCACCGGAAGAACCTGGGTTTTTCAGGAGCCCATAGGCCATGGCCTCGGTGAACGACACTAACATGAGGGCGTTTTTTGAATCCGCCGCCTCCCTCACCTTTGCAAGGTCCTCGATGCAGCCTAGGAAATTGGGGCTCTGTACGGCAACGGCCGCAACATCTCCCATGGCATCCAGGGCGGAAAGATCCGTTGTCCCGTCCTGGTTCGAGGGAATCTCAACTATCTCAAAGTTTGACGGGGTAAGATAGGTTTTCATGATCGCCCTGTGGTGGGGATGGACAAGGGCTGAAACGGCAACCCTGGTTGTTTGTTTGTTCTTTCTCAAGGCGATGAGTATTGCCTCTGCAAGGGCGGTTCCGCAGTCATAGTGGGATGCAGTGGCAATGTCCATGCCAAGAAGGGAGGTGATCATTGTCTGGAATTCGTAAATTCCCTGGAGGGTTCCCTGGCTGATTTCAGGCTGGTAGGGGGTGTAGGCCGTGGCAAATTCTGATCGGCTTAAAAGATAGTTCAGGGCCGAAGGAATATAGTGGGTGTAACTGCCGGCCCCCAGGAAAATTTTATGGGAGGGCGCTGCTGCCATGGTTGAGGAGAGTTTTTCCATGTAGGCATCAAGCTCCCATTCCGTGAGGGCCGGGGCAAGGTCTAAATCCTCAGACAGACGATAGGCCGCTGGAATAGTGGAAAAAAGATCGGTAAGAGAGGTATGTCCGGTTATCTGGAGCATTTCCTTTACCTCGTCCGGGGTATGGGGAAGGTAACGCATGATGTTTATCCTTTTAAAGTATCAAGGTAGGTTGACCGGTCCATTAGGGTTTCGTACTCGGCGGGATCTTCGGGTTTTACTTTAATGATCCAACCCTCCTTGTAGCAGGATCTGTTCACAAGTTCCGGAGCATCCTCAAGCCCTTGGTTGATCTCCACTACCTCTCCGGAAATCGGCATGTATATCTCGGAAACAGCCTTGACCGATTCCACAGTGCCGAATTCATCGCCCCTGGCAAAGGTTTGCCCTGTTTCGGGCAGCTCCACAAAGACAATTTCCCCAAGCTGATCCTGGGCATAATCGCTGATGCCCACAATAAACGTCTCACCGTCTCTTTTTATCCATTCGTGGTCTTCGGTGTATTTTAGATCTTCGGGGAAACTAAGCTCACTGATCTCTTTCATTTGAATCGCTCCTTTTTTTATGTTAAATTCCAACCAAATTGGCCTCCACAAGGGCACCCGTAAAGGGAGCCCCTACGCTCTCGGTCTGTTTCATCGTGTTTCATTCTTCGTTGTGTCTGCCAGGACATGTGGGTTAAATGAAATTGGTTAGTTTTAATTTGGCCGTTCTGTGGGGTCTTATATCCTTGACAACGGTTACCCTGATCTTTCGTTTCCCCTCCTGGAGGGTCAGTTTTTCCCCCTCTTCAAGCTTGTGATCTGCAAGGATAAAGCCGCAGCTTATGCCCCTGGCCTTGAAATCGTCGGGAAGGACCGGTGAGGTAATGCTGTAGATCTTGCCATCGTGCCATCCAATACCCATGTCTGTGACGCAGGTCAAAACAGACCCGATCACCTTGCCCTGGGTGTCGATCACCCGGGTATCCGGACCTGTCCCCACCTTTCTTAGGTCTTCGCCCACAAATGCATGGGTAAAAGCCGCATCCCTTGCGGCCTCAAGGGCATCTCTTCCCAGAAACTCCTTTGTAAAGGTTTTGCCGTCCTGGCCCAGGGGCAGGGCAACCATCCAGGGATGGTTTATAAATGGCATGTTCCCGATGTCCTGGTGGGAAAGGGGGAGTACGGAACCGACCCGCAAAGAATCCCGGGCGGCAAGACCGCAGGGGATGAGATTGTACTCCTTCCCAGCTTCAAGGAGCTGTTCCCAGATGGACACCGCAGCCTCTGAGTCTGCAAAAACTTCAAACCCAAATTCCCCCGTATACCCGGACCGGGACAGGAGGATGTTTGTTCCGTCTTTAAAGAGGACCGGGTCGGCCCCACCCTGGTGAAGGGTGCCCTTAAAGGAAAAATAGGGCATGGTAGTGAAAACTGTGTCAGGGTTTTGAAGCAGCTTTGAAAGGATCCTTGCGCTGTTTCTCCCCTGGATGTCGATCTTTGCAAGGCGGTCGCTGAGATCCTCTATCTCAACGGTTCTCCTGTTTTTATTTGCCTCAAGGTGGTCGGCAACCCTGCCACCCATGCCTGCATTGACGCATACCATGAAACTCTCCTGGTGGAAACGATAGACAATGGCGTCGTCTACAACATGGCCCTTGCTGTTTAAGATCGCTCCGTAGGAGCATCTACTGTCCTGGAGATCCGAAAGATCCCTCGTGAGGCAGAACTGCAAAAGGGCCAGGGCGTCCGGCCCTTTAACCATGACACAGGCCATGTGGCTTGTGTCAAAAAGACCCGCAGACTCCAACACCGCCAGATGTTCTTTTTTTACTCCTGTCCCATACCAGAGGGGCATGTCATACCCGCCAAACCCTGCCATGTTGGCCTTGTTCGCCCGGTGCCAGGCGTTAAGCGGGGTGGTTTTAAGGTCTGAACCCATAATTTTCCTCCTGATCAGCTTTTCTATTAAATTGTCTTTTGCCGCGTCTGAACTGCTTTTAAAGAAACCTCACCCATGATCTCTGCCAGGGTGGGGTGGGCATGGATTGTGTTGGCAAGATCTTCCACCGTAAGTCCATTTTGAACGGCCAGGGTGCCTTCGGCGACGAGATCCGTGGCGTGGGGGCCTGTAATGTGAACCCCCAGAATTTTGCCCGTTTTTTTGTCTGCAACGATCTTTACCTCGCCTGCAATTTCTCCCATGACCTGGGCCTTTCCAAGGGTTCTGAAATTAACGCTCGTGCATTCTATCTCAATCCCCTTTGCAAGGGCTGACCGCTCGGATAGCCCTACATTGCCGACCTCGGGCATGGTGAAAATTGCCCCCGGCACCGCACTGTAGTCCATGGAGGAATCCGTACCCATGATATTTTCTGCGGCAACCATGCCTTCATGGGAGGCCACATGGGCAAGCATTACCCTGGACGGTCCCAATATGTCACCAATGGCGTATACGTTTTTTACTTGGGTTTCCATGCGATCGTTTACCGGAACCCAGCCCCGTTCATCAAGGGCAAGCCCAATGGTTTCAAGGCCCAGGTCCCTGGAAAGCGGTGTGCGGCCAATGCATACGGCCATGGTTTGAGCCTCGACAACCTGCTCTTTTACCCCGGCTGCCCTGTCTCTATCTGAGAACGGACTTGCACCGATGGACACGAGTACGCCTCCCTCTTTTCTGGCTATCGACGAGACTGCCCGGTCAACGATCACCTTTATTTTCTGTTTTTTCATCTCCCGATGAATGATCTTGGAGCAGGATTCATCCACCCCATCAAGGGGAAGAATCCGGCCCATGGCCTCGATCAGGGTAACCTTTGCACCAAGGGCAGAAAGAATAAAGGCAAACTCGCACCCGATGACCCCGCCTCCTGCAATCACGATGGATTCTGGCACAGATTCAAGCTCCAACAGGTGGTTGGAAGAGAGGATGGTCTTTCCGTCAAAGGGAAATGCCGGAATCAACATCGGTGCAGTGCCTGTTGCAAGGATAAGGGCGTCAAAGCGGATCTCTCGTTTTTCCCCATCATGCGTGATCACGGCGGCAAGATTTGGGCCAACCACCACACCCCGGCCCTTTTCAAAGGCGACCTTGTTCTTCTTTAACAGGGCATGAATCCCCTGCTGCTGGGTTGCAATAATCCTTCTTTTCCGGGCCATGAGGGCCGCCATATCCACTCCAAAATCACCGCTATGGGTAATCCCGTATTCCGGGGATTCGTGGAACTTCAGATACATGTCCGCCGTGGTTTTCATTATTTTTGAAGGGATGCACCCCCAGTTGAGACAGGTTCCCCCGACACTCTCCCGTTCGATGATCGTCACCTCGGCCCCAAGGGCAGCTGCCCTCAAGGCTGCAACATAACCCCCAGGACCTGCTCCGATAACCACAATATGTTTGTTCATCTTATCTCCTTTGCCGCCCGATCCCGGGTGTTAATCTAATGATCCCTTGCTCCGGCTGTGCCGATTATAAAGTTTCTCTATTAGAAAGGAAAGTCCTCGCTGGTATCTATTTGTTGATCCATTTTTTTCCCACAGGTTTTTTTTCCACAAGGTGCCTTGGGTTTCCGTCCCACACAACGGCTGGCATCAACCTTGTTTTTTTTCAGGTCGATGCAGCAGGCCTTGCATACGTTCTGGCACAACTTACAGCCCCTGCAACTCTTCTTGTCAATCTCGATCCTGAACAGTGAAACCTTTGAAACAAGGCCGAGCAGGGTCCCCACCGGACAAACTGTGTTACAGTAAAGGCGGCCGTGTCGGGTGCAAAACCATGCCACCAGCATCAGCATGGCGAGTGATACACCCACGGATACCGGGGCAATAACCGGCCAGGGCATCCGGTAAAGGGTGTGGCTTCCCACTCCCTCTGCCAAGGGAACCCCAGGTTATTCAGGGCGAGGGCCAGGGGACGGAAAAGGTTTGAAACAATTCGGCCAAAGCTGCTGAAAGGATCAAGCAGGTTCAGCAGAAAACCACTGCCGGCCAGAAAAAACAGAATCGTCAGGAACAAAAAAGCATATCGAATTATGCTGTGGGGCTCGGAAAAGTCGTACCGATGATGTTTTATTGGTTTTTTGCCCTTCAGTTTTTTTCTGCGACCAAGGCGGGAGATAAGGTCCTGGAAGGTTCCCAGGGGGCAGATCGTGGAACAATAAACCCGGCCGAACATCATGGTGAGGATTAGGACTACGATGAATCCGGCAAATACAGCCGTAACAATTCCGGCCAAACCAGTGGCAGTTTGATTTAAAAACTTAAGCATGGACGGAACGAACTGCAGGAAAAGCACCTCACCTGCAAAAGATCGTATTCCGGTGTCCCTGAGATCAAGAAACAGGAAGGCCGTGGGCAAAAAGAAAACAAGGGCAATGCATACCCGAAGCGGTTTTAGATGGCGAAGATTCATTATTGCTAAATTTTGATCCGGTTGATTGACAGGTTCTTCAGATCCATCTGTCCCAGACCCATATCCGAGGCGATCTAATATGGCGGATGTCTGAAGGTTCAGCCCCAAAGAGTTTTGCTCCAGCGGTATCAGCCGCCACAAAATCTGTTGATACAATCTGGGCTTTCATGGATACGACGTCGTTGACAGACACCCCCCGGAGCCGTTGCGCTTCATGACGTTGTAGGCGTCCATCACAGTAAGGTCGGGCTTGCGAAACGAGGCGAAATCCGCAATGCACTGATGAAGGTCATTGCGATGCCAGTACCAACGGTCCCAGACCCTTGCCGTCGGATTAATCCGTTTGGTTGGGCAAAGCTTCAGGAAGTGCAGATTGTTTTTTTGCCAAAGCGGTATTCTGCCAAAGCACCTTTAGTGAGGTCGACAATATCCTTAATACGTGTCCCTCCGGCAAGCCTGCGTGGATTTTTCAGAATCACGTGATATTATGCGCTTGATGAATCTATGATAAGGGTATGCGATGTGTTTTATCTTGGCAAAACTGTATGACGATAGGAGGGGACGT
>Ga0265295_1002184_pt1 | contig 32030 bp, 26 predicted proteins | sample Munlansysbiofilm_FD_192503 | JGI IMG/M metagenome (GOLD analysis project Ga0265295, IMG submission 192503) | Leachate microbial communities from a municipal landfill in Southern Ontario, Canada - Methane capture system biofilm | ecosystem: Engineered > Solid waste > Landfill > Unclassified ... | reverse complement strand
ATGGAGTATGGAAAACTCATTACCAAGAACTAAGAAAAACTCCTTACCAAGAGTAAGGAAATTTTGTTTACCAAGATATAAGAAAAATTGCTTACCACAAAATGTTAAAACTGCTTGACATTACCAAATGTCTCAGTTTTCTGTATATATAAAGCTACTTTCAGGAAAAGAAGCTGTTGAGCAATATACTTCTAAAATTAATAACGCATTGCCTAACCAGGGAAAAGTGGATATTATTTGTATAACAGATAAGCAATATGAGAACATAATTTCTTATAGTGGGAGGACAAAATCAAAGCAAAAACAAGTAAACAAACAATATTTACTCTTCTAAACGGCATATTTATTTTGAATAGTCCATACTATCTTCATATAAGAGAAAGAAGTACAGATATCCTATTATAGTTCATCTAAATCTACGGTCAACCTGCAACATGGATTAGCAAACTATGAATCAAGCAAAGATTATAGTTCATCTAAATCTACGGTCAACCTGCAACATACCACTGTCGTGACCGATGGCTACTACAATTATAGTTCATCTAAATCTACGGTCAACCTGCAACAAAGGTGAAATATCTGAGTTGTAGTGACTTATTATAGTTCATCTAAATCTACGGTCAACCTGCAACTGAAGGCCGGAGCAGAAGCTGAACGCACAAGATTATAGTTCATCTAAATCTACGGTCAACCTGCAACCAATCGGGGCTGGACCCCTACGTGGGTTGATATTATAGTTCATCTAAATCTACGGTCAACCTGCAACTGAACAGGGCTCATGCCTAAAGAGGAGTGAATTATAGTTCATCTAAATCTACGGTCAACCTGCAACTACTAATCCAACTTCGAATTTATGCTGCATATTATAGTTCATCTAAATCTACGGTCAACCTGCAACGTTCAGCAGCTTCTTGGTCTCGGTGCTGTCATTATAGTTCATCTAAATCTACGGTCAACCTGCAACAAGGGTTTTGCAACCCTGAAAGAACTTTCTATTATAGTTCATCTAAATCTACGGTCAACCTGCAACCCAAGGTTGGTTAAGGTCCCAGTCATGAAATTATAGTTCATCTAAATCTACGGTCAACCTGCAACCTGGGCTTCTGCGAGCCCCTTACGAGCTCGATTATAGTTCATCTAAATCTACGGTCAACCTGCAACCGACTGCACGGTGGGGACCCCATCGAACGTATTATAGTTCATCTAAATCTACGGTCAACCTGCAACCATACAGCCTTGTTGTCCTTATCCTCTGTAATTATAGTTCATCTAAATCTACGGTCAACCTGCAACCAAGCCCTCCCTTCTCAAAGATATCCATATAATTATAGTTCATCTAAATCTACGGTCAACCTGCAACAACCGAGCTGGTACGGTGTTCGAACCCAAAATTATAGTTCATCTAAATCTACGGTCAACCTGCAACAGCCTTATTCCCCGCCTCATGTCAGATCACATTATAGTTCATCTAAATCTACGGTCAACCTGCAACAGACTTTTGAGCACACAATCCAGCCAAATGATTATAGTTCATCTAAATCTACGGTCAACCTGCAACACCAGGTATTATTGAGAGGCTGGGAGCTCTATTATAGTTCATCTAAATCTACGGTCAACCTGCAACAGAAAATCATTGAGGACCCGAAAAACAGAAATTATAGTTCATCTAAATCTACGGTCAACCTGCAACGTACCAGCCTTGATGCCTGTACCAGCCTTGATTATAGTTCATCTAAATCTACGGTCAACCTGCAACCATTGAACTCCAACCCATAAACTCTTGCTCATTATAGTTCATCTAAATCTACGGTCAACCTGCAACACATGGGAAGCAATTGATGCAAACTCTTACATTATAGTTCATCTAAATCTACGGTCAACCTGCAACAGGTCATCTCTGTATAACCGTTGCTTATGCATTATAGTTCATCTAAATCTACGGTCAACCTGCAACAGAAAACATTCAACCAAGTAAATGACAAAATTATAGTTCATCTAAATCTACGGTCAACCTGCAACAATGGCAAGACAAGGAAGTATCCGTGTACGATTATAGTTCATCTAAATCTACGGTCAACCTGCAACATGTGACAGACACGCAAGCGAAAGTATGCGATTATAGTTCATCTAAATCTACGGTCAACCTGCAACTAGCGTATCAATATCGATTGATTGTTTCTATTATAGTTCATCTAAATCTACGGTCAACCTGCAACATGACTACGGAGCAAGCTGCTAAGAAGCTCATTATAGTTCATCTAAATCTACGGTCAACCTGCAACTTATAGTGTCCGACCTCTCTCTTATGGGTTATTATAGTTCATCTAAATCTACGGTCAACCTGCAACTCAGGTGTGATGGGGTTGCAACACTCCCGAATTATAGTTCATCTAAATCTACGGTCAACCTGCAACATATGTCAGAAAGAGTACAAAGTGCCTTGAATTATAGTTCATCTAAATCTACGGTCAACCTGCAACGACTAGGGATGATAAGACAGCAGGCTCATTATTATAGTTCATCTAAATCTACGGTCAACCTGCAACAGCATCTCGTCAGCTATGTCAGGATATTCCATTATAGTTCATCTAAATCTACGGTCAACCTGCAACATTCTCCTTGGTCCTGCGCATCTTGCGGTTATTATAGTTCATCTAAATCTACGGTCAACCTGCAACCCTTAGTCTCGTTGAACGTAATCCTGCTCCATTATAGTTCATCTAAATCTACGGTCAACCTGCAACAGCATCATTAGTCTCTTCATAGTGGACAGGATTATAGTTCATCTAAATCTACGGTCAACCTGCAACTCGTGCATTGCTTTCGCCTGGTCTTTAGAAATTATAGTTCATCTAAATCTACGGTCAACCTGCAACTATCTTCTGCTCCTGCTCCTCCTTGACGTCATTATAGTTCATCTAAATCTACGGTCAACCTGCAACGGCCAGTTGACACTTGTGTTTAACTGATTAATTATAGTTCATCTAAATCTACGGTCAACCTGCAACACCGAGAATATTACTGTTGTCACAGGTGTTATTATAGTTCATCTAAATCTACGGTCAACCTGCAACCCGTCAGTAGTGGTGTCCACAACATTCTTCATTATAGTTCATCTAAATCTACGGTCAACCTGCAACGTTAAGGACAGAGTCGTTGAAATTGAAGGAATTATAGTTCATCTAAATCTACGGTCAACCTGCAACCAAAAAAGGATTCTTCACCATAACCAGTAAATTATAGTTCATCTAAATCTACGGTCAACCTGCAACACGCGATAGCTTCGTACGGGACTCAAGAGTATTATAGTTCATCTAAATCTACGGTCAACCTGCAACCATGCCGAGCCAAGCAATCATCAACCACTAATTATAGTTCATCTAAATCTACGGTCAACCTGCAACCAAGACTGCAGAGCACCTTCAGAGCAGTTCCTTCAAGCTCAATCTTTTCCCCTGCGTATCCCCTTGGCTTCTTGCAATGCTCTTCTCCCAGGTCTTTTCGACGGAAAAGCGAAGGAATTCGAACATAGGCTCAAGGTCCTCATCCCTATCATAGAAGCGCAAGCTATCGAAATACCGCCCTCGGTCCTCTTCATAGACGATGAGCGGAGGGTGGCCGTTTATCATAAGAAAGTAGTTGAGTAGGGTTCTTCCTACCCGTCCATTGCCATCGGCAAACGGGTGGATGTACTCAAACTTGGCATGAAAGTATGCCCCGGCCTTGAGAAGTGTTTCCGGTTTCGTTTCGTCACTGACAGTGAGAGCTGCCATCTCTGCTACAAGCGAAGCCATATCCTGCGCAACTTCACCTGGGGAAGAGCCAACCTCCAGCATTCCTGTAACATAATCATGCTTCTTGAACTCACCGGGGCGCTCCCCCTTTTCAATATACCTGCGTTCGTCATAGGTTCCCGCAGTCAGGATTGCATGGGTTTCCTTGACCAGTTCTATCGAAATTGCCCTTTTTTCTAGGATCTTAGGTACTAAGAATTCATAGCATGTCTTTTGGTTTTGCTGTTCAAAAAGGGTGCGGATATTTCCTGTAAACGAGCTGACCTTGTCATTATGAAAGATTTCTCGTGTATCGTTGAACGTAACAGCATCGTTCTCAATCTTCCCTGAGTGATAGGCAAACAGCACACGAAAGCTGTCGAGATGCTGCTGCAGGGACGCTGGGGTCTCTATTCTATAACTCTTCCAAAGAAGAACTGCGTTATGATACTTGTTTTCTACTGGCATACCGGTGCTCCTTACTCGCCCAGTATATCATACTCACCACGCAAGACTGTGGGAAAAACAGTGCTTTCCAAAGGCACTCTCACCAGAGGCCAGTGATCTGATCAAGCAACGAATCGACGCTTGCACACCACCTCCAATTGGATTACAGTACACCTTATTATGAGCAGACAGGCAAAACTAATGACAACCGGATCGATACAAGGGCATATCATCCGATTTGCCATCCCCATATTCCTGGGAAACCTCTTCCAACAACTCTACAATACGGCGGACTCCATAGTCGTAGGAAACTTCCTTGGAAGGGAGGCTCTGGCTGCCATCACCTCCTGCGGGTCCCTCATTTTCCTACTTGTCGGCCTGGTCCAAGGCATTTTCGTAGGGGCCGGGGTGGTCATCTCCACCTACTACGGTGCAGGGGACCTCGCCTCAGTCAAGAAAGCCATCCACACAACCATTGCACTCAGTCTGTGCAGCAGCGTAGCGCTGACCATCTTCGGCTACTTCTTCGCCCCGGTCATCCTGCGCTGGATGGGCACCCCACCCAACGTCTTCGACGATGCAAAGGCCTATGTGCAGGTCTTCTTCCTAGGCATCACCGCCCTGGTACTCTACAACACCGCAGCCGGCATCCTGCAGGCTGTAGGCGACAGCCGTCACCCCCTCTACTTCCTGATAGTTGCAGCCATCCTGAACATCGTCCTTGACGTGCTCTTTGTCGCTGTCTTCAAGATGGGCATCGAAGGGACAGCGTATGCAACCATCATCAGCCAGGGGGTGAGTGTCTTCCTATCCTTCCGACTCCTATTTACCACCAGGGATGTCTTTAGGGTGGAGATACGCCAGATAGGGTTCAGAGAAGGGATGCTGCCCAAGATACTGCGCCTGGGCATACCCTCGGGGATCCAGAACTCCGTGACCTCCTTTGCCAATGTCGTGGTCCAGTCGAGCGTAAACCTCTTCGGAGCTGCGGCCATGGCAGGCACCGGCTCCTTTATGAGGATCCAGGGCTTTGCCCTGATTCCCATCACCAGCTTCGCCCTTGCCATGACAACCTTCACCGGACAGAACATCGGGGCAAGGCAGTACGACAGGGTAAAGAAAGGGGTGCGCTTTGGCATCATCTTCGCCATAGTCCTCGCTGAATCGATAGGGGTCCTCCTCTTCTTCTATGCGGATGTGCTGGTCGCCCTGTTCAGCCGGGACCCCTCCATCATCATCTATGGAGTGCAGAAATCACAGATCTCCTCGCTGTTTCTCTTTGCCCTTGCCCTCTCACACGTCATGAGCGGCCTCTTCAGGGGTGCTGGCAAGGCCATGGTGCCCATGGCTGTCATGCTGGCCTTCTGGTGCATCGTCAGGGTCCTGTACATCAAGATAGGGCTGCTCTTCCTGATGGACATCCGCGTAGTCTACTGGGCGCACCCCATCACATGGCTGCTCAGTGCCACAGTGTTTACCCTCTACTACTTCAAAGCCGATTGGATGAACCAGAAAAAGGGCCTCTAAACCCACTATTACTCACTACCCTCCTTTTTCCTAGTTGACAAAGGACGGTCAGAAGCGAACTATATGGGTATCCAGCATTGTCCAAACAAGGATAGCATGTATACACACCACACCATCGCAGTACTTCACAACCAGACAGATCCCACCAGCCCTGAGGATGTCCTTGATATAGAGAGACAGGCCATTTGGATAGAGGAGATACTCAGGGAGAAGGGGTACAAAACCCTTTTGGTCCCCTTCTCCCTTGAGAAGCTCTCTAATCTTGCCTCGATGGACAGCGAAAAAGCGCTGCTTGTATTCAACCTGGTCGACTCGGAACCCGGCGCGGCAAACCTTGCGTACCTGGTGCCGGGCATCCTTGACCATATGCGCCTGCCCTATACAGGATGCTCGTTGGAAAACCTTTTTGTGACAACAAATAAAATGCTTGCCAAGCGAGTGCTGCAAGCCCATGGCATCGACACCCCCCCTTGGGTCTGCACTGGCGAGACAGAAGCGCTCAAGCAGAGTGCCATCAAGCGGTATATCATCAAGCCGATAGCCGAGGATGCCTCCATAGGCTTGGATGAAAGCTCCATAGTCAGTTCAGAAGAAGTTGTGGAGAAGCTGAAAACCAAGGAAAAATCCCTCCTCACCCCCTGCTTCGCAGAGGCTTTCATCGAGGGCAGGGAGTTCACCGCCTGCATGTATGGCACTGCCAAGAGCTGTACGGTACTGACCCCCTACGAATGGGTGTTCCAAGGATATGAGGAGCATCAGAAGGAGAAAATCATCACCTATGATGCAAAGTGGAACGAAAGCTCATTCGGGTACGAGCACATAGTGGCGAACTACCATGCAGTGGCATCGGACCTGCCCCTATTGGAGACGCTGACTGCAATTGCCCATAGGTGTTGGCAGGCCTTCTCCCTTACTGGCTATGCCCGTGTCGACTTCCGCGTTGATGAAGGGGGGAAGCCCTGGGTGTTGGAGGTAAACTGCAACCCCAGCTTCTATGGCTTCTACCATCTCGCCCTGGAAGGGGGCTTCCCCTTTGAGGACCTGGTCCAAGATATTGTCGAACAGGTACTCTGATCAGAGGTACGTGTCGACCCAGACCAACTCTTCCAGTTCAAAGCCCATGTCCCGATAGAGGGCCTGGGCTTTCTTGTTCTTCGGATGGGTCACCATGGCAAGGTAGACACACCCGTGGGCCTTCGCCCAGGCTTGGACATACTCCAACAAGTCAGAACCCAAGCCATGGTTTCTCGACTCTGTTGCGACATAGAGCTCATTCAACCAGAAGTAGTCCCCACGTGTCTCCCAGCCACAGCAGATGTTCCCATAGGCAAACCCTATGGCTGAGCCATCATCGTCATAGGCGACAAACAAGGCTGCCCGGCTCTCCTGTTTCATGGAGTTGCGGATCTCAGATTCCACCTCCACCCGGCTTTGGGTGTAGCCGATGAAGGACATCTGCTGCTGGACCAAGGTCACCACCTCTTCAAAATCCAGGATATTCTGCTCGTGATGGAAGGCTGTGATATGGGGCATGGTGCTTTCCTACCAAGCTTTCACGTAGATAAGCTTGTTGTCTCCGGGGGCATAGTACTCTTTCAGCTCCGCCTCCAGATGATAGCCGTTATGCAGATAAAAGGAGCGGGTGGGAACATAGAGAGCACTTGATGAGGTCTCTATATAGATCCTTGTACCCCCTCGCCTCGCTATCTCCTGTTCAGTCTGCCTGAGCAGCAAGGTGCCCACCCCCTGGCCCCGACAGGCGGTGTCCACAGCTATCCAATAGAGGTCATAGCTGCTTTTGGTCCCGGGGATGGGACCAAAGCAGGTGTAGCCCCTTAGGTTGCCCTTGTGTTCTGCAAATTGGAAAAAGTAGTCGCACGCCTCTCCCTGCTCAAGGCGCTCACGCACAAGCGATACCCCCACCGACTGCTCCTGCGGGTTGAAGAAGCCGGAGGAGCCCAGTATCAGGGCTATGCTCTCGATATCGCCATCGACAGGTTGTTCTCTGAAGGTGTAGGTTTCCACTCTCTAGCCTTTGATGATCAGGGCGATCATCTGCTCATAGGAAATGCCTGAACGCTGGGCAGCTGCAACAAAGCCGCTGTCCCGGGCGATACAGGGGTTGAGGTTCACCTCAAGGATGAAGGGGGCCCCCCCCTCATCAACGCGGAAGTCCACCCTTGCGTACCCCTTGCCCCCAAAAAGAAGAAATGCCTTGCAACTCAATGCTTGCAACCGTGCAAGCAAGGGCTCATCCTCAGGGGGGAAAGAGAAGCTGCGTTGGGTATGGATATACTCGAAGGAGAACTCCTCCCACTTCGCTTCATAGCCGACTATGGTCGGCTTGTCGCTAGGATAGTCAATAAAGAGCATCTCAGCAGGGTCAAAGACCATCATTTCTTCATCAACAGTAAGGATGGAGACACTGAATTCACGCCCTTGTATGAAGGTCTCTGCAAAGAGAGACCCTCCTGCAAGAGCTTCCCTCAGTGAGGCCTCATCAGCAAACGTCTTCACTGAGGCATCGGTAATGCCTACCGAAGCCTCCTCGGAGACCGGCTTGATGATCAGGGGAAGCCCCAGGAAGCCAGAAAGGGAATCAGGACAAGACTCTTCAACCCAAGGGGCAGTGGGAAGGCCCTCCTTGTGCATAAGGCGTTTGGCAAACAGCTTGTCAGAAGAGCTCATCATGCCATGGCTGTTGCCTCCGGTGTACCTGAGGCCCATCGCCTCGAACAGGGCTGGGGCCAAGTGGAGGAGGCGACACCCTTCCAAGGTCTCCACCAGGTTGAAGATGAGGTCGGCATTTTTTATGAGCAGCCTCATCTTGACCCGCTCGAGGTTTAGGGAGAAACCCAGGCGGGAGACCTCATGGCCGAGGGCCTTGAGGGCCTTGCCCACCTGCTTCACCTCCAAGGCGGTGTCCAGCTCGTCCTTGGTGGGATTCTTTGAAAGCTTGTCCGATACGATTAGGATATGCATCTGGTCTTTGCCTTGCCAATGCGAAGGATTGCTGAATCCATGATGCGGGTTATCAGCTCATGATAGCTGATGCCCGCCTTCCTGCACAGGATGGGCAGGTCGGAGTCGACAGGGTTCAAACCGGCAAGCGGATTCACCTCCAGGAAGTTCACCCTACCCTGGCCATCCATCTTCACATCGATCCTCCCTCCGTCACGGCACCCCAGGGCATTCCAGGCTGCCAAGGCAACCATTTCACACTCGGCGGCCACCTCCCCCTCAACAAGGTGGTACTTGGCAAACTCCAGGTACTCCTGCTTGGTCTTGTAGGAGTAGACACCCAGGTCGCAAGAGGGATCCACAACAATCTCCATCACTGCAGTTGGGCTTGCGTTCTCCCGGGTCCCGGTGATTCCCACAGTAAACTCCCGTCCTTCAAGGTAGGTCTCCACCAGGACAGGTTGCTTGAACTCCCCAAGGAGGTGTTTAGCCACATAAGAAAGGGCAAGCTTGTCCCTGACGATCGAGTTGGCACTGATGCCCATACCTGTCCCCCCACCTACCGGCTTGAGAAACAGGGGGTATGGGAGTGCAACACCCTCTATCTCACCCTCGTCGTGGATCACCGTGTAGTCGGGGGTAGGAACCCCCTGCTCCCTGACTACAGCCTTGGTCATCCCCTTATGCAGGGTAAGGGCCAGGATATGGGAGTCGGAGAAGACATAGGGGATCTCATAGGCATCAAGGAGGGCCGGGATCTGGGCCTCACGACAGAGGCCATGCAGGCCCTCGGCTATGTTGAAGACAAGGTCGCACCTGTTTCCCTGGGCAAGAAAAGCTACCAGTGACTTGATATTGCCAATGCGCACCGTCTCATACCCAAGCAGCTTGAGAGAATCATCAATGGCATCGATTGTCACCAAACTGTCAAACTCAGCGACCGCCTCGGGGGGGTATCCCGCCGCGAGGTAGTCGTCCTTGAGGTCATACGTCATTCCTATAAGCATGTCAGCCCTTTGTGCCCTCTTTGGCACTGTCGGGATAGGCGAAGACCTTTCCCTCGTAGTTGCGAAGATAGAGGTTCTTCTCATCATGTCCCACCTCATAGTCCGGCAGGATGGGAACCTTTCCTCCGCCTCCGGGGGTGTCTATGACATACTGGGGAACGGCATACCCGCTGGTAAAGCCCCGTAGGCCCCGTATGAGCTCCTTGCCCTCGTCCACGGTAGTGCGGAAGTGGGCCGACCCAGATATGGGGTCGCACTGGAAGAGGTAGTAGGGCTTGATCCTCACCTTCAGCAGGCGATGATAGAGCTCCATGAGCGTCCCAACGGTATCATTGACTCCCTTCAGCAGGACTGTCTGACTGCCCATGACCACCCCGGCATCAGCTAATCTGTTGCACGCCTTGGCCGACTCGACGGTTATCTCATCAGGATGGGTGCAGTGCACGCTCAGGTAGATGGGCTTGTAGCGCTTGAGGATCCTCAGGAGGTTGGCAGTGATCCGTTGGGGGAGCACCATGGGGACCTTGGTCCCTATCCTGACCATCTCCACATGCCCTATGGAGGTCAGCTCCTTGAGCAACCATTCGATCTTCCCGTCCGGGAGGGTCAACGGATCGCCTCCTGAGATGACCACATCACGGATGGCAGGGGTGTTGCGGATATATTCGATGGCATCTTTCCAATACGTTTCCAGCGGCTCGGTGTGGCCTCCCACAAGGCGCGAGCGGGTACAGTACCTGCAGTAGACCGAACAAAAACTGGTGGTAAGAAACAGTGCACGGTCAGGATACCGATGGACGATACCGGGAACCGGGCTGGTGTTCTCTTCATGCAAGGGGTCTTCACTCTCTCCTGGAGAAGTGAAGGACTCAAGGATGGAGGGTATTACACTCTTGCGCAGGGGGCTATGTTGGTCATTGGGATCGATGAGGCTGAGGTAGTAGGGGGTTACGGAGAAGGGAAAGTTGGACTGGGCATGTTCCAAAGCTTCGCGCTCTTCAGGGCTAAGGGTAAGGAAGCGGGAAATCTGGCCAAGGGTGGTGATTCGGTGCGAGACCTGCCAGTGCCAGTCGTTCCACATCTCTGCCGTCGCGTCAGGAAAATAGGTCTTTCTGAACTTGGTGGATTGACTCCAACGCGAGGACCCAGAGCTGGCTCTGGCCCGTTTGGGGTCACTTGCTGGGGAGACTCTCTGTGACATGCTAGCGAGCATGCCCTTGCTTATAAGCGGAGGGTCACCGTCGTCGACGTTAATTTGTTGGTTTGTATTGATTTGTTCCATTGGAACCGTCCTTGATCAGAGCAATTCATCCAAGCAAAAACCTATCATGATCCTCTGATCTTTTCCTGGCTAAAGTGTATCATCAACAAGAGGAAACGTCTCTATATATATGCACCTTTTTTTAAGATTTATGAGGTATTTTTTCCAATATTCTCACCAAGGAAAAATGAGCGGGAAAACCTCACCGACGTGGGGAATGCACCCTCCTTGTTTGTATAGGATCGGAGAGTGCAGAAATGGCCAAATTCAGTAGTAAGCATGTGCGCAAGCACATGTACCGATAGGTATGCTTGCACACAGGGTTTTGACTTTTCTGGCTTCAATGTGGCTACAAGCTTCCAATTCCCCACCAATGTGGCCCATACTAGGTTGCTATGAAATCACCCCTACCTACCCACAAGGCAAAAGAGGCAGCCCTTCTTCTGCAAGAGGCCCTGGATATCCATACTGCCCTCGACTATGAGGGAGACAAGCTCATATCCACCGACTACCTGTTCGGCCCAGCAAGGGGTCAGATGTTCGGGGTGTTGGTGTGTGAAGACCAAGGGGGTTCCGAGGTCGTCCTCAAGGCCTTCTCCGGCCAGTATGACAGTGAGTGGCTCATTCCGGGGTGGGTGGGACCGGTTGCCGACCCTCTTGCCTTCACCCAGATCGTCACGGCAAATGATGAGCGCCTCCATGAGCTGACAGCCACCATCGAGGGTGGAGCATGTTCTGATACCGCTACGCTCATCCAAGAGAGGAAATCCCTCTCTCAGAGCGTGTTGCGCGAGCTCTACGCCCTGTATGAGTTCACGTGCATTGGCGGACAGACCAAGACCTTTGCCGACATCTTTGGTTCAAGGCTCCCCCCCACCGGAACCGGGGAGTGCTGTGCCCCCAAACTCCTGCACTGGGCCTTCAGCCATGGACTGAAGCCCATCAGCATGGCTGAGTTCTATTATGGCAGACCAAACAGGTCCGGAAGCAGGGAGCACAAGGCCTTCTATGGCCCCTGCGACGACAAGTGCCAGCCCCTGCTCAGGCATATGCTCGCTTTGGACATCGTCTACTGTGATGAAACGCTCCTGGTGGTCAATAAGGAGGGAGGCCTTCTCTCGGTTCCTGGAAGGGGTGCGGACAAACAGGATAGTGTGGAGAGCCGCGTCAGGCGCCTGTTCCCCTCAGCACCGAAGCAGTGTGCCGTCCATCGTCTGGATATGGACACCTCAGGGCTTCTGGTCATAGCCCTGACCAAGGAGAGCCACAGAGCTCTTTCGATACAGTTCATGCACCAAGAAGTTGAAAAAGAGTATCACGCACTTCTTGAAGGGGTGGTTAAGGCAAAGGAGGGAGAGATCTGTCTCCCCTTCCGCCTCGATGTCGAGCGTAGGCCTTACCAGATTTACGATGAACAACAGGGCAAATGGGGAACCACCCGATGGAAGAAGGTCAGGGTGGAATCCTCCCCTGCTGGCCTGATTACACGGGTGCACTTCACCCCCCTTACCGGCAGGACACACCAGCTGAGGGTGCACAGCTCCCACCCCAAGGGCATCGGGCACCCGATAGTGGGGGACCGCCTCTATGGAACAGGCAAGGAGGGGGAGAGGCTCTGCCTGCACGCCTCATTCCTCTCTTTCATGCATCCCCATACCGGCGAACGACTCACATTCACCTCTCCTGAGCCTTTTTAAACAGAAAGAGGGGACAGAAAATCCTAGATGATAGAGAAAGAGAGTACGTCCAAGCGAGAGTGCAATTGAGATAATTATTCCTATGGCGAATATTCTTCCTTTATCCCCACACTGAAGTGTTGTATAGTACCCATACAAGCAGGAGAGGAATGCATGAAGAGAAAAAACAACGCCATCTACATCGACTTGGAGAATATTCCCTCAAGTCTGGACTTGAAGAGCCTTTTTGACGAGCTCACCCTCAAGCACAATGCAAGTCCCGACGAGGAGAATGTCTTCGTCATCAAGCTTGCCTGTGGCAATGCAGCCTCCATCAAGAAGTTGGAGAAACAGCTCGCAGAGTATAACTTCAACATACGCGACACCCCGTCCATCACGACCAACTACAAAAACAGGGCCGACCTGATCATCTCGCTCGAAGCGCTGGAGACCATCATCACCCAAAGCCCCATCATCGACCGCTATGTATTCATAACCTCAGACTCCGACTTTACCGTCATCATGGAGACCCTGAGGAAATATGGCAAGGAGGTCTACCTCGTCACCAAGGAAGCGGTCAGTGACAAACCCATCTTCAACAACAGCTGTGACGAGATACTGATCCTTGAATCCTTTCAGACAAAACCAAAACCAGAAGAGGCCAAACCCAGCACAGCAAAAGGAAAGGACAAGGAAAAGGAAAAAGAGAAGCCAGAACCCAACAGCACCAAGCGCAACGACAAGCTGGTGGAATCGATCATGAAAAAGGTGGTCGACTCCCTGGACCCGGACACCTGGCTGCTGGTGAGCTTGATAGGGATCAAGTTCCATCAGATGGATAAGAGCCGCACCATTGAACGCAGTAGCTACAAGACAGTTGGAAACCTCATACTCAAGCTGGAAAAAGACAAACTCATAGAGCGCAAACTCAACGACAAGGGACATCCTGAAGTCAGGCCCCTCACCAAGTAAGAGGAACAGAGGTCCATTCGATGAAAAACAAGCAGAATCCCTTCAAGCAGATCCAGTACATCCTGTTTTTTCTGGTCCTGCTCATGTTCTCCTTGGCTCTCTATCTGGACTCATTCCTCCAGGTTGAACCCCTGAACAACGAACATACAGTTGCCTTGGACCATGGTTGGGATGCCTATCTCGACGGCGTTCTGGTTGCCAAGGGGGTCTCCCTGCCCTATGCATTTCCCAAGCCGCTGGTAGGAAAGACCTGCACCGTCACCACCATCCTGCCTCCGGTATTACCAAACACCAACACCTGCCTCAATGTGGAGAGCAGCATGGCAGCCTTGGACGTCTCCCTTGACGGGGAGATGCTCTACTCCCTTGAAGGTCCCTCCAAGGGGTGGGCAAGGCCTGTGTTCGGGGGGAATTTCGCCAACTTCATCAGGATCAGCGATGAGGCAAAGGGGAAGAGGCTCACACTGGACTACCGCTTCACCTCCAACACTCCCTTCGCCGGGAGCATTAAAGCCCCCTTGCTAGGAAGCAAGTCTTCTCTCATGCTGCTTAAGCATGCACAGTGGCCATCACTGGTCTTTGGGTATACCCTCCTTTTTGTAGGATTTGTCTGCATACTTGTGCCTCTTGGCATGCACAAAGGAAGAGAACGCGACAGCTTCATGTATTTTGGTTGGCTGATGGCTAGCATGGGGGCGTGGGTCTTCTCGCAAAGCTCGAGCAAGCTGCTCTTCATCCGCAACCCTGCCCTCCCGATGAACCTCAGCTTCATAGCGCTCTATCTCTTGCCCATCTTCCTGGTCAACTATGTCTGTGTTTCCTACACGGTGGGAAAACCTGTCAGGATGATGCAAAAAGCAGCCCTGCTCTTCCCCCTTGCCTATGTGGCAGGTGGTATACTGCAGCTGCTGGGCATCCTCCAGTACACCGACTTGCTAGTTATCTCCGGCCTGTTCCTGGGAATCTTCCTTCTGGTCCTGTTGGGCATGCTCATCGCCTGCCACCTGAGGGCCAGGGCAAATCTCATGTCCTTCCTCATAGCAATGGGCTTCTTGCTTGTCACCATCCTGGTTGAAGAGATGTTGCTGATATTCAACATCAAGCTGAACAGTCCTGTCCTGCTCCATCTTGGCATGAGTGTCAGCGGTGCAATCCTTTTCTTCCACAGTGCCAAAATACTGAACGACAAGACACGCAGCATCCTCAAGGAACAGGTACTGCTCTCCATGGCATACACCGACTCCCTGACAGGGCTGAGCAACCGCTCAGCGTATGACAAGCGCATAGATGAAATCAGCTCCCCCTCCTCCAAGACAGGGGTATTGGGGGTCCTGATGATGGATATCAATGACACAAAAGGACACAAGGCCGGGGACTTGGCGCTGCAGGACTTCACCGCCTCACTGCTCAAGCTATTGCCGGAAATGGCCGAGCTGTTCCGCATCGGTGGTGATGAGTTTGTTGCCTTCATTCCCACCATCACGGACAACCAGCTCGAAAAGCTGGCCAATACCATCACAGAATTCTTCAAAAACAAAAAGAAGATCTACACCGTGGCAGTCGGATGGGACCTGTATATCCCAAAGAAGAAAGAAAGATTCATGAATATCATCCATCGTGCCGATAGCACCATGTACCTCAAAAAAACCAAAATGAAGCAGGAGATGGCTGGAAACCTTGACTCTTGACCTCATTTTCGCCACCCTTTGGGCATCAGGAGGATCCTATGAAACGATCCACTCTTCTCTTTATTGCTCTTCTTATCCTACTCACCCCCCTTATGGCAAGCGCAGGCAACACCACCCTGTCCGGGGTGAACGGCTACCTGGTGATCCCCAGTGCCGAGCCGGTGCCCAGCGGAAAAGGCCCGAGTGTCACCACCGGGTACTCAGGGATTTTCTCATCAAACGGTTTTACCAACATCCCCTACATACAGATGGGTTTCTCCAATACTGCCGAGCTCAGTCTCGCTGTCGACATCGAAGCGAAGACTGACCTCCTGCTCAATGCCAAATGGCGTTTCTCCCACCAAAACGAGACATCCTTGGCTGTGGGTGTTGTAGGACAGCTCATCGATGTGGCTACCACCAAAGAGCTCGCAGCCCAGCTTTACTTCGCCTCCACCTTCACCAGCTCCATCATGGACTTTCCTTCAAAGACCACTGTCCTGGTGGGTTACACCTTCCACGAAAACCTCAATTCCAACATAGACTTCGGCATCGCATTCCAAACCCCTATGTTTCCCTCTGTTTTCAAGGAGAGGGTGGACTTCATCTTGGACTTCGGCAACGTCTCGTACAGCTACAAGCCCTCTGTGGGCAATGCCAAGGACCGAGGCCTGGTCAACGTCGGCATCCGCCTGCTTCCCATACAATTCCTCAACTCCATCTACATTGCTGCTGACCTGAGGGCACTGGACCTTTTCGACCACCAGGGCAGGGCATTGAGTGTAGCGATCTCACTCTCCTTCAGGCCGGAATAACAAACCTTCCTAGGTGAGCTGAGTCGAGGATGCAGAAGAACGGCCCCCACACTGTGGAGGCCGTTCTTCTATGCTATCTTCTCTATCTTCATCTTTATGTACATGCTTTTTCTTTAGGCAACCTTTCTTTATGCCTTGTTCTTTTTTTGATCTCCATTTCCCTTTCAGGCAGGAGCGGTCAATCAAACTCAAACACCTTGATCATGTTGGTCTGGCCTGAGCTTCCGACAGGAACCCCAGCTGTGATCACCACAGAATCTCCCTTCTTGACATACCCCTCCTCCTTCAGGTAATACGGGGCGTAGGCAAGCAGGGAGTCCACACTCTTCTGCTCCTCGATGAGGATTGGGGTTATGCCCCAGGAGAGTGCCAACCTCTGCACCACCGCAATATCAGGGGAGAAGGCAAGCAGGGGTACGCTGGGGCGGAACTTCGAGATGAGCCTGGCAGTACTTCCCGATTGCGTAAAACAGGCGATGTAGGATGCCTGGATGGAGAGTGCAAGCTCCCTTGTGGCAAGCCCGACAGCCTCAGTCCTTGTGGAGTTCTTCCGTGCCTGGGTGCTCTCAGTTGAGTAGAGCTGGTTGAACACCAACCTCTGGAATGCCGTGCTTCGTTCGGTAAGCAGGGCTATCCTGCTCATGGTAAGCACCGCCTGCAGGGGATACTCCCCTGCTGCAGTCTCCCCTGAGAGCATCAGTGCACTGGTGCCATCGAGGACGGCATTGGCCACGTCATTGGTCTCCGCCCGGGTTGGGCGCGGGTTGTGCATCATCGACTCGAGCATCTGTGTTGCTGTGATCACAGGAACACCGCTTGCGATACAGCTTCGGATGATGGATTTCTGGATAAGGGGAACCTCTTCTGCAGGAACCTCCACCCCTAAATCCCCTCGGGCGATCATGATGACACTGGACTCCTTGATGATCTCTTCCAAAGCCTCGACAGCCTCGGGTTTCTCAATCTTGGCTATGATGGGTATGGTGCGTCCAAACTTTTTCTTCATCAAGGTCTTCAATGCCTTGACATCCTCTGCACTGCGAACAAACGAGAGGGCCACATAGTCCAGATTATTGTCAAAGGCAAAGGCGAGGTCCTTCTCATCCTTCTCAGTAAAGGAACTGAGATGCATCAGGGGGACTTTGGGCAGGTTCACCCCCTTTCTTGGATATATGACCCCATCCTCGGCAAAGACACAGTGGATGTCACTCTCATCAATACGCTCAACCACCAGGGAGACCAGCCCGTCATTGATAAGGATCTGCCTTCCTGGAAGGATCTCCTGGTGAAGATAGGGGTAGTCGATGCTGATGCGTTCCCTGGTCCCGAGGCAAGGCTTGGTGGATATGATCAGGCTCTCCCCTTTTTCAAAGGCGAAGGAGGGCTCTGAGAGCTGCCCCACCCTGATCTTCGGACCTTGCAGGTCCATGAATATGGCTATGGGGATTCCCAGCTTCTCACTTGCAGAACGGGCCCTGTCATAGCGCACCTGCTGTTCAGATGCATCTCCGTGGCTAAAGTTAAGCCTGATTACCCGCGCCCCGCCCTTGATGATGGACATGATAACATCCATCGACTCCGACGACGGTCCGAGCGTCGCAACGATCTTGGTATAGGTTCCCTGTATGAGCATACGTGCCCCCTTATCCCTCTATCATCGTGTATTACGCTCATTTTGTAAAGTTTTCTCGAATCACCCCAACGGGTGAGTTTGAAATAATCCCCTATGGGTAGGCTAATCATCATCGCAGGCGATTGTGATAGATCCTCAAAAGCGTATGATTATACATATGAAAGGAAGAAAAACCACAGACCTGCTGCTTGTTGCAGCGATATTGTTGCTCAGCATCATCTCCCTGACGCAGTTAGGGAGACTCCACATCGACAGCTCTACCAATGCCTTCATCCCACAGAAAGCACCGGTTGTGCAGACAAACGAGAAGATCGAGGAGGCCTTCGGCTCCCTGGACCTGATCGTCGTCAATCTCTACAGTGAGGATGTCTCGATGCTTGAGAGCTCCTCCTTAGCAGTGCTGGACAGCGTGACCAGAGCCATAGAGCCACTTGATCTCTGCGCCACAGCTACTTCGCTGACCAATACCGACCACCTCGGCAGCTCTGATGAGGGGCTGTTGGTGGAAAAACTCTATGACAAGAGCGAGCCCGATGCCCTAGCACACCTACAGACTCGCATAGGCGAGTGGGGCGACCTCTATGAGGGCAACCTCATTTCGCGCGACAGGAGTATGGCATCGGTCATCGTAGAGGCCAAGGTCGGAGCCGACATGTCCCTGCTGCTTGAGCAGATCAAGGCAGAGATAGCCAGGATAGACCTGGGAAAGCTCAAAGTTTCGATGATAGGGCTGCCTGTTGTCACTGATGCCATCGAGCAGAGCCTGCTCACCGATATGGCAATCCTCGCCCCTGTGGTAGGAGTGCTGATAATCATCATCCTCCTGCTCTCCTTCGGCAGGTTCCGTGCTGTCATCCTCTCCCTTTTCTGTCTCTTGGTCTCTGCAAGCCTCATGCTCGGCCTCATGGCAGTGCTGCAGCTTACCTTCACCATGGCCACCATGCTTGTACCGGTCCTGCTGTTGATAGTGGGCAGTGCCTACACCATCCACATCCTCAGCCACTTCTATGAGGAAGCGGCAAATTCACCTGAGGGACTGACCAGAGAAGGTCGCGAAAAGATCATCACCACAGTTGTCAAAAGGAACCGCAATCCCCTGATCATGGCAGGGGCAACCACCGCAGCAGGATTCCTCGCCCAGCTGACCAGTCCCCTGGCCCCGTTCAGGACATTTGGACTACTGTGTGCAATAGGCGTTGTCCTTTCCCAGCTTTCGGCCCTCTACCTCCTCCCTGCCCTCATCCGTATTTTCTATGCAAACTCATCTGTCCAGAAGAAAAACAAGAAAGGCCGTGCCAAGTTTGACCCTTCGCGTATCTTCATCCATATAGCCTCAAAACAAGGCAAGCTTCTTATCGCCCTGTCGGTGGTCTTCATAGCTGCCACAGTGGTGTTGGTACCCCGCATCCGCACAGGGACCAATATGCTCGCCTTCTTCAAGCCCTCCTCCAAGCTTGTACAGGACACCAAGCTCTACAACAGCAAAATGCAGGGAAGCGGCATCCTGACGGTCATGGTGAAGCGGGAGAGCAAGGCCACCATCCTCCAACCCTCTTTTCTGACCTCCTTGGATGAGTTCGCCAAGAGCATGGAGCAACGCGATGATGTCGGTGGCGTGCAGACCATCCTGCCCTTCATCAAGCGCATGAACCAGATCATGGGGCCCCAGCAAGGCGATGCCCTCCAAACAGATGAGGTCATGCCTGATTTTGACTTCTTCGGAGGATCCTTTGGTGCTTTCGAGGAGGAAGAGGAACTTCCTGAAGCGGTTGAAGAGACCATCGTCATCGCCCAAGACGGCAGTTACTACGAGATCCCTGCAGACCCGGCCAAGTACGGCCTGGAGAGCGAGGAGCAGCTGAGCCAGCTCATAACCCAGTACCTCCTGCTCTACAGCGGCAACCTGGGCAAGTTCATCAATGACCCGATAGAGCCGGACGCCCTGCTTATGACCATCAGTCTCCTGAAGACCGACACCCCGACCTTGAGGAACATCACCACCACCATTGTGGAGCATTTCACTACGACCCTTCCCCCCGGATGGACCGTGCAGATAGGCGGAGGGGAGGCGATAAGCCTCGCCCTTACCGAGCTGGTGACCAAGTCCCAGATCTACTCCCTCTTCGGGGCTCTGATCATAGTATGGCTGCTGGTGCTCTTGCTCTTCCGTTCCTTAAAGATGGCAACGCTCGCCCTCATACCCTGTGTGTTCGCCCTGATGGGGATCTTTGTCTCCATGGCGATCTTGGACATCGAGCTTGACATCATCACCAGCCTGCTTGCTGCCCTGGCCATCGGCATAGGGGTGGACTATGCGATCCACCTGCTCGCAGCCTATGTGAGGCTCGGGGCGATACTGCCTGAGGAGGAGGTCTTCGCCGAGGTGATGAAGACAACAGGCAAGGCCATCCTGATCAACGCCGCTTCTGTGACCCTGGGCTTCATGGGCTTGTTGTTCAGCCGCTTCACCCCGATATCACGCATGGGCCTGTTGTTCTGTATCTCGATGGTCTTCGCTTCGTTGAGCAGCCTTACCATCATGCCGGCCCTGCTTCGCCGCATTCGCCCAACAAACAGGCTGCTCATTGCAGAAACCAAATAACACATACCAAGGAGTTCCTTACATGAAAAAAACCATCCCTATCATACTGGCCTTACTGCTCATCCTATCGGGCCCCCTCACAGCTGCTCCAGAGCCGCAGAAGATCATGGACAAGGTCATGGAGGTGCAAAGCAGCACCAGCTCAGCTATGGATCTCGCCCTTACCCTGATCGATCCAAGCGGGCAGGAAAGGACAAGAAGACTACAGACCCTCTCCCTTACCGAGAATGAGAAGACCTCTTCCATTACAGTCTTCCTCTCCCCCTCCAGCGTCAAGAACACCCGCTTCCTCTCAGTGGAGAACGAGCAGGGCAAGACCGACCAGTGGATCTACCTGCCGGCCCTCAAGCGCGTCAAGCGCATTGCGGCCAATGAGGAGGGAGGCTCGTTCATGGGAAGCGACTTCTCCTATGCTGATATGGCTTCAACCACGTACGATGCTGATGAGGCGACCCACACCCTCCTTGAGGAGACTGGAACGACCTACATAGTGCGGTCGGTACCCTTTGACACCTCCACCTATGGAAAGACAGAGACCACCGTCGACAAGGCTACCTATCTTCCCCTTCAGGTGGATTTCTACGCCAAGGATGGGGTTACTTTGGAGAAACAGCTCAAGACAAGCCAGACAGACCAGATAAACGGGCGCTGGGTTCCCAAGGTGATAACCATGACCACCATCGCCAGCGGGCACAGTACCCGCATTGAGATTATCCAGGCACAGTATGACATTGCCATGAACAGCAACTATTTCACCACAAGATTTCTAGAGACCGGGAGGCCATAATGAAACGTACAGCACTCGTATTCCTTATCCTATGCCTGATGGCAGGCAACCTCTTTGCCTTTGCAGGCTTTGATGACATATTCACTTCAGATGATCTGGCCGAAGAGACGAAAAAAATGAGTTTTTCAGTCTCTGGTTCAGTCGGAGCCACTGTTGGAGCGTATTTCGATGACCATGTATTTACTGAGCAGCTTCTGCACCTAAATCTCCTCGCAGACTCGCCTTCCTTCAAGTCAGAAGCTGCTCTCTCCTTTGATGCCCAGAAAGGCAAACTGAGTGCCGACACCATCTCGGTAACCTCCTTCTTTGACTGGGGCCTCATCAAGGCAGGCCTGCTCAAGGAGGAGTGGGGATCAGGGGATGGAGTCCATGTCGTGGACGTACTGAACGCCTTTGACTACACCAAGGGCCTCTCAGATGACATCTTCAGCATGAAACAAGCTGAATTCATGGTCACATCCACCATCTACAAGGACCAGAGTTCACTGCAGCTCTACTTGAAGCCGACCTATAAGCCGGGTCTTGCTTCCATGGATGGCCGATGGTCACTATTCCCTCCCGCCTTTTCTGGCATCACCACTTTGAACGAGCCTAAAACGGACTCCTTTGACTATGCTCAGTTCGGAGCACGGGGAAGAACCAGCTTGGGAGGTGCGGACCTGGGCCTGCTCTACTACAAGGGGCACATGCCCCAGCCGGGGTATAGCCCAGAGCCTGCTGCACCCCCAACATATGTTGATCTTGTCTATACCCCCTACCAGCTATTCGGAGCCGAAGCGACCTATATACTTGGCCAGTTCACCTTTATGGCTGAGGGTGGATATATGCTCAGCAAGGACACAGCTGGTACGGACCCGACCCTCTACAACAGCAAGTGGGTTTACCTTGGTGGGGTGAGCTACCTTGAGCCAACAAGCCAACTGTACGTAGCCCTTATGTACAATGGCCACCTTATCGTCGATTATGATGCCGTCAAGAGCAATGCAACCAATCCGCTTATTGGCTTTGATGTCGACCAGGGCCAGGCCTTCGACAACAAGGCCTATGGCAACACCATCACGCTGGCTATGGAGATGCCCCTCTTCCGTGAGCGGGTGAATGTGCGCCTAGGGGCTACCTACCAGATCGAGACAGAGGGCTATGCCCTGTTGCCTTCACTCAGTTGGCAAGTAAGTGATGACCTCAAGCTTGTGTGTAAGGCGGTTGTCTATGGAGGTTCCAAAGATAGCCTTTTCAAGACTTGGAAGGATAATGATTATCTTTCGATTGGCATAACTCACTACTTCTAACGCCTACCCTAGAAAGGACGAGTGTGGTAGAATCCTCCTCAGGAGGATCGGATAGTGTTCATTATTGGAGACATTCTGCTTTTTCTGACTACCGCACTCGTATTTTCCATAACGTGTCTCTGTGTTCTCCTGCACTTTCGTGCAAAGGACAGCTATACCAATGGGTTTTTGGCCATTCTGATCCCGCTGACTCTTCAGATGTTCCTGACCATGCTCTATGCCTACATACCCAGGGTCTACCCCCCGGAGATGCTCACCGGTCCCATCTATCTATATTTCTGCCTTGCAGCAACCCTGGTATCAATCTTCCTGACCACCCTGATGCTCTTCACCATGAGCCGCTACCTTATAGCGCTGCTGCCTGCTAAGGAGAAGGACAAGAGTCTGGGAAAAACCATCCTGGGCTTCCTGATCCTTGCCTTCCTCATTCTCAGCCTGTTGATAATCATTGGAAAGAGTGATGGGGACTGGGTCTATGCGATGGACCTCACCTTCTCCTACCACCTCTTCAGCGGCAGTGTGTTCATGGTCTTCCATGGGTTCACCTCAATGTTCTATCGGAAAAAGGCACAGGGATGGGAGCAGGAGAGGCTTCTGACAGGCATCTGTGCAACCTTCATCCCCTTGCTGGTGCTCTTCCCCCTTGACCTGGTCTTCTTCTGGGACCACGCCTTCAAGTTCACCTATCTCAGCTTCTCAGCCTTTGCCATGTACCTCTACTACTTTATCAGCAGAAGATACTTCCTTACCTATGAAGCGATCACGGAAACCTCAGTCTCACTCCAAACCGAGTTCCTTGAAGAGCATGAGGTGTCTGTACGTGAGCAGGAGATCATTGCACTGCTGATAAAAGGCTTGAGCAACCGCGAGATAGCAGAGAAACTTTTCATCTCCCCCAATACGGTAAAGACCCATATCAAGAATATCTATGCAAAGCTCGGGGTAACCAACCGCGTGCTGCTCTTCTCCTTGTTGCAGAAGAAATCAAATCCCTGATTCCTCCTTGCAAGTCTGGCAGATGCCGGTGAGGTAGAAGGTATGGTCATTGACCGTGAAGCCGTGCTGATGCTCAAACTGGCGCAGCTGTTCTGTATAAAAGCACCCTCCCAGATCAATGAACCGGTGGCAGTTCTCACAGTGGAACCAGTGGTGGTGTCCCTTGCCCTCCTTGGCTGAGTAGTAGCGCTCAGTGCCATGCTCGCTGCAGTGCAGGATAAACGAGGTGGCCAGGTTGTTCTTCTCCAGATAGTGCAGATTCCTATAGACAGTAGCCGGGTCACAGAAGTCAGTGAGCTCCTTAGCCAGCTCGGTGACGGAGATGGGCTCCCTGGCCTCCTCCAAAGCGTTGAGGATGGCCTTCCTAGCCTTTGTCATGGTGCAGTGCCCTCCTACGGCTGTACAGTACAAGCATCTTTGTAGCGGCCGTTCCAAGAAAGACGCCTCCGGCAATGACAACCACCATCGCACCGACAGGCACATCAAGCATCCACCCCGCTGCCAACCCTCCAAAGGAGAAGAGTGCTGAGAACAGCGTGCCCAAGGCCATCATGGAGGCCAGGTTCTTAGCCCAGTACCCTGCTGTCCCTGCAGGCAGGGTCAGCATCGCAATGACCATCACGATACCGACAAAGGTCTGCAGCAGCACGACCGCTACAGCTGTGATGGTGAGCATCAGCAGGAACACCCTCTGCGTCGGTATGCCCCGTACCTGGGCAAACTCCTCATCAAAGGAGGTCGCCTCGATCTGGGGATAGAAACGCCAGGCGAGAACGATCACAAGCACATCCAGGATGGCGAGCAGGACCAGGTCCTTTGTCGAGATGAGCAGGATGTTTCCAAACAGGTAGGAGGAGGGGTCCGTATAGCCGGGAGTCTTTGCCATGAACAGGACACCTATGCTCATTCCTATGGCCCATATGGCCTGTATGACCGTATCCTCACGCTGCTTCGCCTTCAGCGATACCACTCCGATGATGGCCGCAGCTAGGATAGCAAATACAATGGCACCCATCATGGGGGTTATTCCGACCACTTTTCCTGTTGCCGAAAGGTACAGTGCTATACCAATGCCGCCCAACACGGCGTGGGAGATCGCCCCGGCAAGGCCAGCGATCCGCTTGACGGTGACCACCGCCCCTATGACCCCGAACAGGATGGAGGACAAGAGCCCTGCTACCAAGGCATTGCGGACAAAGGGGAAAGCCGGGTTGATGAGGGCGCTGAAGAAACCCAGAAGATTATCCATTGACAGAACCTCCATCAAAGCGACAGTAGTCGGCGGGAAGCTCGACATCATGGAGGACACGCAAGGCCTCCCCTCCGTAGAGCTCAGAGGGTGCAGGCTCCAGGGAGTGCTGGACAACAGTGCGTCCCCTCTGTCCGGGCTTCTGTGCCCCGATGCAGAAGACGCGGTCGGTTAGGGAGGTTACTGTGCTCATGTCATGGGTGACGATGAGGATGGTGGTCTTGCCCTTGAAAAGGCGTAGGGTATCGAAGAGGCGCTTTTCGCTCTCTGCATCCATATTTGCAGTAGGCTCGTCCAGGATGAGCATCTTCGGCCCGGCAACCAGGGCGCGTGCGACAAGCACCCGCCTCCTCTGCCCGCCGGAAAGTTCGCTATAGGGGCGCTGGGCCAGATCTTCCATCTCCACCTGAGCGAGGGCATACAGCGCTGCGCTGTTTCTTGCAGCCCTATTCTTTCTTGAGGTGGAGAGCACCCCTCCCATTCTCACCACTTCCAATACGGAGATGGGAAAGGTAGGGTCGTACGACATGTGCTGAGGCACATACCCTATCATAGACTTGTTCTTTCTGGGCTGGTCCCCAAAGAGCAGGACCTCCCCCTTCTGACTCTGTTCAAGGCCCAGGATAAGTTTGAGCAGCGTGGTCTTGCCCGAGCCGTTGGGTCCGACCAGGGCGCTGAACTCACCTTCATGGATGTGGAAGTTCACATCCTCCAGGACGGGCAACATATCGTAGGAGAAGGCTACGCCGGAGAAACGCAGGGCAATGGAGGCGTTGCTCATTGTGCTCCTCCCAGGGTGCCTAGGAGGGCATCGCCCATCAGGCGGATGTTATCCATCCAGTCCCGTGCGAGGGGGTCCAGGGCAAGCACCTTGGCCCCTGCCGCCTTTGCCACTGTCTGGGCAGAGGCGAGGGGGAACTGCTTTTGCACAAAGAGGGCAACGGCCTTCTCACTCTTCGCCTTCTGGATAAGGAGGGAGAGGTCCTTGGCTGTCGGTTCCTTTCCCCCTATCTCGACAGCTTCCTGGATAAGATCAAACTCATCAAAGAAGTATCCGAAGGATGGATGGTAGACAAACACCTTGCGCCCGGCCAAGGGGGCGAGCTTCTCTTTGAGATTCAGGAAAGTTGCATCGATCTCAGCAATAAGCTGTTGGTGATTAGCTTCCAAAAGGGCTTTCTGTTCGGGAAGCAGGGTTATGGTTGTTCTTAATACGTGCCCTGCGAGTATCTTTGCACTCTCCCATCCAAGCCAGGTGTGGCGATCCCGTTCAAGGCTGTCTTCTCCGATAGCATGGTCGTCGTGCCCATCATGGTCGTCATGCGCCTCCAAGGACCTGAAGGTAACCCCCTCCGTCCCATCGACTACCAGGAGGTTGGGATAGAGGGAAGAGACCTTACTCCCAAGGACCACTTCAAAGTCCGTGCCGCTGAGAATCCACGCCTTTGCCTTGGCAAGGGAGGCCATCTGAGAAGGGGTAGGCTCGTAGGAGTGGGGGCTCTGCCCCTCTCCCACCAGGACAACAGTGTTGACTTTTTCCCCTGCTATGCGCTGGACAAAGTACTCTTGGGGCAGGATGCTCACAGCAAGGGAAGGTTTGCCCTCCGGTTCTCTCTGTTCAGCCTTGCCTTGGGCGAAAAGGAGTCCTGATGCAACTATCAGGATGATCGCCATGCTATATATTCTTCTGGTATTCCTCATATTCCCTCCTTAGGGATAAGGAAAGGATACTGAGAGAAGGAAGGATTTGCAAGTCATTTGCAAATTAATGCGAATGACTTGCATTGAAGAGTAGTAAAGTGAAAGGCCTTTCCTATACTAGGTATATTGAATGTGTTAGTGTGTATGCAAGATTTCTTTATGCCAAAAAAGAAAGCATTCAAACATAAGTAAAAAAATGGTATCATAAGATATCCTTTTGAAAAAAAGGGAATATGGTAAAGGTAAAAAAATGGCAACAGATATATTTGCAAATGGTTCTACATGGATCAAGGCCGACTTTCACCTACATACGAGAGCCGATTCTCAATTTGTCTATAGTGGTGAAGAAAATTCTTATGTGAAAGAGTATGTTGCCAAACTACAAGAATCTTCCATATCACTAGGAGTCATCACCAACCATAATAAATTTGATAAAAAAGAGTTCCTTGCTATTCGTAAAAAAGCTAAAGCTGAAGCAATATTCTTATTACCCGGAGTAGAACTATCAGTGAAGGATGGCTCTAATGGAGTCCATACATTGGTTGTTTTTTCTGATGCATGGTTGGAAGGTGGGAATGATTATATAAACCCATTTTTGACTTCTGCTTTTTCTGGAAAGGCCCCATCAGAATATGAGCAAGAGAATGGGCGCTGTTCTATGGATATTGAGACTACGATCAACACATTGAATGAGTTTCATCGAGATTACTTTCTGGTTTTTGCTCATGTTGAGCAAAACTGTGGATTATGGAAAGAGCTGAGCGGAGGTAGGTTGGGAGAGCTTGGAAAAAAGGAGCAGTTCAAATCCCATACCCTTGGGTTCCAGAAAGTTAGGACTCATTCTGTAGCAGATAGGGTTTGCAGAGAAAAGGTGCAACAGTGGTTTGGCGACTGGTATCCTGCCGAATTGGAAGGTTCAGATTGTAAATCCATCCAAGAAATTGGAACTAGAGATGGAGAGACTTGGATGAAGATTGGCGGCTTTACCTTTGAGGCAGTCAAATTTGCCTTACTGGATCATAAGAATCGAATCCACCCTCATAAACCTGAGAAATATAGCCACTCATTTATGAAGAGCATTGCTTTTGAAGGGGGGATCCTCCAGGGTCAAACGATTAATTTATCGCCAGAATTGAATACGTTTATTGGTATTAGGGGAAGCGGAAAATCCTCAATCCTCGAAGCCATCCGCTATGTTCTAGATATTCCTTTTGGAGATAGAGCTATAGATAAGGAATATAAGCAGAAATTGGTTGCCTTTGTCTTTGGAAGTGGGGGAAAAGCTGTAATTACAGCCCAGGACCAATATGGAACTGAGTTTCAAGTCAGTCGGATTTTGAATGAATTTCCTGAGGTTTACATCAATGGGAGACTACAGCCAGGAGTATCCATTCGAGAAACCATCGTTTACAAGCCTGTATATTTTGGGCAGAAGGACCTTACAAGTAGTGGCGAGGGATTTGAAAAAGATTTAGTAGAAAAATTGATAGGTGATAGCCTATATGATATCCGTCTGCAGATCGAAGGTAAAAAACAGAGTGTCGCAGATATAGTGCGTCATTTACATACCCTAACTGATGTAGATGAAAAAATTGCTGAACAGACTCGAATCGTCCAGGATGCAGAGTTCAATCTCCTTAAATTCCGAGAATATGGGATTGAGGAAAAATTCAAGAAACAGACGGACTTTGATACTGATGAGCGTAAAATTAAGCGGGTTATTGCTGATACCGAAGAGTTTGCAGAGAGTTTAGACTCATTTGTTATGCAATATGAGGATATTATCAAGAATCATCTCTCGTATGAATCAAACCAGAATCATGATTTTTTCACTGATTTTTTCACTGATTACAAGAAAGTACCAATCATGCTACATGACTTTGTGTCGGACAAATCAGCTTTAAAGACGATCCTCCAAACATTGCGTTCTAAACAATCCCTCTTCATGCAGACAAAGAAGAGCTTTATTGACGAATTTGCGGAAACTAGAAGAAAGATTGAATCAGAGCTTAAGGAAAAGGGCGCAGCTTCCCTGAACTTGGAAGAATATCCGAACATAAAGCTAAAAATTGATAAAGCCAGATTAATGCTTGAAGCACTAAAAAAGCAAAAGACCCAAGCGTCATCTATGCGAAACAATCTGTTCCTTGCCCTGTCAGAATTGAATGATTTGTGGCTAAAAGAGTTTCAAGCAATAAAGAAGCGTTTAGATACCATTAATGACAAGAAGGCTCCCCTGCAAATTGATGGGGTATTCAAAGGAGACAAGACGGGCTTCTTAGAATTCTGCAAGAACATGTTCCGTGGTAGTGGGATCAGGGAAACTACATTCAATCCACTTATTCAAGAGTATTCAGATTTTGGGTCACTATATAAAGACATTGAAACGGTAAAACGAAAAATTGGCTCATCCTCAGTAATTTTTGAATCATATTTTTTAGACAATTTGCAGTCTTTGCTTACCTATCAAGTCCTGAACAAATTTACCATCAATTACCATGGCAAGGAGTTAAAGCAACATTCACTAGGACAACGTGCCTCCGCTCTTATTCTCTTTGTGTTGAACCAAAAAGACAATGATGTAATAATCGTTGACCAGCCAGAAGATGATTTGGACAACAAAACCATCTATGAGGATGTGATAAAACTCGTTAAAGAGATGAAATCACATACACAATTTATTTTTGCCACACACAATGCCAACTTCCCAGTTCTTGGAGATGCAGAACAGATTCATTCTTGCCGCTATGAAAATGATACTGTGCTACTAAAAACAGGAAGCATTGATTCTCCTGCTTTACAGAAAGAGATTGTAGATATAATGGAAGGCGGAGAAGATGCTTTCAATAAACGAAAGGAAATATACGGAATATGGAAACCACAGAACTGATAGAAATTATTGCACGAGGAGAAGATTCTAAGAACCAATTTAAAGAGAATCTGCATAAGCATGATCAAGAATCATTGGCTGGAGAGATGGTTGCTTTTTCCAATTCTGGGGGAGGTCGGATCATTATCGGTGTCAAAGATGATGATTGGAGTGTAAGTGGATTGTCTCAAGCTGATGTTAACCGTATCAACCAATATATTGGAAATGTTGCCTCCCAATTGGTCAAACCCTCAATAAATCCAACTACAGAAAATATAATGCTTCCGGATGGGCTAGTCATGGTGGTCACTGTCTCAGATGGTATCAGCAAACCTTATCAGGATAAGAATAGTTACTTTTGGGTGAAGAGCGGTAGCGATAAGAGAAAGGCCACAAGCCGAGAAGAAATTCAACGGATGTTTCAATCGGCCAGTTTAATCCATGGAGATGAATTACCGGCGAATGGTTTGTTAATCAGTGATATTGATATGTCCTACTTTGATTCCTTTTTTCAAAAGACATATGGTGAATCATTAGACCAACAGGACCAACCGATACAAACATTGCTTGAAAATATGAATCTTGCTAAATCCGGAAATCTGAATATTGCTGGAGCATTACTTTTTGCACGGCAGTCCCATTTCCGTTTACCAACATTCATTGTTAAGGCTGTTGCATATCCAGGGAATGATATTGATGAAGAATCCTACATTGACAGCCGTGATATAATTGGAAAAGTAACCGATTTATTTCAACAATCAATATCTTTCATCACTAACAACATCCAACATCACCAGTATGATCAATCTGTGAATTCACCAGGGAAGCCTGTTATTCCTAGAATTGTATTAGAAGAACTTATTGCTAATGCGATTATTCACCGCGATTATTGCATCTCAGCACCGATCAGGATCTTTGTTTTTAAGAATCGGGTTGAAATTATTAGCCCAGGACATTTACCCAATAATTTGACAATTGAGAACATCAAGGCTGGTAACTCTAATATACGAAATCCTATCTTGGCTTCTTTTGCCACAAAACTACTACCATATCGAGGGCTTGGAAATGGAATTAGACGCGCAATCAAAGAATATCCATCCCTAGAACTTGTTGATGATAGATCTGGTAATTTGTTTAAAGTAATTATTCCAAAATAATGCTACGTTAGTTTATTCTAGCTCAAAAATAAGTCTAAGAAATTAAGCCTTCCATGCTATTGAATTTAGGGTTACAGGAAGTTGACACATACTTGAGGAGGATTGCCTTGATCTTGAACTTCAAAGAAAAACAACCAAATATAGCTCCATCCTGCTTTATCGCACCCTCATCCGATGTCATTGGGGAGGTGGTGATGGGAAAGGACTCCTCTGTGTGGTTCAATACCACCATCAGAGGGGATGTAGCATCCATCCACATAGGGGAAGGGAGCAACATACAGGACAATACAGTGGTGCATTGCACCATAGGTGTTCCTGTATCGATAGGAGACCATGTAACCATAGGCCATGGAGCTATCATCCACTCCTGCACCATAGGAGACGGGTGTCTCATCGGCATGGGGTCCACCATCCTCGATGGCGCAATCCTTGCAGAGGAGACATTGGTCGGTGCTGCTTCCTTGATCCCTCCAGGAAAGACCTATCCCCCAAGGAGCCTGGTCATGGGGACACCAGCCAAGTTCATACGAGCTTTGACTGAGAAGGAATTGGAGGAGATGAGAGAGAATGCCAAGCACTACGCTGAGGCTTCAGCAGAGTATAGGACTTTGCTCTCCTAGACCTCGTTTGCCTTCTCAAACTTCTTGATAGCGTCGTTTGTTCCCCCTACCACCAGGATGTCTTCAGTCTTCAGGACAAGATCGGGGGTGATTTCACTGATCGCCTTATCGTCTCGGAGCACCACTATGACGTTGAGGTGGTACTTCTTGCGCAGATCGAGTGCCTCGATGGTCTGGTCGACAAAGCTCTCTGATATGGAGATGTTGGCTATGGAGAAATCATCACACAGCTCAAGAAAATCAAGGGTGCCTGTAGCGACCAGCGAGTGGGCGAGGCGTACCCCCATATCAACTTCAGGATAGATGGCCTCTGCCCCGATCTTCTCCAGCACCCTGCCATGGTCGACACTGCTTGCCTTGGCGATGACGCGGGGGATCTTCAGCTCCAAGGCATTCATCGTTGCAAGGATGTTGGACTCAAGGTCCTTTCCGATGCATACGATGACCGTCCCACAGTGGGCGACCCCCGACTCCTTGAGCACCTCCTGGGTAATGCCCGTTACAGGATAGATGTTGACAAGCTTGTCCTTGACCGCATCAAGCTTCTCCTCCTCGATCTCAAGGACGATGACATCCTTGCCTGCCTTGGTCAGTTCCAAGGCAAGGGAGAGTCCGAATTTTCCCAGTCCGATGACGCCGTAGGCATCCAAATCAAATTCACTTTTCATAGCTTACTCTCCTCTATCATCCGATGAACACCTTCTCCTCGACATACTTGAGGACAGAAGGCTTGCCCCTGATGCTGGTGGCAATGGTGATGGGCCCCAACCTTCCTATGAACATGACTGCCATCAGGAGGAACTTGGAGGCGGTATGCAGGTGTGGGGTTATCCCCGTTGAAAGCCCTACCGTTGCAAAGGCGGAGACACTTTCAAAGGCAACCTGCAAAAAGGTGTAACAGTTCAGTCATAGGGTAGCCAGCCTCATTGAAATGAGAGGCTTGACTTACTTATTACGGTTCTGATTTGCTTCTGTATTATGTTTGCATCTTGAGGCCAAGCATCGATCTCATGAGCGCCGA